>CEUV01085489.1_pt1 | contig 25547 bp, 20 predicted proteins | sample 356401 | NCBI WGS metagenome assembly CEUV01 (sample SAMEA2622710, study PRJEB7988) | marine metagenome | isolation source: saline water (ENVO:00002010), including
TTTTTCATTCCTTTAAATATCTTAATGAAACAATATTCAGGAGCAATGTGTAAGAACCTTAATTTGTCGGTAAAGAAATTGGTTTTCTCCTTCATAAAAAGCCACATAAGTCGGTGCCTTTCTAAACTCATACTATCAGGAGCAATAGCATTCATTCTAGGTTTAAGTCTTCCATATGGTAATAATCTTCTATAAGTTTTTCCATTTATAGGGTCCTCAAATTTATTACCCCTCATGAATAAAGAAAAAATTCTTAAAAAGAAATGGCTAACATGTTGTAGATAGTGTCTGGGTATTAATCTGGTAGCAAGACTTATTATGGTTTTCATAGAATCTTTTAAGTTTGAAAGCAAATATAAACTAATTATACTGCTATCTTAAGTATTTTTATTCGTTTGTTTCAAATGCATTTCAGCATAAAATCCACATAATTTTAGCAAATTCTCATGAGTTCCTTCTTCAATAATTTTTCCATCTTCTAAAACTATTATATGATTAGCGTGTTGCATAGAAGTTGTTCTGTGACTGATAATTATATTTGTATTATTTTTAATTTTTTCTTTTAAATTTTCTAAAATTAGCTTTTCTTTATTTGCATCAATCGCAGATAAACAATCATCGAAAATATAAATAGAAGGATTTATAAAAATAGCTCTTGCAATAGATAATCTTTGTCTCTGACCACCAGAAAGTTGAACTCCTCTCTCTCCAATTAAGGTACTATATTTATCTGGGAATTGATTTATTTCTTCTATTATCTCAGCAGTTTTAGCTGCGTTAATTACTTCTGATTCTGTAAAATCGTTTTTTCCAAAACTAATATTTTCACTTACTGTTCCTGAAAATAGAAAACCATCTTGAGGGACGTATCCTATATTTCTTCTAAGTTGAAAAAGATTTAACTCCTTAATATCTTTTTTTCCGATAGATATTTTGCCTTTATCTAAATCATATAATCTAGTAATAAGGTTGGCAATAGTTGATTTTCCGCTTCCGGTTTTTCCAAAAATACCTAATGTCTCATTTTCTTTAACTTTGAAACTAACATTCTTTAATGCTTGTATTCCTGTGTCAGGATACGTAAAACTAACATCTATAAACTCAATATTTCCTTGTATTTTAGTATCTTTCGAAGTATAGTTTAGTACAGTTGTTTCTGTTTCTAAAAATTCATTTATTCTTTGCATTGAAGCTTCTGATCTTTGTACTAATGAAGTTACCCATCCTACAGAAGCAACAGGCCACGTTAGCATGTTTATATATATAATAAATTCAGCAATGTTCCCTGTGCTAATAGTTCCTTGAAAACTTTCTAGTCCACCTATATATACTGTTGTAATTGTACTTATACCAATTAAAAGTATGATTAGAGGAAAAAACCAAGCTTCCACTGATACGAGTTTTAATTGTCTATTTTTATATTTTTTACATTCTTCATAAAATCGATTGAATGAGTTTTTTTCATTTCTAAAAATCTTAATGATATTGATTGCACTAAAAGTCTCTTGACTTACAGATGTAAGAGTAGATAACTGAGCTTGAGATTGTTCACTTTTTTTATTGATTGATTTGCTAACAAAATAAACAGCAATAGCTAAAATTGGTAGGGGAATAAGTACATATAAGGTTAAACTCACATTTATAATGAACATCTTTGATATTACTAAAGTAAAAAGAAAGAACATATTTATAGCATACATGATCGCTGGACCAAGATACATTCTAACTCTATTAACATCTTCAGTAATTCTATTCATTAAATCACCAGTATTATTTTTCTTGTAAAAAGAAATGTCAAGGTTTTGATATTTCTCGTAAATCTCATTTTTTAAGTCAAATTCAATTTTTCTACTCATTACAATTATAGTTTGTCTCATAAAATACATGAATATACCTTTCATGATTGCAAATAATAGAATAAGACCTCCATATTTTAAAAGAGTATATTGTATAGATTTATTCAGGTTGTTTTGGGTTAAACTCACTTGAATATTATCAAAAGCATGTCTTACAAATTCAGCAGGATATAAAGCGAAAATATTAGAAATTAGAATAAAAATTGCACCTATAATTAAAAGTGTTTTGTACTTTAAAAGGTATTTGTTAAGATGTAATAGGTTCTTCAATTCAATTAGTTATTACGATTTTGGTAGGACAAAAATAATAACTAATTTTGCAAACCGATAAAAAAACGTGACAACTTCAGTAAAAGAAGTTAATATTTAATTAGCATAATTTAATATTTGACATAATGATGGAAGTAAAGAATAAAAATTTAAAACCTGTAATTGGTAATATGCAAACAATGGGACACGAACAGGTTATTTTCTGCAATGATTCTGAAACAGGTTTAAAAGCAATAATAGCAATTCATGACACAACATTAGGTCCAGCCCTTGGAGGAACAAGAATGTGGAATTACTCAAATGAAATTGATGCTTTAAATGATGTATTGAGACTATCAAGAGGTATGACTTTTAAAGCATCAATATCAGGATTAAATTTAGGAGGTGGAAAAGCTGTTATAATTGGTGATGCTAAAACTGAAAAAACAGAAGCTCTAATGAAAAAATTTGGAGAATATGTTAATAAATTGGGTGGCACATATATTACTGCAGAAGATGTGGGAATGAGTACAAAAGATATGGAGTATGTTAGAGAAATGACTAAACATGTTACAGGTATTCCTGAATCTATGGGTGGTAGTGGAGATCCATCTCCTGTTACAGCTTATGGTGTATATTGGGGAATGAAAGCGTCAGCAAAATTTAAGTGGGGTTCAGATTCTTTAGAAGGAAAGACTATTTTAGTACAAGGAGTAGGACATGTAGGTGAGAACTTGGTAAAGCATATAACTGAAGAAGATGCTAAAGTTTTTGTTACAGATATTAATGAGGAAAAACTAGCGGAAGTATCTGAAAAATATGGAGCTAAAATAATAACGGGAGACGCAATATATGATATGGATATGGATATTTATGCTCCCTGTGCTTTAGGAGCTACTCTAAATACTGATACTATTCATAGATTAAAATGTGCGATTGTTGCTGGTGCTGCAAATAATCAGTTAGAAGATGAAATGATACATGGAGAAATGATTAAAGAAAAAGGAATTGTTTATGCTCCAGACTTCTTAATTAATGCGGGAGGATTGATTAATGTATATTCAGAAATAAATGGTTACGATAGAGAAAAATCATTAAACAAAACCAGAAAAATTTACGATACTACATTAGAAATTCTTTTAAAAGCAGAGCAGGAGGATATCACTACACATAAAGCTGCTTTAGTTATCGCAGAACAAAGAATTCAGAATAATAGAATTTAATGATTAGTAGAAGACATATTAGGATAAAAGTAATGCAGTCCTTATACTCTTACTTTTCACACCCTAACAATGAAATCGCTTCCTCTGAGAAACAAATGATAAAAGATTTTAAAAGTCTTTCTGATCTTCAGATTATCATTATTTCTTTTTTATTTGAAATTCATAAATATGCCGAAGGTTTCTATGAAGATAATAAATCCAAATTTATTCCAACTGAAGAAGATTTAAATCCTAATACAAAGTTTGTTAATAATAGAATTTTTTCAATCTTATTAAAAGATGAAATACTTGCAAAGAAAACCTCTAGAGTTTCTTTAATTTGGAGAAAAGGAGATTTAGATATAGTTAGGAAAGTTTTTGTACAGGTTATTAAAAGTATTCAATACAAAGATTATCTAAATAGTGATGTTGATAGTTTAACAGAAGATAAAAAGTTTATTCAGTTATTATTAAATGAATTTATTTTAGATAATGATATTTTTCATCATGTTCTTCAAGAAAGAAGTATACAATGGTTAGATGATCTTCCTTTTATTGCACTTTTTCTAAAAGGACAGATTAATAATTTAAAAGAAGAAAAATCTTCTTCAATTATTGTTGATGTTTTTAAAAATAATGAAGACAAAAAATTTGCAGTTGACTTATTTAGAAAAACAATTTATAATGCACCAGAATTTAATTCTCTTATTGAAAGTAAAGTGAAAAATTGGGAAATGGAACGAATATCAAACATGGATCTGATATTGATAAAAATGGCTCTCGCTGAAATTGTTTCTTTTAAAGAGATACCAATAAAGGTGTCATTTAATGAATATATAGAGATATCTAAATACTATAGTACGCAAAATTCAAAAGTATTTATTAATGGTGTTTTAGATAAGATAGTTTCTCAATTTAAAAGAGAGGGTAAATTTCAAAAAATTGGTAGAGGACTTATTTGATTCATGAGAAATGTTTTAATCATATTGACTTTAATAAACTTTATTAGTTGTCGACAATCAGATAAAGGAATTACTAATTCATTAATAGAAAGTGGAGCTTATATCACTGTAATAGGAAATGAAACTATAGATTTTGGTGAGGTTATTGAAGGAGAAAAAGTTGATATAGAGTTTAAACTAAAAAATACAGGTAAAGGAGATTTAATTATATCTAAGGCTACCGCAAGTTGCGGATGTACTGAATTACAATATCCGAAAAATATAATAAAAGAAGGAGGTGTTGATGTATTGAATGTTACATTTGACAGTAAAGGAAGATTGGGAAAACAAACAAAGAAAATTACGATAGTGAGTAATGCAACTCCTAATTTAAAAATATTAACTATAAAAGGAACGGTACTTCCTTTTCAAAATTAAAAATTATGAATATCATTTTGTTACAAGCTGAAAGTCAAGGTTCTGCACAATTATTGTTTTTTGGACTTATTTTTGTGGTAATGTATTTTTTTATGATTCGTCCACAAGTAAAAAGGCAAAAGAAAGAAAACAAATTTAGAAGCGAACTAAAAAAAGGAGACTCTATAATTACTATTGGAGGTATACATGGTAAAGTAATAGAAGTCAAAGACCATTCTGTAATTATTGAAAATTATGGAATAAAAATGAAAGTTGAGAAATCAGCAATTTCTATGAATACAGTTTCTGAAAAACTAAGCTAATCTAATACAATTGAACTACTAATTGCTCTATGATCAGAAAATTTCTCTGGGTGAGTAGTAAAATTAACAGCTTTAAATTTCTTATCTATTAGTATATAATCAATTCGTAAAGTAGGTATTTTAGTAAAACTTGCTCCAAATCCATTTCCAGATTCTATAAATGCATCTTTCATATTGTATCCTAATTGCTGATAGGCATAGGATATAGGAGTATCGTTAAAATCTCCGCAAATTATTATAGGATATGGTGAACTTTTTATGTGTTTTTTTATTTGACTTACTTCCCTGCCTCTCCTTTCAAATGAGTATTTTAGTTTTTTTCCAATACCTATCATTCCAGTTTTTACTTTTTCTTTTTCAGCAGAAATAATATATTCTAAATCTTTATCCTGAAAGAAGTTTGATGCTAAGTGAATATTATATACTCTGATAGTGTCATCAAATACAACAATGTCAGAATAGATACAACTATTATTCATCTTAGCACCATCTATAATAACTGTTTCCTTATTAATTTGAGGGAAATTACTATAAATTGCCATATGCCAATCCTCTTTTCTTTTTTGAATACCAATATGTGAATATTCAAAATTTAATTCTAAATCCTTATTAGGATTGTAGTACTCTTGAATGCAAATAATGTCTAAATCTTGATTGTTGATAAAACTAACCAACTCTTGTTTTATATTTCCTTTATCAATCCATCCCCATTTATTAAACAATCTTACATTATAGGACATTACCTTAATATCATTTTCATTTGTAGAATTATTGTTGAAAGCAATATATCTGCTTAGAAAAGGAATAGATAGTAATAAGCAAATGAAATTCACCCAAAAACATTTGTGATTAAAGAAATACCAGAATACCGTAAAGATTAAACAAAAACTAATAATTATGGGAAAGAATAATCCAAAAAATGAAATTGGCCAAAATAAATTAGGATTAATAAAAGGGGAAATTATAGAAGAAAGTAAACTAATAATAATCAAAGAGTTAAAAAAGAAAATAGTATTTTTTAATAAATTCTTCATTTTTTACTTTCCTTAAATAGAATCTCTTTCTCAACTTTACTTAAACTTTCGTATCCAGATTTTGATATCTTTTCTAAAATAAGATTAATTTTCTTTTGTTTTTCTGCTTTTTTAGATAGAAAAAAATCGTCATTAAATCTTTGTTTTCTATTGTATCTTTTTTTCGCTTTATTTTTTTTTGAAAAACTGAAATATCCAATAAATTTATAGAAATTCACAGAAATATCTACTCCTTTTTTTAATAAACCTACATACAAGAAACCAAAAATAGCACCACCTAAGTGTGAAATATGTCCTCCAGCATTGCTGACCTCAATATTAACTAAATCTAAAACTATCAGAGATAAGGCAATGTATTTTAATTGTATATTTCCAATTAGTGGAAGGAGAACTTTATAGTTAGGAGAATATGAAGAAACTGCAATAAATACAGCAAGTACAGAAGCGGAAGCTCCAATTAATACAGAATTATGTATATTAGTAGCAAAAGCTGGTAAAATATTGTAACTTAACATATAGAATAACCCTCCAGAAATACCACCAAGAATATATACGCATAAGAACTGTCTTCCATTAAAATATTGTAAAAATAATTTAGATCCAAAATATAACCAAATCATATTAAATAAGAGATGAAAAAAGTCAGTATGAATAAACATATAACTTATGATTGTCCAGGGTCTATTTATGAATAAAATGCTACTAGCAGGTAAGTATAGATAATTTTGTATCAAGGAGTCTATATCATGATATTGGAACAGAAATGAAAGGACTAATAAAAGTCTATATAATAAAAATAATCCGAGATTTATGTATAGTACTTTTGTAAAGTTTGTACCATTTTTAAAACTCTTCCGTATGTCTATCCAAATTGATTTCATTAATAATAAATATCTCCTTTCTTCTTCCAATATTTTAGTAAAATGATTCCAAATATCATTCCCCCTAAATGAGCGAAATGAGCGACATTGTCGCCAGGATTATTTGAAATTCCGCTAATTAGAGAAAGTACCCCTATACCTCCAACAAAATATTTTGCTTTCACAGGAATTGCCAAGTATAGATATAACAGTGTATTTGGAAATAATATTCCGAAAGCTAGTAATAAACCATATACCGCACCTGATGCTCCAACCATCGGTGTATTTACAATTTTGGTTAAATTTATTGATTCAATATTTCCTACATAAAATTTTCCTTCCTTTGCAAGAATTAGATAGTCTGAGTTAAATTGAGATAATTCATTAATTTGAAATTGTACATAAACACAATATATCAAGGCTGCTCCTAGACCTGTAATCATATAAAATGTTAAAAATCTTTTACCTCCCCATACATTTTCTAATGTTTTTCCAAACATCCATAAGGTAAACATATTGAAAAATAAATGCGTAAAATTAGCATGCATAAACATATGAGTTATAAGTTGATGAGGCATAAAATTTGGAGATTGAAATTGATGTAAAGCTAACCATTGAGATAGATCAATTCCTCTACTTTGCAATGACCAAGTAGCGAGAAAGAATAATCCATTAATAATCATTAAATTTTTTACTATATTTGGTAAATGACTAAATCTCTGTCCTATCATTTGCTGAATTTTTTTTGTATTTCGTTTATTTTAAGATTTAAAAAGGTATTTAATCCATAGGGACTTACTGAAGGTGTTTCACAATTCATTAGTTCATCTATCAAAATCTCCATTTCTTTAGGATTTAATTTTTTTCCAGTTTTTATTGATAGGTTATAAGAAATACTTTTACTTATCTTATTACTAATCTTTTCATTGAGATTTTCATAATCTTCGTTTTTGCATTTTAGGACGTCTTCAAATAAACTTTGTAGGTTTTCCTTATCACATTGAGGAGGAGTTGCATTTACTTCTAAAGAATCTTTAGATATTTTAAATTGAAAACCTATATCTTTTAACTCTTTTTTGATCTCAGTGATTTCGTTAATTTCTTTTTTAGAAAAAAATATTGTTTTCGGAAATATTAACTTCTGAGAAGCGAATCTTTGCGAAGAATTTTTTGTAAAATATTCATATAATATTCTGTGATGAGCTCTTTCTTGGTGTATAATAATTAGTCCTTCTTCATTATTACAAACAACATATTGATTATTTATTTGGAAAAAATTAAAATATTTAGATGAGTTTAATTTAACCTCTTTTTGAATATCGTTTTTAGAAATAGAATCGTAAATTTTATGGTTATCTAAAACTTCTTTTTGTTTATTTTCAAATGGATTATAACTTGTATTGACTCTAATTTTAGGTTCTGTAATAGTTTTTTTATAATTAATAGGGATTTCAAAAGAAGGTTCGATATTAAAATCTATAGATGGAGCAATATTATATTTTCCTAGAGAACGTTTTACTGAAGATCTTAAAATAGCATATATTGATTTTTCATCTTCAAACTTTATTTCTGTTTTATTTGGATGAATATTTATATCAATTTTTTTTGGATCAAGAGATAGGTTTAAGAAGTAAGATGGATGTTGATTTTCTGGAATTAAATCAGAAAAAGCTTTCTTTATAGCATGATTTAAATAATAATTCTTTATAAATCTTCCATTTACAAAGAAATATTGCTCTCCTCTTGTTAGTTTAGCATACTCTGGCTTCCCAATAAATCCACTGATTTTTACTAGATTTGTTTCTTCCTCAACAGGAACTAGTTTTTCATTTGTTTTGGAACCAATTATATTGATAATTCTTTGTCTAAATTTAGATGGTTCTAATTTGAATACGTAATTATTATCTATCTTTAAACTAAAAGATATTTCTGAGTTTGCAAGTGCAATTCTAATGAACTGTTCCATGATGTGTTTATTCTCAACTTTGTCAGATTTTAGAAATTTTCTTCTAGCTGGAACATTAAAAAATAAATTCTTTATTTTTATTGAACTACCGTTAGCGCAGATGCAGCTTTCTTGACTCTTAAACTCACTACCCTCAAAAATTATCTTGCAGCCTAGTTCTTCATTAGTAAGTTTAGTATTTAATTCTACATGCGAAATAGCGCCTATTGAAGCCATAGCTTCACCCCTAAAACCCATAGATTTAATACTAAATAAATCTTCTGGTTTTTTTATCTTAGATGTTGCGTGTCTTTCAAAACTCATCTTTGCATCTTTGTTGCTCATTCCACAACCATTATCTACTACCTGTATTAAAGTCTTCCCCCCTTCCTTAATAATTACCTCTATATTAGTTGCACCTGCATCTATTGAATTTTCAACCATTTCTTTTACAACAGAAGCGGGTCTTTGAATAACTTCTCCAGCAGCAATTTGGTTTGCAATATGATCTGGTAATAACTGTATTATGTCCAATTTTAATTTTATTTAAATAATACTAGATATGTAATAAAAAATAATACTATTGTAACCATTAATAAACGAATACTTCTAGCTTTAGTTAAGTTTAAATTTTTATTTGTTTTAAACTTTATTCTTACAGATTTTCCATCTTTTATTTTTTCAAGACGTTCTTTTCTTTCATCATAATATCTTAAAGAAAAATTAAAAGTCTTGTTTTTATGTGTCTTAAACATAATCCTATCTTAGAATTGTATCTTACAAAAGTAAGAAATAATAAAGTTTGAATAAAGAAATTTAAACTACAATTTTAAAAGAAATACAATTTGTATTTTTGCTTTGTGAATGTACATAAAATTAGATATAAGGACACATCTTTTTTTTCTAAACTTGTAGAAAATTATACAGAAAAATCAATTGATGAAAGTATGTATAATAGGTATCCATCTCTTTCAAGTTTTTCTGAACAAATAAAAGAAAAATCTAAACAATGCATTGATAGAGATTTATTAGTTTCAGTTTTAAAAAAACAAAATAAATCTATTAATCTATCTGAAGAAAGTTTAATGAATATTGAGTTTTTATCAGATAATAATACTTTTACTATTACAACAGGTCATCAATTGTGTTTGTTCACGGGTCCCTTGTATTTTATTTATAAGATTATCTCTACCATTAACCTTGCAGAAAGACTAAAAAAAGAGTTTTGTCAATATAATTTTGTGCCAATTTTCTGGATGGCTTCTGAAGATCATGATTTTACAGAGGTAAACCATATACATCTTTATGGAAAGAAGTTTATTTGGGAAAGTAATGAAAGAGGTATTGTTGGAAATTTTAAAACAAAAAAAATTTTACGAATTATTGATGAAATTGATTCTTTTTTAGGAAGTGACAGGGTTAAAAAATCACTTGTAAAATTGTTGAAAAGATGCTATTCTAAAGACACTCTTTCTGAGGCAACTCGTGATTTTGTAAATGAATTATTCGGAGAGTATGGATTAGTAATTATGGATTCAAATGATAAATATCTTAAACAAAAATTGATCCCTATAATGAAGGAAGATATAATTCATCAATCATTAGCTCCAGTAATAAAGAAAAATTCAGATATAAATTCCAAATTATATAAAAATCAGGCTTTTGTTAGGAATATAAATTTCTTTAAAATATCAGAAGGAAAGAGAGAGAGAGTTTTGGAATCTGTTTCTGAAAATGAAATAGATAACAACCCTGAAAAATTTAGTCCAAATGTTTTAATAAGACCACTTTATCAAGAACTTATTTTACCTAATCTTTGTTACGTTGGAGGAGGAGCTGAAATATCTTATTGGATGCAGTTGAAGTCGGTGTTTCATCAACAAGATATTGTATTTCCTATTTTATTGTTAAGAAATTCTGTGATGTGGATAGAAGAAAAGGATTATAAAAAAATAAATAATCTTGGATTTGATATAGAAAATATATTTTTAAGTACTCCATCGCTTGAGAAGATGTATGTACAAAGGCAATCAGAGATAAATTTGTTAAAAGAAAAATTATCTTTAGAAAATCTATATAGAAGTATTGATAAAAGAACACATGACCAGGGATTAAAGTCTCTCATTAAATCTGATTTTGTAAAAAACCTTAAATCTTTAGAAAAGATTGAAAAAAAACTAATTCGTTCTGAGAAGCAGAAACATGAAAATTCTTTAAATCAGATACGTAAAATTAAGAGAAAATTATTTCCAAATAATCAACTTCAAGAGCGTATTGATAATTTAATTGCCTTTTATAATACATATGGTGAAAAATTTATTAAAACATTAAAAGAAGAATTAGACCCACTCGATTCTAATTTCTTAATTTTGTCTCCATTAAAAGATAAAAAATGAAACACGAAAAAATCATTATTTTAGATTTTGGTTCTCAATACACACAACTTATTGCTCGTAGAGTAAGGGAACTTAATATTTATTGTGAAATACACCCTTACAACAAGATTCCAACTTTAAATGCAGATGTCAAAGCAGTTATTCTTTCTGGAAGTCCATTTTCAGTTATGGATGAAAATTGTCCGATCCCAAATTTAGATGATATTAAAGGAAGATTTCCGCTCTTAGGCGTGTGTTATGGAGCTCAATATCTAGTAAAAAGTAATGGTGGAGAGGTTGTTCCCTCAAAGATTAGAGAGTATGGAAGGGCGAATCTTTCTTATATTGATGTTACAAGCCCATTAATGATTGGAGTGTTAAATAACTCCCAAGTTTGGATGAGTCATGGAGATACGATTTCAGAACTTCCTGAAGGTTTTAATGTCATTGCTAGTACAAAAGATGTGAAAGTAGCTGCATATAAAATTCAAGAAGAGAATACATACGCAATACAATTTCATCCAGAAGTATATCATTCAACAGATGGAAAACAAATTTTGCAAAACTTTCTAGTAGATATAGCGGGTTGTAAACAAGATTGGACTCCATCTTCCTTCGTAAAGGATACTGTAGAAGAATTAATGAATAAAATAGGTGAAGATAAGGTAGTTTTAGGATTGTCAGGAGGCGTTGACTCTACAGTTGCAGCAGTTTTACTACATAAAGCAATTGGGGAGAATTTATATTGTATTTTTGTAGATAATGGACTGTTGAGAAAGGACGAGTTTGATTCTGTATTAAATCAGTATCAAGGTATGGGGTTGAATGTAAAAGGGGTTGATGCAAAAGATAGATTCTATAAAGTCTTGTCTGGAGTTTCTGACCCTGAAGAGAAAAGAAAAGCGATTGGAAATAAATTTATAGATGTGTTTGATGATGAAGCAAATAAGATAAAGGATGTTATATGGTTAGCGCAAGGAACAATATATCCAGATGTAATTGAATCTATTTCTGTTAGTGGAGGACCTTCTTCAACAATAAAATCTCACCATAATGTTGGAGGATTGCCTGATTTTATGAAATTAAAGATTGTAGAACCTTTAAAAACTTTGTTTAAAGATGAGGTTAGAAGAATTGGGAAATCAATGGGAATTGATTCTGAGTTACTTGCTAGACATCCTTTTCCAGGACCCGGATTGGCTATTAGAATACTTGGTGATATAACTCCAGAAAAGGTTAGAATATTACAAGAAGTAGATTATATCTTTATCTCTTCGTTAAGAAATAATGGTTTATATAATTCAGTCTGGCAAGCAGGTGCTATTTTCTTACCTATTCAATCTGTTGGTGTTATGGGAGATGAAAGAACTTATGAAAATGCTGTTGCCTTAAGAGCTGTAGAATCTACAGACGGCATGACCGCAGATTGGGTACATTTACCTTATGATTTTTTAGCAAATGTTTCAAATGAAATAATCAATAAGGTTAAGGGAATAAATAGGGTAGTTTATGATATTTCATCAAAACCTCCAGCAACAATTGAGTGGGAATAATATGAAAATACATAAAAACCAAATATTTTGTTTCTTTTTTTTGATTATAGTAAATATTTCTTATAGTCAAAATAAAGTAAAATTTGGTTATCACACTCCAACAGGAGAGGTAATTTCCTTAGACACTCAACAAATAAAACAGATATTACAGCCAAATAAATCTCTTCCAATAGATAATGAGCAGATTGATAGTGTTTTGAATGATTCAGACTCAATTTTTACATCAGTTAACGATACTTTAACGATTTCTGTATTACTTCCTTTTTATCTATCAAAAAATGATATATTAAAAAAATATCTACAAGAAAATAAAAAAGATATTAATCAGATTTACAATAAGTCTAAACTAGCTCTTAGTTTCCTAGAAGGAATATTAATAGCAAAAGATTCATTAGAACAATTAGGTACTCCGTTAATTATACATGTTTTTGATACAGAAAATAATTTAGATACAGTAAAGAAGATCATTACAGATGAAAGAGTAAAATCATCTAATATTTTATTTGGACCAGTCTTTTCTAAAAACTTTAATCATACTAGAAGTTTCTTTAGAAATGATAGTAACAAGATATTAATAAATCCATTGTCGAAAAATTACAATTTTATAAAAGAAACTTCTAATATTTATTTTTTAACGCCTTTTACCAATGGTCAAACAGATTCTATAGTAAAGTGTTTGATAAAAAAAGAACAGGGTAGAAATCTTACTATTATTTTAAATAATTCAGAGAATAAAAAATCTAGTTATTTTGAATTTAAAAATAGACTTTCTTCAGTATTTCCATCAATTTTTTTAAAAGAGTTTAAAAACTCTTTGAGTATAAATATAAGATCATTTACATTTTTGAGTGATGTAGAAAACACATTAGTAATTTTGTCTGAGGATAAGGCCTTTATTAAGAAAGTCGTTACCTTTTGTGGGGCTTATGATTCTTCAATTAAGATTTATTCATTAGATGCTTTGAAGCAAATATCCGAGTTAAATATTGAAACATTAATGAAGTTAAATGTACGTATTCCTGTTACTAATTATTTTGATAGGTTACATGTCGATAATAAGAGACTGTTGCATGATTTTGAGAAAAAGTTTCATCATCAGATGGATGAATATTCTTTATTATCATTTCAATCTATATTGCATTTTTGCTCAAAGAATAAACAATTTACATTTAAAAGATTTTCTAAAAATGGAGGATATATAAATACTGATATAAAAATGTGTGAGTATAAGGATTATAAACTAATACCCGTATTTTAATTAGTTATATTATATTTGTGTAAAATCTTTTTATTTTGAAGTACTTTTTGAATATACTATTAGTATTTTTCTTTATAAGTACAAACAAGTTGTATTCTCAATGCAGTGTTGTAGTTGATACTGCAAATATCACACATATTGTTTGTCCAAATGGAGGAGCAGTTGGGGCAGCTCAAATAATTCAAGCTACTTATTTAAATTATTCTTGGCAAAATGTTAGTAATGGTCAACTTTACAATGGAGGAGGTGGAATAGGAGGGACCTCCAGATCAGACTTAGACGCAGGATTGTATGTAATTACAGCTTCTTCACCATATTCATCATCTTGTCCTGATACAATTTATTCAGATACATTTGAAATAAGAATGCCTACCGCAACAATTCAATCTAATCCAACCCAAGCATGTCCAAATGAATGTAACGTTGATGTAGGTTTAATTCTTAATAATCCAATTGATTCTGTAAACTACTCATATTCAGTTAATTCATATCAAATTATTACAGCAAATCAAATTTTTAATAACTTATGTGGTGGAACTCATACTTTTGAAATTTATGCAAATGGTCAAACTTGTGGTATAGAGAATTTTGGAATTTCTCAATTTGCTCCAGTAAACTTATCAACTAATGTGACAAATGCAACTTGTACACAAAGTGGTAGTGCTACTGTTAATATTACAGGTGTAGGTGCTTCAGCCTTAAACAATTATTGTATCTCTGAACCTCAATATTTGGATTATTCTTTAATTGAGAATGTATATTTGGTAGGAGATAGTCTAACTATAAATAATAATACATCTAATCAATGTAATTTATATTCTGATTTTACTTCAATTTCAACAAATGTTACTCCATCAAATAGTTATGATTTAACAATTAATTTAGGAACATGTCATCCATTAGGTTTTGCTTTCATTGATTTCGCTAAGATTTATATTGATTGGAATATTGATGGCGATTTTGATGATTTAAATGAATTAGTTGGTCAGATCAATCCTACACAAAGTCCTTCTATTCATACTATAAATTTTGCTGTTCCTAGTAACGCAATACCTGGATATAGCAGAATGAGAATAGTTGCTCAAAATTTTCAATATCAACCCAATAATCTAGCTAATCCTTGTGATAATAACACAGCTTGGTTTGGTGAAACTGAAGATTATACTATTATTGTATCTGGTTCTGTTGCAACTCCAGTAAATTACCTTTGGTCAAACGGTCAAACTAATTCAACTGCAACAAATCTTTCTACAGGAATATATACTGTTTCTATCACCGATGCTAATGGATGCACTGCCAATGATACTGCCATTGTTTCTGGATCTAGCAATGTAAGTGTTAACGCGAGTACAAATCAAAATATTTGTTATGGTGGATTGCCTAGTGCGTTGTCTGCAGTTGGAAATACTACAGGTACTTACAGTTGGTCTCCTGCATCTTATTTTGTAGATCCAAATATTCAGAATCCTGTTTTTATTTCTTCATTAAGTACTACTACTGTTTTTACTGTTGTTTTTACAGATCTATCTGGTTGTATAGCAACAGATAGTGTTACTATTACTGTAAATCCTCCCCCAACTGCAAGTTTATCTGTAGTTCCTAATCCAGCTTGTTTAGGTGAAGATTTATTGTTAACTGCAATTACTTCCATTCCAGTGAATAGATATAGATTTCAATATAATATTGGTGGAGGGTGGATAAATATGACAAATCCAGGAATGTCTACATCAAATCCTCAGACTTATTATAATATAAATACTACTACACAATTTAGAGTTAGAGTTCGTGAAGATAATGGCTGTGGAACCGGTCCATGGTCTCCAGTAATAAGTGTTCCTATATCGATAGTAGCTACTCAACCAATAAATCATAATTAAAAAATATTAATCAATTAAATATTAAGGTCATGAAAATAAAAAACAAATTATTACAACGAATATTCTTTTGGATATTCCTACTAACATCTTCTTTGATGTTTGCACAATCAAACACTTCCCCAACGCAAACGGTATGTGCTGGTTCTATGGCAGAACCCTACTTAATTAATCCACCAACTTCAGGTTCTACTTATCAATGGACTTTAAGTGGTGGTGGGATATTAAATCCTGGTTCTACCTCAGACAATATTACTGTAGATTGGGGAATGACACCAGGTACATATACTATTTCCGTTGTGGAAACAGATATAAATGGTTGTATAGGTTTACCTGTTACTGTAGATGTAACTGTAAATCCACTTCCAACTGCTACGATTGCTACTAGTCAGACTGCATGTCTTGGAGGTACTATTCCAGATTTAACAGCAATTGGTGCAAATGTAACTTGGTATTCTGATATCACTTTAACAAATTCTCTCGCGGTAGGGAATACCTTTTCTACAGGTCAAACTTCTGTAGGATTATACACCTATTATGTTACAGAAACACTAAATGGTTGTGAAGGACCATCTATTCCAGTTACATTAGAGATATATAGTTTACCATCTGCTCCAGTTGTAAGTAATGAATCAGCATGTTTTGGAACAGTTATTCCAGATTTAACTGCAACGGGATCGAATATTACATGGTACTCTGATATTGCTTTAACTACGCAAGTAGGAACAGGAAATAATCTAACAACTGGTCAAACTGCGCCAGGGATTTATACTTATTATGTGACTAATACTGATGCTAATGGATGTGAAAGTGTAGCTTCTAGTGTTACTTTAGAAATATATAGTCTACCATCTACTCCTATAGTCAATAATGAGTCAGCATGTTTTGGAACAGTTATTCCAGATTTAACCGCAACAGGATCGAATATTTCATGGTATTCTGATGTTTCTTTATCCACATTAGTAGGAACAGGATCTAATCTGTCTACAGGACAAGCTTCTGTAGGTGTTTATACTTACTATGTAACCTCAACAGATATAAATGGATGTGAAAGTGTATCTACTTCCGCTACATTAGAGATTTATTCCTTACCAAACTCTCCAACAGCTAATAATGAAGTTGCGTGTGTAGGAGGAGTTATTCCAGATTTAGTTTCTTCAGGATTAAATCCAACTTGGTATTCAGATGCAGCGTTAACTAATGTTGTTGCTAATGGTACAAATTTTTCTACAGGGCAAACTGCTGCGGGTGTTTATACATACTATGTGACAGAAACTAATTCAAATGGCTGTGAGAGTGCTGCTACAAGTGTAACTTTAACTATTAATGCATTTAATACATTGCCAATTGCTTCAAATGTTAATACGTGTTTTGGATCTCCAGTTCCTGATTTAACAGCTGTTGGTGTAGGAACTTCATTTACTTGGTATTCAGACGCAGCACTTACTAATGTGGTTGGTACAAATTCTCCATTTGCTACAGGACAAACTGCAGTAGGATTGTACACTTATTATGTGACAGAAACACAGAATGGATGTCAGAGTCCAGCTACAACAGTTACTTTAGAAATTTATACTCTTCCAAATACGGGACCTATTAGTCACTGGTAAGAAACTTGAAAAAATTAAAATATATAATATTATTTTTCCTTCTGCAAACTAATGTTTCTGCGCAAAATGTGATACGAGTTTGTGAGGGAGATACTGCTCAGAATTTTGCTGTGCCTCTAACTTTAGGTTCCACTTATAACTGGACTTTAGGAACTCAAAGTATTGCTACAATTGTTTCTGGTAATGGAAGCGAACACATCTTACTTGACCTTAACACTTCAGGTGTATTCTGGCTTCATGTTCAGGAAACAGATAGTAATTTATGCATTGCAAAAGATAGTATTTTAATAGAAGTATTTCCAAAACCAAATCCATTTATATATTCTATAGGAAATAATATACTTTGTCAGGGAGATTCCATGACCTTATTCTCTGACTCAGTGTATAATACTTTATCTTGGAGTAATGGTTTAAATACTGATAGTATTCAAGTTTATTTAAGTAATAGTTATTATTTAACTGTGACTGATACTAATGGTTGTTCTAACATATCAAATAGTATAGATGTATATTTTAATCCTAAACCTAATGTTGACTTTAATATTGATGGAGTTTGTTTTGAAAATGAAAGTATTTTCACAGATTCCTCTACTATATTCAGTGGAAGTATTGTTAGTTGGATTTGGGATTTAGGAGACGGAAATTATGATTCAGGTCCTTTAGTTTCTCATTTATATCAGGAAACAGATTTATTTAATATTAATTTATATGTTAAGTCAGAAGCTGGTTGTGAAGATTCTGCAAGTAAAAATCTACAAATTTTTCACGTTCCAGAGGCTGACTTTGAGTTTTATCCTCATTCTGCCTCTATATTATCTCCTGAAATTAGTTTTTTTAATATGTCAGAGAATGCTTCCCCAATACTTTGGAGTTTTGATGATGGTAGAGATACGACTATAGAAAATCCAATACATATCTTTTCAGATCCTGGAAATTATGAAGTAAAATTGTATGTTTCTGACACTAATAATTGTATGGACTCTGTTTCTCATAATATTACAGTATATTATGATTTTATATTGTATGTTCCTAATAGTTTTACTCCTAATATAGATGGTAAGAATGATTTATTTTTACCAAAGGGTTTAAGAATGTCAAAGTATCAAAGTTATGAATTTACTATATTCGATAGATGGGGAGAGGAAATTTTTAGAACTAATAATATTTCAAAAGGTTGGAATGGAGAAAATGCGATATCAGGAAAATATACTTGGGTGATTATTATTACAGATGAGTTAGGAGAAGTACGCAAAAAAGTTGGAGAAGTAATGTTAATAAAGTAAGTTATCTTAAATCAATTACTTCTACTCCTGGGTAATCCTTTTTTCGAAAGTTAAATGTAGATGATGGAACTTGATTGTTTGTTATAAAACTATTGATGGTATAACTACTAGTTCCTCCATCTATATCTATAATTTGTATTTTATATAACTCTAATTTTTCAATATCTACCAATAAAACAACTCTGCTTATAGCTCCACTTTTTTTTGGATATAGATTAATACATTCTATCTTTTGTCCATTGATCGTTTTTTCTCCAGCGTATTGGTATTTATACCCACGTTCGTATATGGTAAAAATCTTAGAAGGATTCATTTCATCTTCAGAATCACTTTCCATAATCTGTACTTCAGGAACATCTTTCATAAAATACCATAGGGTTTCTCCATTATTTATAATGGATAAATCAGTAGACATATCTAATTTGTACATATCTTCTTTAATCCAAATTTTCCCGTCTGAATCTTCGTCAATACCTTGGTTTTTATTGGAGAAATTAAAGGAGAACTCGGCTGTAATATCTTCATAAGAATTTCCTTTCTCAGATAATTGATCAAGTATTTGTTTCGCGATTTCATCTTGAGAGAAAGCAATGTTTATTGAGAAAACAATAGATAAAAATAATATGGATATTTTATTCATTATTGTTTAATTTGTTTAAAAGTTCTTCTAGTTCCAATTCATTTTTTATTAGTACCTGACGAGCCTTACTTCCTTCAAAAGGCCCTACTATACCAGCAGCTTCTAATTCATCAATTATTCTTCCCGCTCTATTATATCCAATTTTCATTCTTCTTTGTATATTTGAAGTGCTTCCTGTTTGATGACTGACTACTAAACGAGCGGCATCATCAAATAGTGCATCTCTATTATCTAAATCTGCATCATTCCCTATTCCTTCTGTATCTCCAACATATTCTGGTAATAAATAAGCTTCTGGATATGCTCTCTGACTACCAATAAAATCACAGATTTTTTCAACTTCAGGAGTGTCAATAAAAGCACATTGTAAACGTACTAAATCTGGTCCATTTGAGATAAGCATATCACCTTTTCCGATTAACTGTTCTGCTCCTTTGCTATCCATAATAGTTCTTGAATCTGTAGCTGAAGTAACTTTAAAAGCAACTCTTGCTGGAAAATTTGCTTTAATTAGTCCTGTGATGACATTTACAGATGGTCTTTGTGTAGCAACAATTAAATGGATACCTATTGCTCTTGCTAGTTGAGCTAATCTAGCTATAGGGGTTTCTATTTCTTTTCCTGCTGTCATAATAAGGTCTGCAAACTCATCGATAACTAAAACTATGTAAGGTAAATATCTATGTCCATCATTAGGATTTAGTTTCCTTGAAATAAACTTTTCATTATATTCTTTTAGATTCCTACACATTGCATTTTTGAGAAGCTCGTATCTTTGATCCATCTCAATACATAACGAATTTACTGTATTCACTACTTTTTTTGTGTCAGTAATAATTGCTTCTTCTGTTTCAGGTAATTTTGCCAAAAAGTGTCTTTCTATCTTGTTGAACAGAGTAAGTTCTACTTTTTTAGGATCTACTAAAACAAATTTTACTTGACTTGGGTGTTTTTTATAAAGTAATGATGCTAAAATCGTATTCAAACCAACTGATTTTCCTTGTCCTGTAGCTCCAGCCATCAGAAGATGAGGCATTTTTGCTAAATCTACAACATAAGTTTCATTTGATATAGTTTTTCCAAAAGCTATAGGAAGTTCCATATTGCTATTTTGAAATTTTTCGGATTTTAGAACAGTACTCATGCTAACTGTTGTAGACTTTGCATTTGGCACCTCAATACCGATAGTTCCCCTTCCTGGAATTGGTGCAATAATCCTTATACCAACTGCAGCTAAACTGAGAGCTATATCATCTTCTAGGTTTTTTATTTTAGAAATTTTCACTCCAGCTTCTGGTACTATTTCGTAAAGTGTAATTGTAGGTCCTATTGTTGCAGAAATTGAAGCAATACCAATTTTATAATTTCCTAAAGTATCTACAATTTTCTGCTTATTTTCTTCTAATTCATTTTTGTCAATATTAATTTCTCCGCTCCCGTAATCATTAAGTAAATTGAAAACAGGAAATTTGTAGGATGATAAGTCTAAAGTAGGATCGTAATCTCCAAGTTCTTTTAATTTCTTTTGAGCTTCTGTCTGTTCTATTTCTTCTTCATTAGAAGTGTCAATAATTTGGATGTTTAAATCATCTTCAACTTTTGTATTTAGATGGTCCTCCTCCATCTGTTTTATTTCTGTTGGTAGTACAGCTTCTTTAACTTTTAAATTTTCAATTTTTGTTGTTTCCGATTCTTGTAAATCAATTACAGTATCAACTTCAATTTCTTCTATATTCTGTAATTTTCTTTCTCCAATTTTTGATGTTGAATTCTTAACTAATAGAAATATTTTTTCTAGACTGATATTAAACTTTAAAGTAACAAATATCAAAAAAGTAGTAATTAACAATAGTGTTGTACCAATATTTCCTAATAATGACACTAAAAATTCAGAGCTAGTAATGCCTATTCCTCCTGCAAGAGTTTGAGATTTAAAGAAGTGAAATATAAAAACAGGTATCCATATCAACCCCCAAATGCTTTGTCTTATGAGTTTTTTAATAGATAATAGATGATATCCTAACAGTTGAATTCCTGAAAACAATAAAAAGAATGGTATGAAATAAGCTGAGATACCAAAAAGTACGGAAACAAAAAGATAAGAGAATAAGCAACCAAATTTACCTAGGGCGTTGTTTACTACAATTTCAGAATCGGTCAATATACTAAACCAAGAATTTTCTGTGGCTACAGAAAAATCTTCCTTCCACTGAAAAAATGAAGAGGTAAATGAAATGAAAAAGTACAAGGAGAATAAGATGAGTATAAAACCAATAACTTTTTGGTTTGTTTCATTTTTAAAAAAATCTAGAAAATTTTTCAATCCCTCTGATTTACTCGATTTTGTTTTTCTTATTTTTTTCATCATTATATTTACATCAAAAATACAAATACTATTTTTATATATTTCTATTCCTACCTATACATATTAGCTATTGTATGTTAATAAAGTATCTTAGATTAAAAATAAAAAATACAAATAATAAAGTGTCATTAAACAATACTAATACTTAAGTTTGCAACAATTATGATAAAACTAAATGTTCATAACGAAACTTCAGAACTTTCTGTTGTAATTTTAGGAATTGCTAATGATTTTGGAGGTACTCCAAATCTAGAAGATTGTTATGATCCTAAATCTAAAGAACATGTAATATCAGGAACTTTTCCTTTACAATCTGATATCACTAAAGAAATAAATGAATTTTTAGAAATCTTAGAAAAATATAATGTAGATGTTTTAAGACCTAAAAATATTCCAAATTTAAATCAAGTTTTCTCTAGAGATATTTCATTTGTTATAGCAGATAAGTTGATTGTTCCAAATATAATTGAAGATAGAAAACAGGAAATCGAAGCAATATCTCACATATTTAAAACTATTCCAGAAGAAGATGTAATTATAATGCCAAAAGGAACTAGGGCGGAAGGTGGAGACGTAATGCTTTGGAATAATTATATTTTTATTGGTTACTCAGAAAAAGATGATTTTGACGCTTACAAAGTTGCTAGAACTAATATTGAAGCTGTGAATTTTATTAAAGATAAATTTCCAAATAAACAGGTAAAAGCCTTTGAATTAAATAAATCAGATATTAATCCAAAACAAAATGCTCTTCATTTAGATTGTTGTTTCCAGACAATAGGTTTAGATAAAGCTATAATGTATAAAGAGGGTTTTAAAAATCAGAATGATATAGATTTTTTAATAAATTTGTTTGGAGAAGAAAACATGTTATTCATTACAAAAGAAGAGATGTATCATATGAATTCTAATGTATTTTCTATATCTCAAAATGTTATAGTCTCAGAAAAAGGATTTACAAGATTGAATAATGAGTTGCGAAAAAAAGGTTTTATTGTAGAGGAAATACAATATTCTGAAATTGCCAAAATGGAGGGCTTATTAAGATGTTCTACTATGCCACTAATAAGAAAATGAAACAAATTACAAATACTATATTAATGATAGAACCAGTTTCGTTTCGTTATAATGATCAAACAGCTGTAAATAATTATTATCAACAAATTTTAGATGGTTTGACTACTGATCAAACTCAGAAGAAAGCTTTGTCTGAATTTAATGATTTTGTATGTGTATTAAGAGAAAAAGGAATTAATGTAATTGTTGTAAAGGACACCCTAATCCCAGACACTCCTGATTCTATTTTTCCAAATAATTGGATATCTTTTCATGAAAACGGAAATGTTGCTTTGTACCCAATGTGCGCTGAAAATAGAAGAGACGAAAGGAGAGAGGACATCTTAGATGTTTTAGTTGATGATTATAAATATAAAATAAATTACATTAAAGATTTTACAGAGTTTGAGAATCATGATAAGTTTTTAGAAGGAACAGGAAGTATGGTCTTAGATAGAGAAAATAAAATTTGCTACGCTGCTATTTCTATAAGAACAGACGAGCAAGCTGTGTTGCAATGGTGTGATGTATTTGACTATACTCCAGTATGTTTTACCGCTAATCAAAATGTAGGAGGAGAGCGTAAGGAAATTTATCATACTAATGTAATGATGTGTATAGCGGATAAGTATGTTGTTGTATGTTTGGATACTGTAGATAATAAAGAAGAAAGAAAATGGTTAAGAAATTCGTTAGAGTTGAGTGGAAAAGAGGTTATAGAAATATCAGAATTACAAAAAAATAGATTTGCAGGAAATATGCTACAATTAATGGGTGATAAGAAATATTTAGTAATGTCTAATTCTGCTTACAAAAGTTTAACGGAAGATCAGATAACAAAAATTGAGAAGTATAATCCTATTATTTCTAGTTCATTGGATACTATAGAAGCTTGTGGAGGAGGAAGTGCAAGATGTATGATGGCAGAGGTATTTTTACCAAAAACAATATTATGATAGAACAAATTTTATACTCAGAAATTGATAAGTGTTTGTTTGAATTATATTCTTCAAAAAATCAAAATATTCAGTTTCAGAAAACTAGAAAAGAATTTGAAGGAGACATAACTTTAGTTGTTTTTTCTCTGTTAAGAGTTTCTAAAAAAGGTCCCGAAAAAACAGCAGAAGAAATTGGATTATTTTTGCAAAAAAATTTAAAAGAAGTTGATAGTTTTAATGTTGTAAAAGGTTTTTTGAATTTAAGTATATCTTCTGAATTTTGGTTTTCTCAATTTAAGATTGCGTATAATACAGATAATTTCGGTATTCAAAAAGTAAAGAAAGACGCTCCAACCTATTTAGTAGAATATTGCTCTCCTAATACAAACAAACCTCTTCATTTAGGCCATATTAGAAATAATCTTTTAGGATATTCTGTTACTGAAATTTTGAAAGCCTCAGGTAAAAATGTTCGGAAAGTTCAGATAATTAATGATAGAGGAATACATATATGTAAATCTATGATTGCTTGGAAAGAATTCGGAAATGGTGAGACTCCAGAGAATTCAGGTATTAAAGGTGATCATTTAGTTGGAAAGTACTATATTGAATTTGACAAACAATATAAAAGACAGGTTTCAGAATTGATTTCATCAGGGATCGAGAAAAATCAAGCAGAAAAAGAAGCTCCAATTTTTATACAGGCTCAGCAAATGTTAAGAAAATGGGAGTCAAGGGATCAAGAAACAATTTCTCTTTGGAAAAAAATGAATCAGTGGGTTTATGACGGATTTGAAGTGACTCATAAAAGATTGGGAGTTGATTTTGATAAAAACTATTATGAAAGCAATACTTATTTATTAGGAAAAAAAGTAGTTGAAATAGGATTAGAAAAAGGTGTTTTTTATAAAAAAGAAGATGGTTCAGTATGGATCGATTTATCTGATGAGGGACTTGATGAGAAGATTATATTACGTTCAGATGGAACCGCGGTTTACATGACTCAGGATATAGGAACTGCTATACAAAGACATGAAGATTTTCATTTTTCTAACATGGTTTATACTGTAGGAAATGAACAAGATTATCATTTTAAGGTTTTATTTTTAATACTAAAGAAGTTAGGTTACGATTGGGCAAAAAGCTGCTATCATCTTTCTTATGGAATGGTAGATTTGCCATCTGGGAAAATGAAATCGAGAGAGGGGACAGTTGTTGATGCAGATGAATTGATGGAAGAAATGGTGAAGACCGCAAAATCTATAGCTAAAAATTTAGGTAAATTAGATGGACTTTCAAAAGAAGAAGCAGATGATCTTTACGAAATGGTTGGCTTAGGAGCTCTTAAGTATTTCATTTTAAAAGTTGACCCTCAAAAACGCATGATGTTTAACCCTGAAGAATCAATTGATTTTAATGGAAATACTGGTCCTTTCATACAATATACTTATGCTCGAATTAATTCTCTTATTAATAAATATGGAAACGAAATATCTGATTTTAATTATATAAATATCAACAGAGAAGAACAAAATATTATTAAAAATATCTTAGAATTTCCTAAAATAATTCAAGAATCTGCATCAAATTATAATCCTTCCCACATTGCTAATTATGCTTTTGAATTAGTGAAAAACTATAATTCATATTATCAAAATAATACTATTTTAGTAGATGACCCTGATATTACGAAGTTTAGAATAGCATTATCAAAAAAAACAGGTTCAATAATAAAGAGTTCTATGCAACTTTTAGGTATAAATCTGCC
>CEUV01004226.1_pt1 | contig 25356 bp, 2 predicted proteins | sample 356401 | NCBI WGS metagenome assembly CEUV01 (sample SAMEA2622710, study PRJEB7988) | marine metagenome | isolation source: saline water (ENVO:00002010), including
GCCTGAGCAACTGTATATGTTGCTGAGAAGGTTACTGCTTCGCCTACTAGTAGTGTCGGTACGCTTGTGCTTGTGTCATTAGTAAAGGTTGTATTTGCATCTGTTGAGCTTACAAATACTGGTGCTGCATCTAGTGATAAGCTTGCACCTCCAATAGCTGTTAGTGTATCGGTAATGTCTACGCCTGTAAGAGCGATGTTACCATTATTGGTAACAACAATGGTATAGGTAATCTGATCGCCAATATCAATCGTAGTGTTGCCAGTGTCAACTTGAACAACTGAAGATGTCTTTGTGATCGTCAATGAAGGCTCTGGACGAATGGTAACAACTGTTGAATCATCTGCGGCAGTTGTATTTGGATCATCACTACTTTTTACAACATCATCAGTATTTCCAGGGCTTGAAGCTGTTGCAGTAGCCGTATTAATTATACTTCCACTATCAGCTGCAGATTGTTCAATAACATATGTGGCAGTGTAAGTGACCGTTTCACCAACATCAAGAGTCTGTGCTTCAGCTGGAGTAACAGGTGTAGAAAGTGTAAGAGCGGTTGAACCGTCAGCTTCCGTAAGAACATCAGCAATTGTTAAGTCGGTTAATGAAACATTACCTGTGTTTGTTACCTCAATTGTATAAGTGATCGTATCGCCTACCCCAACTGTACCATCTTCGTCAGTTGTAATTTCAGCTGATTTACTTACATCTATACTTGGGCTTGGACTTATAGTTAAAGTCGTAGGATCATCACCTGTGTCTCCAGTGACTGTGTCTCCGTCATCTGAGATGTCTGTTATATTACCTTCAGAACTTGTAGCGGTGGCTGTTGCGCTATTTGAAATACCCCCAGCATCAACATCGTATTGTGTTAATCTGTAGAATGCTAAATATGTAGCTGTATCGCCCACTGCTAAAGTACCAGCAGATGCTCCGTCGTCAGATCCAATATAATAAGGCCCGTCAAAGAATACATCACTGTTTGGAGAAGCAGAATCGTAGATTGTAGTCGACTCTGTAATATCGGAAAGTACGTCTGAAACTGCAAGTCCAGTTAAGTCTATATTTCCTGTGTTTTCAACAGTAATTGTGTACTTAACAAGGTCTCCCACACCATCTGTACCGTCTCCATCATCAATAACTTCTTGCAGCTTAATTACCTCCATTGATGGGTTTGGTGCCATTTCAGTTACCGTTGGGTCATCAACTAGATTTTCGTCATCATCAATTCCATCATCTGAAACGTCTGATATTGTTTCAGTGCTTCCTATTGGATTGGCATAGAATGTTACTCGGTTTTCTACTCTTCCTGAAATCGCTGCCTGTTGATTGATTATAAATGCTGCTGTATATGTAATCGTTTCTCCTGGTGCAATTGAGAACTCATCATCAGTTGTGGTAATATTGGTCGTGTACTGTAGATCTTCACCATCCCCATCAGTGAGTTTATCAAAATATCCATCCCCAACACCATCATTATCACTATCCAGAATAGCAACAGTTACGTTTCCGATGTTTTCAACTGTAATTGTGTATTGTATTTCATCTCCAACATCAGTTGTTGTATTGCCGTCTTTCTGGACAACCGTAGCCATTTTTGTGACTTCAATTGCAGGGTCTGCCTCAATTGGAGTTACTGTTGGATCGTCTCCTGTGTCACCCTCGCCAGTATCTCCATCATCGGAAAGGTCTGTTACTGTCACTCCCTGAGCTGTTGTTCCAGATGCCTCAGCTTGGTTAATTACTGAGCCAGAATTTGATGTTGACTGATCAATTAAATAAGTCGCGGTGTATGTAACCGTATCCCCACTCGCAAGATTTCCATCATAAGTTCCTGTGCCTGCAAATGCTGGTTCACTCGTTAGAGTCAAGGCTACATCATTTCCATCAGTGATTGTATCAGTTATACCAACTCCAGTGAGGTTGACATTACCAGTGTTTTCTACAACTATTGTATATGTAATTAAATCCCCCTCTCCAGTCTGACCATCAGGATTGTCATCAGAAACTGTATATGTTTTAACAACCTCAATCGATGGGTTTGGAGAAATATAAGTGTCCGCCGTAGTATTATCATCTGTAGTATCACCATCATCAGAAGTTTCGATGACATCAAAGTCAATACTTCCAGGACTTTTCGCTTTTGCCTCGGCGCTATTATGAATCGATCCTGTACTGGCTGCTGCTGACGATATTGTGTAGTAAGCAATGTAACTCGCTGTCTCTCCAACCTTTAATGTTCCTAGTCCTGAACCAAGATCAGCGCCGGAGAAGAAAGGCCCGTTAGTTAAAGTAAGCTCTTGACCTGCTCCATCAGTCAATGTATCTGTGATTGTTAACTCACTAAGATCTACATTACCAGTGTTTTCAACTGTGATTGTATATTGAATCAAATCACCTGCGTCAATCAATCCATCTCCGTTATCAATTACAGATGCTGTTTTTAGAACACTAATTGATGGGTTTGCGTACATCTGAGTAATTGTCGGATCGTCTTCCTCCGTTGTGTCAGGATCGTCACTTACCGCAGTTACATCATCAGAATTTCCTGGGCTACTCGCAGTTACAGTTACAACGTTTGATATAAATCCAGTTTCTTCAACAGCTTGAGTGATATCGAACGTAGCTGTATATGTTGCTACTTCTCCACTTATTAATGTTCCTTGAGTCGATGCTCCTGAATTAGAAACAAATGTTAGTGTTAGAGAAAATTCATTCCCATCTCCATCTGTCAAGACATCAACAGGGTTGATGTTTGTAAGGGTCACATTACCTGTGTTGGTAATGGTAATATCATAACTAACTGTGTCACCGTTTCCAGTTTGTCCATCGGAATCAACAGTTACTGTATCCGTCTTTTCAACTTGAAGTTCTGGATTAGGAGCAAATAGAATAACTGTTGGGTCATCGGTATCATTACCATCAGTTGATATACCGTTGTCACTAACATCAGTAATTGTTTCAGAAGTTGGACTAGTTGCTGTTGCAGTAACAGTATTAGTTATTTTTCCTGACTCTTCATCAGTTACTGTGATTGTATAAACCGCTACATAGGTTTCCGTTTCTCCTACATCAAGAGTTCCAGGTGTTGAGCCATCAACATTTGTACTGGTATATTGAATATCCGTTGTTCCATCATTGAATGTTAATGGATTATTGTCTCCATCAGTGAATGTATCAACAAAGGTCAGACCAGTAAGAGTAGTATTTCCAGTGTTTTCAATTGTAATTGTATATGTTACTTGATCTCCAGCACCAGTTTTACCATTGCCATTATCAAGAATCACATATGTTTTTGTTGCCTCTAGTGATGAAACATAGCTGGTACTTACTACTGTAGGATCATCTGTAGGATCTGTACCATCATCGTCTCCATCAGTTGTACTATCTCCATCATCACTATAGTCTGTAACATCAAAAGTTGAGCTTTCTGGACTTCTTGCTTTTGCAAATACAGAGTTTGAAATGCTTCCAGTACTTGCCGCTACTTCTTCAACCGTATATGTTGCTGTGTATGTCTTTGTCTCTCCAACATGGAGTCTAGTTGAATTTGAAGTTGAATCTGTTGAAGACTGAAGCTGTGGGTCATTTGTATCATCAAATGTTAGAGCATTTCCATCGCCATCTATAAATGTATCTTCAATTGTTAGGTTTGTGAGTGTAACATTTCCTGTATTGGCAACCGTGATTGTATATTCAATTAAATCACCACCGCCAATTAAATTATCTGAATTATTATCTGTCGTTACAGCTGTTTTTATAACTTCAATTGATGGGCTTGGAGTGATAATAAGTTCTGTAACATCATCCCCCGTATCTCCAGCTCCAGTATCACCATCATCAGAAATATCTGTTACTACAGTTCCATCAGGGCTGGTGCCGTTAAATGTCACCGTGTTATCTATTCCGCCTGCATCAATGGCATCTTGGTCAAGTGTGAACAATGCCATGTAGTTCGCAGTTTCACCTGGCTTAAGAATACCATCGGCAGAGCCCTGGTCAGCTCCGGTGTAGAATGGTCCACTACTGAATGTTAGTGTCTGTGGAATTGACTCTCTGTTCGTAAATGTATCTACATAATTTATAGATGATAGTGTTACGTTTCCAGTGTTTGTTACAGCAATCTGATACTGAACAATATCATTAGGATTTGTTCCACTTACTCCGTTTTCAATAATATTATATGTTTTCACTACTACAATTGATGGGTCTTCTGTAGTTGTAGTAGTAACTGAGGACGAAGCTGTAGTGTCATTTGTACCAACTGGAGAGCTAGCTGTTATAATTGCTGTATTAACAATTGAACCAGAATCAGATCCTGATGCTTCAATTAAATAAGATGCATAGTAGGTTGCTGTTTCTCCGACTTTTAGTGTTCCCTCACTAGAGCCGTTGTCAGCAATTGACCAATCTGGACCTGAAGTTAATGTTAGATTGTTTCCATCAGCATTTTCCAAATCATCGACTATTGTTACACCAGTTAGCGTAACATTACCTGTGTTTTGAACCGTAATCGTATAGTTGATTGTATCACCTAAATCCGTAATAGAATTTCCACTACCCTCAACAACAACTGCAGTTTTATTTACTGTTAATCCAGGTGATCTTGTTATTGGAATATCTGTTGGGTCATTTTCAGTATTTCCGTCATCATCATCTCCATTATCACTAATATCTGAAATATCATTAGTGGTGCTATTTGGACTTCTACCAGTTACTGTTACAGTGTTTCTTATACCCCCAAGGTCAACTGCACTTTGTTCAATTACATAAGTGGCAAAATAGTTTTCAATTTCGCCTGCTGATAACGAAGTGTCTGGTGTAGTTGAATCGGTTGATCCTGTAAGAGTTGGTGGCGCGTTTAATGTAAGTGTGGTAGTCTCACCAATATCAGAGAGTACATCTGTGAGTTCAATGTTTGTAAGTAATACATTTCCTGTGTTTTCTACTGCTATGAAGAATGTAACTGTTTCACCAACATCTGGAATATTATCTCCGTCAAGATCAGTTAAAGTATATGTCTTTGTAACTTCAAGCTCTGGCTCAAAAGTAAGCTCTGTGATTGTTGGATCATCTACTGTGTTACCATCAGTGTCTATACCATCATCACTAACATCGAATACACTTGTAGCATTATCAAGGGTCATTGCATAAACAAGCAAACTGTTGCTTAAGAATGTAGATGTGACATCTTCAGCTACAATTGTATAAAAAGCAACATATGTCAAATAATCTCCAACAAGTAAGTTAGATTCCGTAGACCCTTGAGGAGCAGGAGTATTTGTATCTAGGACAATTGGATTATTATAACTCCTTGTAAGATCACTTCCATTTTTAAGAACATCTATAAAAATATCGTCATAATCAGTTTCTCCGTTTGGCCCAACTAATTTCACAGGAACAATACCATTGTTAGTAACAGTAATTGTGTATTTAATTATATCGCCAGCTCCTCTTACATTATCCCCATCATCAATTACACTAGCTTCCTTGACAACTTTAATCGAAGCATCAGATGTAATATTTGTAACAGTTGGATCATTTGTTGGATCACTATCTGCGTCAGGTCCATCAAAATCCTCGTTGCCATCATCAGATACATCTACAACATCATCAGTATTGCCTGGACTAGATCCAGTAACGGTAACGGTGTTAATTAATTTACCACTATCTGCATCGTCTTCTGTTATTGTATAGAACGCTCTGTAAGTTGCAACTTCATCAATCTCAAGAGTTCCATTATTTGATCCAAGAGATGCACTCGTAAAGTATGGACCGTCAAGATTTGAGGTTACATCTGTAGGATTATCGTTAGTTAATACATCAACAAGTGTAATACCAGTGATCTTACGGTTACCTGTGTTCTCGACTGTAATTGTATATCTTACGATATCACCTTCATTAATTATCTGATCTCCATTATCAATTAATGTGTATGTTTTGACCGCTTTAAGTGATGGTGAAGCAGACGTGGCAATTACAGTAGGATCATTTTCAAAATCACCATCCCCGTTTCCATCAACTGTATCAGTGTCACCATCTGAGATGTCAGAAATATTCCCTGAAAGTCCACCTGTTGAACCTGTAGCTGTAATCGAGTTACTCAAGAATTCTGAATCATAACCTGCAGCATCTACTGTGTATGAAACCGTGTAGAATGCAGTTTCTCCAATTTCAAGAGTGTTATTGTAAGCGGCTTGTGAATTCTTTCCTAAGCTTGTTGTTGAGAATGTAGCAGAAGGATTAGCAAGAACATCTCCATTACTATCAGTTAAAATGTCTACTAAATTGATTTCAGTAATATTTGTATCTCCAGTATTTGTTACTGTTACGTTATAAGTTATTTTATCACCAAGATCAACTGGATCAGAAATGTTCTTTGCATTATCATCTGAATCACTAATTGCTGAAATTGTCTTTATTACTTCAATTGATGGGTTTGTTACAAGTGTAGTTTCAGTGACATCATCCTCTGAATTTCCATCAGTATTATCCCCATCATCCGAAACATCACTAACATCATCAGTTCCTTGAGGTGAACTTGCAGTTGCGGTTACCTGGTTATGAATTATATGTGCGTCAATAGCTTCTTGACTAACTACAAATCGGACTATATATGTCTCTGTTTCCCCTACTTCTAAGGTTCCAATATCTTCAGGAGCGTCAACAGAGGTTTGACCATTATTTGTTGAGGAATAATAGGCATCAGCAAGAACTATATTCCCATTTGCAACAAGTTGCTCTTCAAGTTTAAATGCAATTGCAGAAGTATGATCTCTTAATAAATCTAGTAATTCAAGATTTGAAAGAGTAACGTTACCTTTATTTTCAACCTTTATTTCATAAACAATAACATCTCCTAAGATTCCTCCATCTTCTAGATCTATATCCAATTTGGCAAAATCGTCAACACTATTGTCCCTCTTTTTGAACATGAAATGATACTCTGAATTTGGATCATATGACTCAACAGTAGACCATTGTCCAATAAATTCAAAGTTTGGATCTGGCTCTTGGGTAGTATCAAACTGAGCCTTTTCGGTTAAATTAGGCTGTTTTGAGTATCCCCAAACTGTTGGTTTTCCACTTTCAGAAAAACCAATTCTAACTCTAGAAACTGATTTTAAGTTTACATAATCATATAGGTTTTCATTTTCGCGTACATTTACAAAACTTGCTGATGATCCTACGGGGTCTTTGTAGTCAAAGTTTGATAAATGGTCACCATTATTTTCATACCATCCCCCTATATAATATGATTTATTGATTTGTTCTGTGTTGCCTGCAGCATCAGAAGCATTAAAATAACTTTGAGCCTCTTCTGGAGTGATGTCGCTAGCATTAAGTAACCCATATATAAAGTCACGATGACCTTTAGTTCTAAACTCAAAAAACTCGCCAGGTTTAGAAATTGATCTTTTTGAAATAAATCCGCTGTGCCATTTGTTATCGCCGCTGCCTGTGTTAACAATATCATTAATTGTTGACCCTGATATTCCTCCGAAAGGAAGGAACTCAACATTATTTTCTTCAATTCTATAAGTCTTGGTAACTTCAATAGCTGGACTTTGAGTAATGATAGTTTCTGTTGGATCATTTTCAGGGTCTGTGTCTCCATCAGAATCCAATGTAGGGTCAGAATCGCCATCAGACACATCTGTGATATCGTTATCGTCTGGATCTTTTGCTGTGGCAGCTACAGAGTTTAGAATTCCAGAGCTGTCAACATCTGATTGAATAATAGTATACTGGGCAGTATATGTCTCTTCCTCCCCTGGTATTAAGTTACCTTCACCATTATCAGTTGCTTCATCTGTAGATTTAATTTTTTGTTCAACAAAAGTCAGTGATAACTCTTGCTTGAAGTCCCCTTGGAAATTATACAATGAGTCTTTTAAGCTCAAATTCGTAAGCGGCAGGTTACCTGTATTCTCTACCAGGATCGTGTAGGTGATTATATCATCAACTCCCAGAATATCATCATCCCCATCGTCAACTACTGCTGTTTTTGTAACCGTGAGCTTTGGATCTGGAGCAAGATCAACATCGGTGGGATCATTTTCAAAATCACCATCTTCATTTCCGTCAACTGTATCAGTGTCTCCGTCTGAAAGATCTGAAACAGTAGAGTGAAGATCATCATTATTTCCATCTCCATCAGCATCATACATTGCATCTCCTTGTACTATAGCAAAGTTTGAGATGAATGCAGCGTTTGAGGAAGAATTCAGGATGATGTATTCAACACTATAAACTAATGTGTCTCCTGCAGCTATTTCTCCATCAAATGTACTTGAGTCAATACTTACACCAGCATCAGTAAGAAGGTCTGGGATTAATGCCTGCTGGTTGTTTCCATTGGAGTCAATAATTGTATCAACAACTTGAACGTTTACAAGCGGCCAGTTACCCGTGTTGGTAGCTGATATGTGATATACTATTTTATCTCCAACTTGAACATTGCCTTCAGTTACATCAATTGTGTAAACTCCATTAGTGTCTTCTCTTTTAATTTCAGCAACTGTTTTAGTCACTTCAATTACTGGAAGTGGAGTCATAAAGACTTTAGTTGGATCATCGCCAGTGTCACCAGCTCCGGTATCTCCATCATCTGAAATGTCTGAGATTGTTTCAAGATATTCACTTGTACCATCCCCATCTAAATCAGTCATCACATCTGCTTCAACAACAGCAGAGTTTAAAAGTTCAGGAGTTATATCAGCACTTGTCGGGACAGTGTAATATGTTGTATAAACCAAGGAATCCCCAGCTGCTAGTTCTCCATCAAATGGTGTGTCTGACACAAGCACCCCATCATCAGAGATAAGTGTCAGAGGTAAACTCACCTTTATATCACCTCTTGCATGTGTGATAGTATCTACAGCTTGAATATTTACAAGTGGCCAGTTACCTGTGTTTGTAGCTACGATTTCAAAAAATACTTTATCCCCAACATTTACATCTCCTTGAGCAACATCATCAGTAAAACCAGGTCCCTGTTTAATTGAACTTATAGTCTTTATAACTTCAATTATTGGATTAGGAGCTAGATAAACTTTTGTTGGGTCATCTCCAGTATCATCGGCTCCTGTGTCACCATCATCAGAAATATCTGTAGTAGTTCCAAATAGTTCATCTGTACCATCACCATCCAAATCTGTCATGGCATCACCACTTACAGTAGCGGAGTTGAGAATTATTGGAGCAATTGATGAGGATTCCAAGACAGTATACTGAACTTGGTAAACTACTGTCTCATCGACTGCTAGCTCACCATCAAATGTACTAGAGTCAACTACAACCCCATTGTCCGAAACAATTGTAACAAGTGATGTTAAAGCCTGTTCATTATTACCTCTAGAATCAATTATAGTATCTGTAACTTGAAGGTTTATAAGTGGCCAGTTACCAGTGTTTGTTGCAGAAATATTAAATGTGATTTTATCGCCAACTACTACTTCATCTTGCTGAACATCTACTGTAAAGTCTCCGTTAGTGTCCTGACGTTTAATATTGTCAACTGTTTTAAGAACTGTAATATCTGGGAATATTAATTCCACATCTGTAGAATCGTCAACTTCTGTTGTAGACGGGTCGTCACTCAATACATCAAAAGATACTCCATCAGGTCCAGTAAAGTTGACAGTAGCTTGATTTTTAACTCCACCCGCATCAACAGCCTGGTCATCGATTATGAACTTCACTGAGTAAATCATTGACTCTCCAGGAGCTAAAGTGGTCTGCCCAGATCCAATCCAGTCAATATCATTACTCTCGTACTCTATTACATAGTATAGCTGATTGTCAACATCAATATCATTCCATCCGTATGGTTCTGTAAGGGCCCACCCAAGCGCATCCTGCTCGCCCAGATTATTCTCAGGCATAGTTGTTCCGTTCTCATCATCTTGTTGAGCGGCTGTAAAGTTTATGTTTAAAGAATCCCAAGAAACTTTAGTTCCATCAAACTCGATGTGATTCCATTCACCTTCCTGGTCTATATCTTCACCATTGATCCATAAGTAGTTTTTAGGAGTTGTTGACGTTGGGTCATTCTCTGTGATTACGGATGTTGAAATATCTAATTGACGATAATCAAGAGTATCAAGAATATGCTGGATCAATATATCTTTTTCTGTTGAATCACCAACTGGTGTAAGCTTGAGTCGATATAATTTTCCACCTCGTTTTTGAGCAAGCGCTTTAGCTTCTAAATAGGTCTTTTTCTCTCTTATGAGCTCAAACCACTTACCGCCAACTTCAAACCTATCTATTTTAGATGCATCAATACCATTTGTGCCGCTAAACAAGTAAGTCGGACCTTCTGTGATAGTTAGGTCTTGCGCTGGATCTGCAAAGTCTTTAAGCTCATCGGTGAGAGTAATATTTGTAAGTGTTACATCACCTGTGTTTTTAATCTCAATCTCGTACTGAAGTATATCGTCAAGTCCATTAAAAGTATCTCCATTATCAACAATAGTTACTGACTTTGTTACATCAGCAGATGGGGATTGAGTGAACGAGTCATCGGTTGGGGTATCCCCGCCATTTGTGTCATCTCCATCATTATCACTGACATCAGAAATTATATCACCAGCGTCATTTTCAAGTGAAACAGTCAAGGAATTAGAAACTCCACCTGAATCAAAAGCAGCTTGAGAAATTGTGTAAGTGGCTGTATAAGTTTCTGTCTCTCCGGGTGCTAATATGCCCGCGTCATTAGACTCTGTAGAGGATGAGTAAATTATTCCTGAATCTGTTACACCTTCCATAATTACCCATGGGACATATCTTGAATGATAACTTTGTGCAGTGCCAGATACTGCATTTAAATCTATTGGACTATTTGAACCAAGTACAAGCGTTTTATAATTAACAGCATCTCCGAGGTTTCTTAATTCAAAATTCTTACTTGATGCTTGAGCTCCACCCTCGTTGTCTCTAACTGCAATTACAAGGTTCTTACTTGGATCTCTAACAAATGGGGTGTCAAGCTCAACAATGAGTTGTTTATGCTGCCCCGTTCCTACTCCATAATATTCTGTTGAGAATCTGACATCTCCATGGAATACTTTAGTAAACTCTGAGGGAGAAATCCAACCACCGCTTTCGAGTGAATTAGAGTCAGTTTCTGCTAAATATATTTCCCACTGATCATTGGTTTGATTCAAATTGATATTAGCGTCTGCAAACCATGTTATTTTACTTATAGATTTTAAATCTCCCAGTACACTTACAGGATATAATGATTGAGAATAACTGTATGAAGTTGAAGTATCATGCAGAGGAGCTTTTTGATTTGAAACTAACCCAATGTCAGAATTACCCTCTGATGAATAATCACGTAAAAACCTAACTGCAAATCCCGTTTTTTTAGGAAAGCTACTATCAAAAAGAGCGGAGGAGTCATGCTTGTAATAGACCGCCAAAGGATTATTACTATTGTTTATTTCGGATGTCCATATGTAAGATCTCTGATTTAAATATTCTCTGTTCCCTACGCTATGGCTTATCCACCCATTTGGCATTATACCGAGTCCGGTTCTATTTAAATTTGGATCATTTCCTAGGTGCATTGAGTATCCTGGACAATTACACCCACTCGCATTATAGCTCTGCCAGTAGTCATCAAAACCAACTGTCTGTGCAATAGGAGTATACCCATATTCATTAAGATAAGTGTGAAGAGTTGAAGTGAAATCATTTTTTGTTGGAAGTCTCCAACCATCAGGGATGAATTGTTTGTTAGGGGTATTAGGATCATTGTCGTGAATACCCTCAATTGCAAAATAATTGTAAAACTTTCCTCTTGCTTGGTCGGAAGAGTCGACCCATCTCCACGCACCAGTAGTTAAATTTATCCAAGTATTAGCGTCATTAACCTCCGGGATTGGTGTTCCATCTGTGTAAGTAGTAGGTCCATAGTTTGAGGTCATCCACTGCTGACTACCTAAAGTAATGTAATCATAGCTAGTACTCTCATGATCAAACACTGCCCCTGTTTTTGGAGAAATATTACTTGAGTCATAAACCAGCACATTACCATCTGCATCAACAAAGGTGTCTTCAAATGAAATATTACTAAGAGTGTCACCCCCCAAGTTTTCGACTGTGATTGTGTAATCTATCGTGTCTCCTGCATTGGTGCCGCTTTGTCCATTGTCATCGTTAACAACAGATGTTTTTGTTACTTTAATTCTTGGAAGTGATATTACTGTCGGGTCGTTCTCAAAGTCTCCATCATCATCACCATCAACATCAGCTGTATCCCCATCTGAGATATCTTGAACGTCATAAGTTGTTGTGCCTTGATTTGCAGACGAATTTGCTTCAGCCAAAACTGTATTTTCAATAAATCCTCCACCATCAGTTACTGCATCCTCCTGAATTACATAACTAGCCGTATAATTTGCTATCTCACCAGGGTTTAATATTCCATCGTTAGTCGTAACTAATTCAAATTGATCTTCAAAATAGAAGGCAAAATTGTCCGCAGTTTCTGTGCTAGCCCCCACTGTGGTGTCGTGGTTAGCTGGATCATAAGCATTGACTGCACCAGTTGAATTATCTTTACCAGCCCAGAACCAACCATTATTTAGTATTTGATCTCTCTTTTGCCATAACCCAATCCAAAGATAACCACCAATATTATTTTCATAGAGCATGTCCCTTACAGCCTGCCACTCATCAACAGAATCAATAATCAGCATGTAAACGGAATTAGCTGTTGCATGCGCAGCTTGGTTAGTCCAATTTGCTGTTGTATTTCTACTAAAATAACTATGCCCGTTATAAACACCTAAGTGCGTGTACCCTGAAATTGAAGATAAATTTGGATCATCGCTCTCAGCTATATATTTATAACCACTAGTAGCTCCTAAGTCTCTAAGATGAAATCCATCATTATAGCTAAATGCTGCAGCAATATCAGAATTAGTGACAGATTGCATTGGGGAATTTTCATAAGGCGACCAAATTGATGCTAAAGATTCTGCTCCAGGAACCGATTTGCTTTGGAATGTCGGGGTTGGATCTGTGGGATCAAATGTTCCTCTAGTTGTTAATTCATCCTCTAAAGTAACATCATATAAAGTAACTGTACCTGTATTTTTAACTGTAATTGTGTAATTGATAGTATCATCTACATCGTTGTAGGTGTTCGTGTTTCCATCGCTATCAGTACTATCAACTACATCGGCTGTTTTAATAACTTCAATATCTTTTACAATATCAAAGTTCACAACTGTAGGGTCATCCTCTTGCGTTGTAGTTGGGTCATCACTAACCTGAGAAATATCGTTATCAGCTGTTACTGTAACGCTATTGGAGTAACCACCTAAATCCATCTCAGAATCCAGAATAGTTTTTGTAAATGTTAGTGTAAGTGTCTGTCCCGGATCTAATGAGCCAAAATTAAATTCATTTTTGAATTCTGCCTGTTCACTTGTCTGATCTTGCTCAGATAACTTATAGCCTGGATTTCCGTCCGTATTATATTCAACCCCAATAAATGCCTGATCCATATATTCATTCGAATTTGTGTTGTCTTGATGAATGTTATAAGGAACTGCCCAGTGCTTCGTTGATAAGAGGTTGTCTTTTATAAAATTGTATTCTTCTTGAGTATCTGGATTATATAAATATGCTCCTAAACTATTTGCATATGTTTTATGCTGAGCTGGAGTTTTTAAGTGTCTTATAAAAAAGTAGGAATGACCATCGTGATGCCCAAGTAGTATTGGTTTATCGTGGGGCCCAAGCCATCTTAGATCAATAATATTATTTGATTTATCTCTTTCTTTTACTAAGCCAATCCAATGGTTTCTACTATTACCATCCCACTGACGAAATGCATTATATTCTCCTTCAGTCTCAAATTGTGTAAAAAATGCATCAGGACTTCGTGCATATGTGGAATTTGGTTGTTCTGTGTAATCAATTAATCTATCATAAAAATATTCAAAATGTTGATTCTGGTTTTGTGACCACCAATAATAAGCAGTCCTATAACCATTATTATAACTACTATAAGCGCCTTCATTCCAACTAGAGTTAACAAACCTATAAGTAGACCAATAGGACCATTTAGATGTTTCAATTTCCCAAGACAAATAACGACTGCTTTGCTCGGAACCGTAAGAATATATTAGATCATTTGACATATTCATACTGAAATAATCTTGGCTATCAGTAGCTTGAGCAGGGCTTTGTAATTTATTATATACCCAGTCTTGAGCACTTAAACTTTCTTTTGAGGGCCCACCGCCAAGTGAATTAATTATTCCAGGATATTCGAAAATCGCTGGAGCTTTATGATTTGCAGGCCTAGGTAAATATTTTTCTGCATATGCACCACTACTTCTACCTGAAGTTAACCCTAAACTTATATTTGGATAAATACTGGGGGTAGTCCAATTAGAATCATACCAAGAAATATAATTTGAAGGACTATCAGATAAATTGACTTCCTCTTTAGGGTTATCATAATTATCTGTTCCATCATTTAAAACATAAGTTGTGGCTCTTGGTGATTTTTCAAGTTGAAGACCCCATATATTTATAGTCCCAGTTGTAGGATCACTAATTGCTTTAGGTAAAACAATTCCAAACCGTGGGTTAGCTATAGTTCCTGGATTACTATTGCCATTAAGATCTGTAGTATTAGAAGGATCATAAGTAACATCACTAGTAGTAAAGGTGAATTGATATCTTTTGAATTGATCACTATCAACAATTAGGTTGTCAGACTTAAATGAATTATTAATTATATCATCTGTGCTTCCATGAGTAATTTGGGCATTCCCGTCATAAGCGAATAAATTAAAGTTTGAATCTTCATCTGACGAATTTGGTTTTCTTGCGTACACTGAAAGAGTATATGTGGTATTTGGTTCTAATTTATACCCTCCATTATTCAAATCATTTCCAGTAGAAGAATTAAAAAATACGTGATCTTCAATGTTAGTTGCGTTTACTCTATTTAAAGTAAGACCATGAACTGCAGCATTGTTTGCAGTCGCTCCCCAAACTGAATACCCTTTGCCAGTTGATATTAGGCCAACTCCTTTTTCGCTGTGCGTGTTTTCGGGACTAACATAAACTGAAACATTTTCAGGATAATTGTAGGCAATTGTCCCATAGCTACTAAGACCATAAGATTGATGGATTTCTGTAAGATGGTCTGAGTGGTAAACATAATTTGTGTTGATTGGGACTTGAGAGAGTTCGGGATTTGAAATTAGATCTCCACTTGCATCTGAAAGAGTATCTTGAATATCAAGCCCTGTGATTGTCTGAGTACCAGTGTTTGTAATATCAATTGTAAATGTTACCTCATCACCAGAATTTGTATATCCATCACCATCCTTATCACTAACATCTGCCACTTTTGTCACATCAATTGAGCTTGTGCTATTTAGTGGTGTTTCAACTGGATTTTCTAATGTTTCAGTGATTGTAATATCTCCTACAGAAACACTTGTTTCAGGTTTAACCATAGTGGCTGTTACTGTAACCTGGTTAGACAAAAGGTCACCAGCATCAATATCTGCTTGAGTAACTGTATGTTGAGCGGTGTATACAGCAGTATTATCTTGTTTGAGCACTCCATACTCCATAGTGGTTTGATCAGCACCGATAAGGTCTGCTTCTACCCAATCAATCACATTATTTTTAACTGAATAATAAATTATCGCTCCCTCTTTATAAAGGGTGGTAGTAGTATAATGAAATCGATCATTCTTGTAATCAGTTTCGTAATGTGGGTTTGAGCTATCATTAGTAGAACTGTTATATGTAAAATTGTTACTCGACTTTGTATACTCACCATTCCCTTTTTCTGAGACCTCAACACTTTTTGGAATGAAATACATGTGCATGTCGTAATTACTTCCATAATAATAATTTTGATTATGATAATATCTAATTACTCCCCAATCAGTTGATTCAGATTTATGAAGTTGTTGCTGATAACTATTATTCATATAATTATATGTATAGACTTTAAACTCCTTGTTAGGATCACTCGAATCAATATCAATTCTATATATTCCTTGTACAGCCCAGCCGTGTGTAACAGTGTATGTAACCCCTTCGAGTGTGAATGTCTCTGTTGACATTACCCCATCAGCTTTATTCCTTTGAGAAAAATTAAGACCTACATATTGTCCTGAAGGAGACTCAACACTACCCACACTTGACGTATTAGGATGATAAATTCTAAAATAACCACAACCACTACACGGGTAATTACTTCCAAAAGATTGCCAATAAGACCCAGCAGTGTTCGATTTCATGTCATCACCACTCCTTCTGGAGGTGCCAATAGTATAATTATTTGGATTTGTTGTGTTACCTAATGAACTAATTGAAACTTGTCCTTCCTCGTGATTCCCAGTATTTAACTCCTCTACATATGTCGTTTGTAGCTCAAAGCTTAATGCTTGATTTGAAAGAGTATCCTTAACAACTATATCTTTCAAAGGCTCCAAAGAATTATTTACAACCGTAATCTCGTAATTGATTACATCCCCAACATCAACAGTGGTGTTGCCATCGTTTTGAGTTATTGTAGCTGTTTTTGTAACAAGCATAGATGGATTAAAACAACCTGCATCATACTCATCTTCTCTGTAGTCTAATATGCCATTATTATCAAAGTCCAAAGGAACAGTATATCCATCTGTACCGCTACTAATTTTACCAAAACTATCTACAGTGTAAGGAGCATCGCCCAAAATTCCATCTCTATCAGCTACGAGTGCACTGTCTGTGTATCCTGCTTCACCCGTATCAAAACATCCATCACCATCTGAGTCAAGTTGAAAAGCATCAATAACTCCATCGCCGTCTGAATCAATCATCGTAGCTCCAAATACAGGATCGTGAACTGTATCAAAATCTGTATCAACAAATGCTGAATCATTGAAATCCAACATCCCATCTAAGTTTGTATCAATAGCCTCAAAGCCTGCTTCAACAACATCATAAATTCCGTCGTTATCAGAGTCTAGGTCTAAATGATTTGGAACCCCATCTTCATCGATGTCACCATTACAGCTTTCCTGATAATCAAATACAATAGCGTCTAAGTGAATTGAAACAGGATTGTCAGCATCATAAGCAGAAAACAAGATTGCTAACTGGGTTGTTTCAGAATCTGTGGTAAAATTAAATGACTCTTCACTCCATGATGAGCCTGGTGTGAATGTCTGGCTTATTTCAAAGTCAGAGTTCATTGACTGTAACTGCAATAGAGTTTCACCTCCAGGCTGATAACCTCCATTTACATCAAAATAAATTACCCCTGCTCTTTGGACAAAACTTACTGTATAATCTGTGTTTGGTGTTACGTTCTCAATAACAACAATTCTATCAAAACTAGTTGTTGCGTCGTGAGAAGACTCATCCCAATAACTCAAATCATTTTCTCCTGCTCCTTGTAGAAGCTGAATAAATTTCCCATAGTTTTTACCTTGACTATCGACATAAGGTTGATATAAGTTTGTACCTGACCATATTTCACCATCACTATTTACTGAAGAAAATGGAGGAGCAATACTTGGTTCCTGAAACTTATTCATACTGTTATCAGGGAAATAATTATTTCCTGTATAATTGTCAAATGAGTCTCCATCTAAGCTAAACGAGAAGCAAGCTTCTATCTCATCTAAAATTCCATCATTATCGTCATCTAAATCCAATGTATCAGGAATTCCATCACCATCTGTGTCAATAGAGAGAGGAACAAATGCTGGATCATCTACCTCCGGGGTATTCGGGTCATCACTCAAATCTCCTAAATCTGGTCTTGAAGTATCTGGATTTCTTTCAGAGTTTCCAATAAATGAAATACTGTTATAAATACCTCCTGAATTAATATCCCCAGTGGTGATAGTATGTTCCATTATATGGGTTTCTACCTCTCCAACATTTAAGACATATGGCTGAGCAGTATTTACATTATTCCCTGTTTGAGATTCAAGTACTAAAGATGGAGGAGTAATAGGGACATTAAATCCATTATACATAACGTCTGTATAATTAGAATCTAATGTTATTACATCTGCCCCAGTATTTATAATTTTTATTGTAAACTTAACTGTGTCTCCTTCGTTTAATCCCGCGGTTCCGTTATCATCAATATACTCCCCTGTTTTTTCAACTTTAAATGATGGTAAATCACCGATGTATAATACTGTTGGGTCATCAGTTGTATTACCATCGTTGTCATCACCATCATCACTTACATCACTAGTAACTTCATTTCCTCCATAATCTTCAGAAATTGCAGTTAATGAATTAGAGAGTCCCTTGGAAGTAACATCAGCCGCAGTAATAGTATATTTTGCTTGATAAATGGCAAGATCACCATACTCCAAATAATTTTCAAAAGAAGTAGTAGATGTATTCCCGTCTTTATCTAGAGTTTCAATATATTCAATGTACTTAATTGGGTTTGTATTTGGTACAGCATCGTATTGAAGATCAGAGCTTGAATCGAAGTTTTGGAATGAGTCTTCAAACTTAAAATTAACAAGAGAAATGTTACCGGTGTTTTCTAATACTATTTTATAAGTTAAGATTTCTCCCGCATCATACTTCCCGTCATTTGCTTTTGAAGGGTCTCCTCCACCATCGTCTTGATGATCAATAATTGTTTTTGTAACCTCAATAAGTGGGTTAGGAACGATTATTATCTCTGTTGGATTCTGGCCTGTATCACCTGGGCCTGTATCTCCATCATCAGAAATATCTGAAATTAATGTCCCTGCTCCCACTGCATCTACTGTGACACTATTTACAAGCCCCCCAGTATCAATTGTAACTTGGTCAACTTCATAGGTAGCTGTATATAAAATTGACTCCCCTGGACCAATTGATTCAGGAGTAACCGTTGTAGATGGTCCAACTAAATCCGAGGTCAAATCTCTCGGATTTACTGGGTTTTTGTCATTAAAAGTTTCGTCAAAAGTGAAGCTATCAACAGTTACATCACCAGTGTTATTAATCGTGATATTAAAGGTGATCACCTCACCTCTATCAACATAACCGTTGTTGTTATCGTCGGCCCACTCCCATTCCTTAATAACCTCAATTGAGGGGTTTTGTGGAATTATAACTTTTGTAACATCACTATCATCCCCATCAGTATTATCTCCATCATTACTCGTTTTCGAAACATCTGTGCCTATAGTAGATTGTGCATCCAGTGATGCAGAGTTAGATATTTCACCTCCATCTACAGCATCTTGAGAAACTGTATATCTAGCTTCCCAAACCACAATATCTCCAGGGGCTAAAACAAGCTCGCTAGAGTTAGACGTTTCTGTGAATTTTCTCAAAAATTGTGGGTATCCACTATCTAAGGATAGAGGATTTCCAGAACTAGTGATTGTATCAGTTGGTGGGTTAGGAATGTTTAAAATTGTGTTTCCTGTATTTTCAATTTTAATGTAATAAACAAGCTCATCACCTAAGACAGGAACGATACTTGGTTGAGAAATTTCAAATAATGTACCCATGCCAAGTTGACTTGGACTATATGTATATAGGCTTGAAACTGGTGCATGAGTAATTTGTCCAGAGCTAACTAGTGCATCTACAGTAATTTGAGTGTATGAATTAACACTGCCATTTCCTGGTGCCCCGGAAGTTGTTACCAAATAATCGTATTCATTACCGTCCTCTGTTTGACTAAACCTAAGTGGGAATCCTGAATTTGAGGGATCTGATTGTTTGAACTGATAAGTCTTACCTCTTTCAAATGTTATGTTTGATTTTACTTGTCCTTCCTGACTGTATATAAATTTACCTGCGGAAACTGTTACATCATAAACAATCGGAGTAGGGCTTGACTCTTGATCAACCATGAGATATTTTGTAATCTCAAAATCAGCATTTTCATCAATTGTAAAAGTGGTATAATCCTCATTTTCTGGCTCATTGTCAAAAAGATCACTATCGGTACTTCTTGCTGTTTTTGACTCATCTAACAAATCAACATAAGCAACATCTAAGATGTTTTTCACACCCCCATAGTCTTTAATTTCTTGAGTAATAGTTAATACTGCCTGGTAAACTGCGGTATACCCAGGAAGTATTTTAGTGTTATCAATGATTTCATTTCCGCTGATATTTACATCTTTTATATATACAATTTCATTATTATTATCATACTCTAAATCTGTACATATTGACGAATCAGGGCAGTTAATAAAATCTAAAGTGTCCGTAAAGAAGTTAACTCCAACGGGCTTATATATTGAAACGTTTCCTGTGTTTTCAAGTTTAATTGAATAAATAAGTGTTTCACCAACATCTGGTTGACCATTGTTATTTGCATCTAAATGGGAAACGTCTTTTTTAACCTCAAGGTTTAAAGTTTTAGCTATAGGAACTTCTGTTGGATTTTTAGCAGGAGATGCCAATTTGTTTACATCATCAGATTGATAAGTAACATTATCATATTCAACAGTAAATGTATTTGAAACCCCTCCCGCATCAACTGCATCTTGAGTAACAGTGTAACTAACTGAATAACTCGACTTTTCGCCAACTTCTAATGTCCCCTCTGGGGAAGTGGACCCAGTTGCAGGTGTGATTATACCATTATAAGTAACATTGCCTATTGGTAAACTTGTAGGAGTTTCAAGACCAGAAAGAATGTCATTTGTTATTATGTTTTCTACTTTACTGTTTCCAGTGTTTTCAACAGTTATTGTAAAAGTGATTATTTCACCCACGCCAGGGTTGGAGACGCTAGTAGCTGATTTTACAATATTTAAATCATTTTGAGATGTAATGTAAACTTTGGTTTTATCCCCTGAGGTATCTCCATCAAGATCATTTCCGTCATCACTAAGTTCAACAGATATTGATTTTGTTGTAGCTCCATCAAGGTAATCCCCTGTAACAGTTATTTGATTTTCAATAAATCTCACTGATAAGCTACCCTCTATAATTTCATCTGAGAGTGTGTAATCATCTGATGTTATTGTATGAGTTGCTGAGAAAGTTAAAATCTCACCTACTAATAATGTATATTTTGTTGCGTCGTTTGGATCAATAATTTCTGTAGAGGTTCGATTTATGTTTGATGATACAAAAGACATTGTAGGTGATGTCAACGGGTCACCTCCAGAGTAATTCATAGCATCAGTAATATCCATATTAAATACACTAACGTTTCCAGTATTTTCTATGGTAATGGTATATTCAATCGTATCTCCCGGATCAGGGCTTCCCACAACCCCTGATGTTGTATTATCTACATATCTTCCGATTTTTGTTGCCTCTACAGCACCGTCAATTTCAAATGAATAATCTGTGCGATCACCAAGAACTCCACCAGGCTTATCACTAAATTGTTCCACATCTCTAACAAAGTTTCCTAGGCTTTTAGCTGAAACTTTTGCACTGTTATAAAGAGTTGCTATACTTTGGTCAAAAACGGATTGTTGAATAGTATATTCAACTGTGAATACTTTTTCCTCTCCAACAGCTAAACTTATTGGGGTTGAATATGAGTGTGAAACTGAAGGTTCGGCAATAATATTAGATGCATCTGAATCAGACTCATGATCATATATTGTATCCTCAACAAGTAGATCACTTAATGATACTTGCCCATTATTGGTAACAGTTATTGTATAGACAAGTTTATCCCCAACACCAATTTCACCATCGCTATCGATATCTTGGGGGACCACAGTTTTGAAAACACTCATTGACCTAACAGCTGATAAAGTAGTTACTGTAAAATTATCCTGATCTAAATCTGCATCATAATCTGTATCGTCTGGATCCTCAGAAAGATCAGTAACAATTATACCGCCTTCTCCCCCGCTTCCTGTGGGACTTGTTCCTGAAACTGTAATCTGATTTTGTACTTCCCCTGAGCTTGCTGCCAGTTCGGAAATTGTATACGAAACTTCGAAAATCGCTCTATTTCCAGGGGCTAAAGTTCCAGCTGTTGCTGTGTTTTGATCTTGTGAACCAACTAAAGTAATGTCTGAAAGATCATTAACAAGAGAGTTTCCATATCCATCATTAAAGTTTTCAGTAAACTCCCACTCAATTGGAACTCCATTGGCATCTTTTGATTTTGATATATCTAAAGTTACATTTCCTGTGTTTTCTACTTCAATAGTATATAAAATTTGATCCCCTATACTATTACCCCCTGTTGGCAAGCTTGCATTTTTCTTGACTCTAATTGAAGGGTCTTGAACAGTTTCAGATTCAACACATAAATCAGATAAAGTGTTTTCAGAAATAACCACACTTGTATCGTTTGCATTGGAAGCTTGCACTTCCCCTAGACAGTTTTTAACTCCACCACCATCGATTGATTCTTGATCAACAATAATGTAAGCGGTATATGTTGCTGTTTCACCAACTAATAAAACTCCTTGTTCAGAGCCCTGATCGCTTATTACATGGACAGGAAGTCTAGGAGTAGAGTTTTGTATGTTTAATATTGTAAGTCTATCCGTGGAGCCGTATAAACTCGTAATCTCGTCATCAAACATTGTAATGTTTGTAAGATCTGCAGATCCATCATTGTAAACCTCAACAGTCCAACTCCATATTTCTCCAACTACTGGCTCACCTTGATACCAATTTGGATCCTCATCTCCATTTGGAAAAGGTGGGTACAAACGTTGTGAAGGAACATCAGGGACTTTTGATACTGCCATTGAAGTGATTTCATCGCCAATGGTGGTCACGTTCGGATCTCTAGTTGTATCTCCATGAGTATTTCCATCTGAATCATCTCCATTGTCACTATAATCCAGCTCATTATCTGTTTGCCCTCCCGAACTTCCGACTGCTTCTATATATAACTGAACTGTTCCAGCTGTTGCAGCAGAATCAAAAGTATATGTCGCGGTGTACTCAGCAGTTTCACCAACACTTAAAATCCCTTCAGCTGATCCCCCTGTGTCTACAAAAGTTAGTGTTGCACCATTTTCTGTATAGGATGATTCCCCAATGTCTTGGAAATAGCTTGTTAATGTTAAACCAGAAATTGGGCTCGTTGAAATATTCTCAACTTCAATTGTATATTCAATAGTGTCTCCTGCATTAACAGTCTCGGAACTATCATTATCTAGCGTGTTGCTATGTGAGGTAACTTCAATAGATGCAGGAAAACTAAAAGCTGCCCCCATTTCAGAATGGTTGTCGCAATAATAATAAAGCTCTGTAAGGGATGCATCTACTGTAATTTCGGTGTAAGATCCTGAAGATCCTTCAGTCCCTTCTACAATCACTCCTGTTTCGTATTTGCTACCACCATTATGAGTACCATCCGAGGTTGTACTAAAAAAGAATGGATGAAAGAACATACTTGAGTCCGAAGTATCAAACCTGTATGTTTTACCGTATTCAAGCCTCAGTTCTGCTTTCTCAATGCCATCGATATAGTATTTACCACCAGAAGCAGTAACTGCAAAAGTCTGGTCTTGTGAGAATAAAGTAAATGAGAAAAGAAAGAAAAATGTGACTGAAATTAGGAAATGTAAAAGGGTCGCTATCCCTGTAGTCAATACCGAGTAATGCGGTTTTAACAATTTTAATAATGTAACCTTCTGTGTAGAATCTATTTGATTTCTCAAATTGCTTTTCTGGTTCAATTACTATACATGTAAAGTTATGTATGTAAGAAACAATATTTTCTCTATGTAGTATTTAGGTTATTAACAATGTTATTAAAAAACAATAGAATAACTAAGCTAGAAAATTGTTAATAACGCAAAAACCTCGTTTTTATATCTATAAAATCCCAAATCAAAAGCTCCTTATTGAGATAATATATATTAATAATGATTTATCTGAAGATCAATAAATTTTATCCTTAAAGTAAAATATTGGAAGTGTCATATATCATTCGTTATCTATTAAATCTAATAAATTATGTCATTTTCATATCCTGAAATGAGAAATGAAAAATAAATCAGCATAATGCAATAACTCAGTGGTAATTTGGATGTAGATAATTCTTTTCACTGTGCAAAGCCACTTTGAAAGAAGTAAAAAATCGCAAACTACCACAACTTAAATGCAAAAAAAACACCCCGAAGGGTGTTTTGATTTTGGAGTGTTGTAAAGAATTCTTATTCAGCAGCAGCCTCCTCCTCACGAGCTGGTGGAGTAGCAGCATACACAAAAAATCGCTCGACTTTACCATCTTTGATTTCGCCATCGATCATTTGTAAAGTCACTTTCTCTTCCCCCTCAATGGTTTCTGTAACCGTGTGACCTGCAATAATCCAGTCTGCGCCACTAGGTACGGACTTGTAAGGCATGGCCCAATAAGCTTCCCATTTGGGATTAGCCGCATCAAACCAACCCTCAAGCAGGGCAGCTTGTTCTTCTTTGGTGCGAAGTTGAGTTCCGTCAGGTCCCAATACATAAATTGAATCTGCACTCATTGACTTGATCGCCTCAATGTCTCCATTGTTGTGTGCCTCCAAATACTTGTTCCAAATCTCTGTAATCTCATCTGAGCCCGCGATAAAAGTTTCTCCAGGAAGTGGCGTAAAGAATCCCACACCGTTTACTTCTGATTCTTCTGCAGGCATAACGCAACTTACAAAAGCAAGAGAAATCGCAAATAAAAATAGTTTTTTCATTATTTTCTTGATTAATTATTAAGATTTAAATATAAACATAAATTTTGAGCTTTTTTTGCTTTATAATCTTAAGAAATGATTAAGAATAGAACTTGATTTTATAAGATTAAACTTCAGACTCACAGAGTGCTATGCGACCAACAAACCTACATTCCATTTCTATTAATTTTATTGGTTTTCTTTTTGTAGGGGTGGCATTAAATACGAATCTCTTCTCTCTAGCTTTGATTGAGGTCCCCCCCCCGCAAAGGGTTGGTTTTTTAAGCAACATTGATAAGAAAAAACGATATCGAAAAAACAAATAAATCCGAGCCAGACCTCATATTAGAAAAGTTTATTTTATCTTTAAAATCCATATCTACAAAACTCAACCCATGAAAATCATATCACTGTTCATAATTTTTCTAGGTGCCACAAAGCTCGTGTTTACCCAAACCATCGTTTTTGGCTCGTGCCACAAGGTTAATGACCCCAACAGCGATCTCATTCTGACGAGTATCGCCAATCAAAGCCCAGATGCTTTTATTTGGCTTGGTGATGTGGTCTATGGAAAAGATGGGGACCCCGAACATCTAAGTAAACGATTTGACCAACTCAAATCAAAATCCAGCTATCAGAACCTCCTACAGTCCACTACCGTTTATGGTACTTGGGACGACCACGATTATGGCCTGAACAATGCCGGACGTGACTATCAACACAAAGATCGCAGTCGAGCCGA
>CEUV01130939.1_pt1 | contig 25282 bp, 9 predicted proteins | sample 356401 | NCBI WGS metagenome assembly CEUV01 (sample SAMEA2622710, study PRJEB7988) | marine metagenome | isolation source: saline water (ENVO:00002010), including
GAGGCTACGGTTACTAATGGCTCAAGACGAAAAACCAATTGAAACTGGACCTAACGCTAAAAGAAATGTTGCGGATCTGCTCCCTCGTTATTTTAGAACCACAGCTAACAAAAAGTTTCTAAGTAGCACATTAGATCAAATGATGCAACCAGGAGTGGTTGAAAAAGTTGACGGCTTTATTGGTAGAAGAGATTCCAAAGCCTGGAAGGCCTCTGACAATTATGTACAGGATGTTTCAAACGATAGAGAAGCATATCAACTAGAACCAGTAGCTACTGTAACTGACAACCTTGGTAACATAACTTTTTATAAAGATTATAGAGATTATGTAAACAGTTGTAAAATTAGAAATGCAGACGTAACTGATCACAGTAAATTATCAAGCCAAGAATATTATGCATGGGATCCGCATATATCTTGGGATAAGTTTGTCAACTTTAGAGAATACTATTGGCTACCAACAGGTCCTAACAGTATTCCTGTGTACGGCACTGCAAGAGATATACAAAGTACATTTAACGTAACAAAACAAAATAACGTAGATAATGACAGTTATCTGTTTTCAGACGAAGTATCAATCAGTAATCCAACGCTTACACTTTACAGGGGACAGTCTTACATATTTGATATCAATGCAGTAGATATGCCATTCACAATAAGAACAAGTGCAGACGTGTCAAGTGATGGCAATCTTTACACAGAAGGCGTGACTAATCAAAATATAGAATTTGGTAAGGTTGTATGGGAAGTTGATCTTGAAGCACCAGACACACTTTATTATTGCAATTCTAATGATATAGAAGCAACTGGCTTAATCATTATAAAGGATATCAGAGATGCTACTTTTATAGATGTTGAACAAGACATACTAGATAAAAAACAATATAAAATGCAGAACGGATTTGAATTATCCAACGGCATGAAGCTAGAATTTTTTGGAAATGTAACTCCTGCAAAATATGGTACAGGTAAATGGTACGTAGAAGGTGTAGGAAAATCAATCAAACTGATTTCAGAAGAAGATTTAGTTATCAGTGCATCTTATCTTTCTGACATTGCTACAAAGTTTGATGCAAACGATTTTGATGCTTTACCTTTTGATGACGCAATATCTTATTCAAACCAAAAAGATTACATCGTAATCAACAAAGCCTCTAAGGATAGAAACCAGTGGTCAAGAAATAATTTATGGACACACAAATCTGTAATAGAAACCACTGCAAAAATAAATGATACAGAAGTTTCAATTGATCAAAATTTTAGAGCTACACGGCCTATTATTGAATTTGAATCTGGTTTAAAATTATTCAATTTTGGTACGGAAGCAAAACAAAGTGTTGATCTTATAGATACAGTTACAAAAGATGTATTTTCAGATATTGAAGGACAAGCAGGTTATTTTGTTGACGGAATAGAATTAGTATCAGGAATGCGGGTTTTATTTACAGCAGATCCAGATAGTTTTGTTAGCGGAAAAATATATGAAGTAAACTTTATAATACAAAAAAATGTAAGACAAATTGCATTAAAAGAAACCACAGATACCAATCCACTTACAAACGAAACAATACTTGTTACAGCCGGAACAAAAAATAAAGGTAAGATTTTCTGGTACAACGGAACAAGCTGGATAGCAGGGCAAGATAAAATACAAACCAACCAACCTCCATTGTTTGATTTATACAATGACAGTGGCACTGCTTTAACAACTCTTAGTGGAAGCACATTTAAAGGTAACAAAGTCTTTTCTTATAGGCCAGGCTTAGGTATTGCAGATAAAGAATTAGGATTTGCTCTTTCGTATAGGACCATTGAAAATAGTGGTGATATTACTTTTGATTTCAATTTGTTAAGTGACACATATCAATTTGAAGATCTTACAGATGTATTTACAGTTAGCACCGACACAGCATTGCTTAGAAAATATCGTTCAAGAGAAGTATTTGATAGCGTTGCAGGTTGGACCACTGCAAATACAAAATCAATTCAACCAGTAGTAAAACAAGTTACAAGCGGACCAAGGACAAACAATTTTATTATTGATCAATATAGAAACAGTGGTGATTTAAATGATCTTACTGTAAAGGTTTATGTAGACAACGATAGAAAATTCTTAAATGTAGATTACGAAATTGATAGAATTAATTCTTATGCATACATTAGATTTTTAACTGATTTACAACCAGATCAAAAAGTTGTTATAAAAACAACAAGTGCTACTCCTAAAAATAACATAGGGTTTTATGAATTTCCAATAAATTTTGAAAAAAATCCTATGAATGAAAATATAATTTCATTTACATTAGGCGAAGTAAGTGACCATGTAGATAGTATTGTTGATAATCAACCTGACTTTGCAGGAGTGTTTCCTGGAGTCAGTAACCTACGTGACTTAGGTGACGTTTCTAAATTTGGATTAAAATTTGTTCAACACTCTGGACCTATCAATCTTGCTGTTGCAAATCTTACTGACAAAGAATATAACATGGTCGAAGCTATTAAATTTGCAGGTGAAGAGTACATAAAATTTAAAAGAGAGTTTTTAAGAACTGCAAATGATTTAGGATTTGAATCTTTTGATAAAGCACATGTTGATAAAGTTTTATTGACTATGATGTCTGATAAAACTAATGCTGATCCTTTTTACTTCAGTGATATGATCCCATTTGGTGGTGATACAATGCAAGAAATAGAGATAGAAGACAGTTCTCAAACTATTTTTGCACTTACAAGGCCAGTAGACTTTAGCAGTTTGAACGAAAAAGCTGTTTTGGTATATCTAAATGATAAGCAACTTTGTAAAGACAAAGACTATATTATTAGCACAGACGGTTTTATGGAGCTGAAGAAAAAAGTAACTGGTGGAGAAATATTAAAAATATATGAATTTGAATCAACAGACGGTTGTTGGGTACCACCAACACCTACAAAGTTAGGTTTATATCCAAAATATGAACCACAAATTTATGCAGACGATACCTATATAAGTGATACAGCAGACAGTGTTGGACCATTTAAATTATACGGTATAGACGAAGTAACCACAAAAGGCTACAAGGGAAAACTTGGTTGGTTTTATCCACTCTTTACAGACGAAAGTTCTGCAAAAGGATACGATAAACAAATGGGTGGTACAGGATTATCTCATACGCATGTATTCCGTGGAGATAATAGAGTTTTCTATATGCCAAACACATCTATGAGTCATGCAACATTTGATACAAATGATTTTCCCGAGTGGCCCAACAACAGACCTGTAATACAAGGACATGATGGATCAATTTGGAGATGTTTTGGAGACTTCAGAGACAAATTATTACTTGATCTAGAAAAAAGAATTTACAATAATTTAAAACAATCCTACGATGAAAATATAATAGACATTGCTGATTTTATTCCAACTAGATTTAGAAATACAGAAATAAGTCGTTATCAGATTGCAAAAATAATTACTCCTGAATTTGCTAGGTGGTTAGAAACAGTCGGTAATCCAGATTTTGTAGCCAATGATTATTTTAAATTTGGAAATACATTTAGTTATAACTATGCTTTGACATATGGTCCAAATGATTTATCTTTGCCTGGATTCTGGAGATCAATATATAAAGATGTTTATAACACTGATAGACCTCATAGTCATCCTTGGGAATGTTTAGGATACACTCTCAAGCCAAGTTGGTTCGAAGATACATATGGTCCTGCACCTTATACAAGTAACAATTTGTTATTGTGGGAAGATCTAAGTAAAGGAATAGTAAGGGAAGCAGACAAAAAAATTGTATATAGAAATAAATTCAAAAATCCAGATATATTTAATTTTATTCCTGTAGATAAAAATGGAAATCTTTTAAGCCCAATAGATACAGGATTCGCAAGAGGAGGAGTTGACAGTGCTTATAGTGATGATTATAAGTTTGGAGACGAAGCTCCTGTAGAAAGTGCTTGGAGAAGAAGTTCACATTATCCTTTTGCATTGATAAAGGCATGGGCAATAAGTAAACCTGCACAATTTTTTGGTTTGGCGTGGGATAGAAGTAGAATAGTGCGTAATGCGGCAGGACAACTTGTGTACAACGATACAAGTAAAAGAATAGAATTAAGCCAATTAAAATTTCCTAACAGTGCAACGAGCGCCAGTAGGGTCAATACAGCAGGACTTGTAAATTACATGCAAGGTTATCTAGCACAAAATGAAACATTGTTGTTTAAAGACTACATAGATAAAATTGTAAATTTAGAAAATAAAATAGGATCTAAAATTGCTGGATTTAGTCAAAAAGATAAATTTAAACTAATCCTTGATAGCAGAACACCTCTAAACGAAGGCAATATTTTTGTACCTGAAGAAAACTATCAGCTTACTTTAGTTTCATCAGTACCAACGGCAGTATACTCATACAGTGGTGTAATTATTGAAAAGTTGCCAAGAGGATTTAAAATTTCAGGATACGATAAAACTAATCCTAACTTTACTGTGTTCCGTCCTATTTTAAGAGGTACTGACCAAGTTGTTAATGTTGGTGGTGTAAGCGAAAACTTTTTAAATTGGGATACTAATAGATTATACGAACTAGGACAGATAGTTGATTTTAACGGAACATATTACAGAGTAAAAGTTGGACATACTTCTGGAAGCAGTTTCAACAGTGATAATTTTCAAAAATTAGCAGAACTACCAGTAGAAGGTGGTGCAAATGCGACCTTTGCCGCAAATTATGAGGACACACCAACTAACGTACAATACGGAACTGTATATACAGAAATACAAGATGTAGTCAATTTTATTTTAGGTTACGGAAAACATTTAGAATTTTTAGGATTTTCTTATAATACTTTTAACAAAGATTTACAGGAGATAGAAAATTGGAGATTATCTTGTAAAGAGTTCATGTTCTGGACTACACAGAACTGGGGTGAAGGTGCTGTCCTAACTGTAAGTCCTTCAGCTAGACAGATTGAATTTTTTAAAGACTTTCACGTTGTGGATGATATCTACAATACTTACTATGATTACAGTTTGCTAAAAGCAGATGGACAAAGACTTTTGGCAGATTTTGCTACCACTGAAAGAGATAATACAAATTCATTTGGGTTGTATGTGAAAAATACACAAGAGGGAATATATCATTTAAAAGTTCCTGTAATACAAACAGAACATGCAGTTGTCTTAGATAATGAAACTGTGTTTGGAGATAAGATATATAACAGAGCTCAAGGATATAGACAAGAAAGAATTAAGGTAAAAGGATATAGATCAGATAATTGGAACGGAAGCCTTAATGTTCCTGGATTTATTTTCGATGATGCAAAAATTTCTGAATGGGTAGCTTGGCAAGATTATGCAATTGGATCATTAGTAAAATACAAACAATATTTTTATGTAGCAAAAAATAGAGTAGTTGGAAACAGTGCATTTCAAGACAATGATTTTGTAATACTTAATGATAAACCAGTACCACGTCTTTTAGCAAATTTTGATTACAAGGCAAAACAATTTGCAGACTTCTATGATTTAGACAGCGACAATTTTGATGTGGAGCAACAAAAACTTGCACAGCATTTAATTGGATATCAAAAAAGAAGATACCTGCAGAATATTATTCCAGATGATGTTAGTCAATATAAATTCTTCCAAGGTATGATTCAAGACAAAGGAACTAAAAACAGTCTTACAAAACTTTTTGATAAACTAGGAAGTGCAAACAAAGATAGTTTAGAGTTTTATGAAGAGTGGGCTATCAGGCTTGGCAGATACGGAGCCACAACTGGTGATGATGTATTTGAAGTTTTACTTGATGAAGAAAATTATAGGCTCGAACCACAAACAGTTGAGCTGGTGGATTTTGTAAATCCACAGGATACCAGTTTAATTTATAGGTTAGATAGAAATAACATATATGTGAAATCGCAAAATTATGATCATAAACCTTTACCAGTAAAATATTTCAATGATGATAATATGTATGTTCCGTCCGCTGGGTATGTAAATCCAGCAGACATTTCTACCAGTCTTACAAACTATACTGATATTACTTTACAACCTATAGGATCTATATTAGTTGGATCTTACATATGGACAGCTAAAGAAAAAAATCAGCTGACATGGGGAGTATATAGGTATGTAAACACTCCATACCAAATTGAAAGTATTACTGATGCCACTGATACAAGTTTTGTTGTTACTTCAGACCAATTTACAGATTTTTCCATTGGCGATGTGTTAGGAATAAATGATGTAGACGATGCTACAAATGGATTTTATAAAATTATAGATATAAGTCTTAACAAACTTACATGTGAGTCTACAGAAGCAAAACAAGATACACAGGATACCTATAACGGAAAAGGATATATTACAAGATTTAGACCTTCAAGGGTAGGTGGCTTAAAAGATATCAACCAAACTATCATAGAAAGTGGCAGAACTATTCCTTTTTCACTTACAGGAAACAACGTTCAAACCGAAACTATTTGGGTAGACGATGATGACACAGGAAGATGGACAGTTTTAAAAGCAAAACAAGTTTATGAACTCAAAGAAGATATTATTAACAAAAGTGCAGGAATAATTGATAGTACTGAAAAAGATTTTGGATCAAGTGTTTCTGTAGCAGATAATAATAATTTGATAGCCATCACTGCACCAAAAGATCTTAACGGTAGTGTTTACATTTTCAATAGACCAAGTGATAATGTTGAGCCTAGTCTACTACAACAAATCGACGAAGCTGTTAACTTGTTTGATACAAATGGCGGATTTGGAACTAGTGCATCATTATCACCAGACGGAAAATATCTAGCTGTAGGGTCTCCTAATGCTTCTAATGTAAAATCTAAAAGTAGAGGTGATTATGATCCTTTAGTTACATATCTTGCAGGTGATATAGTTTTATACAGTGAGCAATTATGGAAAGCTAGAAGAAAAGTTGAAGCACAAGCAGTGCAAACATTTCAAAATTTTGCCTCTAATCAACAAAGTAAAATTGACGAATACAATACAGATACCACACAATATCCAGATGTTGTTTATATGATGCGTGGAAACTATTCTATGCCAAACGATGCAACGGATCATATTTTGATTAGAGCAGAAAAAGAACAATATGAAGGAACTAAACCCGGAGACATACTTACACTGGAATGGAACAAGTATACTACAACTACTCCTGCTGGAATAGATCCTTTCAATAATGATCCTGTACTAAATGAAGCACTAATAAATGGCAATCATACCATAGTAGGAAAAGTTGATAGAGTAGTAACAATAGTCAGTGCTTTAGCTACTCCCGAAGTTGGCGACGAGCTTATTACACCAACTGCGAGAGCAACTGTTCAATATAGATACATTGATGCTGACAATCAATTAATTTTATACCTAAATAATATAAATGGTGAAATAGTTGATACAGGAACTATTTTTAAAGGAAATATTTTACTAGGTACATATAATACTGTCAACAAAATAGATGATAATTATCATGCAGGTTGGTGGTATGTAAATGTTGGTAGTAGTTTTAATTCAACAAACTTAGAAGAAAAAAATGCTAATCTTGTAGTCAAAAATATAACATTAGAAAATGATGTTGTAAACACAGCAGACTTTACAAATATATTAAATCAAAAACAAATTCAAGACATTGCAAATGAACCTACAAGGGCAAGTTATTATTCAGTGTTAAGCCATACACAAGGCGGTACAGAAGTTAGTGTGCTTGATTCTAGATGGGTAATTAGAACTGCCGCTGTTGCAGGAGCAAATGTACAAGTAGGAGATAAATTTAGGTTTTGGTCTAATCAAATATATGTCAGTGGTGCAAGACAAGATCCATCTGCAATAAATTTATCTTATGAATATCTTAATGATATTGAACATACTGTTGATGATATTTGGAACGGTTGGACAGATGTAAGAATTACAAACTTTGATATTGACGGTAATCCTTTCCTACCATTGGTAGGTGATACAGTTACCTGTGTATCCACTGGAGCAACAGGAGAAGTTGCATTTATCAAAAGAGACTTTGCTGTAGTAAGATTATATTTAAAAAACAAGACAGGCATATGGTCCAAGGGTAATGACTTCAGTGACCCAAGTGATGTCACATTCGTCCAAAATGATTCAACTGTAAGAACGATAGGACCTATCAATAGCACACACATAGAAAATTCAGTATCTGGACCTTTAATGGTTATTGATAAAAACGAAACAATACCTATTCCTCCGGCTATGTTTATACAAGACACAGAATATTGGATTTATTCTACAGAAAATAGATCAGGCATAACTGATACAGCTAATCCTCCAGGACCGATTAACCTAGACTGGCAAAAAGTGTTTAACATTCCTGCCCTAGCAAATGGATATCAGTCAGGAAACGCAAATGAAGGTGTATTTGCAATTTACGAAAAACGTGGAAACACTTATCTTCAGGTTAATTATTACACTGTGCCTAATAGTGCAAGTGGAAGAAGATTAGGAAATCAAGTTCAATTAAGACAAACAGGAGCAGACAGTTACAAACTATTTGTACATGCAAAAGGTGATGGTACAGGTTTGAACGACGGCAGAATTTATATTTTTGATAAAGACAGCGACAATGATTGGGCAATTGGTAACGAAAACGATTACAGAGGATTTCATAGAACAAATTCAACGTATTTTGAAAATGATTTAGTTAGAGTCGGAGATACGATTTACAAAGCAAGTACTAACCTTGTTGCTGGAGTGTTCAACAGCTCACAATGGGAAGAAGTAAAATCTGGTGTTGATCTAATAGGATACTTGCCTAACGACACTGCATTTTCAATGACTGACAGTGTGTTAGAACAAATTGATCTAGAGGAATTCGGCGAAACTTTTGATGTGGATAAAAATGCTACCGTGCTTGTTACCACTGCAAGGTATATTAATAGAAGTGATAGTAGTCTACCAACAAGAAAAATTGCAGTGTATAGAAAAAATCAAAATCATTATGAATACAGTCAAATACTTGAACCTTTTAACATGAAAGAAAATTTTGGTGCCACACTTGCTGTTAGTAATGATGGAAAGAAAATTGCCGTAGGTGCACCTTTCAATAGTGATATAGTACCCAATGGCGGAGCAGTTTACATATATGTACAAAACGGATCCACATATAGTTTCTCACAGACCATAAGACCTGTTGATGATACTCCTAACACAAGATTTGGAGCCAAGCTAGACTTTGATGGAAATACTTTAGCTATTACCTCCAGAGGAGGCGATTTAGCTACGAACACAACCTTTGATCAAAACAGCACAAAGTTTGATGCTGGTAGCACTCCTTTTAAAGTAATTGATAATGATAGTGGACTTGTGTCAGTATATGAAACAATAAATGACACATTAATATACGGACAAGATTTTGCATACGATCAAGACACACAAGAATTTGGTTCAATCATTACAGTAAAAGGCAATCATATTTACTTAGGTTTACCTAAACAACCTGTGACTATTAATAATAAACAAGATCGGGGAATGATTGCTGAATATAGAAAACCAAGTGGCACAACAACTTGGAACGTGTTACGTAACCCTGTTCTTCCAGTTGACACTGAAAAACTTAAAGGTGTGTATCTGTTTGATAAACAAACTAATAATTTAGTTCAGTATCTTGATTATATAGATCCACTGCAAGGAAAAATTGCTGGACCGGCCGAACAAGAGATTAGTTTCAAAACAAGTTACGATCCTGCAAAATATTCGGTAAGCACAACTAGTGATATAACAGCTCAGCCTTTGGACTACACATCAGATAAATGGATAGGCAAACTTTGGTGGGATATTGATAGTGCAAAATTTATTAACTTCCATCAAGGAGATATCACAGAATCTACACAAAACTTTAACAAATTATTTCCAGGAACTGAAGTTGATGTTTATGAATGGGTAGAATCTGATTTACTACCAAGCGAGTGGGACGCACAGAGTGGCACTGAAGCAGGACTTACAGCTGGTATAAGTGGGTTATCTAAATATGGAGATACAGCATATTCCGTTAGAAGAAGATATAACACTGCCACAGAAACTTTCACAAACCATTACTACTATTGGGTAAAAGATAAAGTGACAGTTCCTAATTTAGAATCAAGACGTATAAGTGCATTTAATGTAAAACAACTTATTACAGATCCTGCATCACAACAGTATAGATTTGTTGCTCCGTTAGGTTCAAATAGATTTGCATTATTCAATTCAAAAAGCTCAATTCGAGGAAAAGACGTTGGTATAAGTTTTAATTGGTGGACAATACAAAACCAAGAACAAAATACACATAATCAGTATCAACTTATTTCAGATGGATTAGCTACAAGTCAACCACATCCTGATATCGAACAAAAATGGTATGACAGTTTAGTTGGTTTTGATAAAAACTCACGTCCTGTACCTGACATAGATTTACCATTGCGTCAGAAATATGGTAATCTAAATGAGCCAAGACAGAGTTGGTTTATAAACAGAACGGAAGCTAGAAAACAATTTATAGAAAGAGTAAATGGAATTTTAAGCAAAGAACTTATTGTAGACGAAAAAGATCTTTCGGGACTTGATGCAATAGATCCGTTACCAACCGTTGCTACAGGTAAGTTTGATACAACATCTGATTCATTTGCTGAAATAGGCTTTGTGAGTGTTGCAAGAGTTAAACAGGCAAGAATCACATTAGAAATTGAAAATGGTAACATAATCAATGTTTTAATTCCTGAACCAGGTGCTGGATACATTAATCCTCCAACACATGTAATTTCTGATGTGCAAGGCAGTGGAGGCGAATTAAAATTAACTTTAGATGCTAATGGCGGTATTAGTCAAGTTGATATTTTAAATGCAGGACAAAATTACACATCTAATGTCAGTGTTACTATAAGAGAATTTTCAGTGCTTGTGAAAAATGATGAAACAGTTGGCGGTAAATGGTCAGTGTTTGCTTGGGACGGTAACGAATACCTTAGAACTCAAACACAATCATTTGATGTAAGCAATTACTGGCAGTATATAGATTGGTACAAGACTGGATTCGGCAAGTTTACACCTATAAATTATCAAATACAAGGAAGTTATCAGCTTTCAGGATTAGAAGATGCAATAGGAGATGTTGTAAAAATAGCCAACGTCGGTACAGGCGGTTGGTTATTGTTAAAGAAAAAAGATAATCAAACAGGAGTAGATTACACAGTAAATTATGATACAATAGGTAGACAAAATGGTACAATATCATTTAAATCAAGTTTGTTCGACAGTGCAAGTGAAAATATTGCGTATGATGGTGCAAGTTTTGATAAGATTTTTTATGACACAGAACCTATTGAAGAATTTAGGCGTGTACTAGATATTCTAAAAAATAAAATTTTGACTGGTACTTTACAAATACATTGGAACAATTTATTTTTTGCAGGTTTAAGATATGTGTTTACAGAACAACCAAATGTTGACTGGGCTTTTAAAACCAGTTTCATAAAAGCAAAACATAACATTGGCGAATTAAAACAAAAGGTAAACTTTCAAAATGATAATCTATCAAGCTATGAAGATTATGTCAAAGAAGTTAAACCATTCAAAACAAAAATTAGAGAATATTTGAGTTCATACGAAAAGGTTGATCCAAGTAGTTCAGTAGTAACAGACTTTGATTTACCTCCTATATACAATTCAGATGCAGGAAAAATTATTCCCCAAAGTGCTCAAATAATAGATAATAAAGTACAAAGCGGTACAACTGATGTACAGAGATATCCAAGCAAACATTGGTTAGAAAACTTAGGATTTGAACTTACAAGTTTTACTATTGCTGATGCAGGTAAAGGTTACACAGATATACCTAAAATAAAAATTACAGGTGGTGGTGGATCAGGTGCTGAAGCTCAAGCATACATTGGTGATGGAAAAGTTACAAGTGTAGTTGTAACAAAACCCGGAAGCGGTTATCTTTCACAACCTACAATATCTGTAGAAGGTTCGTTATCAGATGACGGAACACCTGCAAGATTAAGTCCTATACTAGGAAAAGGTAAAGCTAGAAGTTTACATGTACGTTGTAAGTTTGATAGAGTTACAGGAACTTATTTGTTCAGCAAACTTAATGAAACAGAAACATTTACAAGTATTATAGATCAGCAAATATTTGATTTGAAATGGCCTATGCAGTTAAAGTCGACACAAATCAAAGTAACAGTTGATGGTTTAGAATCTCTAAGGAGTGAATATTCTTTTACAAACAAACAAGATACTTCAAAAGGTTATACAAGATCCTTTGGTAGAATTACTTTTTCTGATCCATTAGCACTAGGAAAAAATGTAATTATAAGTTATGAGAAAGCACCTGACTTGTTACAAGCACAAGATAGAATTAACTTGTATTATGATCCTGCGACAGGAATGTTTGGTAATGATTTAGGTCAATTACTTGATGGTATTGATTATGGCGGAGTAGAAGTAAGCAGTTATAGTTTTGGATCTGGAACAGGATGGGATTCAGACGGATGGTTTACTACAACCTATGATACATTTGATACAACGTTTAATGATGAAATATTCCAAATGGACGGAAGCACCGAAGTGTTTAATCTCAGTCAACCTCTTGAAAACGGTGTTGTGTATAATGTTTATTTGAATGGCACACGTATTGATGATCCTAATTTTGGAACACCAAGTCAAACAAACGAAAATGCTGTTATGCAAAGTATTGTTGGTTATGGGGAAACAACAATTACCATTACAAATGATATACAAAAATTCCAAGCAAATGATGTTGTTGTATTTAGAAAAACCACATCAGATGGATCTTTCTTACCAGATCCAAGATCTTATGACACAATTTTAAGTGGAGGAGATTTACAGTTTTCAACAGCAAAAGGTATTAATGCAGAAGAGATTGTTATAGATGGTGACGGTTTTGTAACACCTACAACAAGCAAAGGTCCGGAAGAACAAGTGCCAGGGCAGGTTTTAGATACAGTTGATATTAAAGTGTTCCATAGACCTGGACCAGGCGGAAGTTTGTTATCTAGCAATTCATATAATGCAGACGGCAATACAGCAGAATTTGGATTTGGCATTACACCACAAAATGCAGAAGGATTAGTGGTAAGATTAAATGATATCATACAAAATCCAAACACATATAAGGTTGATTATAGGCTGAAAAAAGTTAAATTTAAAATTGTACCACAATCAAATACATCTGTTAATATTATAAGTGTAAGTGGAAACGGTGAAAACATAATAGAATTTGACGAATTTATTGCAGACGGGTCAACAGTACAGTATGTAACAAAAGCTAGATATACAAAAGATGTTGATTATTATGCAACAGTAGACGGAGTTGATGTAAAATCAGTTTTAATACCAAGTTCAGATAGTACTGATCAAGATGCTAAATGCGTTATTGTGTTTGGTTCTCCTCCAAGAGATCAAGCTATAATAAATTTTGCTATATACAGCAAAATTGATAGTTTTAGTAAGATTGAAACACAAGAGTTTACAGGTGATGGATCTACAAAAGTATTTACTTTAGCAAAAACACCATATGCATCTAAACCTAACAGTCATAATGTAATTGTAAAATTAGAAAATAAGATTTTAAATCCAGGATATAATCAACAATTTATTGTTACAGCAGGAGTTAGAGAATACTTTTTAGAAATTTGGCAAACACCAATAGGAAGTTTTGACAATTCAGACGTTATTGTATTTTTAAATGGCAAAGAATTAAAAATTGCAACAGAATATAACATTAGACCTGCAAACAGTTCAATTATTCTTGAACCTGGCATAGGAAACGTAGGAGATGTATTAGAAGTCTTTATCCAAACTGATGGCGAATATGCTTTCGGAAGTATACAAGTAATCGATAATCAAAATCAATGGGTAGATAGCGGAGCTGATTTACAATTAAATGTAGCTCCTGGTGTCGGAGAGAAATTAACAGTGTTTACATTTAATAAACATGACATCCAAGATTTTGAGAGAATTAATTATGATGTAGTAGCTAGGTCGACTTTGATTTTAGGATCAGAAGATCATATACAATATAATCATTTAAAGGCAGGATTGATTAGGCTTAGATATCCGGCTATTGATGCACAATTTGTTTGGGTTACTATAAATGGCATTTTACAAACGCCTAGTGTAGATTATTTCTTGACTGATGATAAACAGTTTATAAAATATGATGGTGTGTTGAATGATAATGACGTAGTTGAATTAATACAGTTTAGTTCACAAGGTCCTACACAAACTAAATTTGGTTTCAGTCAATTTAAAGATATTTTGAACAGAAACATTTATAAACGTCTTGGAGATGTTGCAAGTATAAAACTTGTTGAAGATTTCAAACTTACAGACAAAGAAATACAACTTGATGATGCTAGTTCTATAAGTGCACCAGATAAATCTAGCAGGATCCCTGGTATTATATTCATCAATGGTGAAAGAATAGAATTTTTAATTAAACAAGGCAATGTACTCAAGCAAATTCAAAGAGCAACACTAGGTACTGGTGCACCTCTAGTACACAAAGCAGGTAGTGATGTGTACAATCAAGGTATACAACAGACAGCTCCTTACAGTGATAAGACTATTGTTGATAATTTTGTAGGGGATAATTCAACAACAGTGTTTGAATTGGGCTTTACACCTAAAAGCGTACACGAATTTGAAGTGTTTGTTGCCGGTAAAAGATTGAGGAAAAACGCAATACAAGTGTTTGATCCTACAAAAGACCAAGATTCACCAGAAGCTGATAATACTGCACCAGCAGAATTTTCAGTGACAGGTACCACCCCGTTTGTAACTTTGTTAAATACTCCTGTAAACAATGCAAAAATACAGGTTATTAGACGTACAGGTACATTATGGGTTGACCCTGGTGTTTCACTTAATGATGCGGAAAGTTTGGTAGCACGTTTCTTTAAGGCCGAAAAGGTGGAGCTACCCAAATAAATACAGTATAGGAAAATGATATGATAGACAATTTAAAAGAGCAAAATGGAGTATTACTGCAAGGACATATCAAAATCTCTGACCCTGTAAGTGGCGAAATCATTGTAAACAAAAGAAATGCAATACACTATGAAAATATGAGTATTTCTTTAGCAGAAAGTTTAGCTAACGCAGGTGAAGGCTTTGTATATCAAATGGCTTTTGGTAACGGCGGCACAAGCATTGACCCGACAGGTATTATTACATATCTAACTCCAAACTCTACAGGTACAAATGCAAGTTTGTACAATCAAACATTTATTAAAGTAGTGGATGATCGTAGTGTGAACAACACAGATCCTGCACGTAACAAGATTGAATCAAGACATGTAAGTGGTACAAATTACACTGACATTTTAGTATCCTGCTTGTTGGATTACGGAGAACCAACAGGACAAGACGCAATAGACAATGCCACAAATGCCGATAGCTTATATGTGTTTGATGAGTTAGGACTGGTAAGTTACAGTCCTTCAGGCCAGGGTAGATTGCTTACACATGTAATTTTTCACCCTGTGCAAAAAAGTTTAAATAGACTTGTACAAATTGATTACACAGTTAGAGTACAAAGTCTTTCAGGAATGAATGAATAATGGCTTATACGATTAATTACTCCGACAGCAACAAAGGAACTATCTCAATTGAAGATAGTACAATTAATCAAGCTACCAGTTTGGATCTTCCAGGACGTAATACAACAAGTTACGGATCGGTTATTGCAAACAGTTTTCTAAACATATTAGAAAATTTTGCTAATACTTCGGCTCCAAGAAATCCTATACAAGGACAGTTATGGTACGATAGTTCAACAGGTGTTAACACACTTAAATTATATGATGGTACAGGCTGGATAAACGCAAGTGGTTTAAAGAAGGGTAATACAGCTCCAGATGTTGCTAACGCACTAACTGGTGATTTGTGGTCAGATACAGACAATAATCAATTATATATCTTTACAGGATCTGGCTGGACATTAGTAGGGCCAGAGTACAGCGACGGTTTACTTACTGGATCTAAACCTGCTGTCATCACAGGTAAAGATGAAATTAATTACACAATATTACAAGTAGAAGTGGCAGGTAATCCTGTTGCAATTTATTCTACAAAAGAATTCCAACCAAAGACTACTATTGTTGGCTTTTCAACTTTGAAACCTGGCATAAACTTATCATCAATTGATATTGGTGGAAGTGGAGTTGGAAAATACTATGGTGTAAGTGAAAAAGCAGAAAACTTATTAGTAGGCGGTGTAATTGTTGCGTCAAACCAATTTTTAAGAGCTGATGTTACCAGTACGTCAAACGAAAAAATTATTGTTAGTAACAACAAAGGTATACAGGTAGGGCAAGATGCTATTGTTACATTTGATGTACAGGGCACATCAGGTGTTGTAACAAACCTAACATCAGGTGCACCGATCGACTTTAAAGTAAACAATCTCGGCACACAAAAGAATGTCATAAGAATTGACTCTACAGAAAAAGTAGGTATCAATACATTATCTCCTGCGGAAGCATTAGACGTTGCAGGATCTATACAAACAAGCAATAATTTAATTGTACAAGGGACCACTGATAGTGCAAGTATAGGAACAGGAAGTGTAAAAATTTCAGGTGGAGTTGGTATTGCTAAAAAACTTTGGGTAGGAACTGATCTAAATGTAGCAGGTACAAGTACTACAGGAGCAGTTTTACCTAGTGCAACACAAACATTTAATCTAGGTACAGCACAAGATAGATGGTTAAGCGTAAACGCAGTTGAATTTAGAGGAAACCTTATAGGAAACGTAACTGGTACAGTTACAGGTGGTGCCGCAAATGCAAATAAATTAACTAGTTCAAGCACGTTTGAATTATCAGGCGATGTTACTTCTAATCAAATTACTTTCGACGGGCAAACTGGCGGAACAACAAAAATATTTAATACTGCGATAAGCAATACATTTATTGCAAATAAAGATTTACTTACTACTCCTAACAGTGATGACGAAATTATTATCAATAGAATTTCTGGAGAAAACACCGGAGTGTTCAAAATGTCCCAACAGGCGTTGGTAAGTTCAGTACCAACTATACCTATTGGCACTATTGTACCTTTTGCAGGACTTACAATTCCTCCAGGTTGGTTATTATGTGACGGAAGTGAAGTATTGATTGCAAATTATCTAACACTTTTTAACACAATACAATATCAATTTAAAGATCAAAGTCAGGTTACATCAGGACAATTTGGACTACCAGATCTTAGAGGTAGATTCCCACTTGGTGCGGATAACATGGGAGGCACAAGTGCAAACAGAGTTACAGATGTAAACGCAGACACTGTAGGATTAGGTTCTGGTTTTGAAGATAGAGTAATCGATGTTAAAAACTTACCTGAACACGAACACGATTTAAGATCACCAAAAGGTGCACAGTTTTACGTTATCTTAGACGATAGTGGTGCACCACAAGATGCAGATACTATTCCTTATGATGCACCCACTGGTACTAATGCAGGTCAGGCAAGAACATCATCAGGAGGTGTGTTGAATAGAAGAAACATTCAATACAATGAACAAACTGGTATTGAACAATACGAAACATTTGACATTTCAGAATTAGGTACTCCATTAAATTTAATGAATCCGTTCTTGTCAGTTAATTATATAATTTACACAGGAGTTGGAGGCTAATGGCATATCAAATTAATAAAACAAGTGGCGCATTATTAGTTAATCTAGCAGACGGACAAATTGATACAACATCAACTGATATCACACTAATAGGAAAAAATTATTCCGGATTTGGTGAAAGTATAAATGAAAATTTTGTAAAGATGTTAGAAAACTTTGCAAATCCATCTGCACCTACTAATCCATTAGCAGGACAATTTTGGTGGGATACAGCATCTCAAAGATTAAAAATTTACACAGGAACAGCATGGACTACAGGTGGAGGTCCAATAGTTCAGCCAAACAGGCCTGATATGGTTGCTGGAGACATGTGGATTAACAATGATCAAAATCAACTTTATTTCTTTGATGGCACAGACCTTGAACTAGCAGGACCAATTTATAATGCTTTCCAAGGTAGATCAGGTCCTGAAGTTGTAACAGTCTTAGATAACACAGGTACAAGTAGAACTATTGTAAAGTACTGGGTTGGAGGAACATTTGTTGGGCTTTGGAGTAAAATTGCATTCACTCCTCAAAACGTTGATACAATACCAACATTTACAGGCGATGTAGTCAAAGGGTTCAATGTTGTGGATGCTGATTTTGTGTTTAACGGAACAGCCGCTAGAACAAATTCACTTGTAGATGCCCAAGGTGTTATTAGAACAGCCGCACAGTTTTTAGCAAGTGATTCAGATGACTCCACAAGTGGCGCATTATCAGTTAGAAATAATAATGGAGTTACAATAGGATTGACAGATAACAATGTTATCAAAGTAACAAACTTAGGTGTTGTCAGTGAAAATAATGTATCAGGAGAAAATTACATTATTAGAATGACAACGAGTTTGGGTAAAAGAGATGCAGTTACAATTAAGTCTTCAACAAATGCCGTAGGAATATATAACGACGATCCACAAGCAACCTTAGATGTGGGAGGTGATGTTAGAATAAGTGGAAATCTTGTTGTTAGTGGTACGCAAACAAACATTGATGTTGATACTTTGCGTGTAAAAGACAAGCAAATCGAACTAGCACGAGGCGAAGATAGTACACTTTTAGATGACTCACAAGTAGACGAAGCTGGTATTGTTGTACAATCCAGTGGTGGAAATAAAGAATTTATTTGGAGGGCCGCACCTAATGCCTGGTCAACTAATGTTAGTTTGAACATGGTTGGCTCATCGAAATTAAAATATAACGGTATTGATATTATTGATGGAACAAGTGCTCCAGGTATTACATCACTTGGTAACTTGACTAGTGCAAATATAGGAAACATGAGCTTCAGTGGTATTACTATTGGAACAGGTACAAGTTCAGGACAAAACGGATTGATATTAGATTTAGCTGGAGATATTAATCTAGCTACATCACGTAAAATTAGAAATGTTCAAGATCCTGTATTGGATCAAGATGTTGCAACTAAAGCCTATGTAGACAGTAGTGTGGACCTTGAGATAATACCTTTTTCACTAGATATTACAGGTTTAGGTACAGGATCTACCTTAAACACAAATATTGCAACTATTATTAATGACGTTGCTCCAGCTACAGTTAAGAGAAACGGAACAGAGGCAAGAGTGCATTGTACATCAACTGTAGGTGCAACTGCAACACTAGAAGCGGCGAATTTGAATGCTAGTTTTAATAAAAGTTTAGAAACAGTGCAAAAATTAGATGGAAGTGGTAATGATGATGGTTCAGCTTCTGTGATTGGAGATGCAACATTCAACAATGTTACTGGTTCTATTACATCTACGGTGTCTAGATCACTTAAATTATTTAGAGTAAACGCAGGGAGCTGGGAGTATGTGCAAGACTTAACTCCGGGCAATTTAATATAAATACATGTAACACACGATTAGGGGTTAATAAATGGCGTACATAATAAACTTAACAAATGGTACACAGTTAACTTCTGTAGAAGACGGAACCATTGACCAGAGTACAACACTCAAATTAGTGGGTAAAAACTACGCTGGTTACGGAGAAATACAGAACGAAAACTTTGTGCATTTGATGGAAAATTTTTCAAGTGCAAATCAGCCTGCAAGTCCGCTGTCTGGACAAATATGGTTTGATAGTGCAGTAAAAAAACTTAAATTTTACGACGGAACAAAATTTAGAACTACAGGGGGAGCTGAAGTATCCACTACACAACCGGTAGGATTGACTACTGGAGACTTTTGGTGGGATACAACAAACAATCAATTATATGCACAAGACTCAGCAGGTGGATTTGTCCTAATCGGTCCACAGAGTATAGGTGATACAGTTTCTGCAATGGTCACTGGCCAAGTACGCGATACCGGTGGTATAAACAGAACTGTCATTAAAGGTACAGTAGAAGATGCTGTAATTTTCATCATTAGTAGTGCAGAATTTACTATTGACTCTACAGATACAAGTAACACTATTTCGGGTTTTGATACAATAAGACAAGGTGTAACATTACGTAACACCGGAGCAGGATCAAACGGTATTACTTCGAGTGCTCATAGATTTTATGGTACAGCTACAAACTCAGAAAGATTAAATGGACAACCTGCAAATGCTTATGCATTGGCCGGTAATGCAAACTTTACAAGTATTGTACGTTTTGGAGACGATGGATTTACAATCGGTGCGGCAAATGATTTAAACATTTTTATTGATAGCACTGGTACAGGCGACCAAGGAGTTATTCAAAATACAGTAGGGCAAAAAATTAGATTTAAAGTTCAATCAGCAGGCGGTGTTCCAACTGAAGTATTTGAAGTACAAGGTGCTGGATTAATTCCAACAGTAACAAATACTTTTGATATTGGTGATCAAAATTATAAATGGAGAAATGTATACGCTACATCATTTAACGGATTGGCAACAAATGCAACAAACTTACAAGTTGGTTCAAATTTTAGAACTGGTGACGTAAATGCAACGAATAACACTGTAGCTGTAAGAGATTCAAGCGGTAACATTGCCGCGAATACATTCAATGGTACAGCAACGTCGGCACAATATGCTGACTTGGCAGAAAAATATACAACTGATAAAGACTATCCTGTCGGCACATTAATGACAATTGGTGGAGAAAAAGAAGCTACTGCTTGTGAAGGTGCAGACATGACGTGTATAGGAGTTATTAGTACAAGGCCTGCTTACCTAATGAATTCGGACTGTGAAGGCCAAGCAATAGCGTTGGTCGGAAGGGTACCTGTAAGAATTACAGGGCCGGTAAGTAAAGGTAATAAAGTTTATGTTGCAAAAAATGGTACAGCAAGTACTGACGGCGATGGCGACATGATAGGTATTGCACTAGAAGATAACGACAGACACGAAGAAACATTAGTTGAGTGTATTTTAAAGTTATAAAGTAAAAGGAAGTATTATGGCAGTAGGCGATATAATTACAGCGGCAAGATACAACATCATACGTGCAAGAATTGCCGCAGTATTAGGTTTAGGTGCAGGTGACGAAGGGTATGGTCAAGCTGTGCAAAGTAAAACTATTTCCGCCGGCAAAACTGTAACAGCATCAGATATGGAAGACTTATATGCTGATATGGTTAGATGTAGAGTACATCAAACAGGAACAACACCAACAGAAATCGTAGAACCTGTAATAGGAGATACAGTTGAAGATTCTAATACAGTTAGTAAAAAAGGTTATGTACAGTACGAAACATTAAGCACAACCTGTCAAACATCAAGATTATTGGCAGATTCCTCGCAACTAGGATTACAATCAGGTACTTCAAGTGTGAGAACAGCTAATTGGTCAACTGATATTAATCACATTGTCACAGTAACCTTTGGTGGATACTCAGTTACTAACGGAGACGGAACAACAACAACGATTTCAGGTGCGGACCACATGCGTGTATTTTTTAATGCAGGTGGATCAATTAACTTTAGTGGCACCATAGGTCCAGGAAGTTCAACAATTAACAATGACTGGAGAAATCTAATGACTTCAGTTGGTACTGTTATTTTTGATAGAGATAATACAAGTAATGGATCGACTGGAACTTCATTTGGATTTGTAAATTTACCGTCAAGTTACACAACAATTTTTAATAAAACTGCAAGTGCCTACGGAGCAAATGATTATTTGATCGAAGGACAAAAGAATGGTGCAGTATTAACTTTCAGAATTACATTTAACGAAGATAAAGGACCTAATCCTAACTTTGACGAGGCAGTCACAGCAACAACCACAAGCACTGTTCAATTAAACCGCCCGAATAACTCAAATTCAGTCAATATTGGCGCACCAGCTTTCGCTTCAACCGACAATTTATAAGGTTAAATACACTTACTATAATGTAGGAGTATAATTATGGACGAGTCTTTGGAGAAAGCACTAGAATTTTCCAATTACATGGTTACATTAAACAATCAAAAGAGGATTCTTAAAGAAGAATATCTTGAGAATCTAATTATGTTTCAGAATGGTGGAAAGTTTACCATCACCAAAGAGTTCTTTTCATTTATTTGTAGTCTAAATAATTTAGGTGTAGATAAAAGCGTCATTATAGATGATAACGAAAGTCCTATACTGATAGATAACCTATCTAAATTTATGGAAGATATGAAAATTCAGTATGTTGAAGAATCTTACAAGTATCTTGAAAAGCACAAAAAGATGGTAGATAAAAGAAGTGTGGAAAGTTTAGTTGATGTCTAATGGTGTTCTATGCTTTGCAAACAATAATGGAAAAGTTGATTATTTAAAACAAGCAATCTTCCTTGCAAAAAGAATCAAGAAGCATTTTGACTTGCCTACATCTCTTGTGACTTCTAGCAAACGAGATTTAGATCTAGTCTACGAAAAACAACGTGATGTTTTTGATAAAATTATTGAAGTGCAAGATAACAATGAAAATCAAAAGAGATTTTATGACGGGTCACTTACATATAAAAGATTATATTTCAAAAATAACGGTAGGATTGATAGTTATGACCTGTCACCTTACGAAAACACTATGGTAATGGATACTGATTTTGTAATTTGCAATGATAAACTTGCAAATGCTTTTGATCTTACACCAGATTTTCAAATTTATCAAAGAGCTGTTGACTTATGTTCATGGAGAATGTTTCCTGAATTTAATTACATTAACAACACAGGTATAAAATTTTATTGGGCAACGTGTTTTTTCTTTAGAAAAACATCGGAAACTAAATTATTTTTTAATTTACTAAAACATTTAAAAGAAAATTGGCTTCATTACAGAAAAATTTACAATTTAGGAAGTAAAAATTTTAGAAATGATCATATCTTTAGTATTGCTATACACATTATGAATGGATTTATTGAACAAGATTGGGCAAAAGAATTACCCGGCACTATGTATTATACATTAGATAGAGACCATGTTATAGAAATGTCTGACACAGATATAAAATTTTTAGTTGAGAAAGAAAATCATGCAGGCGAATATACCTTAGCATCTACAAGACAATCTAATGTGCATGTTATGAACAAATTTAGTTTAGAAAGGATGATATCATGAAAGGATACATGATGTTTGCCAGAGGTAAAAACTATGTTCAACAAGCATGTATGTGTGCTATGAGCATAAAGGCTACACAACAAATAAACAATGTAAGTATAGTGACTGATGATGTTGTGCCGGAAAGGTATAAAGGACTTTTTGATCATATATTCAATGTGCCTTGGCGTGATGATAACACCTTTTACTGGACAGAGCACCGTTGGAAAGTATATCATCTTACTCCATATGAAGAAACTATTGTGTTAGATACTGATATGATTTTTTTAAATGATATTAGTCGATGGTGGAAATATCTTAAAAATTATGATGTTTGTTTTACAAAGAATGTGTACACATATAGAAACAATTTAGTCACAAGCGACTATTACAGAAAAGCATTTACTACAAATAATTTGCCTATGTTGTATTGTGCATACCATTATTTTAAGAAAAATGATATTGGTTACAGTTACTATCAAAAATTAGAAAAAGTTTGTAAAGAATATGAAAAGTATTATGAAATATATGTAAAAAAACATAAACCTGAGACAATAAATGCAAAAGGACAAAAGTGGCAACTTTCTAGTATGGATCTAAACCATGCTATCACAGTTATTGATGAAAATATAAAAAATTATTATCACCCGGCACTTAATTTTGTACATATGAAAAGTAAAGCACAAGAATGGAATAATCCAACCGAAGAATGGATGTCTATGATTCCATATTATCTTACAGACGATTTAAATTTAAAAGTAGGCAACTATGCACAAAAAGATATTTTTCATTACACAGAAGATAAATTTTGTGACCAAAATATTTCTAAATATGAAAGGAACGTGTTATGATACATGAAAAGGTACACACACCACAATACGTTTGCTTTGATGATAAGTCAGGACAAATTTTTAGTATTGGTCCTTCAAAAGAAGAAGGGTATGCGTTTATAGAAGTAAATGAAGAAGAAATACTGCCTATCAAAACTTTTAAGGAAAAAATGACAGACTATGTTGTTGTATACAATAGAAAAGAAAAACAGTTTAAATTAAAAAAGAACATAATTTTACAAGAACAAGATTTTTATCAAAAAATTAATTCATTTTCTCCGGATGAAGAATACGATATTATGCTTACTATTGACAAAGCAAAACAAAATTGTTACATACATACTGACGAAGAGCTTTTAGACATCATGAAAAAAACTAACGTTGATTTACGTAAACAGGTTACGTTTAGTTTTACAAAAAAGGATGATCCACATGTTCTATATCATATGAGTACATTTGATATTGACAAAAATACAAAACAAAAGTTTACCATTAAAGAAAAATTTGACATATACAGTAACAGTGATATGGCCAGATGTGTATATAAGGAAATACAATGAAAGTTAAATTAGCAGAATTAGATATCATCTATCTTAGTTATGATGAGCCAAATGCAGAACAAAACTATGCAGATCTACTTACTAAAGTTCCGTGGGCAAAACGTGTACACGGTGTAAAAGGTTCAGATGCCGCACATAAGGCTTGTGCAGAATTAAGCACCACTGATAGATTTGTAACTGTAGATGGTGATAACACAATAAGACAAGAATTCATTAACCAAGTATTAGACTTTGATGAACATACTGATTTAGAACATAGCGTAATTAGTTGGTGTGGAAGAAACAGTATAAACGGTTTGTTATATGGTAATGGTGGTTTGAAATGTTGGCCTAAAAAATTTGTTTTAGAAATGAAAACACATGAAAATGCTGATCCAAATAATCCACATGCACAGGTTGATTTCTGTTGGGACATAAATTATATTCAACAAAACAGTTGTTATTCAGATGTTCATAACAATACAACTCCGCACCAAGCCTGGAGAGCAGGATTTAGGGAAGGTGTTAAAATGGCTCTTGATAGAGGAGTCAAACCTAGCAAACAAGATTTTTTGAACGGACATTGGAAAAATTTACATAGATTGTGGATTTGGTTAATGGTGGGTTCTGATGTTAAAAATGGCTATTGGGCAATTTACGGAGCTAGGGAAGGGTTAAATATGACCATGTTATCCGATTGGGACTACGTAAATGTAAGAGACTTTGAATACTTAAATACTTTGTGGGAAGGAAGAGACACTATGCCAGAAGAT
>CEUV01108167.1_pt1 | contig 25193 bp, 19 predicted proteins | sample 356401 | NCBI WGS metagenome assembly CEUV01 (sample SAMEA2622710, study PRJEB7988) | marine metagenome | isolation source: saline water (ENVO:00002010), including
AATTCCGACGCATTCCCTAATGATGCAACCGAAACTACCGATTCCGATATGGATGGCATTGGAGATAACTCAGATGCCTTCCCAAATAACCCAAACGAATGGGCGGATAGCGATGGTGATGGAATCGGAGACAACAGCGATCTTTACCCATACGACCCTACAAAGGGAGCGGACTCTGACGGTGATGGAACAGACGATAGTGTCGATGCATTCCCGAACGACCCCACAGAGGACTCCGATACTGACGGTGACGGCGTAGGCGACAACAGCGATGCATTCCCAGGTGATTCCTCAGAAGATACCGATACCGACGGCGATGGAGTTGGTGATAATTCCGATGAATTCCCTAATGATTCAAACGAGCAAGCCGACAGCGATGGAGACGGAACGGGAGACAACTCCGATGCATTCCCTGAAGACGCAAGTGAACAAACAGACTCTGACGGCGATGGACACGGAGACTCCAGCGATGCATTTCCTACAATTCCGACTCAGTGGGCTGATTACGACGGTGATGGATATGGTGATAACTGGGGCAACCAATCATGGACAAGCATGAGAGAACAATACGGAATTGGACAATTTGTAGCAGGGGCGATACGTTCAGATTACTGTCCTGAAAACGCTGGAACCTCAAACTCAGATGGTTTCTTTGGCTGCCTTGACGATGATGGAGATGGCATAGCAAATATGTTCGAGGACCAATCGAGTAACTCGACAGGTGACTCCGATGACGAAACTTCACAATTACCGTCTATCGGAGTATTTGGAACGCTAGCAGCAATTGGCCTAGCTTTGGTACCTCGTAGAAAACAGGAATAATTGATCTCAATGAATCTAACTCAGTGACAGTTTTGACACTAGGATTAGATGCGTAAATTCGGTCAAGTTTACAAAAAATCCGCCCTTTACATTAAGTAGTAAAGGTACACCCAAGTTACTTGGGGAACACCTATGGGTAATCAGAAATTAATAGCCGGAGCAGTCATGGTATTGTTGAACTTGGTACTACTATCGCCAATTGCAACAAGCATGGTAGAAGGAGCAGTCGAGAAAGAGTTCGAAACTTATCCTTATGACTCTGCATGTGCAAATTCGGACTGTACTGAAGCCGAAGAAGACTGGGCAACATCAACGTCAGAAAGAACATACTACGCATGGAACCTCACCAACGCTGACGAAGTAATGGCTGGAGAAGAGGCTGTTTATGAGAAACTCGGTCCATTCAATTATGACATTACTTACACTCGTGAAATTGTTGATTTTGACAAGGAAGCAGGTACCTTAACATACACTGAATCCAAGGTTTTTACTTGTGCAGAGGACACACCCAACGATTGTAATACTGAGATTACACAACTAAACATTCCATTCCAGCCGCAGGTGGTTGGAGCAACTGGAACTGCGATTAACGGAATCATGGACCTAACTAAGGTCGGATTCGCTGCAGGAGCAATTGGCCAGGAAATGGAATCTTTTTCGGCCGCTAAAGCAGCTGCTTTATGGGTATCAAATACAATGGCTGGTGGCTACGTCGCATATACCGATGGTGTAACATTGGATGAAACAAATGTCTCGATTGTGATTGGTAAGAACTGGTACGATCAGTTCGATGGATATTTTGCATACATCAATGGCTCAGGCATGAATAACATGACTGGAAACGGCGAAATGATTACCTACACACAAGCAATTCAAGGCGCTCAAGCAGCAGAAGGTTCCGTAACTTTTGCTGGAAACCAATCAATTGGAGACTTATCTTACGCATTTAATTCTGCAATCATGCCAACGGGCGAGAATGCAGCATTGTCAACAATGCTTGGTGTGCTATTGTATGCAGGACATTGTGACGCATACCCCACTGCAACATATGCAGAGGTTATGGCAGACGCTGCTAACGGTTTTGCAAATGTTGGAACCATGCAAAGAGCAAGCATTTGGCAATATACCGCAATGGCTGATGAAACTACTTTGGACATTAACGCCACTATAGCAACAGACTATGCGGTTTGCTTTGGACTTGGAGGACTTTTCGCTAATGTTTACGGCGGCGCAGATTCTGATTGGTTCCAAGACACAACCGGAACTGCCGTTGATGCATCAACTCGCATCATGAATCAAATTGGAATAAGTCTAGATAACATGGTAGCAATGAACCTTCTATTTGGTGGAAACGGTGAGGAGACACCAACAGGACTACTTGCAACTAACGCGGACAGCACAGCATTCGGACTTGCAACATTCGCAGCAATGGATGATGCAACAGCAATGGCAACCTACAGTCTTGATGCAACACAATATGGTGCAATTGCAACATGGGTAGGCGGATGGTTGACCAGTCAATCATCACTTCCAATGGTACTACTTGGTGGTACTGGAACAATGACAGCAGAGCAATTCGTAAACGCATCTTTCGGCGCAGAAGATCCTGTCAATGGGGGATACCTAGCAAACAGCCTGAACATGGGAGGAGCATGGTCGGCAGTATTCGCTCCGGGTTCACCAGCGGTTGATATTACTGCAGAACAATCTGGAAATATCCTGTACGGACCACTAGGATTGACCGGTGCAACTGGCGCAACCCTGTTCCTATACGGTGAACTCACAGGTATGACGCCTCCTCTTGACTTGGCAACAATGGCACCAGGGCCAGCAATGGAGTGGAACACTTCCACTGTTGCAATGATCTATGGTGTTGACGAAAACGCTGCAGCAGCAATGCGTGCACTGATGATGGAAGCGATTTACGGCGACTTTGTCCCTGAATTCCTAGTTGGTACATTTGGAAGCAGCGGACAATACATGACCATGCCACTTAACAACTGGCTGTATGGTTGGAGAGACCCTGTAAGTGCATTCGTTGCTGGCGATGTCACAGACCCAACACTGGGATGGTCTAAGTTAGAGACCAACGAGACGTTCTACGGATCTGGCGGAATTTCAACTGGAAACGCTAGCGTCTATGTAATGTGCACAGGACACAACACAGATTGTGAAAAGGGAGAAGCTGTCTCCGAAGACGGCTCGAACGAGTTGTCTTGGAGAAACATGGACATGATGAATGCCACCTTCGGACTTGTAACAGTTGAAACCCTAAGCGGCACAACTGGTGGATTCCTTACCGGTGAAGGAGATATGGTAAATGCGGGCGGCTATGCAATCGCTGAGGTTGTTTGCGATGGCAAGGACGATGTGAAAGGAATACAAGTCGATGATTGTTCGGCGTCTGTAGACCCTACAACGAATCCAATAACTGCTAAGTTGATCAAGAGTTTCACTCTGCTTGATGCCACTACACCTGCACTTCCTGTCTACTTCGGAAGCGAAATCTCGCTGATGTCAGAGGATGTTTCAGGACTAATTATCGCTGGTTCATCAACCTCAACGTTCTACCTCGATAAAAGAACTGGTACCGAGCTTGCAACTACTCCTAACATGGACGATTTACAGCCTGTGTTCCAGATCGTAAGCGCTTCTGAAATCGAGGACGATGACGCAGAAGAAATGGAAGATGCAATCGTTCACAACCAGGAGTACATGACATGGTGGACTAACTTCGACACACCATTCGATTACGTCGCACCGCTACTCTACATTCTAGGTATATCCTTGATTGCGGTTCACTTCGTTCTGTCACCTAAGGATGAGGAATGGATTCAGGAATGATTCCGAGAAATCAAGGTTAGTACCCTCTAAAAAAAGGGATACTAATTATATGCCGAGATTGCAAGGCGCACGCATGCAAGGTGCTAGTTCACCCCTTACCGACTGGATAAACTCAGATGTGAAGACAGCCAACACTGTTTCAATCATAATGATTATCTTTGCAGCATGGGCAGGAATTGAGGCTATTTCTAACGTTGCAGGTATCGCAATACCACCTGAGACCGGTATGGCTACTAACATCGATCCAGATGACACTCAAAGAACAAACAACGGAGTGATTGTCGGCCTTGGCGCTGTGCTTGGGACTCTTGGCCTTGTCATCCAAAGCCTAATCCCAAGAGGGGAAGAGGAACAAGAAGAATCGCGTGGACCGGTATTTGATGAGGACCTTGTCAAGCTAACCAAGTGGCTCTGCAGCAGAGGTACTACTACTGTCCAATTCTTTGAGTGGGCAGACACAGACAACTCTGGTTCTATCGACATGGTAGAATTCGCAAACGCACTACGTGCTGCTGAAATTGCAAACCTGCCACCGTGGGAGATTGAGGAGTTAGTCAAACTCATGGACATTAACTCAGATGGTAGAATCAACCTCCCTGAATTAGACATCGCACTACTAAACATCAGAAATGCACTCGGAATCGAATTCATTCCATATGTGGAAGAAGATAAGCCAGAGGAAGAAGTTGCTGAAGAATCAGAGGAAGAGCCTGAGGAAGTTGTCGATGAAGTAACAAACGACTCGGAAACCGAAGAAGTTGCTACAGATGAGGCAGAAGAAGCAGACGAAGACGCTGCAGAATCAACCGATGATTCAACGGACAACAGCGACGAATCTGAGGAGACCGAAACAGAGTTAGAGGCATCTGAGGATGGCGAATCCGCAGAAGACGACTCTGAAGAAGAAACTGAAGAGGCTACTGAAGAAGAAGCAGTTGAAGACGATACAGAATCAACCGAGGATTCACCAGAAACTGAAGATGAATCTGAGGAAGCAGAGACAGAATCGCCGGAAGATGGCGAATCTGCAGATGAAGACTCTGAAGAAGCGGCTGAAGAAGAAACAGAAGTTGAAGAATCAGACGAAGCATCAGAAGGCGAGGAAGGAGCTACTGACGAATCAGATGAAGCCGTTGAGGAAATTGAAGATTCAGAGGACGAGCCAGATGAAGAAGAAACAACTGAAGAAGTTGTAGAAGAAGCTCCAAAGAAAAAGAAGAAATTCTGAGGTGAACAAAAATGTGGGAACATAGAGCAGTATCGCAAAAGCAGTTTGAAGAAAGTGGCAGAGTTTCACCATCAGAAACATATGTCCAGTTGATGGACAAAGTTGAGGATGCCGTAAAAGAAGCATCAAAGATGCCGTTCAACCATGAGGAATTCCTGAATTATGTTCCTCGCAAAGGACCTTGGGAAATGGTGCATGCAACTGATAACACCAAGGAAGACCCGAGGACACGATATATCGGACCAGGTGTTCCTAAATTGCTCAATACCAACTTGGTATTGGGATCAACTTGGATCGAGTCTGAGAGATTCAAATTCGAAAGAAGAATTAGCACGATTTCTGACTTTTTGAAGCAGAAGACAGTAGTCAATGCGAACATGTGGACTCCAAAGCAATTGGTAACCACACAGACTTTCTTTTTCTGTTCGACTGGAGACGAGGACAGACTAGGTGGCTCTTTCCTAACCGGAGAGACACTTTCTGACAACCACCCATTGCTAGGAACTGGTGGGTATGAGGATGGAGACCCGGAGTGGGAGCCAATCCTTTGGGGACTTGGCCACAGAGGAGTTGTTCCTGATTCCGACCCACAAGACAAGGTATACTATCCTTCTCTAATGCACAGAAATGTAGCATTCAACAATCGATTTGGTTGGATTAGATATTCACCAGCAGGATTTGGAAAAGACGCAAGTGGATACATTATGACAAAACCAACTACTTGGATTACTCCTGCGGTAGATGGAAACAGAGACACTGCAACCGCATTCAATCTGCTAGTCAATCTTCCTGACCGCCGTATTTCATTCGGCGAAGAAGGTATCACTGACGTTTACTTGACAACAGGAAAGACATCTCTGTACACAATGATGGGAATGATGTCATCCTCCACCGTTCGCCAAATGTTCGGAGCAGGTTCAGAAATGGTACCATTGGAATTCCACTGCATTGAACCAGGATTGGATGAGTGGATCAAGAACGCAACAGATGAAGACAAGTATGCAAGGTTGTTCGAAGTAACAGGAACCTTTGGATACCTACTAACAGACCCTAACATCGGTACTCTGGGAGGAGCCTCAAAGAGACGCAGGCTACTGGTATACCCGCAAGACCAAGGAAACTTGCTGACATGTGTTAACGCGAGTCAAGTTGCTGACCATGCGCTAAAATCAAACTACGCAGCTACGGTATTCACCAAACTCGACCAAGCAGATTTCATGAATAGAGTTACTCGCAGATACAAGGCATACGCTGACTTGATTACCGCAAGTGACCAAGCCAAGGGTGCTAGATGGATTAGCCAAGCACAGGTTGGTGACAGCAAGAAACTCGGACCAAATGTCCATTCAATTCTTGCAGTTCGTGGATATGATGTACTGAACCTTGACGAGTACATGGAAACTTTCAACGATGTTTCCGCTGCTCCTGAGAGATTGATTCGACGTGTTGTACAATCAGTAGCAACAAATGCTCTGAAGACGCTATTCCCGCTAGATATGCTGGGAGAATCCGGTGGTGCTCAGCCATTCTCACACATATTCGCACCAACAGAAGGTGGAAGCGACCAAGCCCTGGTTTACTACACAGACATCAGGTTCCTTGTGCCAACCTCAATTGACAAGCTACGCTCAATCACAGGAGCAAGAGGTGCGGACAGAGGACGAATGAGAGAAGCATTCGCAAACATGACCGGAGCAGACCCAATGACTGGACTATCAATCAGCGACCTGTGCCTACCATTCCTTGCTGACATGGGAGAAGATTCTTGGCAAACAGGAACTGGACTCAACGAAGATGAAATCATCGTTGAAGTTACAATGGCAGTCAACCCTGCAGTTGTCTGGAAGAACCTACTTGAACCTACAACTAAGGAGGTTTTCGACTTACCAAAGGGCAAGAAGGGTACCTCTGCAAATGTTTGGGGAGATGTTCTAATGAACAACGAACCACTTCATGAGAAGTTGATCAAGGACGGCCAAGGACACTATCTTGACATTCTGAAATTAGCTTACCACTGGAGCCATAACAAATCAAAGGACCTTCATGGAATCTGATTTTCTAATACTGCATCTCACAATGCAATAGCAACAGAAGGCGACAGTATTCACGGTATCGGTAAGATACTTTGAGTTCAAAATATCAGTATTGTTATAAGAATCGTGCAGTGAAATCGTAGACATGGCATCGTCTAGACGCTACATCATTTCGTCTGCGCTTTTCATCCAACTGCTAATGCTTAGCGCAGTTGCTTCTCCACTGGCAGATGGTGTCAACCCACTTGGTGACTTCACAAAAATGAATGATGACCTACTGGAAGAGTTGGAAAATAATGACAACTCAAAACTGATTCCAGTCATCTTCCAACTAAACTCTCCAATGACCGACAGTGATGAAACCCATCTTGAAGATCTAGGATTTGAGTTGCTTGGCAGGGCACCTCTAGTTGATGGCGGCTTAGTCGAAGGAACTATTGGAGAAGTTCGTGAACTATCCAATTGGGACAGAATCGAGTATCTCGAACTTGACAAGCCTCTCGAATTCTTCTACTTGCCATCAGAATTTGGAGGAGAACCTACAACCGATGCAGGTATCATGATGCATGAAACCACTCACGTTGTTACTGCTACCGACTCTTGGAGTCGTGCAATCATATCTCCAACTGGAGAAGTTGAATACGAAATCGACCAATCATTCACAGAATGGGATGGTGACGGAACCGCAATTGTAGATTTGGACACAGGCGTAGATGCAGGTCATCCTGATTATGACTATCTTGAGCCATGGACAGGAGACAAGGCGATTTATTCCGCTAAATTCGATGGTGTCGGCTGGACTGAGACAAGGAACTCAGACACATCATCAGGACACGGAACTCACGTTGGTGGAACAATCGCAGGAAACGGCGATGCTTCTAGTGGACGAAGAGCTGGTGTTGCCAAAGGTGGACAACTTGTTGCACTAGGAACTGGCGATGGCGCTTCCATTTTCGCTGCTGAGCAAGGGCTAGAGTGGACATATGCACACTCGATACCTGGACAAAATCAACACCACATTCGTGTTGTTTCTAATTCATGGGGAACTGACGGAGATTACAACCCACAAGGAGTAATCGCCCAACTAACTGACAAACTGACCTACGAGAACGGAGTTGCGGTAATATTTGCCGCATCTAACTCCGGTGGGTCTGGAGCGGAGTGCTCGGGTGACCTGCGAACCAATGTCTACGCAAATACTCCTTCAGCCGTATCGGTTGCAGCCCTTACCCACGACGGAACTGCAGTTACATCATTCTCGTCGAGAGGTTGCATGAATCAGCAGCACACTTGGCCGGACGTAGGCGCACCAGGGCGAGACATTTGGGCAACTGCCCCAAGAGGTACCGCAATCGATGCTTCCACCCGCACACAGGGCGACTTGTACTACATGGCAATCTCAGGGACATCGATGGCAACACCACACGTTGGAGGCATAGCAGGGCTGGTCCTTAACGCAGCACCTTCGCTTGGTGTTGCTGATTACCACAGAGACGATCACGACTTTGGAGACAGCCTAGTTGGTGGAGATGGCACTGCTGCATACGGACAGTACGAAAATTGGGACAGTGAAAATTACAGCAGAGTCCACGAATTCGAATTAATCCTTGAACTCACATCTAGATACGATGGAATGGCAAATTCATGCGAGGATGGAAACAGCGAGGATGGATGTGCAGATATTCCTGAAGAATGCTACAGAAGCGCAACTGGTGGATGTCACGACTGGCGTATCGGCCACGGACTTACAGATACCGACGCTGCTGTTGCCCTCGCAAGAACCTTGCAACTCATGAGAGACCAAGATGGAGATGGTATTGTGGACCACCCTGAATACAACGTTTGGGATGCTTACGAAATCTACCAAGAAATGATGGGGACTGCAACAATTCCGGTAAACACAGACAGAGTTAAGCACGCTTGGAAGGGCGACTGGAACCACTTTAACAACGGTGCAAACGGCGCTGTATATTACACTGAAGATTCTCACTACGTCTTTATTCCAAACGGAACAGAACGCCTAGAAGCAACCTTCGCAGCATCTGAATTTGAACTGGAAACTGCACAAGCCGGCCAACTTCAACTCTCAATCGATTTGGGAGAAGATGGGTCGAATGAGGCACAAGGACAAGGAATCAGAATTGCTGATACATGGTACTATGATTTGGACGTAGACAGCTCACACTGGGGCAAGTGGGCTCACTTCGATGTAACAGGACAAGCAATCACACTATTCGGAGTAATTGAAGACCCTGAGTTCTTTGAATCAAGAATTCCATACACTGTCGATGTCTTACTCACTCTTGACCTTAGCGAGCCGGTCGACATCGCATTTGAGCAGAGGCCAGATTTCTACTCTGACCTTGACCCTGCCCCTCCTTCAGATGTATATGACTCAGATAATGATGGTAAACTCACATTCACTAGATTGGTATATGACCAAGCTGCTGTTGTCGCTTTAATCAAACCAAAAAATACCGATGGTGAAACATCGAATGAAGGTTTCTTAGCCACCTTAGGAGATATGTTCTCAAACTATCCTCTTGCAATGACATTCCTATTACTATTGATGATATTAGCCTTGGTTGGAACAGGATACTTGATGAGAGACGGTCATACTCCAATCGAATTGAATTATGACTTTGATAATGAAGATGATGAGGTTCCAGAAGCCGAAATCATGGAGTGAATTTGACTATCAAATTCCAATAGATTGTTAAGAATAGTTTTCACCAGATTTCTAACTTAAAGAAAGACTTTGTATCTCCTTCACTGGAGAAATTCTAGGGACGAGTATGCTAACCTTGGATGAAGTACATAGTGCGCAAACCGCTTGGGGAAACGGAATTGTTGCGATTGCGTCCGCCCATTCTTCCGGCGGTGACTTTGTGTCAATTGCTAGAAACCACGTAGATACGCTATACGCATACGGAATTTCGAAAGTTTTGTTCAAGCCTACGCTCGCTGCAGTGGAGCAGTTTAGGCCTGATTTCGAAAGCGCATTATCCTACTTCGTCGCTTCAAATAACGTATGCCCAGAAGACAAAGGATTCGCAATAAAGGGATGGACAAAAGTCAGATTCGAAAACTCAGATGTGATACTAAGTGATGATTCTGCAACAGCAATGGGGAATTATTTCTTCACAACCACTGAAGGAGAAGAGGTGAAAGTTGAGTATACCTTTGGATACATCACAGATTCTGAAGGCAAGTTGAGAATAAATCTACATCATTCCTCAATGCCAGCAACGAGTGAATAATTCTGATAAATGATTCAACAGATTCCTTTCAATCATACTATATGTTTGGACGGGTACGAAGATCCATGTCAATAATTGCAGCATACAATGAGGCTTGGGAGAACGGCGACGTAGAGGCACTATCACAAATCATTCACGATGATTTCGTGTTCAACCCTCACGTTGGAGGAATAACAATGGGCAAATCAGACCTACTCGGATTTGCTGGCTCAGAGGGTGGACCAAAATCAGAAAACGATAGAATCCTATTCGAGAATGACGAGGTAGGAGTCGCACACTCAATCGTACACTTCTCAAATGGATCTGCTTCTGAAGCAGTTATGTCCTTCATGAAATTCAGGGATGGGAAGATTATCTCGATGGAGACCGGTGCTACACCACTTTCCGATGACTACAAACTTGTAGGCCAAGAGTGAAACTCTTCATCACAACAGATTAACCGTAGTTCAAGGTAACCGTTGGTTTGGCAATCTTGGATTGCATATGTTACTAACATTCAAGAGGCTTCAGAATCACGCTAGACCATGGTTGAGATGCCTACACTTGGTAAGCGAGTCAAAATAATCGCACAAAGTCCAAGCGGTAGCACGTCTCATCAAGGAGTTGTACTTCCAGGTGCTGCACCTGACCATTTGACGATTAAGTTAGCAAATGGCTATAACATCAGTTATCCGTTAAGCAGTGTGGATTCAATTGAGGAAATCGGAGATTCAACAACCCCCGGAAAAGCCGAACGTTCAATCGACCAGAATCAAGATTTACCCAAAGTAACAATCATCCACACTGGCGGAACAATCGCATCCAAAGTCGATTACACCACAGGTGCTGTAATTGCGAGATTCGAGCCTGAAGAATTGTTGGCTAGCGTTCCCGAAATTTTGGAAATTGCAAATATTGATGCAGTCAAATTAGGAAACATGTGGTCTGATGACATTAGACCTACCCATTGGAACAAGATGATTGACGCATGTCAAAATGCATTCGATTCTGGCTCGGTAGGAGTTGTCATCACACATGGAACAGACACTCTTCACGTAAGCGCATCTGCACTTTCTTTTGCCTTTGCAGGTAATGGCGGAAAGCCAGCAGGCAGAATCGTATTCACAGGGTCTCAGAGATCATCGGATAGAGCATCATCTGATGCTACAGAAAACCTGCTATCAGCTGTTTACTGGGCTGCCAATGGTCCAGAAGTAACCGGTGAAGGTGATGCAGCGGTTACTGTTATGCACGCTGGCTCCGGAGACGGAGTTTGCGCAGTTAGCCCCGGCGTTGCTGTTAGAAAGATGCATTCTACTCGAAGGAATGCCTTCCAGATGGTTAACGGGGAGAGGATTAGTGAAATCATAATCACTAGAGATGGGCTCTCGCACACACCTGTTAGCCTAAGCAGTAACCGAGAAATTTCAAACCCAACAAAATATGATACAAATATCAGAATTGCACAATTTATCGCAGGCCCACACTTACACAATGACCTATTAGATGCTGCAATTAGTTCTGGTTATTCTGCAATTATGATTCACGGCACTGGACTCGGTCACCTTCCTATCGAAAATCCAAATGGGGATGCACCTGAAAATGAAGAGTTGTACAACACAATCAAATCTTCACCAATCCCGATTATCATTGCCAACCAGTGCATCAACGGCCCTGTTGATTTGAATGTCTATTCAAAGGGACGTAACCAACAGGAAATCGGCGTATTAGGCCACGGAGGTACATCTTCTCCAGAGGCCCTACTAGCCAAGGTACATTGGGCATTATCCAACGGAAAGGACCTTTCCATATTGGGCCAAAATCTCTGTGGTGAGAATCAACCAACTCTCAGGTCATAACCGCTTTAATGAAGAACCGTAAAGGAGTAGGAGTGCTATGTCAAGGGATTCGAGTGACGCTCTCGAGGACTTGAAGTACCGACGAGAGAAGGTGCAAATGGGAGGCGGTTTGAAGCGCCAAGAAAGCATTCGTGCTTCAGGCAGAGGTACTGCGAGAGACCGAATTCGTAATCTATTAGATGAGGATTCATTTGTTGAAATTGATACATTTCTAACCCACAGAACTTCTGACCATGGCATGTTCATGCATGAAACACTAGGTGATGGTGTAGTATGCGGTCATGGTACTGTAGATGGAAGAAGAATCTACTGCTTCGCTCAAGATTTCTCTGTTCACGGCGGGTCAATGGGTGAAATGCATGCCAAGAAAATCTCCAAAGTTGTCGAGATGGCAGAGCGCTCCAAGGTTCCAATCGTAGGGATTTGGGATGGCGGTGGACAGCGTGCTCAAGATGGCGTAGCATCGCTGGGAGGGACTGGTGAGTTACTCGACAGGTTGGTACAATGTTCTGGTAGAATTCCAATGATTTCACTTGTACTCGGGCCTGTAGTAGGGGTATCTGCTCTTGGAGCAAGTCTAGCCGATTTCACTATTCTAGGAAATGACCACGGACAACTGTTCATGTCATCTCCTCTTGAGACACCAGAGTGTATCAATGGAGAAGTCGATGCTGCAGGATTGGGTGGAGCAACACTCCATGCAAGTCGCTCGGGTATTGCTTGCCTAATTGCAGAAGATGAAGAAGAGGCATGCGCATTAGCTGCTGACATACTCGGCTTCCTTCCAGACAATAATCAGTCTAGCCCCCCCATTGAGTTGACTGCTGATGAGCCTGACAGACTGAACCCCGATCTCACTACACTCGTACCAGATAACCCAAATCGCCCGTATGATATGGTCAAGGTGATTGAAGAAATTGTAGACGATGGTATCTTCATGGAATTATTCAACTCCTATGCAGAAAATATTGTAATCGGTTTCGCTAGATTGGATGGTAAAACAATCGGAGTCGTCGCAAATCAACCCAAGGTACTGGCTGGCTGTCTAGATATTGATGCTTCAATCAAAGCAGCCAGATTCATCAGAACATGTGATGCTTTCAACATTCCATTGGTTACTTTCGAAGACGTACCCGGTTTCTTACCTGGAGTTGTTCAAGAATGGGGTGGAATCATCCGCCACGGAGCAAAACTGCTCTTCGCCTATGCTGAGGCTACCGTTCCAAAGATGACTTTAGTGACTCGCAAGGCGTATGGTGGCGCTTACCTCGCAATGAGTTGTAAACACCTTCAATCAGATTACAACATCGCATGGCCTACAGCTGAGTTGGCGGTCATGGGAGCAGAAGGTGCGGTAAACATCATTCACAGAAGAGAGATTGCCGCCGCAGATGAAGATAAGAAAGAGGAAACTCGTCAACAATTAGTTGAAGAATACAAAACAAAATTTGGCGACCCATATGTTGCTGCAAGAAATGGATGGCTCGATGATGTCATTGAGCCTGAAGAAAGCAGGCTAAGGCTAATTCGTGCGCTTAGAATTCTATCTTCAAAGCGAGAATGGTCTCCACCAAAGAAGCATGGAAATATTCCACTGTGATCATTCCTTCTTGGTCATCACCATGTAACCAAGAAGAAGTATAACCACCATACCCAAACCGATTGGTAGCAACCAATCACTTACCACTATCTCAGACTCTGAATCATCATTTGTATTGGTCACAGGAACTAAATCGATTGCTTTAGTGTCTACATTTGACCAAACCTGAGCATTACCATCCCATACTTTGACTTCGACCTCAAAGGTTCCAACCTGATTTGTATTTGTGGTAGTTAAACATGTTAATAGCACATTACCCGTGCATTCTGTATTCTGCTCAATCGAGTTATTTGCAAACTTGACAGAATAGATCAACCCCTCATCTCCATCATTGTCAGATATCGTCCACAGAACAGAAAGGACGTTACTTGAATAATCCACCGAAGAGATACTGACGGTTGGTAAATCAGCTACCGGTATGATGTTGACACCAAGGATAGCAGTAGTAGAATTAAATCCATCACTAACCGCCAAGGTGTATGTTGCAGAGCCATGCATATTAGGTGAAGGAACGAGAAGTAATTCATCACCATTCAGGGAATAACCTAGCAGTTCTGACTCTCCTGTGAGTGTGAAAGTTAACGTATCATCATCTACATTGATGGTATAATTTTCTAGGTTAATCGATTTGGATGAATCCTCATCAATGTCAACAGTGAAAGAGGTGGATGAAAATTCAATTGGGTCATCAACAGCCTCGACGTTAATCGGCACGACGACTTGAATAGGCTCTGTAACACCATCTGACACATAGAACTCAATCAATTCAGCACCATTCCAATGCGTCTGGGGGTCGATTAGGACAGTTGAGGAGGTCGAAGTAATTCGAATCCCTGGATATTCACGAGTCGCAACTACAACCAATTCATCTCCTTCCGGGTCGTTCACGTAATTTGAGAAATCCACCACAATACTTGGTCCGTCCTCAATAGTCGCCTGCTGCGGCACGGTTTCATATTGTGAAACAGGGTCATTTACAGGAAGTACTGTGATGTTTGCAACAATGTCAACCATTTCGTCACTTGTCATCAATGTGAGATTAATCTGTGATTTACCGTCCCATTCTTGGTCTGCAACGTGAGAAATTGTAATTTCATCAACCATATTCAAAACCTCAAGCTTTGTTGAGTTTTGTCCAAACAGTTCCGCAGATTGGAATTGAATCTCCTCACCATCAGGGTCTGTAGCAAAAATATCAGCATCAATGGTGACTGACCCGTGTTGGTCAAGAACGATTTCTGGTATTGGCTCTGAAATCTGCATTGGAATGCCTACCCTGTTGACGAACATGTCCAGCCAATCAGAAAAAGAGTGGTCCTCTATTTTCAATTCAATCAATGAGGGGCCCGGTAAGAGAGATGTCCCATTCAAATCACAAAATGCAACATCATTTTGCAGTTCGCCGAGGACGATTTCACCATCGGGTAACGTACATGACACGTTGCCAAATGCAGTGCTTCCATCACGCATAGTCACATTTGCAGATATAGTGAATGATTGATACAGCATAACAGATGGTAGGCTAGAAGTGATATTCTCCATTTTGTAAAGCCTTGAGCGGTTCATGTCCTCGTCGATGTAAGCATCAGAATCAGATGACACAGTCTTATCTTCACGGTTGAATGCTACTTGGTATGCGGAATCATCGCCTTTGAGAGAGAGATTCAGATATGGCAATATATGCTGCATAGCATGATTCTGTTGACCATCTCTACCCATTGTAGAATCACCATCCGCAAACCGCTCAAAGAAGGTGTCAGTGGTCTGATATCCAATGTGGTTTGCGCCTCTTGGATACATGACTTGCCATGCACCTGGCCACGAATTAAGGTATGTTCTAACGTTCTCACTTGCAGGAGCGATGTCATCGGTCGTACCAGTCAAAAACAACGCTATTGAAGGCCGAGAAAGAATAACTGATTCAGAATATTCACTCTGTGAACCATCTAAGCCTAGACCAAACAAACCGTCGATTTGGTAGTCTGTACTCTTAACAACCTCTGCTGCATAGTGAGCACCAGTACCGTGTCCACCTAAAGCGATGTGGTTCATTGCAAACATTCCTTGCGCCCCAGGAACTGTGGAGATAGAACCGTTATTCCACCCTCGCAGCGTGTACTCTACTGCCTCGAAATTAGTTCCATCTTCAACTACCAAAGTAATGTATCCCCAAGGAGAGGTTGCGTCCTGAAACCACTCATATTGTTCGTAACCTTCGCCCTCATCCCCATAGAATACAACTACTGCAAATGGTCCGTCTTGAGCCATCTCGGTTTCTTCACCATCACTAAGTGCTGGGTAAGAAATTCTGAATTCTCCTATTTTTTCGTCTTCAACGATTTGCCAGCCTACGAATCCTGAACTTTGATTTTGATTTGGAAACTGGTCTGCCATTACGACTGGAGCAAGAAGGATAATCAAAACCAGATATATCCGTTTCAACCTAAATGCACCTCCGCAGCGATCAACCGTGTCATTAGAAGCGAGAGAGATGGAAGTTTTTCTGAGTATTGTGGTGCCCAAAGTGTAGCCCAAGAATGTAGATGCTGAGCACAAAGCAACCATCTTCCATCTGCGTTTGTTGCCAGATACTCGACCCGTGATTCGAAATCTCCATCCATTTTCTCGTACCTAACAGAGAGGTCACCTCCATCATCATCGAAATTTATGACGAAATCCGCCTCGGATTCTACTAGATCCCATGGGCCGTCCTCATCGAGTTCTCTTTTACCTCCCATTTGAGTAATCTTACCGCCGGATTTAGTCCATGCTGCTGCGACAGAGCGAGCTGTTCCACCCCCACCGATAATGCCCATTACATCGTTTGATTTTTTTCCGAAAGCTTCGGCCACCATGCACATTCCTGGACCGTCACTAGAACCAGCCCACCATGTGATTCCGTCCCATCGAAGGGTGTTCACTGAACGAATATCCATGGCATTGTCAATACATTTTACTGCAGCGATTGAAAGTTGGTGTTTGAGCGGTGATGTCAGAGACAACCAGACCTCTTCATTCCCCTTGTTTTGATTCTCAAATTTGTCTGTGACAAGTGGAGCATTGGGTAGACGAGAATCAGCATCGCCATGTTCAGCAGATGAGGCAGCAACCGCCCTTTCCAGTAGTGTATTTGCTCTGAACTTACCCAATGGAGAACCCACATATTCCCAATCCGGAGGGGAAGGAAGACCATCTGCATAACCCCAAGCAAGTGCGTTCTCAACACCCTCAGTTGGAATTACTATTACACCTTTCAATCCCGGAATTTCAACATCATCTTGCCTAGAGAGATGTGCATGCACCAGCGCTGTAAGCACAGGGGATAGGGAGTGGACAATAGGATTGCCCGCAACAGCATGACGCACTCTCCCCATGAACAGAGATTTCGCGATTAGTACTTGAATAAGTCTGTGTTAAGTTCGAATCAAGATGGGGCAAACCGAGGTAATTCTCAATAAGGAGTATGCTCTAAGAATTCCATGGCAGTTGCTGAGAGGGGCTCTTTCCTGTGGTTCATGATGGCTGTAACTCAAATCTGGCTTTCATTGAAACTCATGGAACAAGTCGACGCCGCAATTACAACTTTATTCGGAACTGGTGCTGCGGCATGTTTTGTTCTAGGATTAGTTGTATTCAGGCAAGAACAAAGGGATTTGCTAATTAACCCAATGAAGAACATGCAGAAGGAAGTCCACCCTGACCAGATGGCAAAGCAAGGAAAGGGCGTTGGATTCGGGATTGGAATGTGGGTCCTAACAATCATCGTAGGCTCCATATTCTTCTGAGTGGTTTTAATGGTTGTAACCGACCCAACTGACGAACTGTTTAGCGGTTTTTGGCCAGTAATGAGGAGATTTCTTTTTGCCTTTCTTCCTTTGTGGGTTTTCCTGATTGGATACTCTGCCGGCTTGAATGTTATAATCGCAGCAATCATAGGTGGAGCATCGGTTTCTTTGGTCGCAATTTATGAAAAAAAGAAAATCGAAGAAGAATTATCCAAAAACGATGACGGCAATAAGGTCATTAAGTAACGAATGTAGGGAAGGTTGGGGTCGCAATGGCTGTTTTTGATTGGTTAGCAGATATATTCGGCTTCACTGCACCATCTGTAATCGAGATTATTTTCGTTTGCTGTGCAGTATTTGGTTCTCTATTCTTCATTGTAATGATGTTGCTAATGCTAGTCGGTGATGTTCTTGGAGGAGTCATCGATACTGCGTTTGACACAGACGTAAGCATGGATAGTACACTTGCGTTTGAATTATTCAGTCTACAAGGAATTGCTGCTGCGATTATGATGTTTGGATTAACTGGTATGTTCGTAGTTTCAGCAACAGACCAGGAAATTATCGCTGTTATTTCAGGTGGTTTTGCTGCGGGTGGCTCGCTATACATGGTGAGATACATGATGGCAGGAATTTCTAACTTGCAAGCTGATGGAACTATGAAGCACGCAAACGCAATTGGAGCCAAAGGCCACGTATACTCACGAATCAAGCCAAATGAAGAAGGAGAAGTACAAGTTGCAGTTGATGGAACTCTGCGTACCCTTTTAGCAAGAGGTAGAGACAAAACAAAACTAATTCCAAGCGGTGAACTGATTAAGGTCGTAGACGTAATCGGATCCACTTTGATTGTAGAACCGCTTAGTGAAGGTGATGAACTAACATCAGAAGAAGAATGAGGTGAATAAAATGGATACTGGAGTAACGCTATTCCTGCTGATTGCAGGTTTTGGACTGATTTTTGCATTCGGAATAATATTGCTTGTAACAAGATACAAGCGCTGTGCGTCTGACGAAATTCTCGTCGTGTACGGACGTGTTGGCGGCGGTAAAGCATCGCGCTGTATTCACGGTGGTGCTACACTTGTTTGGCCGCTGATTCAGGATTGGAAGAAGTTGAGTCTAATTCCAATGACTATCAACATTCCATTGACAAACGCTCTGTCTCTACAGAACATCAGAATCAACGTTCCATCCACATTCACAGTGGGTGTTAGCACAGACCCGCTAATCATGAACAACGCTGCTGAAAGACTTCTGCACTTGACTCCAAACCAAATCGAGTCAATGGCTTCTGAGATTATTTTCGGTCAACTACGTCTTACAGTTGCATCTCTGACTATCGAGCAGATTAACCAGGACCGTGACCAATTCCTAGAGTCCATCCGTGACAACGTCGGCCACGAACTGAACAAGTTGGGTCTGAACCTAATCAACGTTAACATCACAGATATCACTGACGACTCTGATTACATCGAGTCTATCGGTAAGAAGGCAGCAGCAATCGCTGTCAACGCTGCAAAGTCAGATGTCGCTGCAGCAAACCGTGATGGTGACATCGGACAAGCAGAAGCACACAGAGTCCGTGACATCCAAGTTGCAGAAAACGCAGCTGCTGGTGAAATCGGTAAGAAGGGTGCAGATGCCGCTCAAAGAAAGGAAGTAGCTGTTCTTGAAGCAACTGCAATCGAGGGTGAAAACACCTCCAAGGCAAGCATTGCGGAATACAACGCTAATCTGGCTGAAAAGGAAGCAGAAGCAATGCAGCGTGCTGAAGTTGCGCGCAGAACTGCGGAAATGGAAGTTCAAAAGGCACAATACATGCTTGAGCAAGAGAGATTGAAGGCGGAAGAAATCGTTCGTGAAGAAATCGCAAAGACTCAAATTGAGATCGCTGCAGAAGCAGAAGCAGAACGCCAGCGCCGTGTCGCTAGTGGTGAAGCAGATGCAATCCTAGCAAAGTACCGTGCTGAGGCGGAAGGTGTGAAAGCCGTTCTAGAAGCTAAGGCTGCTGGTTACTCTAACCTTGTTGCAAGTGCAGGCGGCGACCCTAAGGCCGCTGCTACCCTACTTATGGTCGAAAAGATCGAGGATATCGTCGCTCGCCAGGTCGAAGCAATTTCCAACCTACAAATCGACAAGATCACAGTTTGGGATTCCGCTGGAGGAAACGGAGAAGGCTCAACTGCCAACTTCGTATCCAGTCTAATCCATTCCCTACCACCTGTGCATGACGTTGCAAAGATGGCGGGAGTTGACCTACCAGACTACTTGGGTAGTATGAAAGAGGAATGAAACCCGCATTTGCATCCCTTGAAGGGACAGTGGTTTGAAAAACCCTCTAAGCCGCAAACGGCCCATGCAGAGCGACCTAGAAATTGCAAGAGCAGCAAAGATGGAGGATATATCCGCCATCGCTTGGAAACTTGGAATTGGTGACGGCGAATTAATGCCTATGGGAATTGGTAAAGCCAAGATTACTTGGGATGCTTTGAAGAATCGAATCTCGAAGCCTCAGGGTTCTCTAATCCTAGTCACTAGTGTAAATCCAACTCCATTCGGGGAAGGCAAGACGGTAACCACAATTGGTCTAACCCAGGCATTGAACCGAATCGGCAAGCGTGCTACATGCGTGATTCGAGAGCCATCTATGGGCCCAGTATTCGGAATCAAGGGAGGTGCTGCGGGTGGCGGCCTATCTCAAGTTTTGCCGATGGAGGACATCAATCTCCACTTCACTGGAGACCTTCATGCAGTTACGAGTGCGCACAATCTTCTCTCTTCAATGATTGATAATCATTTGAAACACGGTAATGACCAACAAATCGACTCTTCAAGAATCATTTGGCCTAGAGTCGTTGACCTAAACGACCGCTCTTTGAGAAACGTTACAGTTGGGCTTGGAGGTCCAGCTAACGGAATGGTTAGAGAGGACAGATTCGACATTACCGCTGCTAGTGAGGTCATGGCAATCCTCGTTTTAGCAACCGATTACGCTAACCTAAGAAAGAGACTTGGCGATATTGTGATCGCACAAAGATTCGATGGCACTCCAGTTAAGGCTGAGGACATCGATGCCGCTGGAGCAATGAGTCTACTCCTGCGTGATGCATTCCTGCCAAATCTCGTGCAGACGCTTGAAGGGGACCCGGCTTTCATTCATGGAGGTCCATTTGCAAACATAGCACACGGTAATTCCTCAATCATCGCTGACAAATTGGCGCTAAGTGCTGCTGATTTCGTGGTCACAGAAGCAGGATTTGGCTCTGATATGGGTGCTGAAAAATTCATGCACATCAAGGCTGCAAATTCTGGAAAATCTGCAGATTGTGTTGTCATGAACGTCACTGTACGATCGATGAAGTTACATGGCGGCGCCTTTGGCGAACGTGCTGCGAGAAGACCATCCAAGGAAGAAATTGAGAAAGAGGACGTTGATGCAGTAAAGGCGGGAGCGCAGACGAATTTAGACAGGCACATTAGGAACATGAGCCAATTCGGAATGCCTGTCGTAGTATCTGTAAACAGATTTGCAAGCGACACCGATGCTGAACTAAAGTGTTTGATAGATTGCGCAATCGCCTCAGGCGCTGCAGAGGTATGTCTAACAGAAGTGCACTCGAAAGGCGGAATGGGAGGAGCGCCTCTTGCTAAGGCAGTGGTTTCTGCATGTCAAGACCACATTGCAGCAGGAAGACCATTTACACCGTTATTCAACAAAGATACACCTATCGAAGAGAAGGCTCTGCGAGTAGCCACAAGAATCTATGGAGCAGAAGGAATCAATATTCACGCAAAGGCAGATAGACAACTCAAGCAAATCAAGTCATGGGGTTACGGCAATCTTCCAGTCTGTATGGCAAAGACACAGTATTCATTCAGCCATGACCCTAATCTATTGGGCGCACCATCTGGCTTTGAAATCCCAATTCGAGAATTCAGATTAAATGCTGGTGCAGGGTTTGTAGTTGCCGTACTTGGTGAAATAATGACTATGCCTGGTCTACCAAAGCGTCCAGCAGCAGCAGACATGGACATGGACGAAAATGGTAATTTGCTCGGCGTATTCGGGTGAACTGATGCAGGTACTAAAGCGTGAATTTGGCTTGTACCGAATTCGCATCGATTGTGAAGATGACCTTTGGACGGTAGCTCGTCTTTGTGTCAAAGGGCGAAGTATCGGAATGCTTGGCGAGAGAAGGGACCAAACTACTGCAGGCCAAGAAGGTAGCAGAGCAAAATCTGCCGAGAGAAAGAAAATGTGGATTAAGTTAGCAATTGAATCAAATCAATTTCACACATTCGCAGACACACTTAGGGTTCATGGAATAATTGAGGAAGCACATTTCGACATTGGTAGCCACCACACACATATTGTCGAAGTTCGTGATGAAATCGAATTAACTTCCCAAAAGGAGTTCCCAAAGGTTGACCATGACCTAATTTCTCAAGCCTGTTCAAACAGTGGTAAAGCCAAGGTTGTAATAATCGTAGTCGAATCTGATGAGGCTATTCTGTACGAGGTTACTGGAAGAGGTATTCGTGAAGTTTCCACTTGGACAATGAGAGGTGGAGGAAAGTACACTGGAGCCAAAGTTAGCGAAGGAGTTTCGAAATCATTCTTCGAGAAAATTTCCAATGAAGCAAATGAATCAATCGCTGAAGGCACTCCAATCGTGATATGTGGACCCGGTCACGCTAGAGAGAAGTTAGCACCACTAATCAATGGACCAACCAAACTGGTTGCAACAAGTATGGGCGGCAGAGGCGCTGCTAACGAAGTAATTTCGGAAGGGCTAGCAGGCGACGTTCTTGCGGAACACGCTGTTGTCCAAGAAACAGCACTACTGGAAGAAGCTTGGACTAGAATCTCTACTAACGGCCCTGTAGCATATGGTGCTGAAATGATCAAAAAAGCACTAGAGGAAGGGGCAATCGAAACTCTCCTTATCAGTGCTGACTTGGTCAGGGAAGAAAAATGGGAATCTACTGTCTCTGGCTTAGATGAAATAGGTGCCAAACTTGTGCAATGTTCAACCGACCATGATGCTGGTGAACAATTACTTGGGATGGGAGGAGCTGTGGCTCTGCTGAGATTCAAGGTGTGAATATGTACAGCAGATGGTTCCACGAAGTCAAAGGCGATTTGCGCCAAGAGATGAAAGGGCTTCGCTGGCTTTTGATTCGACAGGAAGATTTGCTCAACGCGACCTCGGCATGGATGTTTGCAGAACTCGATGGGACACTGATTGGGATTGACCATAGAGGTGTAGAATTCACGTCAGGAATTCATAATCGAGCGATTCATCTTCTCTTGGTAGATGATGACACCGGCATAACAGGAATCACAAAAGTAGTGACTGAAGGAGAACTTGAAGACCACTTGTGGTAATCAAGCGAATGGAATCGAGATCGATTTGTGAGTTCCAAGGTTGACTACTGTCAACATACACGGCTTGGGTTGGAAACCTAACATTCTTTGGTAGGACGTTTGGTCTTGCCAGGTGGATGAACAAACAAGTGTAGTTCCTCTGAAATCAATACAGGCATGACCATGAACGTGGCCTGTAACGAAGATATCTGGAACCTCTCTAATCACTAAACCATCTTCAGGCTCAGGTGAAAGAGGTGTTTTTCCACCCCACTGCGGGGCTAGATGGCGACGTCTTAGCATCTGACGCATAGCCTCAACCGGGTCACGGTACGTTACTGTTCGCAAGCCAGCAACGAAATCGTCAATCGATTTTCCGTGGTAAGATAGCAATCTTACACCATCTAAACTGAAATCACAAGGATTTCCTACGAAAGTTGTAGTGTTGAAATCCTGCTGAATATCGGGTTCCAGTGTTGGCTGAGGTTCAGCTGGCCTTACTGCATCGTGATTTCCTGGCAGCATGATACACTCAACCCACTCAGGAAGGAGTTCCAATAATTCTGCAAACCGAGAATACTGTCCATACAAATCCTTGATTGACAACTCTTTATCCTGTCCAGGGTAAATTCCGACACCATCAACGCAGTCTCCTGATAAAACCAGATATTTGATGGTACGAGCGAGCGGATCAGTGTTGAACCATTGAATCATTTTGTGCCATTGAGCTTCAAGGAAAGTCTTACTCCCAACGTGAATATCCGATAGGAAGGCTACTGATACTCCTTGTTCTGCAAACTTCTTATCATGACTGCTCTGCATTGGAAAGTGTAAATCATCAACATAGAACATATCTCCATTCTGAGAGAATGTTCCTGAAACACCAATTACGTCATCTGGCATCAAGCCTGCTTCGACGATTTGAGCATGTTCGATGATTCTATCATCTCCCTTCCTATTCATCAATAAACAACTTATTTCTCCGCTAGCATCCTCTATATTGAACATTAAATGACCATTTTTTGTATGTCGCGGTTCATTGACAAGACCTATCGCTACAGCAATATTTTCTCGCCCTTGGAATCGACTCTTTTCCGCTTGTAAGCGTGCAATGTCCATTGGCCTGCGAGGAAGATTAGAATTAGCAATTATCAGTTTTCTTAGACGTTCTAGTCGGTCGTTGAAAGCGTCATTGATATCTCCCATTTTCCCTTCAGTTATGCTGTTGCCAGTGATATCGTAGTGAACTTTGATGTCAATCATTGCATCGATTGCATCCATCGGGAAATCTTCTCTCTTCCAATCAGGCATGTTATTTCGCATGCTGATTTGTTCTGGTTCAGGAGCAGCAATGGGTGCAATTACCCTCCCCGGGTTTCTTGTCAAAGAATCTACAGTTATTGCCAATCCATTCATTCCGGAACTTTTCATTTCCTTAATCATTGAAACTGGGTCGGGGTGAGCGACGAGGAAATCCATGACAGGACGTGAAACTAGAGGTATGCCAGCAGCCCGAAGGTGCTGCATAATCTGCGCACGGTCTGCTGCCATATCGGGAAGACATAATCGGATGTTCTTGAGGTGTTCGGAAAAAGTTGCAGATTCAGCAAATCACTCGTTTTCCCATGAGACGTCTAAATCATCTCCAATAGCCTTGCCTGGGTCTTGCCAAGATTCATCCTGCCACGGTGATTCTGCTGCGGCTTCGGCTGCTTTTCGTGCTTTCTCAGCCTCAGATTTCGCCATTTCGACAGCTGCCTCTGCTGCTGCTTTTTCTTTTTCAGCGATGGCATCTTTCTGTCTAACTTTGGCCTTATCCCAACAATCGATTGCTGTCTTCAAAGCAAAGTGGACAAATGACACCTTGTTTTCAAACCGGTTTCCTCCCATCTGCACAGATTCAGCATTTGCCCAATGTGCTGATGCAATACCGACGTAAACCAATCCGACAGGTTTGTTCGAGTTAGGTGCAACTGGCCCTGCAATTCCAGTAATTGAAATGGCGATGTCTGCACCTGACCTCTCCCTCGCTCCTTCTGCCATTTGGATAGCAACTTGAGCATTTACAGCGCCCTTGGATGCTAGCAATTCCTTTTCGACATTCAATTCGTTGATTTTGGATTGATATGAATAACAGACCCAACTTTGGTTGAAGTATTCACTCGCACCAGCAATATCGGTAAGTGTGCTTGCGAGGAGACCACCTGTACACGATTCAGCGAGAGTAATTGTCGCATTTACTTCCCTTAGTCGACGCACGAGACGCGCTGCTAGGGCTTGGACTTCCTCATCCATTATGCCGTGGTGGTCACCCATACTTCTTGAATGTACAGGGGTATCATTCAAAAAGAGGTGGACCTAGGGTGGGCTGGGCCCGTGGTCTAGCGGTTATGACACCTCGCTTACACCGAG
>CEUV01000738.1_pt1 | contig 25072 bp, 22 predicted proteins | sample 356401 | NCBI WGS metagenome assembly CEUV01 (sample SAMEA2622710, study PRJEB7988) | marine metagenome | isolation source: saline water (ENVO:00002010), including
CCAGTGAATTCATTAGCGATGATCATTGCTGCGATTATTGAACCTACGAATGATTCGAAGATGTCAGCACCCATTCCGGCTACGTCACCAACGTTGTCACCAACGTTGTCAGCGATAACACCAGGGTTTCTTGGGTCGTCCTCTGGAATACCTGCTTCTACCTTACCAACTAAATCAGCACCAACGTCAGCTGCCTTGGTGTAAATTCCACCACCAACACGGGCAAAGAGAGCAATCGATGAAGCACCCATTCCGAAACCGGCTGCTGCTTGAATTACGTTCAGACCGCTCGCTGCAGCATCGTCGCCTGAAGATGCCATATCTCCGGCACCGAGCCACCATGCAACCAAGGAGATGCCGAGTAGACCAAGGCCACCGACTGATAGACCCATGACTGCGCCACCGTTGTATGAAACTGCGAGAGCAGCAGGTTGTCCGCCGCTTTTTGCAGCCATTGCGGTTCTGCCGTTGGCGGAAGTTGCTGCTCTCATTCCCGAGAACCCAGCAGCGACTGATGCTAGTGCACCAGCGAAGAAGGCTATTGTCGTTTCAACGTCGTTGAGAACAAATAACAAAACTCCTACTGCTACTACGAATAATCCAAGAATTCTGTACTCTGCCTTAAGGAAGGCCATAGCACCGTCTTGTATTTCTTCGGTAATATCAGCAACAACTTTGTTGTCAATCTTTACACTGTTCACTCGCATGTATAACATAAAAGCAATTACGAGTCCAACTAGACCTGTTCCTGCTGCAATCAAAGGTATGTTTGTAATATCCATAATAACCACCTATTGAGCCGGCGACCCGTGAACTCCTCATAAGTGGTTCGCTTCAAAATCATGCATAAATACGAGATTAGCCCTATACTATTGTATCGCCGAAGTCGATTTATTGCTTGGTGACAAGAAATGATTCATTAAAGACCACCTCCACGCCTAACCATGGCAATCACTGCAGAAGAGATACTTGCGGAGATCGGACCTGTTCAAGAAGTCCTCGACGCACACGACGGTGTAGTAACCGTAATCGATACTGCTGATGGCAATATTATGCTGTCACTGGACGGCGGTTGCAATGGATGTTCATCGACTCCTATGACTGCAATGCAAATATTCTACTCATTGATGAAACTAGAAGCAGTTAACGATGTCATTTTTGTCAACGGGGAACTGCCAGAATATATGCGCGATTTTATCAAGAAGAAAATGGAAAAAGAAGCAAATCAGAATCTAACATCGGGCGATGACCATGAGCCGCGCGGTGAAATAGTCTAGATTATTCCTCTTCCTTCCGTCCGATAGAGTGTGGATTAGCACCAAATGATACATTGGTACCCTTGATATTCATTCTTGCAGCGATGGCAATGATGATGCAGACAAGAGACAACGGTTTTGGCAAGTAGGCAGAACCCCAAAGAGAACCCCCCGACAATGCCAACCACCAAAGGACAACTGCACATAATATCAAACTTCCAGCGATAATATTCTGCGCCAAATGTTCGGCTTTTTCGGACCTCGAAAATGTGGCGATAAAAGTGAATAATACCGCTGATATTCCGCACAATGCTTCGGCCAAATGTTCGATGAACACTGGGTCAACACCTGCCATGGATAATGCAGTAGTTTGATGTTCTTAAGCACGGTCATGGGTTTGTTTCGAAACCATTTGTTGTATGTTAAGAAGTTGATGACAAGGTTTGAAACCGTAATTGTACTGAACCGTCCATGGCAGGCGGCGATTTCTCACTCCCAAAACCACGCCCGTCCGGACCTCCGTATTTTTCCCGCAACCAAATCGCAGCAGCACTACATCAAGTGGCAGTATTGCTCGAACTCCAAGGAGCCAATGTGTTCAGACTTCGCTCCTACCAAAATGCTAGTAGAACTCTCGGTGGACTAACCGATGATTTAGGTGAATTAGTAGCAACAGGTGCGATATTTGATGTCAAAGGCATCGGAAAAGGACTTGGTTCGGCTATATCTCAAGCAATTGGTGAAGGACGCTGGCCAAGTGACTGGATAGATTTGCACAATAACACACCACCTGGCTTGATTGAAATGCTGGGAATTCCGGGTCTTGGACCAAAAAGAATCAAAATCATGAACGAAGAATTGGGTGTTGATTCAATTGCTACCCTTAAACAAGCGGCTGGAGAAAACGCTATTGCCGGACTCAAAGGATTTGGGGCTAAGTCCCAGCAAAAAATGCTTGACGGTATTGAACTTCTAGCTCGATTCCGATCACGTCGACGTCTCGATATCGGACTGATGTATGGTGAAGCATTTGAGCAGAAAATTGCCGCAATCGATGGCGTGCTCAAAGCACAATTAGCCGGAAGTGCACGCCGTCGCAAAGAAACTATTGGAGATCTCGATATTGTTGTCGGCGTGCTTGATGAGGACAAAGAAAAGGTTAGCAAAGCGATTCTTGGCCTGCCCGGCATTGCTGATGTCAAGGGTGCTGGCGATTCCAAAATAAGCCTGATTTTGGATACTTCAATATTCGATGGAGGCTTCTCAATTGGCCATATTGACAACAATGTGATGGAGGCTATTGGTGGAGATGATTACGAACAGTTAGAATCTGGTGGTACTATCGACGCTCAAGTTAGATTAGTAACCCCTGAGGTGTTTCCATTCACATTAGCATACTTTACCGGTAGTAAGGAGCATAATATTGTGATGCGTCAACGAGCAATCAATCGTGGTCTAAGGTTAAGCGAATTCGGACTGATTCCAGAGGTGGAGGCTGGAGATTTGAAAGGTATGGCAGCAGCGCATCTATCGCTTCCCGCAACAGATGAGACAGATATATATCGTCATTTAGAACTTGACTGGGTACCACCAGAACTGCGCGAAGATACTGGTGAAATTGCGGCCGCAACTGACAAATTACTGCCGAGATTAATTGCTCCTGCTGATGTAAAAGGCGTTTTACACAATCATACCACACTATCTGATGGTGATGCAACCCTAGCTCAGATGGCGGATGCTGCGCGAAACATTGGCTGGAGTTGGTTAGGTATTTCAGACCACTCTCAGTCTCTAAAAGTAGCAAACGGTGCTATTCCTGAAGATTTACTTGCTCAAGGTCAGCAAGTAAAACAATACAATGCTGCATGGGCTGATGAAGGTGTTGAATTCAGGTTGCTACACGGTTCGGAATCTGATATCTTAGAAGATGGAAAATTAGACTATTCAGATGAGGTATTGGCTCAACTAGACTACGTAGTTGCGTCAGTTCACGCCATGACTAAGTGGAAAAATCGTGATGAGGTAACCAATACTGAAGACCTGATGCGCGCAATAGACCATCCAGCAACCAAGGTTTTAGGGCATCCGACGGGACGAATCCTGCAAGGTCGAGATGGCTATGAGGTTGATATGTTTGCTATCATTGAACACATGGCCGAGCATAACAAAGAAGGCAGATTAAAGGCTGTTGAGTTAAATGCTAGCCCATACCGTTTGGATTTAGATTGGCGATTATGTAAATATGCAAAAACTAACAATGTTCCAGTCGTTATTAATCCCGATGCGCATTCTGTACGTGGCCTTGGCGATTTTGCCTATGGTGTAATGGCCGCTCGCAAAGGATGGTTAGAAGCGGGGGACACCCTCAATTCATTATCATTAGAAGAAATAACAGAACGCTTATTGTGAACATACATTCATCAAAGGCGGGGATGTGGCAATGTCATGCGAACATTACGTACTGCCATTATGGGTGTCTCGATGGCCTTGCCCGGAATGTTCCTTGCTCTGATTATTTGGTACATCGCTGGCAAACCAAATACCGAGCCATTAGAGACCATAATTTGCAATGTGATACCAATGACATCCATTGCCCTCGGTTTAGTCTTTGGCTGGCTTACCGGCGGAGAGTATGAAGGTTGATGATTATCCATGACTGGAGAATATGCAATTGAACAATGGGACACAATTGTCAAACGGTTTACTGAGATGTTCGACGGCTTAGGGACTGTGTTACACAATGAGCAAATGGCATCATTTACTTCAAGAGCCCCTGATGTAGAAACCGGAATTGCAATCTATTCCAACGGACAATTTTCCGCATCTATGCCACTACACGGCATTGATTCAGTAGTTGAGAAAATTGTCTTTTTGGATAACGCAATTACCATGATTGGTAATTCTATTGATTATACTTATCGAATACCGCCTGCAATTCTTGAACACAGAGGCGAGTAAATGAAGCGCAGTGAGAAGGCAGTTCGAATCGCCCAAATGTTGGAAGAATTCTACCCCGAAACACCAGTACCGTTGGATCACGAGAATTCATTCCAACTATTGGTTGCTGTTCTAATGAGTGCACAGACAACGGATCTGAAGGTGAATGAAGTAACTCCTGCCTTGTTTGCAAAAGCGCCAAATGCAGAACAAATGGCACAACTACCGGTAGAAGTGATACTCGAAGACATTCGCCAAGTAGGCCTAGCGCCAACCAAAGCAAAGAACATCAAACGCATGGCTGAATTATTGATGGAAAGACATGGCGGTGAAGTGCCTGCATCTTTTGAGGCACTGGAAGATTTGCCCGGTGTTGGACACAAAACCGCTGGCGTGGTGATGGCTCAGTCATTCGGTGTACCAGCTTTTCCTATCGACACCCATATTCACAGATTAGCCGCAAGATGGGGCTTATCAAATGGAAAAAATGTCGAGAAAACTGAACGAGATTTGAAGGCGGTTTTCCCCAAAGAGTTGTGGAATAAACTTCACTTACAAATCATCTTCTTCGGACGAGAGTATTGTCCTGCTCGAAATCATGATTTAACCCAATGCCCGATTTGTTCATGGGCAGCAACCAAGAAACGAATTCGTGAAGAGATGAAACGATAATCAGAAAATTGTAATGTTTGCTGCTGCAACATTGGCGATTATCAGTACACCGGTAACTACAGCGGTAACCCTAACAGCGGTATGGTGTGCATCGCCATCGTTAGCCTCTCGAAGCAGCGCATAGCCGATTAAGCCAAGCCCTATCGATTGCAGCATCGAGGTTACAGCATTCAAACTGGTACCAAGTTTTTCATGAGAGAACTGATCTTCAGCATACTTAGTGGCATCATCATAATCCGCGGGATTAGGCGCCCCTACCAAATCATTTACCTGCCCGAATAATGCTCCAATGACAATCAAAACGACGCCAATCATAAGCCACTTGGTAAACGAATATGTGCCATACTTGTCAAGAAATTTTGGTTGTGGTTGGTATGCAGCCATTGGTTGCATGGTCTGCATTGGTTGAGGAGGCTGGGCTTGTACTGGGGGTCCGGGGGCGGGTTGCATAGGTGTTGATTTGATATTCAATTTATAATACTTGACAATTCACTACACCGAGAAAAGTGACGATGCTGCATCCAGTATTATCGATGTTAAGAGAGATGTAATACCGGCCACCCAAAGTAATGAGATTGTCTGGCCTAATGCGCTTGTGGCGCCTCCACCGCGCAGTCTAGTAGCAATAAAAGAGACCGCTGCCACTTGAATAAGAATTAAAATTGAGATTACAATCTTAAACATTCGAATATTTTCTCCTACTGAAGTTGAATCTTCCATGACAGGTAAGGCGACACCTCCCCCAAAGTCCGATAGGGCTGACACGTCGGTGTCGGCTAGTCCACTGGCTACACCTGCGATAGCGTCACCAAGTTGCAAAACAATGGAAATTGTTACATTTAAGCTGGTCACGCTGGCCACCAGCAATCCAATAGCAACACCCCACATGGTGTTAGCTGACAAAGCACGACGGCGCCTTAATGAGAGTAAACTACCCACTGAACGACTGACCATTTCAGCGGTCTCTGCTGGCTTGCCAGATGATTGGGAGCCCTCAATGTATATTCTCATGTAGCGTGAGATAACTGAAGAATTGGTATCTGCGTTGAAGTAATCCCATGCTCGGTCGGAGTCAATTCTTGTCGATAGCCGCTTCTCAAGCCTGTCAATTGAATTATCCAACATACCAAAATCAATACCTCGAAGAGCCTTGATTGTCGCTGATGGCTCAGCAGATCTTGCTTGAGCAGTGCCGCCAAGAGCTCTAATAAAATCTGGATAGGTTTCGTCCCTACGCAATACCATGCCTTCCTCTCGACGAATCATGAAAGCTGGGAAAAGAAGTGGGGTTAATGGTATTGCAAATACTAACAAGCCATACTTATCCCATTGGTCACTCAATGCATCCCAAGCCGAAATTACCGCTATCGACATAACAATTGTAAGGAATGCTGAAAATCCCCCAGCGATTAAAAACGCCCGCCGGAAATTTATCCTAAAAGGCGTGTCCATTTCATCCCTGGCAAAGGTTTGGTCTTCGGGTATCGTTGCCCTAAAGGCAAATACAGCACCAACCTGGATGATGGTAAAAACCAATCCTGCAAGCAGCAAAAATCTAATTCTGCTGAAAATTTCTATCGGCTCTGCATCAGGTGAACCTATCTCGAATAAAACCAGATGTATACCGGCTATTACCAGGGCAAATAGGCCGGCGGAAACTAGTGAAACATAAATTTCCTTTAGCGTATCTACGGACTCTAGACGAGTATCATAGAGTGTGTTGTACTGCTCTGCCACAGTTTCTTGCTCAGCTCTCATGAACTCATCAATAGGCTGTCCAGCTTCAATTGAGAACGCCATTCTGTCAAGGAAATCAGTCCATAGCGGGCTTGGGCTCTGATGGGCGACAATCCTTGCCGCTTCAGGTAACGAAGTGTGCCATTTATCGACCAGTGTTTCGATACGCTTGACCTCAGATGCCAATTCTCCATAGTCAGACATTTGCTTTAGTATGTCGAAAATTGACTTTGCTCCTACTTCGCCCAAGGAAAGAATACCCATACGTGTTATGAACATGTGCATTTCTTTTTCGATTCTGGTCGCTGAACGCTGTACTTCAAGCAGTGGAAAGGCGATTGCTCCTAAGGCACATACTATTGGGAATACAAGAATCATCAGTACTCCTGCGAAGCCTTGGAATAGAGCACCTTCGCCAAGTCCACCAGTCAGGAATACTATGGCAAGAGCCGTGATTAATCCGACGAATGATGCACCGCCGACAAATAGGAATAAGAATCGCGGAATCGGCATTTCAAGCCGCCTAACCGCTACTTGCCAGATTGGCATTCTTTCCATATTCAAACCTCCTAACCGTGATTGACTCCTGTCCAAGTGTCAATTGCTCGGTCGAAGGCTTCGAATCCATTGTTGTAGTAAATCCCGAGTAAGTCGAACACATCATCGTAGTGTGTCAAATCTCTATCTGCCATCTTTTCTAGGGCTGCTGCTCTCTTCAGCATCTCGTCATAGATATCTCGCTTATTAGCAAATCCGGCCATGGCGGCAATTTTATTTTCTAATAAGTGGCTTTGAAACATACCACGGAAATAGTGCTTATCTTTGACTGGGTCCCACTCGAACATACCACGAGTCAAAACACCATCACTGTGCTTATTGTAACCTATAACTTCGTCAATACCAGTTACACGTCGGGCGATACCTCCACCCGGTGCTTCTACCACTTCTTGGAAAATAGCGAAATTTAGGTTGTCAAAGAAACGAATTGGAACGTTGATTGGGTCACCAGTAAATCTTTGAATCATCTTGACGATTGATGACGCGTGGAATGTAGCAATAACCGGGTGACCTGTCTGCATCGCTTGGAATGCCGTCGCACCTTCAACACCTCGAATCTCACCGATGATGATGTATCTTGGCCGACTTCGTAGTGCCGCTTTGAGAAGGTCGAACATCTCTACCCTAGATTCTTCATTCTTGGAGTCACGAGTCACCAAACGCTGCCAAATCTTGTGTCGAACCTTTACCTCAGGAGTATCTTCTGCAGAGTAGATTTTGACATTGTGGTCAATAAACGGCAAAATAGCGTTTAGCGTCGTAGTCTTACCGGATGCAGTCTCTCCTGACACCAATACGGACATACCATATTCTAAGCAAATCCAAATGTATGCAGCAACCTGTGAGGAGATAGTACCCCATTTTATCAGTTGAATAATTGATATTGTTTCCTCAGCGAATTTACGAATAGTAAATGACGGACCAAGCATAGAAACGTCATCGGAGAATATTATGTTGATACGGGAACCATCAAGCAGGGCTCCGTCAATAATTGGCTTGTTATCAGATACCGGACGACCAATTCGTTCCGACATTGCCCTTAGATAGCGAGACAAAATCTCTCGTTCTCTAAACCTGATGTTTGACGTTACCATGCCAAACACTTTGTGATCCATGTGAATATGCTTGAGACCTACTGAGTGAATATCCTCAAGCATCTCATCGGATAGTAGAGGTTCAAGTGGGCCGTTCTTTATCAGGTCTCTAATTATAATATATTGGAGACGTTCTCGCTGCGCTGGAGATACAATGACTCGTTTATCATCCATGCCAATCATTTCCCACAGACGGCCCTGTCTTCTTGGAGCCACACCAACTTCACTCTCGAGCACTGAATAACGCTCTATCATCTGCGTGAGGATATTTTCAAATTCTCCATCTGTGGTGAAGGTCGGTGCTGTTGGCGCCTCTTGCAAGAGGGTTTCAACAAGTTCCCTACGCATATTTTCCTCCTCTTCAGTCAACTGAGGTTCTAATCCAAACCACAGAATTTGGCCACCATTGCCCTCATCATCTTCAGGAGGTTCATAGATGTGGATAAAAATAGGCTCTTTGGCTAAGTAAATCAAATTGTAAGGACGGGTTTTCTTAGCATCACGGTCTAATGGACCATAATACATCGGCCTTGAACCATAGCGTGATTCAAAATCGCGAACCCAATCTGCGACGTGCGGATAAGCCGCCATTACGCTGTTGAGGTCACCTTTTGCAAATCTCGATTCGTCAGCCATGTTAACACCCCTCAACTCACTGCAGTAATATCGACGATGAAGCCCATACTTGGCTCAACACGCCATCCAACGCTTGTCTGAACGGGACCTGCTGCCCGAAGGAATCTCGTGACGATGATACTCCGCTTCAAATCGCCGCCAATCAAAGCTGTTGATAGATCAAGAACAACCTCCGCAGAAGCACGCATATTGTGTAGTAATTTGTGATTCATTTCTTCGGGGTCAACGCACAACATAACTGAGCGGCCGTCAGCGGTTATCTTTCTCAACCGCTGCATCAACTCAAACCGTTCTTGGTCAGTTGGTTCACTCGGCATTAAAGCACTGGCTGAGTCGAGTATAATCACATCAGCCTCGCCTACTGCTTCACTATCTAGCACCTCATTCAAGCCAACTTCCATCCTTGACTCTGCAATGGTTCCAAACCTCGAGAAAATCATTAGACGACCCTCTCGCAACGCATCTGTAACGCCATATCCAATAGACTCCATTTGCTCAATCCAACCCCTTGTGGTTAATTCAGTCGTGATAACTAGAATTTTTACACCATTATCTAACATGCCGTGTACTAAACGTTGAGCGATTAGGGATTTCCCAGCCCCGACAACACCCTGCACGACATACAATGAACGGTTTGGCAACCTTAAGCCCATAGTATCTGCTAGTGAATCGGTTTCGACATCAAAGCCAAACCCATCCTCAACAGGCTTGTGGGGAAAATTAAGCGCATCATCAGAGTTCATTCAATCTCACCTCAGTAGATTCTGTTGCTTCTCCTTGATAGCCTGACACAAGCACGGATTGCAGTAAAATTGTCAGTTTAACATCATCATTATCCTGATAACCAAAATTGCCAGACAGTACAACTTCAAGCAAATCTGCAGAGGCCCAAGCACCGCCCGGTAAAACAGTAGTCGTCACATCGGCGCTGGCTATTACCACACCGTCCAATTGAATGAATAATGATGATTCATCGAGGACATATTCGCCGCTATTTTGTAGGTAGAATGTTATGGTTTCAGTTGGATTTCCCGGATTGTTGTCATAGGCCACATTAGATAAATCTCCAGCATAATCGAAAGAAGTCTTGGCGTCAGCCTCATCCTCTCTACGTTCTTGCTCCATGGCAGTAGTAATATCGCCGTATTGGCTTATTAAAACCGCTGAAACTGCGCCAGAAATTAATAGCGCAGTGGCCAAAAATATGAATGTTGATGCTCCGCCGTCTGCCATATTAATCCCTCATACAAGTGTTCTCGCACTGTTAAAACCATTACTCGACATCGCGATTGTATCATATGCATTGTTGCCTAAACCGCGCCATTGGATTCCGACAGTGTCACTCGGGTAGATATTGTCCGAGTCTGCAATCGGAGCCAATGTTGCGAGATTACGAGCGTTAGCACCATCTAAGAACAACCAAACCTCATCAACAGGCACAATTACAGAACCCATATTTGTGAGATTAGCATTTACCACTGTGGTTCTTGCAACTACCGAAATCGTCGCATTTGTGCCATTAGGTTGAGGGCTGTCGATTACAATTGTTGGGTCGGACGAGTAGTCTCCATGGTTGGTGATTGACCATGAGACTATTGCTCCGTTTGTATCGACAATAAAGGTTCCAGAAAAGCCTGAACCCCCTCCTCCAGTGGCGCTTAATGTTCCGTTTTCATAGCCTGTTCCAGGGTTGTCTATCTGCAACGACGTTACTGCTCCAAGCGATATATCTGCATTATCGATTGAGAAGGTTGGTATTGGTTCATTGGCCGATTCGATGGTCTCTAATGAAGATTCCAATCGAAGGTCAATTGCATTAACTGCTAGCGCTAAAACAACCAACATCGATGTGCCTACTATTAGACCACCTACACCGACCGACGCACCCATGTCATTCTTCTCCTCTTAATTGCTTGACTTGTCGCCAAGATGTTACCAATGCAGAAAATGTCAACAATTCTCGATGCGGTAAATGATCGTTCAATGCGTCTTCTGCTTCACCTGGGGTTGCCAGTTGAACAATAGCCAACACTGAACTACCTTCATCTTGATTGAGCATACCTGAGTTCATCGCTTTCTGAACGAAATTTACTGCTGCCATACCAGACATGTGATCTAATAATAGCGCTGCAACCGTCGGTGCTCCGACTTGATTCGCTTCAGTTGTTGGGCCAGATGATGGAGCGACCAAAAATGGGTTTGCTGCTAAAGCCTGTGCTTCATACAACTCAACCAATGGTGCTTCATCCTCAGCCATCAAACGATTTACTCCGGCAGCTGGAATTACCTCACCGCTGGCGGTGATAATGGTATCTCCAGCACTCATTGCTACATCTGCTGAATCTTCATGAACAACTGGATTGCCTTCTGCATCGACTTTATGTTCGACAGTATTGACTTGCATACTTTCTTCGATTCGTTTCTCAACTAATCCAAGTACATCTTCAACCATGTCGAGTCGACTACTTATGAGACGTTCCAAACCAGATGTATCCACTTGAGCATTAACTTGAGCAGGTTGAGCAGGGGCCATGGTTTGAGTAACCGTTGGCACGCTACCTATGCTGTTCAGTTTTGCCCTTGTAGGACCTGGAGATATCGTCCATGCATCTTCTTCACTGAGCTCGCCTTCCTCGGGAAGGGGAACCTGTTCGATTGCCACATTTGACAGTATTTTCAGTCGCTCTTCGCTCAGTTCTGCATCTGCATCTTTGATATTGCCTGTATTATTACTAAATGGCCAAGCCATTAGTATACCTCCTTGCCGTTGAGAATTAAATCCTCAACAGCAAGCAACATCAGATAACTGGGTTTCCGTTTGCAGGATTGTTAACTGTTAATGTCTCAAAGGTTGAACCACCGCTCTCGATGTGCAGGTATAGTTGAGCAACTGGGTTGCCCAAAGCACCTACTGCAGCAGGTGTGCATGTATTAGCATTAATCTGAATCTTGTACGCACTCTGTGGATCCATTGTTCCAACACCAGCACCAAAGGCTGCTTGTGATTGAAGTTGTACATTTGCAGCTGCAAGTGCGCCGTCTTCATAACCAGAACCTGCTGGGGCAATGTCACAGAACAGTTGGAAAGATACTGAAGTCGCAGGAATTGAATCGCTACCGGGTGCAAGTCTAACATAGAGCACATAGTTTCCACCTTCTATGAAACCTTGCATGATGGTTAGTTTACCAGACAATTCGTCAGATGTATCGTCACCCGCTCTTTGAGCGTTTTGTTGTAATTTCTCCGCAGTTTGGATGATAACCGCAGATGCAACTGCAGCGACCAAAATTAGCGAGATGAACACAATCATTGCACCGATACCGATTGCACCCCATGTGTCTTGTTCTTGGTTTTCTCTTGCTGTCTTCACACTACCACCGTCCCTGAGGTTGTGTCTGCACCGTAGCTTAATACTTCGTAAGTGAAACCAGCGTTACCTGCAGCAAGTGTTAGGTAATGATTGACGTTAGGGGTTCCTGTTTGGCATGTACCAACATTCAATGTAACCACATATATCTGTCCAGGTAGTAATACTGCAACACCAGCACCACCGGCGTTGGCAGATACTCCGTCAGCACCGTTAAGGGTTCCCGCGTCCGTACCAGCAGCACATATCACACTGAATGCGACATCTCCAGGGGTAATAGACTCGGACCCTGGGGCCAATTCAAAAGTCATCCTCAAAGATGTACCTGTCTGGATGACGATGCTCAGAGGCATGACTTTGGAAGCCATTTGGTCTTGAGCCTGGTCACCAGTGCTTTGTGCGTTCTGCTGTAACTTTTCAGCGGTCTGTATAATCACCGCTGATGCTACTGCCGCTACAAGGATAAGCGCGATGAATACAATCATCGCACCGATACCCATCGCAGCAAGGTTATCGCTATTTTCATTCTTCATTTCATTTCTTTTCATATTTTTCACCATTTATTTTTTTCTCGTCCTCCCGCTTTACGGGTGGAATAGGATACGGGCCTAGTATGTACCTCCTGTGCCCATGTCGATGGTTAGTGGCATCCTAATGACTGCCACCTCATCTGGGGATAACCGCTCCACAAAGGGAACTTTAGCCGTGGTATAGCCTGGTGGCAACCACGGCGAGAGAATAATATCGGTAAGAGGCTCCATAGAGCGATTTTGTGCTCTTATGGTAACCATGATTTCGCCTGAACGCATTTCATATCCAGTAGAGACTGCCAATTTTCTTGACAAAGGAATTTCATCTGCACCATAACGACCTTCAGATTTGATATCAAAACGAAGCGGCAAGTTGCCGCCTGGGGCAATAATTGGTAGATCTACAGATGATGGAATAGATAGCCAGCCCTCTGGAACCGGTGGAGACAGGCGCATTGCTGGCATCGCAATTGGTCCATCGTTAATCAGTCTCACAAGGAGTACACCCGTATCTCCGCCAGCAGGCCATCTAGTATCTACACCTAGCCAGAAATGTCGGAAGAAGAATGGATTGAGTGTCGAAGTGTTGCCGCCGATTAAGTCGTCAACGAGGAATTCTATTTCTGTCGCTGCTTGACCAACATCGCCAATTTCTGCTGCAGATGTTGCCTTCCGCAAACCGAGAAGAAGATTTTCTGCTTCGATTCTGTCGATCTTCTTTTCTTTTAGCAAACGGTGCAGCATAGCAATGCTTCTGCGTAAGTAAAGCACATCCTCCTCTAAATGAACAAGCGCTTTTTCTGCCTTCTTAACGCTGCTTCTGGCCTGTTTTAATTTATGTAAAGAGAGATAATTCTTAGCTTCCATGATGTCAATCTCAGTGGCGGCAAGAGAATTTCCATCTTGTTGCACAACACCCTGAACGAGGTCATCAAGTTCTCTTGATGCATTCATTATTCTGTTCTCGACTTCGCTGATAGTCTGGTTTGAAACTGCTTGGGGCTGGTCAATTTCCGATTCCTGCACCGGTTCAGCAACTTCCTCAACAGGATCAGTATACTCTTCTGCGACGGGAGTTGGAATGTCGAAGGTTTCGTCTTCAAGCTCTCCCATGTATTCTCGAACTCTGTCTTGGAAGGAGGCCCCCGGTTCGGCGGTATCTTCAGTTGCGTCACTGGTTCGACCATCGACATCTTCCACTTCAATATCTTCAATTTTGATTTCATCAATCACTTCTTCTGCAAGTATATCATCGAGGTTAAATTGGACATCCTCTTCATTATCTTTTTCAGACATCTTCTCTCACCTCCTCTTCACTCGTCACATCAACACCAGATTGTATATCATCGAAAATCGCATCAAGATTTATTCCATCATTCGCTAAGTCATTTAATAATCGCGCCGGGTCCGATAAATCTCTTTCGATGCGTATAGCCTTGACTTCAATGTCTGTTAAGCGTCCATACAACGCTCCGTAAATTGTATCTGCTCGACGAACTAAGAACCATACTCCGATTGATAATACAACAACATAAGCAGCTATTGATAGCAAATTCTGTTGGCTCGTGTCGATTTGTGGAGGAATTCCTAAAACTACTCCAAGTAGACCAAAGACCGGCAATGCAAGTATTATTCTCAATTGCCTTCTACTATCAGCTAATGCCTGGAAATGGTCTGCATACAGTGTTGATACACCCTTTCTGGCTCGTTGGTAATCTTCATGAATCAATCTAAATTCATCGGTGCTTGCCCAAGTCATACGCCATATCCACAGTGCCGCAATTAGCAGAACGGTTGGACCCCAGAATATTACATTGAACAGATGGAATGCAAACCCAAAGGCAAGAACGCCAGCATAAGTTGAGAACAACCTGAACTTTTCATTTTGACCATTCAAGCGTGAAAGTACAAGCGAAAGAAGACCAAAAATAATGAAAGCAACGAATGAGGATGATTGTCCAGGTGACCAAGAATATACCTCATCCTTGTACACGTAACGATCGTTTCCTTGGACATTTTTAGCCAACATATCTGCATCAATTTCTACGACGCAGGTGCCGTCTATCGATTGTCGCCACCAGTCAATAGTGTCGGAGGTAATTTCCCAACTGACAATGACTTCTTCATTCGGACCCAATTGAACGATTGGGTCTACTACAGTATTCACTGTGGAACCTGAACACTCGAGTGAGACCATGAAGAACAGCGCCTGTGCGGTTCCATCATTACGTATCCTTGCGCTTACTGTTGCGTCCGTGCCTTCTTCCATGGTACCGGAACTAATCCAAACCTCGGTTACACTCGGGTCAGCAAAGACATCTAATTGGAAAGTAAAGGTTGACTCGTTGAATACGGTGTAACCGTTGTTTTCAGTTGGATGGAAAAGCCTGAAAGTTAAGTCCCAGCCATCTTCGGTGATAATGTTAGGACGATTTGGTGCATCGACAATAATCTTGAGTGGGTTGCTAGTATCCCAAGCATCTCTTACAGGGAGCAATATCCTTGATTCAGGACCTGCGCTGGACGTTCCACAATCGCTTGGGTCTAATGAAAGTGGCACTGAAGTTGAGTTATCAACTACCAAGGTAAACGACCACGGATAAAGCGACTCATCCAAGCCCGCAGTATTGAAGTCGAACAACCTTTCTGCAGCGCACAATTCAAGTTCATAAGCAACAGGATTAGAAGCCCCGATTGGGATGTGTGAGTACACAATATTGACTTCCATAGGCCCATCTGTTTCATCGGGTTTGAGGTCTATATCACTCGGTTCAAAGAATCTAGACATTTTCAGAGTTGAGTTCAGGAAACCATCGCCGTCAATGCCGGCATCTTGGGGTGTAAAATGGACGGATAGTAGCGCAAATAGTCCGAGAGCTGGACTGATTTCTTCTCCGCTAACAGTGAATTCAAACGAAACATTTTGACCGACCGGCAAGAAAAGACTGGAAGGTGCGCCTGCTTGAACACTCCATTCATTACTCTCAACAACACCACCGGGTTTGTTTATGACATAGGATAAATCGGCAGTAACATCTCGATTACCCATATTCATTACCGTAGCGGAAAAGGTCCTGTCCCAATATCGATGATACAGCATTTCATCTTGCCAGTCAACAATATCGAGGATAAACATCGGAGAAACCAACATTCTCACGGTTGCTACTGCTGCGGTTAATTCGGTGGATGGATCAACAAGACGAATCGTCAGGTTGTGTACTGACCCATCATCTAACGAGATTCCATCGCCAAGTTCAGGCACTGAAACCGTAACGCTACCTTGTATGTCCTCATCTATAACCAGCGTCATAACTTGAGAGGCAGGGACAACAACCCAGCCGCCGTCAACAGCAACCTCGACATCAAATGTTTCCTCAAGGTTTCCGGAATTAGTGACTGTAAAGTTGACCACTTGGTCTTGACCGGGTAATACCCCAATTTGGAATGGTGCATCAATACTAAGGTCTCTTTGTTCGCTAACGTTGGCGATTATGTTTGCGCTAAGATTCACTCCAGTGTCTGTCGAAACCCATAGTGTCGATTGATAAAAACCGTCAGAATCTGCGTCATTAGATGCAGTGAGGCGAATTTTGACCGAATCTGTAAATCCGGGCGCAATGAGAATTTGGTTTGGACTTTCAAGCGTGAAATCGACTTCGCCGCCCAGTGAATCATCTAACCACAGCGAATAAATCGTTGGCGTATTACCGGTGTTGGTCACATATACTCTAGTAAGTGGAGTTTCAGCCAGCGTAGTATTAATGTCAACCATTTGACTGGTTGGGGATAATGTTGCGTTGACATACGGACCAACTCTTACCGAAACCGGAACGATGTTAATCATTAAACCAGTAGAACTGTCCTCAATCTTGATGTTAACATCTTGAATAAGATAAGCGTCTGTAAGTGGATCTGTTGTGACTATCAATTCAAACGGTCGCAGGTGAGAGTTGCCTTCTCCCGGAGCATCAGATACATCAGACTCCAAGTCAATTATTAGATCTGATGAGGCAGAAGTTGTACTGATTGAAGTAGACCATCCATCAGGCAAGTCATCTATTACAGAAAGTCGGTATGAGGTTAAATCATTACCCGTATTTTCAAGTAACAAAGGTAGCGTAGTAAGTTCACCAAGAGGTACATCAAAAGGCCCTTTGTCAACGATATCTGCACCTTGAACTGTGGGTATGGTAATAGTGATGTTTCTTTCCACTGAGGGCGTGAATAGATTTGGTATAAGTGGCGGGTTTGGTATTGAAGCTACTACAGGGACCTTGAGAGTGCCCGCGAGAGGATAATGGCCGAACGGCCCTTGAACTCCCAGGGCGCCAACTTTTGTACTGCCGAGAGACATTCCAAGCAACGATTCATTCGAGACGCTAGCGTTCCATCGGTCTACTTCGAGGCCACTTCCAGTATTTGTCGGCTCAAATGTCAAGTTGCCGGCAGCGATGAGTCCATCAACAGTTGTAACTAGTGGGTTGTTTAGATTATGACGCACTTCGATGTCCATGTGGCGCAATATGTCAAGGCCATTGCCATTCTTGGCTGCAATTACATCACTGACAGACAAATCAATTGTTTCTTCCACAAGACCGGGGTCAACAACAATCACTGGCGCCACAGTCAGAGGAGTTGATGATGTAACAGGAAGCCCACCGTTCAGCGGTATTGCTTGTACCCATACACTGAGCGTGTCGCCTTCTCTGTTGTGGTCTCCTTGGTCAAGAGGTAACTTTACTGGCGGGACAGTTATGTTAACTGAAGATGTGAATATCTCACCTACGCTCAGCGTACCAGTTGTGGCTTGACCGCCACCTAAGCGTACACTCCAACGACTTGTACTGGATGAGAAACCTGCTGATAGTGCATAGGAACCCTGTGCATTACCGGCATTCATGACGGTAAATGCAAAGCCGACCTCTTGGCCGGGCAAAACCAATTGTGTCGTGCTGGGCATGTTAATCGATGCCACAAATATCTCGCCTGCCATGACCATAGTCACTGCATTGAGTTCGTAACGAGGCGGGTCTGGGTCGTTTACTGACTGTAGAGTAACTACGACTGTTTCAGTATCAGTCCTGTCTGCGTTTGCCGGCACTGTTACATTGATCTGAATGTTCAATGTATCACCGGGGAATATGCTTGCGGTTTGACCCCCGTTTAGAGTCATATCTGTCCAGCCTTGAGTAGAAGTAATTGCGATATTGAAGAAATCGCTTTGAGAACCCGTGTTGGTAATCCAGTAATTCAGCGTGGTAGTAAGACCCGGTTCAGTAGTCCGGTCTGCCGGTGTCGACAAGGTCGATGAGTACTCTGAAAATCGAATATTTGAAACGCTGAAAGTTTCGCTAGAATTCCAATTTGTGCCGTTGAATAACACAGTCGCAGTAAGTTCCCATACGCCCGAGAATGAACCTGCGTCAAATGTGCGACTCAGCATGTGAGTATCAGGCTGAATGTGTAAGGACCCAGGGTCAATCATTACTTCTCCAGACCAAAAAGTACGAGGTGTTAGTGTGCTGCTGAGGTCTACGAAATGCAGTTCTAAATTCGCTGTTATTTGTTCGACTCCTTCATTGATTACGGTTGCGCTAATGGTTTTCATCTCGTTAGGAATAACTGCCTCGGTTTGCCCAGGAGCCGGTTCTGGAATAGTATCACTCAGTACGGTTCCAACCAAGTAACGAGGAGCACTTCGAACATCAAAATCTAAGCGCATCTCATTGTTACCGGAATTAGGGTCTTGCAAAGAAAACACCTCTGCATACAATGTCTGGTCATTGCCGGGTGAAGCAGTCCAATCGATCAACACTGGTGAATGTGAGGTTCCGGGATTGATTGGCCCGATAGTAATAGCCGAAACCAGCACTCTTGTTGCCGAAGCTGAGCCTTGATGATACAGCGATACCACAACACTGCCGGCACTCGAACCAGTATTAGACGCCACTATTCTTGCAACGTGTGTTGCATTTTCGACAAAGATATCCGTGCCACTTTGTACTGAACCAGCGCCGTCGAGCGTAAATGAGGTGACGCTAAAATCAGGCGAAGACCTAGCACTTGTGTTTGCATCGGCAGCGGTGAAAGGAGCCATTATTGGCACGATTAGTAACACTAACATCAACGTCGCCACGCTAATCTTGTCACGCTTAAGCAGAAGCGCCACCTCCTTCATTGGGTGCCTCAAAACTATCAATGCTGACCTTTTTGCCTTGCTTTTTCCACTGTGCTAGTAGTTGCTCTAACAGGCGTTCATGATCTCTATCACTAATACCCAAGCGGCGCCTTTCTTCCCACAATAGCAGTTGTTCGGTTTTACTCAACAAAGCATCTCTAAGGTACAACTCTAATGTTCTACGATATGCATCTCGGTCTGATATAGCGTAAACAATTGTATCATCACCGACGAATTGGTCTGCACGGTGCTGAATGATATTTCCGAGTGTTAGCGCTTCGTCGTAGGAGATTGCACGCTTGTCTAACTCTGACTGTATGGTTGACGCGACTTCTTGCAATTCGTATTTACCGGGCGCTCGCTGAATTCTCTTGAGCAATTTTCGGGCCCGACGAGATAAGCGAAGCCCTACCATAAATTACTCTTGGACACGGCAGTTATTCAAAGAATCGGTCATCAATGTGCTCTTAAGTCATTATGCATAAATATCAATGCAATATGAATAATACGCTTTAAATGAGGCACTGCGGACTTGTCAGTAGTTATTGTTAACCACAAATTGAATTGTTCTAAGCAAATGTGCTTGAATGCAACAATTCATGTGTAATGTTGAACACGTGAGGTCATGAACGATATCATTAATTTAGAAGTAGGCCAGTCTGCACCGGATTTTTCCTGTGAGGATTCAACCGGTAAAACACACTCCTTGCAGGATTACATGAGCGAAGGAAAATCAGTAATTCTGTACTTCTATCCCAAGGATTCAACACCAGGATGCACCACACAAGCATGTGATTTCAGAGACTCAATGGCTCGACTCAACCAAGGCGATTATGTCGTACTGGGAGTATCGAAAGATCCCGCTAAGTCACATGAAAAATTCATCACTAAGCAAGAATTAAACTTCCCACTGCTAATGGACGAAGACATTTCACTGCACCAAACATACGGTACATGGCGAGAGAAGAGTATGTACGGCAAGAAGTACATGGGCACCTCTCGGTCAACATTTGTTATCGGTAGTGATGGCAAGTTAAACTGGGTAGGCTACGGAGTCAGAGCAAAAGGCCACGTCGACAAAATAATGGCTGATTTAGGCATAGAGTGAGAGGCGATACTTTGTCTGGCAACCCATCCCCAAACAAAAGGATAGAGTTGCCAAACTCAAGCGTTGCATGGTCGCCTTGTGCAATTGGAGACGGCTTAGTAAACGGCGATAAATGCTCAATAGGAGCACTGGCGCACATCGGTCGGAACGTAACCATGGGGAATAATTGCCGCATACAAGGCAGCGCCTACATAGCAGATGATTGTAAACTCGGCAACAATGTATTCATCGGGCCCAATGCCACACTACTCAACGATCGATACCCGCCATCGGGAAATAAAGCACTATGGCAGCCAATAACCGTTGGCAACGGTGCAGTCATTGGTGGTGGAGCAACCGTAGTACCTGGCTGCAATGTTGGGGAAAATGCAGTCCTTGGTGCCGGTTCAGTGCTAACAAAACCTCTGCCGAGTAATGAAGTATGGGTGGGAAATCCAGCAGTTTTCCTCATGACAAGAGAAAAATATGATGCCAAGCGCTAATTATTACATAATGAGTGGGGGTAAATTGATGGACAGAAAAGCTGTTGTTGCAGACTTCTTGAGAAAATGCATCGATTATGCTAATGCATCTATTGAAAGGAAAGGAAAGCGAGGAGAAGAGGATTTAATTCCTGCATGGCAGACTTACATTGAATTTACTCAGCATGCAATTGACGAGATCCACACGGGAAAATTGGATTCGTGGTTTGAAAAATCCGAAAGTGGCAATTTAGTTGATGCTCAACGCATCGATATCATGGAAATGGGTCACAAAGAACGTTCCGCATGGCTCGCTGGAATCGTCTCACCAAGGCCATTGATTTTGGCTTCAACTGTTGATGAAGACGGCGTGAAGAACCTAGCACCATTGACATCGGTAATGGGAGTTTCAAACACACCACCTCTATTCATTGCATCATTTAGTAAGAATAAACGCAAAGAATATCGTGGCACTTTATTGAACATGAGGAAAACTCGGAAGGCGATTCTTCACGTCATGCCTGCTACTTTGCAAGCAGTTGACTGGATAGACATGGCTGGCAGTCCAGTTCCACCAGAAGAAAGCGAATGGGACTTGATTGACATCGACGCACATTCAGATGATGAATTGCTAATCCAACAAGCAGTAGCGGCTATCGAAGTAGAACTTGTCGAAGAGCAAGAGTTACCCGGTGCTGTCGCACGATTAGCGGTGATGAAGGTAAAACATATCTGGACGTCAGGTAAATCAGCACCAAAAACAGGATTGAATGTACTTACACAACACGGTATGGACAACATCATGGCTGCACCTTCGGGCTGGTCAAAAATAGTGGACAAACACTACGGACCTAAGGATTAAATGATTCAAACATCATTGTCAACCCTTCATCAAGAGAGACTTTAGCATGCCAATCTAATAATTCAACACTGTTCGCAATATTGGGTAGTCTTCGCTTTACATCGCCGTGGTAGCCGTCAGTATATTGCAACTTGACATCATCACCGAAGTGGGCGATTCGATTAGCCAACTCAGCAATAGAGATCTCCTCAGTAGAGCCAATATTGAACACTTCACCGGATGGTAAATTTCTCATTCCCGCACCAATAAAACCTGCAACAACATCATCAATCCAAGTAAAACTTCGTGTCTGTTCGCCATCACCGTGAATATTAATGACCCCAGAGTCCATTAATTGTTGGAAAAACATAGCAACAACCTGCCCATATTCATCACCTAACAAACGGGGACCATAGGCATTGAATGGCCTGATAATTTGAACTGCCAAACCATCTCTTGCTGCGTGTTGACACGCAACCTCTCCAAGATATTTGCTCCCCCCGTACGAGTGTCTTTGATGCTTTCTCGGGTCAGTAAAAATCATCGCATCTCCATCGGTTAGCGGTTGCGTTTGTGGCTCACCAAAGGCCTCTGGTGAGGAAGCAAAAACATATTTTGCATCATGCGCCATTGCCAGTTCCAATGTCCTAAGCGTACCGTTGATATTGACGTCGATAACTGAGTGGGCGGCTTCATGAAACCATTTTGTCCCATTGATTGCTGCGAGGTGGTAAACTAAATCCAAGCCACCAAGTGCGTCAACGCAGGCGTCTAAATCATCGACATCGCGAACGTCTCCCGGATAAAGAGCAAAGTTATCATTACCCATAATTGAAAGGAGATTGTCTTCACTGCCGCGAAACATGGAATCAATGGCAACGACCCTATGACCCATTGACACCAATTCTTCACACAAGTAAGAACCGATAAATCCAGCCCCACCGGTGACTAAAATCCGCATACTTGGCATATTTATCCAGCTCGCTCAATTACAGTGAGTGTTACCTTGTCACCAACTTTACTCATCGCCACCAAATCCCCTGAATTCACTTCCATACAAGGGTCTGATTCAAACCCGTGTGCATATGGTACATCGAGTAACGAACAGGCGGGAATAGTTAATGAACATACATCTCGATTAACAATCGCTCTCGGTCCTTTGCCGGTGTAAATCAGGCCCATCAAGACATATGGAGCCACTGTAGAACCGGAGCCTTTTGGATAAATCAGAATCGTATCTTCAATTGCTTGGCCGTCAAGAGGGTGTCCGGTTTCTTCGACTACCCCACTATCCCGATTGACATAACCAAGATATGTAATAGCGACGTCAGTAGACATCGCTCTTCCCGTTATGCTGAAATCACCTTGTGAGGAAAGACCGTTTCCAACCGAGCTAAATTCACCATCTCGAGGAGATTTTGCCGATTGATGTTGAGGTTGTGCTTTGGCTGATATTGTTGGCCTTTCACCTTTGGAAAGTTCAGGATTGAATGCATGAGCAACGCAATCTTGGATGCTCATGACGCTAGTGGGAATTCGATTAAGACCGCTGGTTAAGTAATGCTCTGCTTTGAGAGAGTTAGTCAACAAATGATTGTAGTGCTGCCTATTGTAAGGAGTTACCTCTGGGCAGGTGTCTTGTAGAATCACCACTCCTGCAGATTCCAGTAACTCGATACTACCATCATCGTTAGCCAATTGATAATTTTCTTCGCTAGTAAATAACCACAATCGGTTGTTAGGTATTTTCTTACCCATTTCAGCATAAGACCTAACCGCTGAAGCAGTTCGTCTAATTTCCTCTACACTTGCTTGCGGACAGCCAATAACAACCAAATCCACCTGCCCCTTTGGTGCTAAGTCCTGATATCTTTTGGCTAGGTCTTCGGCGGTAAATTCTAACACTCCAGCCCAGCCTGAATCAGGTGCAAGCCACTGTCCATTGTTATCTTTTGACAATGGTGGGTCTGCACTATGGCCTTCGGCCCACAGCATCGGACAACCGTAATTTGCCGCCGCAGCAGTAAGCGCTTTTTTACTAGCAAATGAAACATGTTCAGGTAGACCACGGATAAACGGCATTGGACCCCAAGCAAGATTCCAGTCGGGCCTAACTTGCTTTCCTATCCAATCGCCGAGAATTGACCAATCGGAAAGATCGGTTAACTCACATGAAATATTGACTAAAATGTTAGGCATGCGATTTTCCGGTAAATGCAATCCCCATCGAGGTGCAAAACCGGTTAATGCTGTAGCTAACGCTGACAGACCGGACTCACGATTAGTGATTAATGAAGTCCAAGAGTTAGAGAAACATACCGCATTTGACTCTGCCCAAGATGCCACGCCTGATTCAAGTTCTATACCTCTATCATATGGAGTACAAGACAAAGTCGCTTCAATTCCTAAGCGCTCATATGCATGAATTATCTCAAATTGTTGTTCAAGAAAATCTGGCCAATCTATATCCATTTCTTGCATTTTCTCTTTGTCACACCCAGCCGAATTAAGCGTTGTAGTTATTGCCACTTGCCCATCTTTATCATCTGACAGGTCAGATAAAAATCTCCTCAGTCCGTGGCCACCAGTAATAACTGAGACACCAGAAACATGAGCATTATCAACCTCGATAAAACCATCAGCGTTGGCGATTTCCGCCAAATCAACCACCAGTTTTGCAGCCTTTTGCCTGGTCTTACCCTCTTCGCCGGAAAGTTGGGCAGCAAGCCTAACAGGTAAGTCCATGATAATGCGGTGTACTAACTCTTTGATGAAGTAAACCCTTCGCAGACCTGTTAACTTGTTGATTAGACCGGAAGTTTTGATACCATTGAGGATTTGAAGAATCATCATGTCTAATAGTTCGCATCAAAATACGATTAGTACTATCGCAGGAGAACCTGTACATGATTTAAGCATCAAACCAGTACCACCTTTGGACGGCACACCACCAACCATAAGTCGTGACGAAAACATAGAGCAATCCCCCAAAAAAAGAACCATGTTGAGAGTTCAAAGTGTAATAATTATCATTGCCCTTTTACTTTCGGCGTATTCATTTGTCGTCATAAATTCATTAGACAACTCTAACAGCCAATCCGGCGCAGATATTGCTGAGGTGCTGGTACGTACTGAAGGGCGCGAGGCAGATCACATCTGTACGGAAGGTGGCGCTGACATATTCATCGGCAACGATAATAATCAAAATGGCGTTCTTGAAGAGCATGAAGTCACCTCAACAACGAGACTATGTCACGGCAAAGAAGGCTTGTCCGGACCACAGGGCGCACCTGGGCCTAATGGCGGCAATGGCATAGATAGTCTCGTCAATACAACTATCATCGAGTTGGGTAACGAAACATGCTTTCACGGTGGCGTGTTAATCACGACTGGCCAAGATATCAATCAAAATGGAACTTTGGACTTTGATGAAATCACCAATTCAGAAATTATTTGTAACGGCATGATTGGAAGCGACGGTTTCAATGGTACTAACGGAGTCAGTGGTCATTCAGCACTGATTGAAAGGTTGACTCCACCACCACATCTTTGTAATGAGGGATTTATCATCAATTTTGGTATTGATGATGGAAGCGGTCAGGGGATAGCAGACGATGGTCTCATGCATGACGATGAAATCGTAGAATCATTGAAAATATGCAGTCAACCACTAAACTACGGAGCAATTTCAGATTT
>CEUV01155552.1_pt1 | contig 24958 bp, 22 predicted proteins | sample 356401 | NCBI WGS metagenome assembly CEUV01 (sample SAMEA2622710, study PRJEB7988) | marine metagenome | isolation source: saline water (ENVO:00002010), including
AATGAAGCCACTTCCTTTGAGTGGGTAACAATCAGGAACGAAACACCGTCGTTCTCGTGCAAATCTTTGAACAAAGCAAGGACTTCTCGACTTGTCACTGGATCGAGTGCACCTGTCGGCTCATCCGCCAAAATCAATCGTGGACGTGTGATGAGCGCTCGAGCGATGGCAACGCGTTGTTGTTCTCCACCACTGAGCATGGCTGGAAGTGCTCGAGTTCGATGTGCCATTCCAAGTCGTTCAAGCATTGCATCCGCTTGAGCAAGCGCCTTCTTCGAAGAGACGCCTTGATGGCGCAACGGTTGAGCAACGTTGTCTCGAGCGTTCAAATCAGGAAGGAGATTTCCTTCTTGGAAAATGAACGAAACGGTCTTTTGACGAAGTTCAACCAATTCCTGACCTTTCAATCGGGTCATGTTCTTTCCAGCAAGACTGACCGAACCTGCACTCGGTTTCATCAATCCACCAAGACACTTCATCAGTGTCGATTTACCCGACCCTGAAGGACCGACAACTGCAATGGCTTCGCCTGCTTTCATGTTGATGTGAAGTCCACGCAACGCGACGACGTTACCGTCTTCTGCCTTCGATTCATAGACGTGATACAAGCCATCGGATTCAAGAATTGTTTCACTCATCTTCATTCCCCCTTCAGCACACTGGCCAAGTCTGCTGTTAACGCTCGACGTGTTGTCACCAACAATGCAACGACGACGGCTGCAAAGACCGCCAAGGACACAAGAATGATCTGTGACCATGGATAGACCAGTGTCCGTTGTATCGTCGTTGATGAACCTCCAAAGATTTGGAAGATGAATCCGAAGATATCGAAGAATCCATTGAAGGACAGCGCCAATCCAGCACCAAGGACGATACCGAGTGCCATGGATACGATAACAATCGAAAGAATCTCAAACAGAACCAATCGAATGATTTGGTTTGGTGATGCTCCAATCGCTTGCAAAACGGCCAACTCTTTCTGACGCTGACTGAGAACGAGTGAAAGGAAAACGAAACTCGATGCAACTGCAGCTACACTCGCCACAACGAATTGCAGGGACAACAATCCGGGTGTTCCAAAGATGAGGCCACCATTTCGCTCAACTTCTTTGTGTGTGCTTGACCAATCGAGGACATCAGATACACGAGCATCTGCCTTGATTTGGGAGGCAAGTGATTCAAGTGCTTCACCTGACAAACCGTCAACGCGAACAATCCACGTCTTGGAGGACACGTTGTTGGCAAGTTCATCGCCGACGAGACTGCGCCATGAATCTTCACCGATAATCAAGGCAGAAGCAATTGTAGCTGCTCCAACACCAGGAATGTACTCATGTGTACCCATATAGTACATCGAGGTCGTATACGGCGTTACGATCAACTGAACTCGCGTATCCGTAAAGAAGAGATCTGCTGCCAATGGCGGAGGTATTTCGCTTGCTCCGCTTGCACATCCGGACTCATCGCTGTTGCTTCCGTCTGGACAGGTCGTATTCGACAAGGTTGCTGCTGAGAGGTCAAAGAATCCAAACGCACCTGCGAGGTTTGCATCGGTCAAGTCTGCATCTTCCAATGAGCCACCCATGAAATTGACAAGGATCGCATTCTCAAGGTTGGCTCCTGTCAAGTCCGCATTGCTGAGGTTGACATCGAGAAGAATGGATTCGCTCATGTTCATGTTCGAGAGGTCGGCACCTGCAAGGTTGGTGTTTGACAGATCAACACGACCCAAATCTCGCTCATCCAAGTCTTGTCCCGAAAGATTGAGCCCTCCCCAATCGGCATCCATCAGGAGTGTGTAGGCGTCGAACAGAGCAAGTGGGTCTGTTTCTTCAGAACCGCCTGATGTGAAATTGAAGGTAATATTTTCCCACACGAAGGTGATCTCTCGTGACTTCTCATCACCTGGCTTGAGGAGGACATCATCGAGACTGTTTTCATCGCCTCCACGCTTCGATCCCGGTAAGTCGAGTGAATAAGCGGAATCTTCGCCTGCAGAGAAGCCGTTGTTCGAATAGGCTTTCATGGCAGCATCAATGTCCGTCCCAGGGATTGACTGCTCACTCCATCGTAAGACGTCTTCATTTCCATTGAGAAGAACGAACGTTTGCAAACTATCGCCACCTTGGTCGTCAGCAAGCGTAATTTCAGGGACGCTTGTTGCAATTGGATTCACGTCGCCATCAGTAAATTCGTTGACAAGGGCGATGAGCGTCGATGCATTGATGGCTTCTTCGGTTGAAATTTGTAAGTCCGAACCAACCGTGGCATCGGCCGTCTTCTCATCGACAAGTGTTCCAGTATAGCCTTGTACAGCTGCAAGTGTAACAATGGAGAGCGTGAGAAGCATAATGACGGCGAGTCGATTAACTGATTCAGCAGAACCCGACCCTTTCAGACCGCGCTTAACGTCTTTGAGAAGCGGTGTACGTCCAAACAGGAGTTGCATGATTTGTGGACCTTTTGCACCAATTCTTCCAAGCAGCAACGCTCCTCCAATCCATAGAGCAAATGGTCCAATGATTCCAATCAATCCTTCGATAAAGAAGTTGGAAACAATACCATCCTCACTACCATTCATCTCAAGCCATGTGTCGATGACTGCAAGCATACCGAACAGGAATGCAGACCAATGGAGCCACCGCTTTGGTTCGGCTTTTGCTGTTGTTTTACGGACACCTTCTTCAATCTCAAGTTCGATGAAATCTCTGGCACGACTGCGTCCGAAGATCATAGCAAGTCCAAGTGTTGCAATGGCCGTGAACAGTGTTGAACCAATGCCAAGTGTAGGGTTGACATCAAAATCACCGGTTCTAAATTCCATGAAACCGACCGCTGAGAGAACGATTGGAACAGCCATGAGTGCTAGGATATAACCAATCAGCCAAGCGACAGAAGACATGACAAAGAGTTCCAGAAGGACCATGCCTTGCAGACTCTTCCCATCCGCCCCAATAACACGATGGATACTGACCTCACGACGTCGTTGTTCAAGCGAAAGAACGAGACCATAGATGAGAACTGCAAGGGAAAGAATTACGATTGGAATCATAATGATGTAATCGAAAATCTGAATCAAACCAAGGAAGATGTTGAGGAAGAGGATCGTTCCAGAAACAATGTCTGTGTAATACAACTCAACGCCTTCATCGGTATAGTTTCCTTGTTGAACGCGAGTCCCTAAATCCTCAAGCCAATCGGCAGCATCTGCAGTCGATGATGTTGGCAATTGACCACGATCGATGGTAACACCAAGGTACATGTGATCGTTGTTCATCAATACTTGGCGTTGCTCTTCTTCAAGCACTTCCCATGTTGAAAAGATTGGATTGAATGGAAGCGTTGGGTTACCAAAATCCCATGGTTCATAGATACCCATAACGGTCAAATTCTCGACGGTCATCCACATTCGACAGTAGATCATTTCGTTGTTTTCGGGTGTGATTTCACCTGCGCAATTTTCGTCATTGATGGTCGCTTCAAGCAACGTTGACTCATCAACAACGTAGGCAAAGGTGAGTTCGTCAAGTACATCACCAACCTTCGCTTGTGCTTCACTTGCAATCGTTGAAGGCAGAATGATACCACGATTCGCACTCATATTTTCAGGCGTTGGCCATTCGCCCAAACCAGCGATGATGTTCTCACTGAGACGATCGGCGAGTTCGCCGTCAAATGCTTCAGGTCCTAAGAAGCGAATGGCTCGTTTATCGGAAATAGGTGGACCTGCTTCAAGCGCTTCAGGATAATCAAAATTCATCGTATCCCACAGCGGATTTTCGTTGTCCGAAATCGCACGCATTTCAAGTGGTTGAGCAACAACGAAATCAATGTTGAAGAAGCCACCACTATGGATTCCTTGGCGTCCAAGAACGAGTGTACAATCGTTGAATTCCGAGAATTCATCCATCAATTCATCACAGACTTCTGTCATCGTCGTTGTATTGTTGGACCAGCCAGATGCGTTTTCAACAGGCGTTCGTGCAAACTCAATCTTGGCATCGAACGGCTCAGAATCAAGGGATTCTTCGAAGAACAACTGAGACAAACCAACACCATACGCAAGGACCGTCGTAATGACGAGGGATGCGAGGAACACACCGGCGATGACAGCCATGCCTCGTTCTTTCCCGCGCCATGCGCTTTGACCAGCGAGTCGCAATCGGCTCGGTAATTCCATCAATGCATGTTTGTATCGTCGAATTCGAGAACGATTCTGGCCGAAGTCGCTGTCTTTCAAACCGGAGATCTCGTCACTCATTCTTCCTCACCCTCCTCATCAAGGCCCCAAGCAGAACGAATGTCTGAGGCTTCTGTTTTCCCATCATTGAGGAGAAGCATCCGGTCAGCATTGGATGCCAAATCTGGATCGTGCGTAACCATAAGGATTGAAATTGGACTTTCTTCATCATGACACAACTCTTTGAACAATTTCATGACTTCTTTTCCGCTTGCAATGTCAAGATTTCCTGTCGGTTCATCAGCAAGAAGAACAGGTCGATTTCCTGCAATTGCTCGAGCGATAGCAACACGTTGTTGTTGTCCACCCGAAAGTTGGTCTGGAATGAAGTTGAGTCGATCGCCAAGACCAACTTTCGTCAAGGCAATCTCTGCAGCAGCTACTGCTTCATCAGAAGGCATTCCAGATAATTCAAGGGCGATTGCAACATTATCGACAGCTGAGAGGTTGTCAAGAAGGTGGAAATCTTGGAAAATCCATCCCACCTTATTTCGCCGAACGTCGACAACGCTGGATGGGCCCTTTTGCCCATATGTTCGCTCATCAAGCGTAATGCTGCCACCATCACCTGCAAGCAATCCACCGATGATGTTGAGAAGTGTAGACTTTCCAGAACCAGATGGGCCCATGAGAGCGACCATCTCGCCCTTTTCGACCTGCATATTGACACCTTTCAAAACGTTGAGCGAACCAAAACTCTTGGTGAGATCGTTGACTTCTAGCATTTCATGAACCCCTGCATCTCTGCATGCAGTTAAAATCGCGACGTTATTTCTTTACAATGGTTTGTATCGAATGACTCAACATTTAATGCGACGCTTTCAAAAAAGGGAAACATCAGGATTCGCTATGAGCGGAAAGACTGCACTCATCACCGGAATCACCGGACAAGATGGATCCTACCTTGCCGAATTGCTCTTAGAAAAGGGGTACACCGTTTATGGATTGGTCCGTCGGGTATCGCAACCAAGCCTTGGTCGTAACCTCATTAATCACTTGATGAGCAACGATAATTTTCACCTTCTCAACGGTGATTTGGCCGATCAAAATTCGATTGACAATGCTGTTCATCAGGTTAAGCCAGATGAATTCTACAATCTCGGTGCGATGTCCTTTGTACCTGAATCATGGCGTTCACCCATGATGACTGCTGACATCACTGGCCTTGGTGCGCTACGTTGTCTCGAGGCTGTTCGAAAGCATGCTCCAGACTGTCGCTTCTACCAAGCAGGCTCCAGTGAGCAGTACGGTAAGGTACGCGAAGTCCCACAATCGGAACAAACACCGTTCCACCCGCGCTCACCATATGGTTGTGCAAAAGTCATGGCATTCGAGATTACTCGAAACTACCGCGAATCCTACAACATGTTCGCTTGCACAGGTATTCTCTTCAATCACGAAAGCCCACGTCGTGGCCTTGAATTCGTCACCCGAAAGGTGACCATGATGGCGGCTCGAATCAAGCATGGATTCGATGAATGTCTCTACATCGGCAACGTCGATGCCAAGCGTGACTGGGGATTTGCAGGCGATTACGTCGAGATGCAGTGGAAGATGCTGCAACAAGATGAGCCTGATGATTACGTCATTGCGACCGGTCGAACTCACAGCATCCGAGATATGATCAGCCTTTCATTCTCGCACATTGGTCTTGAATTGAACTGGTCGGGCGAAGGTGTTGATACGATTGCAACCGATCAAAATGGTGTTGTCCGTGTTCGGACCAATCCGAAATTCTTCCGCCCTGCTGAAGTTGATCTTCTCATCGGAGATCCAGCCTATGCAAAGGAAAAACTCGGTTGGGAAACCAAGACAACCTTTGAGCAACTCGTTCAAATGATGGTCGAATCCGACTTAGCCATTGTACAAGAAGCGGTTGATGGAGGCTATGCTCCGCCAACGCCACCAGAGTGACTCGCCGATTTCTGCATGAGCCGATTGAACAACGGTGGAATAAGTGCAATCCAGAACATCTGGTAATAGCCACCTGGAAGTTGAGGCGATTCATCGTAGGGACGTAGTCGCTCGTATGGCGTACTTGAACGAAGATGATGCGCTGCATGGAGTGGTAGATTCATTAGCGTGTATCGAGACCATCGCGTTCGACTCTCCCAAGCGTGACCTGCATGCGGACGCTCATCTTCACCTCGCTCAAGTCCGTGATGTTGAATGAAGTTCACAAATTCAAGGAGATAGATGGCGACGATGGCCTGTCCGACGAACGCAGCGAGGAATGGCAACCCCCAGTAAGCAAGAGATGCAAGTAATGCAAGTTCAATGATGACGGAAATGGATGTATCTTTTTTCCGAATTCTGTACGCATTTCGCAGTTGTCTGGGAACTGTTCGGACAAGGTGACCATAGACACTTCGCCCCCAAGGTGAACTGGTAGGGTCGACTTTGCGCGCCCAGTGTTTGTGATGCGTGTGGTTGTGTTCAACTGTGAAATGGAGATAAAGTACGCATAAGAGATCAAGCCGTCCAAGCCACCAACTGGACGAGCGAGGTTTCCGATGCCCAAGTTCGTGGGCGGCGACAACACCTGCTGCACCTGTTGCAAGACCTGCTGAAAGTGCTGGTACGATGATGGAGATGGAACCAAGACCATCCCAAACTCGATAAAGAAGACAAATTACAACGATTGGAACAAGAAGGCCATGAAGATGAACGATGACATTGTGTCCTTTCCCTTCTTCCTCGACATCATGAACAGTTGAAGATCCTGCAAGCACATCAAGGAACGGGTAAATACCAAGAAGCAAGATAATTGGTGTCAGCATCCACCAGCCACCGATGAGTAGGGTGACTGCTGCAGAAATAGGTGTGAGCAATCCGATCAAATGTGGCGCCCACTTAGCCATGCTCAAACGAGTGACTCATGCTTCAAAGGCGTTGCCTTCGAATCAAGAACGGCGAAACACGGATGCTATCTTTCGAACGAAGGATGGCATGAAGGAAATACCGTTTCGATACACTTGACCTTCGAGAGCTTGGTCAACGAACATTTCGAGTTCACGATCCATTCAGATATCCCTCCTTGAGTGAGGGGCACCACGTTCGTTTGCAGAGAAACGAAACGCTGCCATTGCATTCAGAATCGGCGACATAACGTTCGAGAAGATTCCCGAACGGTACTGTTGCTGATCCATAATTTGGTCGGTATATGTCTGGAGTTCTTTGTCCATTGTTATCCTCAATCTAAATGTGGTGCTCCACCTATTCAAAGGCGTGGTAAACTTGCCAACACATAGGTGTAGTTCTTACATTAAGTGTTGTTAATTACACCTATTTGGACCGCTCTCTTCAAGAATAAAAATCCAGAGGCCCAATTATCCGAGCCGCTCCCGACCGTTCATCAACAGTGGAATCCGGCTACAGGAGGAATCACCATGGGTATGGACCCGGCACTCAAAGCGAAACTGCAGAAGCAACGATATCACATTGTTGGTGAACATGGGGGTGTCAAAACCTGTCATTGGACCAAAGAATCGCTTCTACGTGATCGTGCCTGTTACAAGGGAACATTCTACGGTGTCAAGAGCCATACGTGCATGCAGATGTCCCCAGTCGTCGATCAATGCAATCTCGCATGCACCTATTGCTGGCGAGAACCGCACATGGACACACTTGAGTTGACTGATCAAGATCCGCTCGAACTTCTCTATGAGAGTGTACGTGCACAGCGTCGACTGCTTTCTGGCTTCGGTGGAAACGATAAGGTTCCAAGAGAAAAGTTCCTCGAAGCTCAAGATCCAAAACACGTTGCTATCTCACTGAATGGTGAACCTACACTCTACACCCGTCTTGGTGAATACATGGACTTGTGTCACAAGCATGGTATGACAACGATGCTCGTCACCAATGGAACATTGCCAAAAGTCCTTGAGAATCTCGAGACGCTTCCTACACAACTCTACGTCTCTGTCGATGCTCCAAACAAGCAAGTGTTCGATGATGTATGTCGACCAAAATGGAACAGTGGCGCCTGGGATCAATTTGAGAAAACCATCGACTTACTTCCAAGTCTCGACACCAGAATTGTTTGTCGTCACACCCTGATGAAGGGCGTCAACATGTCATCTACGCACATCAAGGAATTTGCAGAACTCGATAACCGTGCAGATCCCGACTTTATCGAAGCAAAGGGCTACGTCTATGTTGGTCATAGCCGAGAGAATCTCTCCATGGAAAACATGCCAAGTCATGATGACATCCTTTCCTTCTCAAACGAACTTGCGCCTCAGGTCAACCGAGAGGTCCTCTCGGAAAGTCGTCCAAGTCGTGTCGCACTCATCGGTCGTGAAATTGTGCCGATTCCAATTCCTGAAGCAGAATTGTACTTCCCTGAAGATTTGGGAATTGCACCTCCAGTCAAGAAACTCCCTCTTGTTCAGAGTTGAAGTCCTTCAAATACTGTGGAATTGTATCTTTGTCATGACAGCGAAGCGTACGCCACGGATATTGATTATAGGTGCAGGTGGAATTGGAGGCATGGTTGCTGAATTAGTTATTCCAGCATTAAATAAAATAGAAAAAAACTGTTCAATTGAAATTATGGATGGAGATATTGTTGAGGAATCAAATTTAGGGCATCAACGATTTAGCCACAAAGATGTTGGAAAAAGAAAAACAGATGTTTTGTCAAACCGATTTAGTGAATTTAAATTCGTTAACGTAAAATCGAATCCAGTTAACTTAAGGGTTGAAGAACAATTAGATGGCTATGATTTTATTATTATTGGCGTCGATAGACCACATCCTCGAAGACTTGTTCATGCAACCAACGTTCCTTGGATTGACTTGCGATCAACGGGTGATGGTCACGTGTATTTCACCAACGAATCAGACCCTGAGCTTGTCGCCATGATGACGCCGGACCACGAACCTGCAAGTTGTCAAATCGAAGGCGCAATCGATGCAGGCAACATCCAATTCGGCTATGTCAATGCTGCTGCTGCAGCTGCAACATGGTTGATTGGACAATTGCGAAATCAACCGACGCTTCGAGAGAGAATGTCGAGCATCATGTTTGGAGATCTCAAGTTTCCGGAGGTGAAAGCATGATTCCCGTTATGGACATTAAATCGATTGGTATCACCTACGAGCAGTGGACGAGTGCTTGCTTTCAAGCAGAATCACGAGCGGTTGAATCCGAAGAGGTTCAATCCGTTCAACGTAGAGCTGCTCAGCATGGGCGTTGGGATTTGGTGTACAACCTCTCTCTCATCGCTGGCTTGGAAACATCTGTTCTCATCGATGCGAATGGAGAAATACAAATCGACTGGGGCTCTCCTGGACGTGTACCACTTCGTCCTCCTGTAGGGATGATGGCTCCGTTTCGAGTATGGGTACACACCCACCCAGGATTCCAGGCATATTGGAGCCTTACAGACAAAAACAGCCTTGCAATTGCGCAAGGGATTCTTTCTCGAGCCCTCGTTCTCGGTGCACCCGGTATCAAACAAAGTCGGAACATTGGGCCTGAAAACGTCGAGACCATCAGTCAAGAAGGTCCACTTCAACATTGGACAGAGGAAGAGGTCGTTGCGTGGGATAGATGGTTTGTGGAACGTGAAGCTACACCGATTGAGGTGGTTGCTTGACCTCAAACGTACGCTCACCACGCGATGATGAAGAGAAAATCAAGGCGCATCTCGCCATTCTTCGAGGTCAATCAAAATCCTTGAAGGAAGTTCTGACCGATATGTTGGGACAGGAACCAAGCGACGATCTTGTCGAAGCTGTCGAGAACCGAATCTTGCTCGCACAAGAGCAAGAAGAGTCCATCGAACTTGGAAAGATTGTTGAATCCATCCAGAAGATGCAATCGTGTTGGGTTTAGGCATTCTTGTAAGTCGCTCTTCGGCCTTCGATTAAAGCGCTGAGACCTTCGAGTGCGTCTTCCGTTGAGAAGATTCGATCCAATCCTTGCAACTCAAGTTGAAGTCCTTCATCGAGTGACATTGAAGCGGTTGCATCGATTCGTTCACTTGCCATAGCCAGTCCGATTGGTGCAGTAAACTTGAGCGATTTCAATTGGCGAGCAACGGTCTTGTCTTCAGCATCGAATCCATCTGGACAGGAGCCAGCGAGTAATGCATCCATGTTCCCATCTGAGAAGAATTTCTTCGCAAATTTGACGACTGGACTGTTCTCATTCATCGGCTTACCAGGATACTTGTCTGATGGCTTACCTGTTGCATGAATTTCAGTTATGCAGTTCGGAACATCATTGATGTCAACAAGATGCGTTACAAGTCCAAGATCTGTTGCAGTTTCCGCATTCATGAAATTTCCTGCAAGAACGGCCCATCGGCCAAGTTCTCGACCTGCAATTCGAGCAGGTCGTTGTGTACCACCGAGTGCTGGGTAAATTCCAATGCTCGTCTCTGGAAATCTGAATTGTGTCCTTCGAGTTCCAATACGATAATCGCAAGCGAGGGCAAGTTCAAGCCCTCCTCCAAGCGCTAGACCGGTCGTCAAAGCAATCGTCGTTTTACTTGAGTCCTCGAGTGCTGCGAGAAGAACATGCCCATTTTCGGTGAAGGTTTCAATGTCTGGAATGTCATCCGAACGAATCTTGTCAACAAAGAATTTGACATCTGCTCCAGCTACGAATGCTTTTCCAGCACCATCGAGAACGATGGTCGAAACATTGCTATCTGAATTTGCGGCTTGAACCGCCTCCGTGAGTTGAGCAACAACGACTTCGTTCAATGCATTCATTGCTTCAGGTCGATTGATGGTAATGGTTGCAATTCCATCCTCTGTTGAGGAATCAACGTAAGAGAAATCCCAGTTAACTCCTGCATCTGATCGATCCTTGAAGAACGAAGGAAGCACCCATGCATCTCCGGCAAGCGATTGATACGCTGATGCCATACGATACGCTTCTGCAACTCCGATTCGATTCATCATTTCGAACGGCCCTCGAGCCCATCGAAGACCGACTTTTGCACCACGATCAACATCTTCCATCGAACAGATATCTTCCTCAACAATCTGTGCTGCAACACCGAAGACGACTCCCAAAAGACGCTCAGAGACTGTTGTATACTGTTCTTGAGTGTATTCGGTTTCATCTTCAATCGGCCACATTGCATTGTTCGCAACAAGGTCTCGGAGATTCTGTGCGCCATTGTAGCGAGGCGTGTTCAATTGTTCTGCAAGATAATCTGTGGAATGCAATGCAATCGGTGGGCCTGTAAGGTTCATCAATCCAAATGGGCCGAGTCCTATTCGGAATGCTTTGCATGAAATTGCATCGATTTGTGCTGCTGTTGCAACACCTTCTTCCAGCAACAAACATGCTTCATTCAGCCAAGGGACAAAGAATCTGTTGACTACAAATCCTGGTCGATCTTTGCAAACAATCACCACTTTTCCAAGCGTTCGACAGTACTGAACGGTTCGATCGAGTGTATCCTTGGAGGTTGTTTCAGCAGGAATAACCTCAATCAATCGGTTCTTAGCAGGATGATAGAAGAAGTGCAATCCTACAAACCGGTCTGGTCGGCCTGTTGCTTCTGCTAGTGCATTAACTGAGAGCGAGGAGGTGTTGGAGGCAAGGATTGTTCCCTCACCACAAACCTCGTCGAGAGTTGAAAAGACCGAGGTCTTGATTCCAAAATCTTCGAACACTGCTTCGATGACCAAATCGGTATCTTCAGCTGTATTTTCTGTTCCAACAACATCCGTGATTCGTCCAAGTGTGGCATTCACTTCGTCTTGTGAGAAGATTCGCCGCTCGATGGCTTCTTGCAAAAAATTCTCGATAATTGAGCGACCACGAGCAACATATTGTGCCTCCCTGTCGACCATTTGAACATTGAATCCTTCTTGAGCACTCTTCTGTGCAATTCCTGAACCCATGTTTCCTGCACCGATGATTGCGACGTTCTCAACAGCCTTCATGCCGTGAACGAATGGCAAACCGTTCATGAATCATACGCTCTTGCGTTTTGTTCATTCGGTGTTGAAAAGAAATCAAGTATGGGGAATGCAACGGGGTTTCATGCCAGAACCACCGATGGTACTCCCAACAACTGAACTCAAAACCATTAGTGACAAAATAAGCGAAACAATTCAAATCGGCGGTTCTGTACGTTCTCTTCTCGCTGATCACTCTACGCAAGGGCGATTTGACTTGAATTGGGAAGTGGATGCTGCAGTTGAAGCGTTGAACGTCTTTGGTTCTCGTTGGACCATCGAAATCCTTTCCACTCTGTACATCGCTGGCGATCGACGATTCAATGAAATGAAGCATCTGCTCAAAGGAATCTCTTCTCGAACACTTTCGGACAAATTACGCTATCTTGCTGACGAAGGTTTGGTCGAACGAATCGTGACCGACGGGCCTCCGGTTCGTGTAACCTATCGATTATCAAGCCATGGAATGACCTGTGGTCGTCTTCTTTCACCATTGGTTGCATTCATGAAAATCCATCAAGGATCGATCATCAGCACATAGATGCATCAATACGATGAATTAAGATACAATGAGGATATCCTCAACCTATGCCTCTCCTTGCGCAATGGGTTCGTCAGCGTCCATGGCTGGCCGCTGGACTCGCTGGAGCGGCAGGTGGAATCGCAGGCCTTGCACACGGTGTTGCGGCGATGGCTTCAACGGCATCTGCATTCGCATTTGGTGGAATCTCAACAAAACGACAATCGAGCGAACACCCATTCCGCACTCGTGTTCTACGCACCCTTGAGCGACATCCTGGCTTGTGCTATCGGGAATTGCAAAACGAACTGAGTGCTGCGAATGGAACGCTTCGACATCATCTTGACGTGATGCAAAATCAAGGAAACATCACGGTCATGCCTGTGAATGGACGTACCTGTTACTTCGCAGGTGGACCTGCTCAGGTTGAACTTCTTCAATCGGTTTCAAATGATCATCAGCGTATTGCTTCAAGCCTTCCAATCGGACTATCGGCCGTTCAACGACAAGTAATCGATGACATTCTTGAGGAAGGTATTCCGCGCTCGCAAGCACAACTTGCTCGAAGAATCGGACGCAGTCGAGCAAGCGTTCACTCTGCAGTCAAAGTCTTACGTCGACGAGGCATATTACGATTGGATGTTCTCAATCTTGCCCCTCATATTGAACCCGAAACATTCCGAAGAAGCGAACGTGTGACCTACAACTGGGATGACGGTCGTCGTGCTCAAGCATAATTTTCCCTTTCTGAAAAGGAATTGTTGCATAGCCTTCAAAGACCATCGCCACTTGTAATCTGTTATGCTCAATTTGAAATTGGAAGAACTTCCAATGCCAACAACGGATCGCTCAATCGATCGATTGGTTGGATGGTTCGTTGAATCGTTTTGTTTTGTTCGTCGAAAAGGCGATGCTACGGCCGATTACGGGGCTGCTTCACCTATTCATCGTATGTTGCGTGATCACTTTTTCCAATATCCTCAGAAATCGTGGGATGCACAGGAGCTTTCCGATGAGCTTGCGATGACGCCAGCAGCACTCAATCATCATCTCGCTCGACTTAGCCAATCGGGCTTACTCTCTTACACAAATGAAGGTAAGGGCTGGAGAACCTACATCCTTCGAGGCGGAGGATTGTCCCAAGCCCTCGAGTTGTGTTTCGCTCAATATCGACTGATTCTTGATCAGAAAATGCAGTTGCTTCAACCACGATGGCAGCGAGAAGGCGTATCATTACCAAACGAAATTGCTGAAGAATCACAACTTCCTCTCAACCTCAGCATTGTTGATTATCGATCGACTCAGCAGGATGCTTCGGATTTGACACAATGGATGGCTGATTTTGGATTGCTTGGCGATCGCCCTGGAAATGAAATTCTTCACAATTCGGTCTCTGAACAACTGTTCAATCTTCTACTCAACACTGGAACACCCGTTTCACTTGATGATGTTCACGAACAATTTGGAGGACAGAAGGCACGACTTGGACGAATCCTCGAACGTTTTCGAGCATGTGGTTTCGTGGAACGAATACCGCGTACTGACCGTCTTGCATCGGCTCTTTGGTCTGCAATGATGACGCAACATCAACGACGAGGAGAGGATTGGTTGCTCAAGAAAGGTGGCTTCATGCGAATAATTCCTGAGAAAACCCACGCTTCACTTCTCCAACCACTTGCGAAAGGAAAACTCACTGTTGAAGATGTTCAACAAGCAATGCAGAACATCGATGCTTCTGAACAAATGCTCTTGCTCAATTTACTTGGAGGCCGACTACCACTTGGCTATCGATTGGTTGGACATACGCTTGAAGATTGTCAACAAATCATGACCACACGATTCGATCGAGTCTTGCGTAGGATTCGACGTGTAGGTGCGATGATTGAAGAGGTTCTGTCACCGGGCGATGCATGATGCGTGATTTCGGATTCGATACCTACGAGCCTTGGTCGGGTGAACAACGACCGCTCTATCTCGCTCCGATGGCAGGCGTGTCCGACCTTCCGTATCGTTTGCTTGCGAAGGAATGTGGTGCAGATATCACGATTACAGAATTTACGAACAGTACTGCACTTAGTCGCGAAGCCACAGCCTCTTGGAGAAAAATGGAATCAGATCCTCGTGAACAACCCTTCATTCCACAGATTTTCGGAGGGGAAATGGACGATATGGTAACAGCTGCAACGATGCTTGAGGATTCCGCAGACGTCATCGATTTGAACTTCGGATGTCCTGCTCCAAAGGTCACCAATATCTGTGCAGGTGCTGCATTGATGGGTGAGCCACAAAAACTGGTCTCGATGGTTGAAAACATCGTCGATGCTGTGGACATACCCGTCACGGCAAAGATGCGCCTTGGAACGGGTCAAGGACCCAACAATGCTGTCAACATCTGTCAGTCACTGGAACGAGTTGGTGCGCAACGATTGTGCATTCATGGACGTACACTTCGTCAACGGTATTCTGGAATTGCTGATTGGGAAACCATCCAAAATGCAGTCAATGCTGTTGAAGTCCCCGTTGTAGCGAATGGAGACATTACAGATGCGCAAAGCGCTCAACAGTGTTTGGAATTAACCAATGCTTCGGGACTGATGATCGGTCGTGCAGCAATCGGCCGTCCAGATGTTTTTGCTCAGATCAAAGTCGGTCTTGGATGGATGGAGGAAGAAGAATTGCCGTGGGTCATGGAACGGGATGACGACTGGGATGAGTTGTCTGCAACTTCGAAAGCATTCGCAGCACGACGATGGTGTTGGGACCGTTACGTCACACTCTGTCGAGAAACAACAGGGCTTGCCAAACAGACCATGCAACGTCACGCAATTGCATTCTCAAAAGGCCTGCCTGGTGCGAAATCAGTACGAACGCTTATGCACGAACTTTCAGATGTGAACGAAGCTGCGGAAGCGATTTCCAACTTCTTGAAACCGATTTCAGAAGGTTGACTTCCAATCTTCCAAATCGTTTGCTTCTGCCCAAGCGTCGTCGGTTGTTTCTCCTCGCAACTTGAGAACTTCACGGGAAAGAAGCCAGTAAATGAGAGCAAGAGAGTGTCGACTCTTGTTGTTTGCAGGTAGTGCAACGTCAACGTTTCGCAACTTGTTGTTTGCATCGACGAGGCCAACGATTGGTAGACCTGTGTTAACGGCTTCTCGAAGCGATTGTTGATCGGATGCTGGGTCGGTAACAAACAAGACATCCGGTTCCTTGTAGGAGCGGAGAGCTGGATTGGTGAGGCTTCCTGGGATGAATCGACCAACAGCTGAATTTGCTCCAATCGCTTCAGCAAACATACGAGCAGGACGTTGTCCGTACTGCCGAGCTGAGACGACCATAATCTTCGATGGATCGTATTGATTCAAAAAGGATGCAATGATGCGGATTCGAGTATCTGTTTGATTCAAATTGAGAAGGTAAAGACCATCGGAATTGACTGTATCGATAAAGCGACTCATATCAGCGCTCTTCTGCTTTGTTCCGATGTTCACACCAGATTCTTCATAGAGTTCAAGTGGAATCAAGAGTCCCGTTTCTTCAGTCATAGTATGGCCTCAGCAAGCAACCGACCTAAACGCTCTTCTTAACCACTTCGCATCATCTCAGAACTCCATTTTGATGAAAGAAGGGGAAGAAATCAAATCTATGTTGACGAAAGATGCATCATGGGGGGCGTTTTTTCAGGTGCAAAAATCGGCCCTGAGGACTATTATTGTGATGAAGATGGAAACGCATTGCCCGTTAGTGCGAGCGACTTGGAGCGATTCATGTATTGCCCATTGTCTTGGCAACTTGCCAAAGAAGGTACATCAGGCGTTGGCGAGGCGATTGAAGAAGGTGTTGAGAAACACAAAGAGATTCACAATGATATGAATGAATATCAAGAAGCCATGATCCGAATGCGTAGATCGCTTCTCATCTGGTCGTGGTGGTTTGGGATTATCATCGCCTTTGCCATCGATTCAATCGCCTTTCTCTACATCGATGATGTCATGAATCCTCCTCTCGAATTCGCTAAAATTCTCTCGATGTGGTCAGTTTCTTGTTTAATTGTAGCAATTCTATCCATTGCATTACCATGGCGGAATTGGTTCAAATTTGAGCGAAGTATCAAAGAAATTCGCGACCTAAAGGAACAATTTGAATCGACTGGATTAGAACCAACATGGAGTCCAATCGGATTCTTGGGAGGATGGTTTTCAGCAGGAAGGACAGAAGCAGGTTTGCTTCTTGCTACGATTGTCATCGGCGCTCATGCCATTGCATTGGTTGCTGCAGAAGATCGAGACCAGGCTGCATTTATTCTCATCGTCATTGCTTTCATTTGGACCTTCTTGGCAACATGGCAACTTCAACGGTCGCTCAAGGCTGAGAATGAAATGGTGGAGAATCGGAAGAAAGCGGGCCTTGAGGAAGGAGCTCAATTGATGTATTCAGACGATGACAAAAGTAGCGACCTTCTCATCGATCCAGTTTCCGGCCTACGTGGACGCCCGGATCAAATCGTCATCATCGATGGGGAATTCATCCCTGTGGAACAAAAGACAGGAAAGGTTCCAAAGAAGCCTCATGCATCGCATCGTTTGCAACTGTTAGCCTACATTTCCCTCGTTGAAACAAGTACCAACAAGTCTCCACCATATGGCGTTCTTCGCTATGGTGAGGACGATGTGCATCAGGTCTTTTGGGACCAACATGCGCAACAACATCTCCAAGAGAGTATTATCGAAGTTCAACGATTAATGGTCGAAGGTGGTGCAAAGCGTAACCATGAGCGAAAAGGGAAATGTCGACATTGCAGTCGTCGTTATGCCTGCAGTGAATCGCTTGTCTAATCGACAACACAGACATCATCTTGAGGATAAACCGTGCAGGAACGATCAACATAGACGTTCAGCAAAAAGTCATCCTGCTCTCCAAACAGGCCACCACCTGTACCAACGATGTTGATGTTCCATTCGCCAGAAACAAATTTTCCATCCGCTCCAGGAACGATGTTCACATAAGGAGCAGTCTTCGTTGAATCGTGTGTAGCGTTGTATCGAAGCGTTCCGAGTGAATCTGTAATCCTGACTTCAACCTGACGAGGATCCAATATTCCAAGTTGCTCAAAGATTTCTTTGACCGTTTCACCAGCCATGGTCGTTTTGAAGTAGACACCGATAGCTGTTACTTCTGAATCGACTGTAAACTTCTCATTCCACTCTCTGCCAACTTCTGCTTGATCGAAGAAATGTTCAATGCTCGTTGTCTCAGTTTGCGTCTGTACTTGAATATCGCCACGTAGGTGCTCCATGTATTCCCTACTTTGGAGAAGACCAATGCAACCCGATGTTGAGACCAGCAACATCGAGAGGGCCATAAAGACCGTGAGAACTCTCTGCTGCATGTACCCCTCCAATCATCTCAACGATATGAAAATCACCCCAACACAGGGAAGCGTTGAAACGGACCTTCAGATTGTGTCAACTTGCCTGAATGACGCAAGAGCAACTCCGAGCGCAAGCGATGACGAACCCTATGAGTGCTGACAGGCATCAATCATTCGAATTTTGCACCACAGGTTGGACATTCTTTCGCATCGGCTGGAATGACTGCACCACACGCACCACAATCCGCAGTCTCGACCTCTGGTTCACGCTTTCTTCGTGGCCGTCGTCGTGGCTTTGTAGCACTCGTCGCCTCGCCATCCTCTTGGGCGAGTGGCTGTTCAGCATCATCTTCGAAAGCAAAGTCTGCACTTGCTTCAACGATTTCGTTTCCAGCGAGTGAACTATCGGTAATGCCCATGCCAACAACGACCTTTTCGCCTGGCATAACGCCTTCTTCACCCGTGAGTTCGTAGAGATCGCCGCGGATTTCAGCATCACTCGCAGAGAGTGTTGTCCATGCAGCTCCGTCCTTGTCCTTACCATCATCCTTGAGCGATTTCATCTCATCCTTGCCCGGTAGGAAGGCATCTAAATCATGCCCTTCAAAGGATTCCTTCACCGTTTTCAGGGTGGTTACAACTTGGTTCTGCATCGCTTCAATTTCTTCTTCTGTCATGTCTTCCATGGCGATTTCATCTGCGTTTCGCAGATCGTAAGCAGCCGTAACCTCTTGCTCAGCAGCGACGACATTCTCATCCCACTCTTCCTCGAGATTGGACTCATCGTATCCAAATTCTTTGACTGCATCGGCAAAGTCTTCTGACCCACTCACAATCTTGTCCTCATCTTCTTCAGGCAATGATACAAGTTCTTTCTCTTCAGGAACATCTCGAACTCGACGTTCTCGACGCTCGAAGAAGGACGAAACATCCTGCTCAGCGCCACAGTAAGGACAATTCTCCATAAGGTCTGGAATCGATTCACCACATGCATGACAATCGTGGAATTGTGAACGGGCCTTGCGGAGGTTAAAGTTACAGTGTGGGCATCGATTTTCATCGCCCTCAAGTTCCCCATCACACGCAGGACAATAATTGAAGATATCACGTTCGACTTCTTCTTCTCGTTCTCGAGTAAGCAAGACGGTAGCGATGAGGACACCAATGAGGGCAAGCGCACCAAACAACATCAACATCGCCGTTCCAATACCATCGCTACTTCCACCACTGGACCCACCCCCATCGGTATATGCCGTTGAAAACGAGCGTTCGTATGCATCAGCAACCATTGGGTCTGACGGAATCAGTTGAACAATCGACATCTTTCCTGATGCGGTGAACGTGCATGAAACCTCGATTCTATCGTCTGGATTTGCGACTGTGATATCAATGATTCCCCATGTCGTTTGGCTGTTCTTGCACGTAAATGTGACATCACCAGTTCCTCTTGTGGCTTTGATGTCCAACGTCATGGTATAGGATTCCCCCGATTCGAGCGGGAAGGTTGCAGGATCGCCAGCATCATCGGTAATCACCCATGAGTCATCATCCCAATTGAGTTCAAGATTGGCTTCAACCAGAACTGAACCTGTTGCAACACTGTTCGTTGGAACTCGATCATATGAATCACCTGCAGCCTTCCATTCAACATTGATGTAAGCTGTATGCTGCCCCAACTCGGTGACATGTGTTGCCGTATAGGTATAGGTTTGACCAGAGTTCAGCGGTATGGGTTCAGACTCGTAAGATTGACCTTCCCATGTGTAAATGAACGTTCCAGAGACCGCTACATCACCTGTATTTGTTGCCGTCATTGACCAGTCAACAAAGGAACCAGCAGCAACCGAGGACCGACTTGGAAGCGCTAAAGGATCGACAAAAACGTCAGGGATTTCTGGGAGTGTGAACGTGACGAGAAGTTCGTCGTTATCGGTTCGCTCTTGGATGAACGAACCTGATGTGAACGGGTCGATGACAACAGCAAGCGTGTATTGACCGGTTTGTAATCCAGCAATGTCCGTGCTCGTAATCGTCGTTGTCCAAGGTTGTGTGCTGTAGCCCGTTCCTGAGATGCTGACATCAAACGCTTGTAAGGAGCGAACGGTTGTTGCTCCTTCTCGGAATTCCAAGACCATAGGAACAACTGTTGTTCCTTCACCTGCTTCACGGGCAATTGTACCGGAAACAGTCCACGGACCGATAAGAGAGCCTTGTGTTTCTGTGATGGTTACATCGCCCTGATGCGAGAGATCGAGACGAGGTTCAACAATGAGGGCGACTGTTGTATCCTTCCCAACCTCAGACGACTCTTGAATCACATCGTTTGCATCTGGTGTGAGAGTTATTTCGTAGGTTCCCGTTGAAGGAGCAGTGAAGGTTGTATTCACCCATGTCTCAGATCCAGCAAGGATGGCATCGGTTGCAAGTTGAACATCATCCATGTTTCCAGGATATCGAATCTCAAGATGTGAGGCGTCAGCATCAACACTGCCAATGTTGGCAATTTTGGTATTGAGTTCGACCGTATCACCAGAATGAATTCCAGAAGATGGATTCAGGATTGATTCGGTGATGTACAAACTTGGAAGACCCTCGACAATAAAAGAGTAATAGAACTCATGCGTCGGTCCATTGTTGTATGAGTAACTCACCCACAACTTGTTTTCATCTTGAGCCAAACCATCCCACGTTGCATCAACCGTTGCAAAATCATTCGCAGCGATGTTGACTGTTGATGTCAAGAGACGCGTACTTGGCGAAATTGCATTTGCATAGAACGAATACTCAACGTTTGCAGCAAGTTGTGAATTGGTGTTTTGCAGCGTCAATGAACCGGTGATTGACCCCCCTTCGGTCGGACTTGCGGGGAGGATGCTCAGCGTCTGTTCAGAGGCTTGTACACCATTGCTATCGTAGGAACTTACTGGGATAACACCAAGTGATGCGACCATCAGAAGAACACAGCAAATCGCGTAGACGCCCCTCGCCATGATAATTCGACGACATGCAAAGCACTTGAACCCATCTGGTCAGAACCTGTTGAGATGCTACAAAAATCGATGGGAGAAGGGGAGATTTGAAGGATGGTCGCATGCCTAAGCAAAGCATGGGAGGACGAGTTGTTGCTGTTGGCCTCGTGACCTTCCTCGTTCTCTCCATCTTTTCTTCAATTCCAACCCAAATCCTACATCTCGAGGAGAATCCTGAAACCTACAACACCTCTGCTGTCAACATCGTCTTCTCAAACGGTCCAGCAGAGGATGAATCGGTGACTGGCCTCAAGACGGTGACGTTCAGTTTGACAGGTACGGGAACCATCGATTCAATCCTCGTTGAAATCGCAGAGGTTGGTGGCACTTATTCCACACTCACCAACCTCACTGGAACGCCGTGGCTGTTTAATTTCGATTCAACTTCACAAACGAACGGCACCTATACCCTTCGAGCGACAGGATGGGATTCAGATGTCAGCGATGTTACTGTTGCAACAACCGATGAGTTCACCATCGACAATCAAGTTCCAGTGATCACAGCATTTACTGCCTTATCTCCCGATGTTGGAACGGGTGCGACAAGTTCCGACCGTGCATGGTACAATGTGGGTGAGACCGGTACGATTGAATTCAGATATGGAATATCCGATGATGATTTTGATCGAGCGACGTTGCAAAATGTTCCGGGGCCTGGCTCCCCTGCAACCGACGGACCAACGTCCCTAGCCTATGGCTGGGATTGGAGCAGTGGTTCATTTTCAGAAGGAACATGGAACCCTCGACTTACGGTTTTCGATGATTCTGGACTCAGTAGTTCGGAAACGATCTTCATTGGAATCGACCGAACTGGACCGACGATGAACAGCGTATCCGTTGGTAACGGTGGAACGTGGCAATCAACGACATCGGTCAGTATTACTGGAATTCTTGATGCTGCAAACGATGGTGCTGGCAGTGGTGTTGACGTTGTTGAATTGCAAATCGATGGCGGCACTTGGTCAACGATTACAACGAATACGCATACTGTCACCTTGAGTGAAGGAAATCACAGCATATCACTGCGAGCAACAGATCGTGTTGGTAACGTCGGGAACACAATTTCTGAGACGGTTCGTGTTGATACATCAATGCCAGAACTTGTTGGATGGACGGTTGATCCACTGACGACAAACTTGATTGGAATTGCGAACATTTCGTTCTCGACCTACGACCTTCTTTCTGGTATTGATGAAGATGCTGTATCGCTTCAATACGGGTTTGATAGCAACGGTGTTGGCCTTACGCCCGACTTATCTGGTCAATGGCTCGAACTTCCTGGTTCAGGGCTTGATCGTGGCTTAGCAATGGCCAACTGGGCAACCAAGTCTCGTCAGTATCTCATGCTCAAAGCGACCATTGTTGACGAAGCAGGAAACAGTGAGACAACAGACCCGCAAGGTTTCCAAGTGATGCCTGGTCTTGATCTATCTTGGAATACAACAGCAACAGATCTCGATCGATTGGTCGTTCGACCAGGAGAGAACTTCGGTAATGTGACCATCACTGGTGAAGTACGTTCCAATCAAATGTATGCGGGTGCAGTCGTTGTAAGCCTTGAAGCCGCTCCAGCTGATCGAAGTGCGACGACACAATGGACTGTCATGAGCGTCCTAACCCTGCCTGCTGGATCGCTTGGAGATAATGTCGAATCTGTTGAATGGTCCTATACTGTTCCGAACAGTGGGCAATATGATCTTCGTGTACGTATTGATCCATCCAACGTCATCGATGAAAACAGTGAGATCAACAACGACCATTACATGGTCGTTACAGGCGCTGATGTGTCAAGTCCTGGCCTTGTGCCATCGTTTGCACCTTCACTGATTGCATTGATTTGCATTGGTTTCTTTGTTGCCTTGATTCAACAACGAGATTGAAAAACTGTGGCAGGAGGCATCAACACATGCGACAGGGGCTGCCACGTATTCCCAAGGACAGAATCGCTGTCCTTATTGGTACAAAGGGTACCACAGCAAAGGCTCTGCGAAAAGCATCAGGCGCTCAGGAATTCCACATCGATTCTGAATCTGGTGATGTGGAAGTTGTTTGGGGCGAGCCAGGCTCATACGACCCGATCAAGGCGATGAAATTCCCAGATGTCATCAAGGCCATTGGCCGAGGTATGGCACCGAAAGCGGCGATTCGACTCCTCGAAGATGATCATTTCTTTGAAATGGTTGATTTGAAAGATTTTGTAGGTAAGCGAGCCCAACAACAACGACGTATTCGAGCACGTATCATCGGCAGTCAAGGAAAGATTCGCCGACTGATCGAAAACCTCACCGATGTGGAAATTACGATTTACAAATCGACGGTTGTCCTGGTTGGTGATGCTGATGGCCTCGGTTTGGCTCGACAAGCAGTTGAGATGATCGCTGGTGGTTCAGAACATGGAAGTGTTCTTTCGTTCTTAGAGCGAAGTCGTAAGCGAATGAAAATGGACAATCGTTCCCTCGAGTCCATAGAGACGCGAGATGATGATGGAGTTGCCGACGGATTTGATGGTCTTGTACCGGGATTGTCTGATGTTTCAGAACGAAGAGGTCGTCGATTGCGCGCAAGTCAAATCGATCCTGATGATGATGAAGCCGTTGCGGACATGATGGAAATGGCTGAAGATGAATCCATTACGTGGGAAGAGGAGTGATTCACTCTTCCTCTTCTCGTTGAACGACGTACGATAAATCCATTTCAAGAACATCATACATTGCATCTGCAAGTTCAACATCGAGGCCGTTCTTATTGGCCCATTCGACAAGACGCGTCACATCACGAACCAAGAATTCCTTTGCTTTGGGATGATGTTGGATAACAGCTTGACCAACATCGATAACGATTGGAGCATTTCCGTGCCAGAGAATGTTGAATGGAGAGAAATCACCATGAACCAACTCAGCCTTTTGCCAAGATATGGCAAGGAACTCGAGCATTTCATCATACACTGCCTGTGGATGGTCAATCTTCACATCACGTAACTTTGGAGAAGGTTGCGATTCGGTACCCAAATAGTCCATAACGAGGACATTTTTCTGAATTGCAATCGGTTGAGGAACTGGAAGTCCCCAACGATACAGGCGTGTTAAATTTCGATGCTCCTTACGCACCCAGACATCAACAAGATCACGATGACGTCGGCGAAGACCACCAAATCGTGGATCACCCTCAATGTATTGCATCAAATTCTTGAAGACTGCATTGGATGTATGGAAGATTTTGACTGCAACACTCTTCCCTTCGAGATTGGTTCCATGAAACACGTGTGCTTCCTTGCCTCGAGCGACTGGAAAATCGAGCGTATCCAAGACACCTGCATTCATCAGTTTGTACAAGGACATGAGTGTTAAGCGGTCAAAAACTTGGTCGAAGACACGACGGTCAACCCAGTCATAGGTACCACTTCCCATCGCTCCTTGGATTCGGTTCTCAATCTTCTGAAACATGCGTTTGTTCTTCTCATCCTTCATCCAATTGTATTGGCTATCTTTCTTAGCCAGATCTGAAATAAATTTTGATGTGTGTTGATTGTTGTATTCATCATCAGCCTGTTCCTCTTTGGAACGTTGCTGTCTGTTTCGTTTACGGCGTGTCTGCTTTCGTTGACGAGTACGTTCCGTCAACTCATCCCAGTCGTCGTTTGAACGTCCCATGTCAATACGCCTCAAACGATTGTTCGGTATTGAATTTCTTCAACCCTTTGCTGATCAAGCAAACAATGCGTCGATATCATCGTCATCATCATCGTCGTCATCAAGAGGTTCTGGCTCTGGCATTTCTTCCATTGCAGGTGCTTCCTCGACCTCTTCCTCATCATCCGAGCCAAACATGTCGTCAACATCGTCATCGTCATCATCTGAACCGAACATGTC
>CEUV01147268.1_pt1 | contig 24924 bp, 17 predicted proteins | sample 356401 | NCBI WGS metagenome assembly CEUV01 (sample SAMEA2622710, study PRJEB7988) | marine metagenome | isolation source: saline water (ENVO:00002010), including
CCACCGGCTGCATTTTGATTTACAACATTGGTTACATTAGGGCTACCTGCTGTAAAATCCCCTTTAACTCTAATAAATGAATTAAAATTTGATTGAGTAGAGAATATGGTAGCATTACTTAAATCTAATCCTGCAAATTGTACTTGTGGGTTCGCCATCCTTTAGTTTTTTTCTTTTTATTAATTTAATGCAACACTTATCAATTATAAATATATTTTAGAATACTAATTTCGTCATTATTGGACTAAAGTTATCTATACTATTTACTCTAATTTGATTAAAATTACTTCCTAAATTATACTGAGCTGTAGCTGAACTTATTGATGTTGAATTACCTGTTCCATCAAATCCATTTACAATTAGTAATGCTTGATTAATATCTTGTTTATCATTAAATCCACCTGCACCATTACTTAAACTAGCTGGTACTGTATATGTACATGGTGATGTTTCTTGGTTGTTAGCAAATAATCTAACAGAATTTAATTGAACATTTCCTGCACTTGGAGCTGCTATTGTTACAGCTGTTACATCACCTGAGTTATTAGTTACACTACTTATTCCTAATACTGGTACGTATGCACCTGCTGTACCACTTGTATCTCCTGAATCTGTTACAGTTGCTGTAAATGTATTAGCTCCTGTACTTGTAATTGAAACACGAGCATAATCTAAACTCATATTTCTAAGTATTACAAAATCACCAGTTGATAAACCGTGAGCTGTAGATGTTACTGTTATTGTTGTTGTTGATCTACTCCAAGATAATCCTGAATATAAATTACCTGTTGATTGTAAATAAATTTCATAATCAGTACCTGAACTATCTGCTAGGTAAGTTACTTGACCATTAAAGTTAGTTCCAGCTGATGTACCTGTTGCACCTTTAGGTCCTGCTGGTCCTTCTGAACCTTTTGAACCAATTTCTCCTTTTTGACCTTTTGGTCCATTTGGTCCTGCTGATCCCTTAGGTCCTGCTGGTCCGTCTTGTCCTTTCTGTCCTTTAGGTCCTGCTACTGATGAATCATCTCCTTTTTGTCCTTTTGGTCCTGCTGGTCCCTGTGGTCCTACACTACCTTTAGGTCCTGCACCTCCGTCTTGTCCTTTTTGACCTTTTGGTCCTGATGGTCCTACTGAACCTTTTGTACCTGTTGGTCCATTTGATCCTTTAGGTCCTACATTACCTTGAGGTCCTTCTGCACCTTTTTGTCCTTTAGGTCCCGTTGCTCCATCTGCACCTTTTTGACCTTTAGGTCCAGCTACTGAAGAATCTTCTCCTTTTTGTCCTTTTGGTCCTGCTGGTCCTGCTGGTCCTTCACTACCCTTAGGTCCTATTGAACCTTTTGGTCCTCCACTACCTGTTGATCCTTTAGCTCCAGTTGATCCTTTAGGTCCATTAGCTCCTTTAGGTCCTGCTGGTCCTTGTGGACCTGCTGGTCCTGCTGACCCTTTAGGTCCTGAAGCTCCATCTTCTCCTTTAGCACCTTTATCTCCAGCTGGCCCTTTAGTACCACCTGAACCTTGTGCTCCTTTAGGACCTTGATTACCTTGAGGTCCTTCTGAACCTTTTGGTCCTACTTCTCCTTTTTGACCTTTAGAACCACTTGCACCTTTAGTTCCTGCAGCACCCTTAGTTCCGGTTTCACCTTTTTGACCTTTAGTTCCTGATGATATACTACCAGAGTATAAATTACCTGCTGGGTCGATTAATACTGCTCCTATTGAACCTGTAGCTATTTTTGATGCTACGTTAGGGAATCTAACAAAATTAGATGTTGAAGCAGGTCCGTGAGTTATTAGTGATCCTGTAACTACAAAAGAACCAGAAACTTTAATTCTGTAGTCATCAGTTGCTGTGAAAGCGTTTATAGATTGCGATACCTGAGCTGCCTGGACTGTTTGTCCAGTTGCTATACCAGTATTCGATAATGATTTAATTGCCATGGTCTAAAGGTTATATTTTATTATAAATATTATATTTTTATTGTCTATCAATGTTTACTAAAATAGTTGTATCAGTTGTTCTTGAAGTTGGCAAAGGTTGCGCTAACTTACCAACTGCTACTAATTCGTTATTATTATTATACATACCAACTGTCGTAACATAAGGTGAAAAGAATGATGAAGTTATGTAATTGTAAACTCTACCATCATTACTAGAACCTGATATTGTTGTTGGGTTTTGAGAGTAATTAAACTCATCTTGTCCTATAGTACATTTGTACTGCGTCTCATAAATAGTAAAGGAAGATGAGAAAGAACAAGTTATATTTAAAGTATCAACAAAGTTATCAACATCAGCTAACCCAACTGTTCTTCCATTCCAAACTGAATCTCCATATTCAGCTGTTCCATACACATATGTTTCTCCCGTTCCTTCTTTTCTACTACCTCCTGTTAGGATTATCATTCCATGTTCGTAAATAATATTACCAACTATAATAGAAGAACCACTACCTAATAGTGGAGTTTCTCTTTTTAATACTCCTTCTCCATCATCAAAATAACTACCACTTGGAGTTATAATTCTAATTGATTTAGGTACTATTTGATCACCAAACATTTTTTTAGGTATAGATAATACACCTATTGTAGGAGGTATTTCTGATGATCCATATAAAGAATTTCCATAAGTAGCTTGTCCGTAAACTGAACCTGAATATGTTGCTACTGTATAAGAACTTGTTGGAAAATATCTATAGGGGTTTAAATCTGTTTGTGGGTAATTATAATAGCCATTACTACCAATTCTTCCTCTTATTGTTCCATCTAAATTAAATGATGCAGTGTTTGCTATTTGAACATCTCCATTACTACTAGAAATATAATTACCATAATATAGTTGTTGGATTGAATTGTATACTGCTGATTGTGAAAAGGTACTACTAGGTATTCCTGTACCTATAGAATGATTAAATTTAGCTCCCTTATATCTTATAATTCCAACATCAGATGCCGTTAGCGCATTACCTGAAAATGAAAAATTTTTTTCTACCTCAAGAGGTGAAATTATTATGTCTTGGGAATTTAAGGTTTTGAAAGCAGCCATCCATCTTAAAAATCTAATTTAACCCTAATAAGAGCTTCTTTTGTAAAGTCTTTATTTAATGGTTTAGATAATTTAGCTACAGCTAATAATTCATTTGCATCATTATACATTCCTACTGTTGTAATATAAGTTTGTGGGTTATTAATAAAATAATTATAAATAACTTCACCAGTTGATCCTGAAACATATGATGGGTTTTCTGAATAATTAAATTCTGAATTTCTTGCTCTAACAAATACAAAATCAGATGTAATTGTTTCTTCTGAATTTAAACCAAATCTTCCGTTTTGTGAAGCTGTAGTAACCGAAGCTAATGCTTTATAAAGTTTAATTTGATTATTTGCGTTAGTATTTGTTGTTTGTACTGTACCTAAATTAATACCTTGAACTGTATTTAAATCTAAGGCATCACCATTTAAAATTAATGTTCCAATATCTGGTAAGAATAAACCATAAGATCCTTTATCTGTAGTATATCCATTACCACCAGAAGCCGAATTATAAGATTTACCTTCAGAACCACTAATTATTTGGTATGCTCTTGTTGCACCATAATAAGTTGGTACACTTACCATTTTAGAGTCGTCTGTTAATGTTAATTGTGTTGTTGCACCAGCTACACTACTTGATAACATCAAATTTAAAGATCCTGGGAATAAAGCTTGTTTGTATCTTGATCTTTCAACACTTACAATGTAAATAGAACTACCTGAATAGTTACCAAATACAAATCCTGCGTTTTCATCTTCTAATACTAAAGTTCTGTATTGTCCAAATATTGTTTGAGTAGGTGAAGAATTATTTACATTTGCATTATATGCTAAAGCTCCTCCTCCTGTTGAATTACCATAAGCTAGCTCAAATTGAGCTTGTGAATTTGATCCTGTTGTGTTTTCATTATAAACAGTTATATAATATTTCCCTGATACACCATTAACTTGGTTTGATTGAGAGAAAAAACTAGTTAAAGTAGGAACGTTTCCAGTCCAGCAAGTTGCTGTTTGTGCCTGGGCACTTACTACAAAATCATCTGCTTCTAATCTTTTAAATGACATATTCTTTTATTTATTGAGTGTTCTTAGTTATTGTAATAGGAATTGTAATTCTAGCCCCACTATCTAATCCTACTACAGATAATGTACTTAACAACGTTGCATTAGAACCAAATAATGTATTTACAGTAGTAGCTCTTAAATTAAATTGTGTACCTGTTACTGTAGAAGAAACATTTGTTCCTATAGTTTGAGTTGCAGTCGCATTTGCTGCTGTAGCAGCTGCTGTGTTAATACCAGTTCCTTCAAATGTACTTAATAGTCTTACATCTGCTATTGTTGCACTATATCCACTTGTTTCAAACACTTGATCATTACCTAAGTAATTTAATGTTTGAGGAGTAATAGCAACTGTAGCACCTTGTTGAAGTGTAATAGCTGAGTATCCTAGGTTTAGTACTGGTAATTTAGCTGTACCTCTTGGTAGTGTAGCTAATTGGTATTTCATTATTTGAGATTCTTCTGGGAATGCTTCTAATAAAGGCATTCCATCTATAGCTTCACCATAAAATGCAGAACCAGAGGGATGTGATGGATTATATAAAGTATAATCAATTTCATCATCTGCTAAAGCAAATTGAGTAATTCTAAAAGAACCGTCGTTTGCCGCTAGTAACTCTCTTCCTTTTGTAGTTAAAATAGCGTCGATTGTAATTACTGAATTATTTAAATATCCCATTTTGTTTTTTTTATATAAATATTGTTATATGTTCATAAATATGTTACTCTATTAGTTTCTTATCCCTTAGGTCAACAAGTATTTTATCTGGGTCTAATTCTATTTCAGCTGTTGGAAATTCCGGGAATACAAACCCATTAGGTACATTATCTGATTGTAATAAAGGACTGTATACTTCTACAATACTTCCAGATGTTTCGGCTATTGATGTTGATCCTGTTGCGGTACTAAAATTCCCACCACCATAAGTTGTTACAGTATTATTAGATGGTATAAATTCTTTTTTAACTGGTAAACTACCATAAGGGAAAAGTTTATCAATTACAAGAGAATTAGGACTATATCTATATCTTCTTAATAAGAAGAAATCCTTATTTACACCATTTGGTATACCATTTATTAATTGTAATTTTAGTTGGTTATTTTCCGTTTCTGATGGTGGAAATACTCTTTGTATTGTATATACTTTACTTTCTAAATTTTCAAACCTAATTTCATCACCTGGAAATACTTCCCATTGTATACCATACTGTGGGAATGCTGTATCAGCTGGTTCAAATCCTCCAGGGAATATTGGATTAACAGATGCTGTATAAGGAGTAAATCCTTGATAATATCCATTTGCATAAGCTGTGTTTGCATTTGAAGATGATAAGAATATAAAGTCAAATTGATCTTGTGGTTCAGCTGCTCCTTTTGCAAATTTAACTGATGAAGAATATATTGTACCTGTTTCATTACCACTCCAATTTTTAAAATTAGATGATGTTGAAACAAATGTTAATCCTAATGTAGATGTTGATGTTGTAGCAGTCCATGTATTTACAGTAAATGTAGCTATTTCCGTTTCATCACTTCCATTTGTAATTGTTACTGTATTTGGTAAATTAGCACCAAGAGATGCTGAGACAAAATTATTGTTAGTAAATGAATTATTAAACTCAGTATCTAATGATGATATTTTCATTTGAGTTACATTAGCAATGTTTGAATTATTTAACATAATATTACCATCTGCTACTGTTCCCATAGCTGTTGAACCTGTCCAGCTATATGGAAGAGGTCCTATATTATTTGATTGTGAGAAATACCAATAAGGAGCATTAATAGCATTATCTACTGCTGTTCCAGATGATTGATCTGATGTAAATGCTACATCAACAAATGGACCTTCTACTGGTGGGAAAATTGCTGCTCCTCCTTGTCTTTGTGGTCTATTAGTTGGGTTAAAATAGTTTCTATCTGCATCTACTGGTTCATTAATATAATTTGCTTCATAATAATATCTATATCTTCTATTAGCTCTTATTTGATGAGCTGTTGGATCATTTCTGAAATGGAAATTAAATGTTGCATAGGTGGCTTCTGTTGGTTGTAAACCTGCATTTTCTACTGCAGCAGTTAATTTTTTCTCATTTATTTCTAGTAAGAAATATCCTCCTGATGAGCCTTGATTTACAAATCTACAACTATTACTACCTACTACATTTCTTAAATTTAGGGTTAATGATTGACCTTGAGGATAAAAATATGTAATAGTTGGTTCTGCTACTTCTAAAATTCTTACTGTAGACCAACCCGATGCATCTTCAGTTGGGGTTTGATTTAAATTATACTGTAGATATATTTTAATTGTACCTAATACATTTCTCCAGTTACCACTGTCATCACTATAATCAGAACTATCAAATGTACCTCCAGAATCATATCTAAATCTTTGTGGTGGTGTTGAAGGTATTTCAACCTTTATTTCATAAGTGTAAACAGAGCTAAGTAATTGTCTTACTGTTAGTGGTGGTGTTATTGAAGGAGATATAAATGGATCTGTAGATAAGAAAGCATCTCCTCTAGCACCAAATGATCCTGACAATCCTGGAAATGCTGTTGATGCTGTTAAAAATACTGTTGGGTTAACATAATTAATACCATCTGATCCAGATAAACCAAATCTAGATGATGATGTAGCAGTCCAAGGTGCTGTTGATGAAGTATAATCAATTTCTCCTGTTAAACTACCTGTTACTAATTTTCTATTATTATTATTTACATTAAAGTTTGAACCAAACGCCGTTGTATTATAATTTAAAAATTGAGCATTAAAATTAGAAACTTCATCTGGATTACCTGATAAAGGTATAGCGGTTGTAAATGTTCCAGCTGATGTTTGTGACCAGAGTACTGGTACTGGTTCTTTTGCTACTTTAGAAACTATTTGGAAATTGTTTAATTCGTTAAACTTAGTAGATCCTGATACTGTATTAACTCCAATTCTTGCTAATCCTCCTTCTGTCCAAGTACCTTCAACATCAAAAGCTGTGTATGGTGATAATTGAGGTTGATTTGCATCTCCACCATCATTAATTAAATATTTTATGTTGAATAAAGTTTTATTATTAATTACAGGATATAAATCAAATATTCTATCACTGTATGCAAAATATGCTCTTTCATAGTCAATAACTGGAACTGCTCCAAACCCATTACGTAATCCTACTGTACTATTAACTGCATCAGCTTGTGTTCTACTTCCATCATACCTTGGGTTAATTTGTCTTAATAAAGTATAATAAGATTCTGGTACTGTTGATTTAGTTGCTGATCCACTTACTATTGAATCCCAGTTAGAAGGATAATATATATCTGTTGCATAATCAACATTTTGTATTTGTGGATTAATTCTATCAGCATTAATATTATTTAATAAAGGTTGGCAATCAGGAGCATTTGAAAAACCATCTGATCCAGAGAATGCATTATCTATAAATGTAGGTACTCTACCATCACCTTGTAAACTTTGAGTCGGGGTATTGAATTCTAATTCATATTGACTTACTACTAATGAATTTTCTACTGAAGCTGAATTAAATGAACCTGATTCTACTTTTAATGCTACAGATAAACAATCTTTAAAATTAATCGATTGCGATGGTATTAAGAAACTCATTGTAATAGGTAAAGAACCTGTATGTATGTTTTCATTTGTAAACATACTTGTTGTAAATGGAGTAGCTGTAATTAAAGGTGGTACATTAGGAAATTGTACTGAACCTGTAAAAATTAAAATTGAAGCTGTAGGCCATGTTGTTCCTGGTGTTGTTCCTGCTTGCCCATAATTACCAGCTCCATAACCAAATTCTCCATAATTAGCACCTGATATTGCTTCTCCAGTCCATGCATTTAATAACATTGAAGCCGTTACTTGAACATCATTTTGAGGTAATTGGTTAAATACATATAAACCATCTAAACTTGATGATAAAGATGATGAAAATGAAATAAATGCATTTTCCCATCTTGTAGCAAATACATCTTCTACTTGTTGTCCAGGAACTGAAGGATTTATTACTATATTTTCAAACTGAGCAAAACTACCTGTAGGAGTACCATATGAAATAGATCCTACTTTTGCTCTATATATTGCTTGTTCATTTACTGGTAGGTCAAAAAATAATGACTCTCCAAATGAACCTGTAAAAAATATTCTTACTGGGTCATTAGGATTACCATTAAAGTTTTTAGCTCTATATTGTGCATAATTATCTAATTCAGCAAATAAACCAAATTGTGTTGAACCAGATATTGGAGCAGAAGGTGAACCTGCATCAAATAAACTACTAGTATATGAGTATATTCCATTTGTTAAATCTACTTGATATGTTTGAGCCGCTTGATTTTCATTAAAATGTTGAGTTTGAACAGCATTTTGTATTAATCTACTTCCTGACACTGTAACATCTAAATCCATTAAATTTGTAAATGGAGGATCTGATGATACTGATATTGTATTATATGTTAAAGACCAATAACCAGGTGATGGTACAAATTCAAATGTATCTGGTTCTATAGTTACTGTATTTCCATTACTACCTGTTATAATAAGTCTTATTGATGCTTTTTTACCTTGAGCTATAGAAGCACTCATTCCTAATAATATTAAAGCAGCTGTGTTTGCATTATTTATTGAACACGTAGTTGAAGAAGCTACAGTAGCATTATTAAATGCTAATCTATCTGTTAGGGGATTTCCTGTTGTTGTAGTAGTATTAAACTTATAAAGGTTACTTATAGATTGAGTTACTTTTGCTCCTCCCGGAAATGCTTCCTGATAAAAAGAAAACTCCGCACCCATAGCTGGAGGTGTAAAGTTATTTGCCATTTGAGGATAGTTAGTAAATATAAATGGTCTAATTGTTCTTCCAGTATTTCCTGCTACAAAGTTACTTGTTGATGAATCTCCACCTGCAAATACTTCAACTGATCCACTGACAGATGCTGTTGTAATAAGTGTAACTCCATTTACAGGTTGACCAAAGTTTCCTACAGCTGCTAATGTTTTTTCTCCAAATGCGTTTGTAATGTCTCCTCCTGGCATTGTATTAGAAAAGAAATTTAAATTACTCCCAGATGGTAACCATGGGCTTGCAGGGGTTCCTGATCCCGTTTTAGTTACAATATATGCTTTATATGGTCTATGTAAATAAGGATTATATTTATAAAAATTTCCATCTGTAACCCCAGGAGAATATCCTTTATATACCCACAGTTCTTGATCTGATTCAACTGTTATTTGTGTAGTATCTGCTGCTCCGTTTTGAACTTGATAAGTAATTGGAGAACCAACAGTTGAGATTTTAGCATTAAAATTAGGATCGAATATAGTATTTTTACTAGAAGTCAACTGAGCATTCATAATAGAAATACTAGTATTAGCACCAGCTACTGATGAAGAAACTAGAATCCTATTCTTTGCTTCATTGTAAAAATATCTTATTGTTTCGTTAGTTGCTGCCATTTATCATAAATATTTTAAGCTTGAGGTTGTAATCCTCCTTGATTTTGTCCTGATCCCGCATAGTATTGTTGTATTATGTTACCTTGTACTCCAGGTCCTTGAGTTGGTCCATTTCCTACTGGTTTAATTCTAATTCCTACTTCTCTAAATTGTAAATTTAATGGTGGGTTTTGTTGGAAACTATCTTGAACATCTATAGTAAACGTTGATGAACCCGTACCATATGCTGGGATTCCTGGTGCTGATGAAGCTCCAGCTATTATTACCCAATTACTACCATCATTTAAAGGATTAACATACTCTAATTCCCACTTAGTACCAGGAGTAGTAGTAGTTACTGTTATAGTAACTGGTGGGTTTGGATTTGGATTGAAATTTAAAAATGCTGGTGAAAAGTTAGTATTAGGATTTACTTGACCACCACCTAATGAACTAAAATTAACATTAGTTGCTGCTACAGGTGTTGGTGTTGGTATTATTTCAAAAGAAGGACCAATTGGGAATGATGATGCTGTTATATCACCTGTAAATAATGCTAAGGAAGCTGTATTTGAACCTGATATACTTCCTTCAATTAAACTTGAAGCACTTAATGCTGTATATGTATTTGCTTCCGCATTAATAAACCATGGCAGAACTGCTGGTTTGTATTGATTTACTAAATTATCAAAATCTTGTTCTTTTCTACCAGTATTAAAATTATTATAACCAAAAGGATCAAAATAAAAACCACTACCAGAACTAACTCTAAATATGTTACCTGCTACATCTGCTTGGAAGTAACTTGATGAATGCCAACCTTTGAAAAATGACTGTGTTGGAAAATTAGGTACTGGTGGGAAATAACCTTGTGGTACTGATTGTGTAAAATTAATATCAGGTAATACATTTGGATCTATTCCAGATGATGTACCATAAAACGAAAATTGACCACTTGCGCTAAATGTTAAATCATAAAATGCTTCATCTGCTGATTGAACAGCTGCAGATGATGGATCTGGGTTTATAATTAATAATGTTGCATCTGTTGTATTTGGATTGTTATCATTTTGATCACCATGATTTGATATAAAAAATGTTTGGAATCCACTTAAAAAGTTACCATTTACATCTTTAGCTCCTTGTAAATTAAATATTACATACCCACTATCTTCAATAAATGGTAAAATTGTTTCACCATTAATATCAAAGTTAGACATTTTAATATATTTAACTTTATTTGTTACTCCTTCAGTAGCTAAAAAGTTTTGTGCTGTTATTGTTGCTGTAAAAGGATCTACTACATTATTAAAACCTGCTGCATTCATAGTAGCAGCATCTATAGTAATTGTATCTCCAACTTGATATCCCGAACCTGTATTATCATTAAACACTTTTACAAGTACTCTTGAATTACCAGTTGAGTTTGGAGCTGTTGATAAATTCAATATTGCTCCAGATCCTGTACTAGGAGATGTTGTATATTGACCTGGTTGTATATTAACTCCTCCTACAAACGCACCTGATGGTATCGCATTTGGTACTGTTAAAAAAGTATTAGCTTTTAATTGTGGGTCGGGTTGTATTATATCCGCCCAGAACCAAACATTACCAAAACTTGGTAAATTTTGTGGTGATAAGAAAGCATCCTCACTAAAACTAGTTTCATTAAACCATTGTATTAGGAAAAAGTAATCAATAATAGCATCTTGACCAAAGAATGTTTTACATATCTCATTCATTTCTACTGGTAGAGCACCACTATTAGGTTGGAATTCACCATTATAAAATTCTCTTTGATCTATTCTTTGTATAGTTTGGGTTCCTTGACCCGAACCAGAAACCGCTGGTGAAAAGTTTTGTTGTTTACTTGAACCTACAGGAAATCCAGTTCCTAAAGTTATTTGAGTTGATTCAGTAAATTGTTGAATCATTCCTGGGTATTGGAATTCAAAGGATGAAGCCGATACTTGAGCTGCTGTTAATCCGCTATATGGTTCTCCTGAATTACTTATTGGTGCATTGAAGTTTGTATTAAATGCTTCAAATACACCTCCAGTTCCTCCTTTATAAGTGTATATTGCAGAACCTGAATATGCGTATTGAGGTTGATCTGTTGAACCTGATACATAATCTTTAGGTGCGGCTAATACAGCTCCTGATAATGTTACATCTTTTTGACTAATTGCTGATTGTCCTATAGATGGAACAGGATTAAACATTTGAGTTGTATCTGTTACATTTGGTTCAGCATATTTATTTCTTTCTAATAAATTTTGTTTTATTACAACACCTGATGATAAACTTGTTCTTGCAGGTGTAAAATCTTCAATCATTCTAAATAGTGAATTATCAAAGAATTTAATTAATCTAACAAAATCATTTACATCATAATTCTGTATGTATTTTGTAAAGTAAGCATCTCTTAAAGCATCTAAAGCAGGATATGAATTAATTGATTCTGATACTTGTCTTGGATCTCCTATATAATCACCTAAATTAAATGCACCTATTTGTGCTATAATATCATCATTAATTTGGTTTTGAGGTGAAAATGCTACTTCTAAATAATTAATATTTGGTGTACTACCACTTGATAAAAAGTTTTGTTGTACAGATCTATAAGGTGATAAAGTAGAACCTGATGGTACTCTTGTAGTAACAATTCTAACTTTATCTGTTATTCTATTTTTTACACCTCCTGGGACTTGATTTAAAAATGTTTGTTCTGTATTTTCAAGCCATGATTGTTGAGACCCTGAAGAAAATTCTTGGTTTAAATAATATGTACTAGTACCATCACTAAATGATTGACTAATCTCCCAAGATCCCGTTATTTTTGGATGTACTGATTTTCTACTACCTGTTTTTAAATCTGATCCTAATGGTGCTCTAAATATAAGATTATCTGGTGTGCTATTTATTGTATTTGCTTGTGTAGAATATGGGTTAACAACATAATCATAAAATAAACTTTCACTTAATGGAGTATCCCAATATCTAACTTCTTGTAAAGAACCACTAAATGGTAACCATCCTATACTATTTAAACTTAAACTTGAAGTTGGAAAATAAGCTCTAGTTGCATTAGCATAATAAGTACTATCTACAGGAGATATAAATCCTGAACCTGAAAATCCAATTTTATCTCCTATTCTATTAGCAACATACAAAGATGCTGTTTGATTACCATCATAATCTACTGTTGCTTGAACTGACCACCAACCTCCATCAAAGAATGGTGCTGTTACACTTGCTGTTTTATTTACATCATTTGATCCTTCTGGGAAGAAAGTTAATGTACCATATTCTTTTAAATTTTCAGCTATTGAACCTGAATATGATTGTGAAGGAGAGGTACCTAAACCATTATATTGTAATGTTACTGCTACTGCGGCTGCTGCTCCTGCATCTGCTACAAATATATTTTGATAAACTGAACTTGTTATTTGAGCACTACCACTTGGAAGACCTGTTGTTTTAAATCTAAATTGAACTGATTGTGGTGCTGTAGCTGTACTTGGCCAAGCATTATTAGTTACAAAGGATGATGATATAAATGTTAAATTTGATCCATTTTGAGCTCTACTTAAATGTAAAGCATAATTAAATTCGTTTTGATTATAATCCCAATCTTTAGTATCATCTCTATCTTTACCTCCAAATTCACTTATTCTTAATATTGTATCTGGTATTCCGTAAGATGTTATTAAAGCTCTTAAACCTCCTATTGTACCCTTACGTTTAAGTAAATATGGAATATTATGGTAAATTCGTTTATATAAACGCTTATTTACATCGTCTAACGGGACTATGTCATTTGAAGCTGATATTTCAGTATCTACGTATTCAAACCCAGAAGGCGTGTTAACTAATCCACCGGGTGTCTTGCCAGTCATAAATGGAAATGGGAATGTACTTCCAGACGGAGTTATACCTAAAAATGCGGTGTATAAATCATTAGTATTGAAATTATTAGAGTATAATTTTACACCAAAATCTTTAATTGCATCCGCTACTAAGTCTTTAGAAATACCAAAATCTAAACGGTTATCAGCATTAAATCTATTTGAAATATCTTTTGTATAAAGCCAACTATTATCATATTGTTGAGCTACCATATCAACAAATAACTCATATTTAGCATTATCAGGATCCGATCTTAGGTATTCTGGTATTGTGTTAAATAAGAAATTAGGATTATTTTCATCATAGTTTGATGCTGATAAAGCTGATGATGTTATCCAAGTTTGTACTTCAGAGCTACCCGTTGGGAATAAAGTATATGGAGGTGTTGTATTTGATTTTGGATATGATACACTTGAACCACTATTAAAGTATAAAAAGTATTCATATCCGTCAAAATTTTTAATAATATTTTGAATACCAGTAGATAATGTAGCTACACTTGAACTTACTACTGTAGATCCAGATGTTGCTCCTGTTATTGAGCCGTATGAAGCCGATATAGCTGCGCTTGAAGATTCTATTAATCCTACTTTATAAAAGAAATTTTCTAATCTAGTTTTAGCAGATGAAAAATGTACAAAATCATTATAATCAGTATAATCAACACTTATATCTACTTCTTTTCTATCTACTATATTTTTAATTTGATTAAATGAACTTGTTAAATCTGTACCTACTAAAGTATTATAATTAAATAATTGTCCTGATTCTCCTGTTGTTTTTATAGCTTGAATACTATAATTAGGTCCTTGAATAAATTGAAAATCATTATCTTCAAATGTTGGTATTGGAAATTCTACGTTATATGCTTGTGGAGTAGATAATTCTTGTACAACCCAACATGATGATTTTAAACCAAACTGAACTGGAAGTGCTTCATATAATTTAATTAACAATGATGGTTCAGTATCATCATTATCAACTTGAATGTTATTTGCTATACATTGTACATCATTACCAAAATTAAGTAAGAAATCAACAAAGTAATCAGCTGATTCTCTTTGAGCTATAAACTCATTACTTGAAGTAACCATTGTATCTACATCAATAGCTGTACTTTTTAATCTTATTTCCGTTCTATCAGAACTAATTTCATCAATATAGTAATTGATGGTAATATCTGAACCTAATAGTTTTCTATAGAAATTATATGTTGAATAAAATGTACCATAATCTAATCCTATATCTTGTAAATCTTGAGAAGGATAAATACAAGTATCTCCTAAAGTAACTGTAAAAGTAGTTAATGCTGTTGCCTTTATTCCATTATTAGGAAATAATTGAGCTTTATTTTCATCATAAGCATAATATTCAATATAGTCTGTAGAAGCAGTAAATGCCGTATCCAATATCGATGATGATATTAGATTATTATCCTCTTCAGAATATGTTTGATATTCAAAAGTAACTGGATTTACGGGTCTTATTATAATATTTTCTTCTTCCATATTAATATCCTCCACCGCCGCCGCCGCCGCCTCCTCCACCTGATGGTGCTGAAGTTGGTCTTCCACCTAAAGATGGAGCACTAGTAGCTGGTGTGCTTACTGGGTTGTTTACATTTGATTCTTCATTTGAAACTATTGTTGGTGCTTCATTATTTTCTCCTAATTGAGTATTTAAGTCTGCCAGTGTTTGTGTGAATGTTCCATCGTCTTCTACTTCAATATTATCAGGATTTATATTTATTGTTTGACCTGATACTGCTTCAGCTGCTCTAATTTCAGCAGATAATAAATCTCTTCTTAATTGTGATATTTCTAACTGTAGTGCTTGTATTTCTTCATTATCTTTATTAAAACCTATATACTCACCACTCGTTTGTACTAAATAAGCATGTGAGTTAATATCCCCTTCCGCTGGTATATCGTAAAATAATTCGTTGTATTTTTCAAAGAATTCTGTTACAGTAAAAACATTATTTATTTGATCTGGAATAGACACCACTCCTAATTGATTAAATCTTGTATCAATTATTTTAGTATATTCTGTTTTAGAATAGACTTGTCTTTCTAAATCTACCTTTTCTTTTGCCATTCTACAATATTTCTATTAGCCATTAACAACTTTAAAATAGTACTCTTCGTCTTTTACTATTGTATTGCCATTAACTGTTGTTTGTACCAAAATTTGGTAATATCTTTCAGGTTCTAAACCATTCATATAAACTGTGAAATGACTTCCTGTTACATCACAACTTATTTGAGTATATTTTGTATCAAAATCTACAACATATTCATTAGTATCCAAATCTTTTATTGCATAATATGATGCAGATGGTAAAGCATGATTTTGTGTTTCAATTGATGATGTTAGGAATGTACGTTTAGGGAAGTCGGGACGCACGTTTAATCTAAATTTATTTATACTTTCTGAATAAAATATTCCTGGATTATCATCTAATGCTACAAACATATCTGGTGTGTCAATTACATCTAAGTTATCAATTTGTGTTGATAATAAAACAAAATCTAAATCTCCACTTACAAAATCTATTAACTGTTCATCTAATATAGATTGAGATGTAATTCTAATTTTATCTCCTGCCTTATATCCTTCTCCACCTTTTGTTACTTTTGCTCTTGTAATAGAATGGCCATTCATAGTAAGATCTATATGAATATTATCTCCAGATCCTGTTCCTACTCTTGATGCTGTAAAGTTAGCAAATGTAATAGGGCTATTAAATGGAGATAAACTAGCTGAATTATTAATAGTTGGGAAATTTGTATCTCCAGGCACTGTTGGGAAATTTGATCCTGATAAGAATGTACCTGTTTTTACTGCTCCAATAGTAGTTGCATATGAAAAATCCCTCCATTTAATTTCTAATGTTGGAGGATATATTGTATTTGTATCAATAGCATAATAAGCTATTTGAGGTGACTCTGCAAAATTAGTTACAAACTCTCTTTCATCTTGCCATTTAACCATAAACCCTTCATTTGCTATATTTGTTTGTGATGATGGAGCAATTAAATTATTTGATGATGAATACCATATCTTAATATAGTTAGTAACATCTATATTTAAATCTTTTTGTGATCTTAATCCAAATGATTGAGTATATTGTGATCCAGTAAAGGCATCTATTCCATTATATCCATTAGCACCTGCTGTCCAATACCAATTACCTCCTCCTGCGTTATCACTACCTGAAAATGATCCAGTTGCTCCTGTCCCAAAACCAGATGTCATCCATTTTCCTTTAGGGTTTCCAGCTCCATCTGTTGCTGCTGATTGAGAAAATGTTCTATAAACCCAACTACAACCATTTGTAATAACTTGATTATCTAAATATTGTCCAGATCCATTAAACCAAGAACCTGATATTGGATATACTTCAATAAATGAATCAATTAAAACACCATCAGCTTTAGCTACATAAGCTTTTAAACAAGCTTCCCAATTACCACCTTCCTGAGATCCAGATGTTGACCCTCTCCAATTAGATCCAGTTATGAATCCTGGTGCTATATTATTAATTACATTATTAATTTCACTATTATCAAATTTGATTAATGATCTAGCTACTTGAGCAGTTGGGTTTGAAGATGTAACTGAATTACCTACATCTAATATAGCGTCAAGTCCAGTATTCATAGCAGGATATGCTGAGTATATGGATGCGTCTTGTGATGGAAAAATTTTATATACTGCCATTATTGTTGTTTATAGGGTTTAATAAAATCTAAATAAGTATTAGTTGGGGTGAATTGATGTAAATTTTGATTTACAATAGTTTTCCCCTCTTTACCTGCTAAATTACCTTGTTTATATTCTAAAGGTCCTTGTTGTGTATTAACTTGATAAAATCCAGATGGTATATTAGGTGCATTAGTTCTATTAGGACCTCCTACTGGTTCTTTGTTTTCTAAATCTAAACTAGTTTCCCTAAAAATTGATTTCTCTTGCCTAAATTTACCTCTTCCTCTTATAGCTCCTTCATCTGAATCAGTAAAAGTTTTATTTGGTGTATACTTTTGTGCAAAGCCATGTTGTGGAGAATTAATAGGTCCTCCAAATGGAGCTCTATCTTCTAAATCAAAATCAGTTTTACGAAACTGAGTAAGAGCATCAGACGTATTTTGTTTCTGCTTATCATTAGGTACTATACGTCCTGCTTCTGTTTCTTTATTATATTTTTTTAATACACTCATTATACTACTACTACTCTACCGGTTATGTCATTATTTGGGAATTTTAATTCAAATATACTAGGATCTAATGATGGGAAAATAGTACCATTTTGTGTAGCACCATCCATATCATAAGCCCATTGTGAATAATTTTTAGTTACTCCCGCAAGATTTTTAAATTCTAATTTTTTAACTGTTTGTACACCATTTATTTGATCTAATAATACCATTATATCAGCTATAATAATTGGTTGATTAATTTGCCATTTATCTATTTCAAAATATTCTTGTAATGCTACAATACAATCTTGTAATACTAAATTATTATTAAAGTTTGGTAATGTAGTAATTTCAAAATTAACTGAAAAATTAATTACAAATGCATCTTTTATACTTATAGTATCTCCAATCATTCTATACTGGTTAATATAAGTTTTTAGGTTTTCTTTTAAACCAGTTGATGCTGTGGTTAGTTTTCCTGATGAATCAGTTGATAAAACATATAAATCTAATGTTGTATTAGCTTCATCTGCTTGTGGTTTTTGAGTCCATGCTTTTTGAATCACACCAAATCTAGCTGGCATACTTAGTGCTCTTACTAAGTAATCATCTTGTGTTACATTCCTTAATTGTGTTGTAAAATTAGAAATTGAATTTTGTCTAATTTCTTCAATTGTATCACCATCTTGTCCACCACTAGCCGCTATTGGATTTGAGGCAGCTAATGAATTAAATATTGTATCCGCTGTTGTTGGGTTTAACCCACTTTTTACAAATGTTACTGTAGAATTATTTACATTTGTTATTGTATTTGATGCTACATTAGATGCAACACCTCCACCAGTATAATATCTTATAGTTAATGTTGTATTAGTTGGTGATGTACCATAAGTATTTGTAAATACAAAATTAGTAGGTGAATATGCTGTTGTTAGTTTATTTTGTTGATATGGTAATCCTAATCCTACATTTTGAGGATTTGGAATTATATTTTCTGTTGTATTAGAAGGGTTACCTACTCCAAATTGTAACTGTAATTTAGTAGGACTTATATATCTAGTGGTAAATCTATTTTGGACTTGTTTAGTTTGTAAAATATATGGAGCATCATTGCTATATGCTGATGCATTTGGATCATTAAAATTAGTATTTTTAATTCCATCAAAAATTAAATCTTGACCTAAATAATCTACTTCATAATATCTTGTACCATCGGAATCAAATACATCTAAAATACCTGCTATATCAGCTCCTTCAATTATTCTAGTTCCAAAATCTTCAGGAGTAGTAAATGTTACTTGCGTTGTATTTATTGTTCCTGAGAATGCTTTTCTTGTTTTTCTAAGTAAATAAAATGTTGGTTGTCCTGCTGTTATTTGTGATACAGTTACTTCTGTTGGATCAAGGGAATTTGATATACTAAAATCAACTGGTTCATCAATTGTAAAGTTTTGAGGTGTACCTGCTCTAGTAGATATTACAGTATTTTCTGTGATGTATAAAGCATAATCATAATCAGGTACTGTTTCATTATTACTACCTGTAGTTTTAGCTGGTACCTGTTGATAAAAGTCTAAGTCAACTGTTGATAAACCTGTTACTTTAGGTTTATAGCCGTACATATAAGCTAATTCATATAAATTATTAGTTTGTCTAGCAAACTGTAGGTATGTTTCTTGAACTTGATTATCAATATAGAAAGAAAGAACATCACCTACATACGCAGCTTGTTCTATAAACATCATACCAGGTGATGTTTCAGTAAAATCAGTATACGTAGTTGGAAAATAAGTTTGTGAGTAATTGATCAACTGTGATCTATACTGTGTAAAATCTTTATTTATATATTGTATATCTCTTTGAATTGCCATTAGTTAAAGCTTAAAGTTAGTTCATCTTCTATATCTGTGTTATCTACTGAGTAAAACATTTGAACTTCTATTGTATTATTATTTGTTGCATCACTATCTATTCCAGATATTTGTAAATCAATTAAACTAATATTAGGGAATTGTTCCCTTATTTTTTCTTCAATATCTTCTCTTAAAAAATCTAAATTTTGATTTGATATTTGTTCAAAAATAAATCCTCTTAAACCACCACCAAAAGTAGGGTTACCTGGTCTTTCACCTGGATTTGTTAAGAAATAATTAATTAAATTATTCTTTATTGCTTTCTGTGTTGTAAAGTTTGGAGTAAATACCCCTCCCGCTATAAACGGGATATCTACACCAATACCTACTCTAGGTCTAGTGTCATTAGGGAATTTTCTAATTGCTCCAAATGCCATATTATACTTTACCTTTCATTATGTCCATAATCTGTCCTATACCTACTTCTCCTTCTGGTAATTTACCATTAGGTGATGTTGTATCTACACTTGTAACTTGTAAAGGTTGTCCTAAATTACTAGTGTTAACCGTTTTACCTTCCATCATATCACCCAAAACATTCATATAGTTTTCTCTAACTTGTGCTCTATCAAATTTAGGCTGTTCAGCTGTTGGAGCTGGAGCGTAATTGACAGGAGCATTTGTTCTATTTTCCTGTATTGGTTGTTTAGATGATCTTACAGCTTCCAATAGAATATCTTTCATTTCTTCCTGGATGGCTTCTTTAACAGATTGTTTAATTACTTTTTTTAGTTCATTTAGTTTCATACTCTAAAAATTCAGTTTATTATAAATATTATATTAATCAGCTTTTAAATTATTGTTTACAATATAAAATGATAATTCATCAAGTAAAATTTGATCTATAGCTGAAAATGATGGTTCTCCCTTTAAGATTACAACTCCTTCAGAATTAACTGCTTGAGCATATCTTCTATATAGTGAACCAACTTGGTTTTCTCTATCAACCACTACCGACAATGTAAAACCATTTACTTGTTTTACCAACTCATTTCCTTGGTTTTCTTCATCTATAGTAAGGGCTAATATTTCATTATTAATTTCTTCCATAGATAAGCCATCATCATCATCACCATCACCATCCCCTGATGCTGTACCTGCAGAAGCTTTTTGTTTTTCAATACAATCTTCTAGTAATTTATCTATTTTCTTTAAATATATTACAATTAGCACTACTGATGCTAAAAGATATACTAGAGATATTATTAATGCTTTTCTAATTTCTTTATTATAACCTTCTAATTTTGTAAATAAATCTTCAAATCCCTGTAGTTTAGATACTATATTATAAGGAATACCTACTCCTAATGGAGCACCTAATGGTAATGGTAAAGATGCTATAGCAACTTTAGCTTGTTTAAATAATATTTGTAACTGTAGAAAAACAACTGTTAATGCTACATTAGTAGCTATTACAGCCCACATTTGATTTAGTGCTCTAACTACTTTATTTCTTCTAGATATTGCTAATTTTAATAAAGCATTACTAGGACATTTAACTGTTTCTTCGTTAGCTTGTGATAATTTAACTATCCCAAATATTACCATTAAACTTATAGCTAATGGGAATAATTTAGTTTGAATTTGATTTACAAATTTTAATATTTGATTTTTAACGGCTAATAAAGCTTTATCTGCGGCATCTAAGCCTTGCTCTATGGCATTAGCAACTGATATTTTATTTAATTGGGCTTGAACATCTTCATTTATTCTTCTAGCCTCTTCATCTATATCTAATAATGTAACTGGTGTTTGGATTGATTTTATTGTTCCATCTAATTCAACGGGTGTTTTAAGTGCTGGTCCAAATTTTTCTTTTGTAAAGATTAATTGTGGTTTTATAATAACTCTTTCTTCTTTAGTTCCTTCCGATTCTTTTTCTCTTAAAATAGGTAAACCAATTTTCATTTCATATTCACCCTCTTTATTTGTTTTTAACTCCTTATCTTTAGAATCATCTTTTACCCATCTTTCTTGCTCAACTATTTCTACTTTTCTTTTTGTTTTAGGTTGACCATTTCTTCTTCTTAATAAATCACCTACTTCAGTAGCTTTACCTTCTTCTACATCTTCTTCAGTAGCGAATAATACTTCTCTAGTTACTACTTTTTTATTAAATGTTTCTTTCTTAATAGGATATAATCCGAAAAAAAGTTGAATTTTAACACCTGCTAAAGGTTGACTTGTTTGTTCGTTTGCTACTATACCCTTTATATCATATGCTTGTATTACAATATCATACTTATCAATTAAATCTTCTTTTATTTTTTTAAATTCATCAACTGATCCCTTAAAACCAGATACTTTTTTAAGGATTTCTTCTCCAGGACCGGTGTCTAAAAACGCTTTACCAATGTCTATTATTTCTTGGCTCATTATTTTGTTTTTACGTAGTTAGACTTAAATTGATTTAATTTTTTTTCTATTGGTTTAATAGCAGCTTGGGCTACTTTAGCTGCAGCTGCTGCCCCAGGAATGTTTGGAGAATTACCTATACCAGTAAGTACTAAATCTAAATTATTTAATATAGTTTTCATTGCTGCTATAAAATCATCACCTAATATTAGTGATTGACCTGCATCTGTTTTACCTAAATAAGTTATTCCACTTTCTGATGTTATATAAGTGTTTCCTGTATTTGATTTTATACCTACATCTTCAACTGCTTCAATTGCAACAGATTTTTGGGATGACATTAATATGTAGTCTTCTTTAGATTGAAATAGTAATCTTCCTGAGTTTAGGATAATTTGTGAACCTTCATATGTTGTGGGATCTTGAGGTGCTTTATTTACAATATCACTATAAGGTGTAGTTTTTCCTTCTCCAGAAGCTTTTCTTGCTATTGCTAATTCAATAGGGATTTGTTGGTTTGATGTTAAATAAAGTGATGATAAATCAAAATTGATATCTTCTACTGTTGGAATAAAACCTGGTTCACTACTACCTGATTGTCCATTTCTTAAAATTGTTATAGCACTACCCGTTAGTGCATTTTTAGACCAATTATTTTTATATTTACCACTAGTTAAAGCAGTACTACCTAATCTTATACTATTACCAAATCTTCCTTCAAATATATTATCTCCTGCAAATGAAATTAAAGGTCTAATATTGGCATTTTCTACAAAATTGGCTCCACTATCTCCATTAAAATCTAATGTTGCTACTTCATCAGTATTTCTTTGAACATTACCTATTAAAATACTTAACGCAGATTTATTTTTATTGCTTCCCGCTTCAGTGTTAGGAGCTTCAAATTCTGATGGTACTCCGTTATTATTAGGGTGGTTCCAAAGATTAACAGCATTTAGATAATAAAAATCTTTAACACCTGTAGCCGCCGTTTGGTATCTAGAGGGTAATTTAAATATTAATACTACTTCATTAACTAAGGGGTAATTTTTAAACTGAGGGAATAATGGCTTAGCTATATTCATAGGTCCATTCTGTAAATTTTCCTTTGTTGAATTTGTATCTAATGCCTGGAATTGAATGCTACCAATACCATTATTATTACCAGCTAATTCATATAATTTTGAATTTGTATTTAATGAAATATCACTAACCCTAGCAGCGAACATTGCATCTTTCAAACCTTGGATTTGGTCTGAATTACCTTGTGTGTTACTTGAGTTAACAGCTGATCTGTTTAAAAAACTAAGTCCCGAAGTTAACATTACTCTTTACCTTTTTTCTTTTCTTTTGAAAAATTTTCGTTTAATTTATCTAATTCTGCCATTAATTCTTCTTTTTCTGCTTCCGTAATTCCCAATGCATCTTCACCCGAACTATTATTAAGCGCGCGTTGTATTATCGTAGCCATTTTAATTAATTGTTCATCGTTTCTAACGCCAATTTCCATATATTCCTTAATTAAAGGAACAATTAAAGTTGCATCTCCAATATCAGAAATTAGGGGCTTTAATTCAGATATTAATCCAGATATTTGTGTTTCTTTTTTCTTTTGGTTATTATAAATCTCATTTAATATGTCTGAGAATTTTTTCTTACCAAAAACTATATTATCTAATGATCCCATAATGTTTTTGATTATAAATATGGATAATAAAAATTATTTGAATTTAGCATACCCATTCTCTAAGTAAAAGATATATTGGGATTTAAATATTTGATGTAATTTATCTGCTATTTTTGTTATTTTTGGTGTTTTTACATCTACCATCTCACGAATATAAATGTATAATGCTTTTTTATTAAATATTTCTATTGTTTCTCTTTTTCTAAATAATTCTAATATAGCATCCGCTATTTGAGCATCATTTTTCTTAGGAAATAATTCTAATATATTAGCTGTAGTGTACTCTAAGAATAATTCTATATATTCACTTAATTCATCTTTTTTCTTACCATAATCATTAATTTCGTAAGTATAGCTAGAAGTGTCTTTAGTTAATATATCAACATCTACTTTTTTAATTTTTTTATTATAATTTTTAGTATTATATAATATTAACCACCTTTTAACAATAGTACCAAAATAAGAGTAAGCTTTAGCACCTTTATCAGGATTAAATAAATGAATTTTAGATAATAAAAAAGTAATTATTTCATGTTGTAGATGTTCTAATTTTTCTACTTCAGTATGATAAAATTTAAATGTATGAATTATATTTTCAGTTAATTTAAAAAATGCATAGTGGATTTCTTGCTCGTAGATTTTAGACCTTAATTCAGAGTCTTGAGTGTTATTGTATAATACAATAGCATTTTCAGTATCTTGAGTAAAATAATTCTTACTTTTTTTCCTTCTCTTTCTCGGCATCGTTGGTTGTTTTAAATCTACTCATACTTTTTTGTATAACCTTTATTTGTGTAAAAAACCAACCGATTTCATCATCGCTTTTAAAAGAACCTTTTTCATCTATTTTTTCAAGACGTTTATCTGCAATATCTAATTGTTTAGAAAATTCCTCAATATAATTACTCTGGTCAATGATAACGTCTTCTAATTTTTCTACTTTACGTAGTAAATTAAAAGTGGTATATCCTAAAATAGGAGTTACTATACTAAGTACTATGATTGTTATTATCATAAATTATCTAACATATTTTTAAGTCCTTCACTTTTTATATTAGTAAGTGCTTTATTTTTAGTAGGACTCTTCTTGCCTGACGACAAGGTAAACTGGGATTTTGGCTTCTCCACATTATTTTTAGAAAGTTTTGGAAGCCATTCCTTTTCAAATTCAATTCTCGCAGCCATCATATCAGCTTGATGTAAAACATAAGGTAAACATGTGCGAGGTTTTGTTTCAGGCATAAATGTTTTTAAATATTTTGTATTAGCATCATCATATAAACCATCATGTGTCTGGATAGCTAACATTT
>CEUV01064754.1_pt1 | contig 24874 bp, 25 predicted proteins | sample 356401 | NCBI WGS metagenome assembly CEUV01 (sample SAMEA2622710, study PRJEB7988) | marine metagenome | isolation source: saline water (ENVO:00002010), including
ATATTAACGGATTGTTTCGAAGAAATATGGCGCTGTGCACCTTTAGGGTTGAGATTAAACCATCTTAGGTGGTTTTAGGCTTGAGGCAAACATTCATGACCTCTTTACACACGCTTTCCATTCACGGATAGTGGAGAAGATAATCATGGCAAATATCTCATATCTAGATAATCCTCTAACAACTGAGGAATTATATGAGAAATTATGTCAGCCTGTTAGGAATTGGTTTAGGGATAAATTTCCTGATTTTACAAAACCACAAAAGTTAGCCATTCCTTCAATCATGGACAAAGACCACCTGTTACTTTGCTCTCCAACTGGTTCAGGTAAAACACTCACTGCATTCCTTTCAATAATTGACGAGTTAGTCAGGCATGCACTTGCTGGAACACTTGAACAAAGGGTTTACTGCCTGTACATCTCACCAATCAAAGCACTTGCAAACGACATCCAAAAGAATCTGATTGGGCCTCTTGAAGAGATCGAAAAGAAATACCTTCCAGATAGGGCTCAGGGTAAGATACGAGTTGGATTGAGAACTGGTGATACGCCTCAATCTGAAAGACAGAAGATGTTGAGAAAACCCCCGCACATTCTAATCACCACACCCGAAAGTATGGCCATTGCAATTTCCTCTCCAAGATTCCAACCAATTGTTTCTAATGTTGAATGGATTATTATCGACGAAATGCATTCGCTTGTCCCAACCAAGCGTGGTGTTCACCTAGCACTAACAATTTCATTACTCGACACAATTTTGGAGAGACCTGTGCAGAGAATTGGTATTTCAGCAACTATGGAGCCACTAGAAACTGTTGCAGAATATCTAGTTGCCAGTGACGACAGAGAAAGTCGAAATGGTAACCAGACCGTAAAAATCGCAAAAATTAGTGGCGCTCGTGAACTTGACCTAGACATACTGCTATGTTCTCCTAAATTTAGCGACTTATCGGTAATGAAAGTATTAGAGATGAATGTCGAGATGGTTTCAGATTTGATCGGTGCCCACACAACAACTCTAGTTTTCGCAAATACTAGGAAAATGACTGAGACGCTTGTACAGAAACTACGGCCATACCTTGGAGACCTTGTTGCAGGTCACCATGGTTCTATGGATAAGAGAATCAGATTGGACGTTGAAAGAAAACTCAAACTTGGACATCTACGTGCTGTGGTAACTTCATCCTCTCTCGAAATGGGAATTGACATCGGTTCCGTAGACATGGTAATTCAGATTGGTTCACCCGGAGATATCGCAACCGCTCTCCAAAGAATCGGTAGAGCAGGCCACCATGTCGGAGGTATTCCACGTGCTAGATTCTTGCCGACTAGTGTTGATGACCTAATCGAGTTGGCTGCACTACAAGCTGCAATTCAGACAGGCGATATGGACATGCTTGATTTCCCACAGAATTGTTTGGATGTTCTTGCACAATTCCTAATCGGATTAGTCATCATCAATGAAAGGGATATCGATGAAGCCTTTGAGGTTGTAACAAGTACATGGTCATACAGAAACTTAGGCTATGATGATTTCATTGAAGTCATCGATATGCTAGAGGAAGAAAGGAGAGTTTGGGTTGATTGGGAAGAGAACCTCTACGGCAAGAGAGGTTACTCTAGGATGATTTATTACACGAATATCGGTACAATCGCTCCAGATAATTCATATCTCGTATTCAATGCTGAAGGAAGCATACTTGGACAGTTGTCTTCCTCATTCGTTGCAAACTTGCGAGGTGGAGATGTAATTTTACTCGGTGGTTCCACATACAGAGTATCCAACATTCAGGGAACGCGAGTGAATGTAACATCAGTAACCGGATATCGTCCAACTGTTCCATCTTGGAGTGGTGAAGCAAGAAGCCGTTCTAGAGAATTATCAAAGGCATTACTTGACTTAATTGGGCACAGCGTTAACACGCTACGACGCCAGAATGACCCCAGGGTTATCCTGCGAGACGTGTATGGGTTGAGTGAAGGAGTCGCCAATACTATAGCTAGACATCTAGAAGAGCATACACTGGACTCTTTCCAAGTTCCTGATCCTAACAGGTTAATCGTTGAACAGATTGTATCCGGCGGAATGCCAACTTACCTAATCACATCATGTCGAGGAAGAGGATTCAACACAGCGCTTGGATACTTTATGGCAGGTCTAGCAGAACAGGATGGAATTGCAGTCCTTGAATTATCATTTGATGAAAACGGACTTTTGATCAAAACCAGTCAGGAAGTTGACCCTGGGAAAATGTACGAATCTTTCCAATCAAATGACCATATGGAAGTCATTGAAAGATACATTGTGAATACTCAAATATTCGCAAAGCGATTTAGAGAAATTGCTGGACGCTCATTGATTATACCAAAGAGAATCGGTGCTGAAGAAGTGAGTCCGCAGCAATTCCAACAAAGAGCAGATGCATTGTTACAAAGACATCGATCAATCGAAGACTCTCTGCTAATCCGTGAAGCTAAATCGGAAATTATGTTTGGAGATATAGACATAAAATCTCTGAACCAATTCCTTCAGGCTAGTAAAGAATCCGAAGCACGAATAGTTCACTCCAAAGTTCCAGTTCCTTCGCGACTTGGTATGAGCCTGTATATGAGTACATTCGAGGACTTACTATCGATGAAGACGCGAGCATTCCTTGTCAAGGATATCGACCCTGAAATACTGAAGCGATTGTTAGGAAACAGAAGTCTTGCAACAGAACTAACTGATGAACAATTGAATGATTATTATTCAAATAAGGTGCCTAAACCAACCAATGCATCAGAGTTATTGAGTTTGATGAGTAAGGGTGGTGGACTTGACAGAAAGTGGGAAAACCCTCTATACAAAGCAAAATTAGAGGGAATCGACCACAGTACAATTGAATCTTGGGTAAGAGAGTTAGCAAGTCAAGACAAGATCACTAAATTGAGGGGCACAGGTTCACATGAATTAGATGACAAATGGTTCACTACCTACATGGCAGAAATCCACGGAACTCTCGGATGTATCGCCGAAGCGGGCGGTAAAGACATGGAGGATATCAGAGACCTCTACACAAAGGGACTAACCTACGAAGTTGCAACTGAGTTTGATGGATTGAAGCCAACAAAGTGGCAAAAGATGACAATAACAGACGCGCATGAAGCACTTCGTGTCAAGATAATCGAAATGTTGGGCAGTGAAGGTCCTGCAATGGGAGAGCATATTTTCAATAGATTGCCCTTCCCACAGGGGCAAATCGATTCAATTCTACACGAATTAGAGATGAGAAACGTGATCTCAGTTGGTTTCTATAAACAAACTGACGATGCTGAGTATATCCTCAAAGTCGATGAACACAGAATCACTGGTGGTGAAGAAGATGTTGTAGAGTACCGCTGGGTTCAAAACTTGGTAATGCAGAAGTCATTTGAGCAATATCAAGATGGTTTCACAGCCTTCGACCAACATATACTATTCCAAAAACAACAGGAGATGCTGTACAGAGTTGATGGCTTCAGATATGCTGATTGGAAGGATTTACAATTAGACTCTGACGTAATAATGGGACGATTATTACACAATAGAATCGGTTACACAACAAGGAAAAATCTACCAATGCTTCTAGGTCTTAAACCAGAACCCTGGTTGGGAGAAATGGAGAAATTAGTATTGGAAAAAATACCCAAAGGAGAAAATCTGACAAGGCAGGAAATTCTTGCAGACTTCCCCAAGGGTGAGGACCACAAGTCGTTGCAGAGAGATCTGAAAAATGCAATCAGTAACTTGGAACGCCAGCTATGTGTTGTAAAACAATTCGAGGACGTAAGTGGGCGCAGAAGGCGCCTATCTCTATTCCACAGGGTAGTGGATGTCTATGATCCGATGGATTTCGAAGATGCTTTGGTTGACGTCATTAAGAGGATGGGTCCTGTCAAAGCCTTCACACTGAGATATTATGTCTCAAGAAGTGTAGAAGAATTGGCAATCGCTCTGAGGAACCTCGAGAATCAAGGTCGTGTTGCCAAGGTTATGGCTTTGGTTCCTGAGCCCGAAGCTTTCTATGTAATTCCAGAAGAGGTTTCGAAACTCAACACACAAAATAGAGAGGACAGGAAACTGCGAATCCTAACCCAATCTGACCCTTATGTTTCGAGATTCATTTGGGAAGTTAGATCTGTGCTTGACAGAGGATGGTACCTACCTGTCTTCAAGGGAGTAGACCCCATTGGTAAAGTCCTCATGTTCAAAATCAACGATTATCTCGAAATAAAGGATATGCACATTCCATATGCCTACCTCGATGAGTTCTGCAGTGCATTCGAAAAATTACTCGACAATCATTCTGACCAACTAGTAGACGTTGCAGTGTTATCTCAATTCAATGGAGTTCCTGTAACAGAACTAGAAGAAGACTCTCGCAATGCTTTGGAAGGAATTGGATTCAAGTTAGCGGGAGAGAGAATGATTAGAGGTGGAGTTGTTGACCCTCAACCTCGCGAAATTGCAGAACGTGCATTATTCCACCGACATCACCTTCACCAAAATTCAAGACTTGAAAACGAAATTCAAGCGCTCGACAGCGTTCAAGAAGTCAGGGATGATTTTGGACTAAGAGGTAGGGCAGAAGTCTACCGTGTAAGTCTCAAGAATATGGCCAGTGCAAACCAACTGCATCAAGGAATTAACCTCAGAGGACATCAAGTTTGGGCATCATATGACCACTTTTCGACACTGCTAGCAATTCGTGGTGAAGAGCCAAATGAAGAGTTGTTAGACGTATTGGAGTTCTTTGAAAATCACAGTGACCCGAACCTGTTTATGGAACGTCACGCAATGAAGAGAGCTGCGTTTAGGAAATTAATCCAGCCACTATTGCGTAGTGGCCATATGGTCCAAGATTACAGAGGTGGATTTAGGTCTGTGGCACCAAGAAGAGGTCTTGACCCAGTAATCTTGCGAAGAGAGTACCTTCGAAGGCTTGTCTCTGATTACCCAGTAATTACCCTCAAGCAATTCACAAGACTTGCAGGCACGCCGTTTAAACCAGAGGAATTGAAAGCGATATTAACAGAGTTCGAAGAGGATTCTACCTTGATCAAAGGATTCCTAATCCAAGATTTGCACGAAGTCTGTTGGGGAAGAAAAGACCTACTCGATGAAGCTAAGAATGTTCCACCAATACGGGACTTTGTAATTCCACCATCCGACCCTATTGCTCCATACTTCTCGGAGGTGCTAAAGCAAAAATTCGGATTTGGTAGCGCATATCTTGTCTTTAGAAATGCAGAACCTGTTGCAGCATTCAAGGCAAATACACGAGACAAAATAATCGATGTAACAGATTATGAAGGTTCAGAGAAAGGATGGAGAATTGTCAAAGAATTCGCATGGGAGCACCAAATGCCTTTGAAGACCGAACTAAGAATCGGCGGAAAGAGAATGAAGTGATTGAGATATTGGAAAAACCCAACATATCCAGTCAAGATGCCGTGGGTCTTTCTTGTGTTAGATTAAATAACAAGTTTCTGTGTCCTTGGTATGTGAACCACAAGGCTGTATCTCTTGTTGTCCTATTTTTGATGGTGTCCTTTACTCCGTTTGTTCAAACAACTTCGGCAAATGAAATTGAAGATATCGAGGTATTACAAACCGTTGTAAATCCCGCTAACAATCACACCTACCATCTTCTTAGTGCTTCATCATGGAGCGATGCTGCATCTGTTGCAAGAAGCTTGGGAGGATTCTTGGTAACAGTGGATGATGCTGATGAAGATGAGTGGCTTTTCGATACTTTCGCAGTAGACAACGGAACAACTCGACACCTATGGATCGGGTTGTCCGACCATCAGAATGAGGGAGATTTCAGATGGCATGACGGTACACCATACACTTACAGAAACTGGGGCGAGGGGCAACCTGGCGAGGGTGATGACGAAGACTATGTTCACATCACTGGAACCAATATGGGAACAATTGAGCCCGCTACTTGGAATGATTTGGAAGACGACCCTCAATACTTCCCTGTTTACGGAGTAGTCGAAGTAGGAGAAGGTGCTGATTATGCTCTACGATTCGATGGAGACGACGATCACATAATCATCGATGGTGAAGTTCCTGAATTCACAGATTTGATTGAAATCGAGGCCTGGATTAATGTCGAAGATACTTCAGGAATTCAGTTTATCACTATGCTAGGTGATTATGGATGGGGACTTTACATCAGCAATGGCTACCTTGCATACTCAAATGAATACTCACTCTCGCAAAACCCCACCTCCAACATATCAATCGAAGATGGTATATGGACTCATGTTAGAGTTGTAGTCAACACGAGCACAGGAGGAGAATTTTTCCTAAATGAAGAACCTGCTGGACTTATTGATGTAAATGATTCACAAATCCCTGCTGGTGACTTCGGATCCAATGATTGTTTCCAATCTGGGGAAGATTGTGATGAACTGTACATTGGAAGGATGGGAGCGGGTTGTGATTGCAATTATTTCCACGGACTGCTGGATGATGTAAGAATTGGTAACAACGACGAATACACACTCTGGGAGTTTACAGAGGGCGAGGGTGGCCAAACAGAAGACTCACAGGGATTGTTAGGAGATATTCATGGTGCTGCTTGGGTTATGCCCGATGGAACCATAATTGCACAGGCTATCGAATTAGAAAATGATGAATATTACTCTGATATTTCCGCTAGCGCAGGTGATACTTTACTATTCTTCATGGATATTCCAGATAACACCCAATATGCCTATCTTAACATGTATTCTTGGGACTTCGAATGGGAGGAAGATTACTACGAGGGACCCGAATATGAAATCTATATTTCAAAGGATGAAATCCCATCTGCATGGGATCACGATTATGAGGTCGAGACCTATTACGGTCTGTATGTTTACGAGTATTTCGAATGGCCTGAAGAAGGCACATACTGGATTACAGTATCATCAAACTATGACATAAATAATCTTGAAATAAATGCTTTCTGGGAAGAGGCTCCTGAACCTCCTGAATTAGATGAAATGACAGAACTTAATGATGGAATCTCTGTTACAAACCAAAGAATTAGCCGCAACAGCGGAGAATCCCTGTATTTCTATGTCGATCTGCAAGATGAATTAGCGGAATTGCGTGTAGACACATGGGGTGGAAATGGTGATTGCGAACTTCATATTGCTTACCAAGCACTACCTTACTACGACGATTGGGGTTGGATTGATGACGGCTGGTTAGTTGAAGAAACCGGGGAAAGTAAGGGCAGACAGATCGGAGGACAAGACAAGTCAGACCATTCTTACAATCAAGGAAATGACGAGACAGTGCAACTATTTGATGCTCAGCCTGGGATTTACTACATCATGATGACATCATATACGGGATGTAGAGATGTAACCATTCAAGCTGATTTCACATATGCACCAAACAATGTCGAACCAGACTCTGCAATTGAACTAACTGACGGATTATCCTACGGGCCATTATCTGGATTTGAAGGCTTAGACCAGTATTTCTTCATCGACGTACCGGTGGGAACTGAAAGGCTTGAAGTTGACTTAGATAACGGCGATGGAGAAGCAAAGTTGATGATGAGACTAGAGCAATATCCGACTTGGACGACTTACGACCATCACTCAAACGCTCCGGGAGCTGGAGATAAGATTGGATTCAACGACCCGACACCAGGCCGCTGGTACATAATGTTAGGTAGCGAAGAGTATTACAGTCGAATCGACATTACCGCTTCATTTGAAGACCGATATGTATGGGCATATGATGGAGATCCTATCCAACTATTCAACGGTGAAGAAATCGGTGCAATGAGTGCACCGGAGGGGGAAGAGTTGCTATTCTTTGTAGAACTAGATGATGCTATTGCTAATCAAATGGAAATCAAAACATGGGGTGGCGAAGGAGACCTAACTCTATTTGCAGAAGTCGAAGAATTCGATTGGATGGAATTTGATGATGGGCCAATAGGTAGACAATTCGGAGAAACATTCTACGAATCTAACTCCGGTGGTGCTGAAGAATACATCAGCATCTTCTTTGTTACGGGATATGTTGAGATTACTGTTTATGCCAATTCGGACCTCGAAGATATCTCAATAATTGCAACATGGGATGAATTCGAAGACCCAAGGCCGGAACCTGAGCCTGAACCTGAGCCTGAACCACCTGTTGACGGAATAATGGAATGTGATGACTTCATTGAAACCATGCTAAATGAACTCGATACTAATAGAGACGGAGATATTTCCAAGGATGAGATTCCCGAAGGCGAAGATGGCTTCGAGGAATACGACACTAACAAAGACGGTGTATTGGACAAATCGGAAATAACTGTAGCGGTTTGTTCCTGTGATAATGAATTGATGTTGATTACCGACCAACTTGAATCAAGAGATGGGAGATACTCCATTGAAACATTATCAAACATAGCTTGGAAGAACGAATTCGATTTCTTTGAAATGGACATTGACAATGATATTTGGATCGATGAAGAGGAGATAGAGATGTATGCTGAATCATGTGTCACTACTTATGACCCGTTCGACAGAGATGGCGATGGAGTTCCAGACAAGGATGATGCATTCCCTGACGATCCTAACGAAGATACAGATACCGATGGAGATGGCATTGGAGATAATTCAGACATAATCGCTTCAGTAGATAATGATGTAATTTGGGTATCTTCAGGAGTATTGGGACTAATATTAGTCGCAGCACTCGGAGTGATGTTCATTCGCTCAAGAAGACGCCCCGAGTATGCTTGGCAAGAGTATCAAAAGGACAACATGTCAGAAGCAATGCTGTCACAAATGACATCGAATATACCTCAACCTGTGGTACAACAGGAAGTACCTCCTGCATTGGATTTAGGTCCGCCTGTTGAGAATGTACCAGATGACATGAAGGTCTCTGACCTCTATGACTGAGAACGTTTTGACTTTTCGTCAACACCAAGTGGCTTCATCAAAGCTAAGACATTTCTGTGCATTTGAGGTAACATCTCGAACAGTACAAGTGCCAATAGGAACATTGCTCCTAAGGATACGAATCTTGCTGCATATGCGTGACCAAATTCGAAGATTGAAAGATTCATCCATCTCCAATCAGGATAACCCATTTGGAGCCAAATCAGGCCTGCATTTCTAAACAAATTGAGAATGTGGATCAAAGAAAGAGCAACAAAAAGAGCTCTAACCCTTTTTCTCCAATCGATGTCTAGAACGGATATTGCACCAACGAAGATAATCATCGATTGGATTGCGGTGCATGCAAGCACGAAGTTGATGTAAATCGGTTCTCCATTAACCAATAACTCGGTGTGAAAAGAATATTCTGACATCTCTTCCGTTAGGAACCAGCGATTACCTTCCCAATCATTCCAATTTACTGACTGGCCGTTAGCAGGGTTAGCATATGTATCCCCCAGCGTTACTTTTGCACCTCCTGCAAATGACAATAGCGCTGCAGACTGCCATGCAACAAACCATATTGCCAATACATTCAGAATTGGTACATGTGCAATTAGTAGGTAAGGAAGACCTGCTACAGCGACAGTTCCTCTGAACCAAAGTAATGCGTTTTGGTACTTTTCTTCAGTCACCCTTCGCTCCCAAAGTGCGATTCCTAAAGCACCAGGTAAGGTGAGTGCACTCATTGTAGATAGCACAGGATCATTGTGTTCTAGATAGAAAGTGATGTCGTTAAAGAAGTAAAAACCAGTCATTACCCATCCAAATGGAGCCAGCGGCTCAAACCTACCACTCCTGCTTTTCCAACAGATAAATAGCAGGACCATTCCGATTGCGCCAACAATGGTCGCAATCGACCTGTCGACCAAATAGTCGCCTGCCATGTAATAACGCTAAACACCCTTTCATGTAATGGCTTTGCCTCAACGCACATAGGTGAGTCCTATAACAGAAGAAATCATGCAAGGCCCAATATCCGAAGTAAACCTTGGAAAGGTTGACTTGGATTGGAATGGAGCGATTGCTTTTCTCGATAGGGATGGTGTGCTAAATTTTGGCAGTCCAAATTACATCAATTCGCCTGATGAATTGGAGATTATTCCAGGGGCGAAAGAGGCCATCGCAGACCTAAGACAATTGGGTTACAGAATAGCAATTACGACGAATCAGTCAGCGATAATGCGCGGGCTTTGGGGCGAAGAAACTATTCACGCAATCCACAAAAAACTGCAAGATGAGATTGGAGTTATCGACGTCATAATGACTTGTCCTCATCGAAATAGAGACCGATGCCAATGCAGAAAACCAAATCCGGGGATGCTAAATGGCGCATCTGAAATTATTCGAAGCAAGGTGCACAAATTACCAAATTGGTGGAAAGATAAACCAAAACCACACCATGAGTTGGATTTGATGGTCGGAGATAGAGATTCGGATATGGGAGCAGGATGGGCTGTTGGGGCTAGGCTGTTTCAAGTCGACGAAAATATTGGAATTCGTCAGGTAATCAATAGAATCAAGGAAAACGATGAAGGGGATTACTTCAGACCAGTGTGATATACATGTGGCTTGGCATCGATGACACAGATTCATTGGAAGGTGGTTGTACAACCCTAGTGTTCCATGAATTGCTCAACGACTTACCTTGTGACCACGGCGAGCCACGACTCACACGATTGTGGCCTTTCGCTGCGCAACGAACAAGGGGTAACGCTTCACTATCTGTGGAAATCTATTCCGACGACTCGATTATCGATTGGATAGATAATTACTGGAGTGAAAAGATCTTACCACTAAAAGGACAGATTTCAAAATCTGAGCATTCGGAAAGATTGCAATATCCTTCGGATCCAGGTTTGGTACTCTTTGAAAATCAGCCTAATGAAGAATACTATTGGGAAGCCGTCAGAGGGAATGTTGATTTCTATGACGGCGGACATCAGTGGGGTGGAAAAGGCCGTATTGGGGCCGCAGCATCTTGCGCATGGAGAGCAAGAACCTCAACTTGGGAAGGTATTGCATGGAGAAAAGAGGAACGATTAGTTAGCGAAGATGCTCTAAAATTAGTGGATGAGTTGGAAGGAACTTTCCTTTGCAGGGACCCAAGGACAAAAAGAGGTTTGATTTCTCCCAGAGGACCGTGCCCTGTAATGTTTGGAGTGAGAGCGACGACAAGAGATGTTGCCATTCAAGCAACTGAAATTCTAGTACAGAATAGTGCTCCGACCGTTGGCTCGAGAGTTTTCAAGACAAACCAAGCTACGGGAGACCACATCGAAGCAGTTCAAAACTCAACCATTGAAAGCAAAGAAATCCTTCAAGGTGGACACGTAATTCTGAACGGCAATATGATGGCCTTTAGCGAATCAGGTGATTTGAATAAACTTGCACAGTGGTTAGAAGTTGGTGATTCAATAGAATGGATAGGCATGGAATATGAAGACAAATTTCACCTTGAAGCAGTGAGAGTAACCAAATCAAATCGAAACATAAGGCCGCTTTGTAATTGTGGAACTCGAATGAAATCTATGGGTGCCAACCAAGGAGTTCGATGCCCAAAGTGTAAGCAAAAAAGCAACCAGCAATGGAGCATAGAAATTCGTGAACCGCCAATCTATGGATGGGCGCAACCACCGGTCGACAAAAGAAGACATCTCGCTAAATCAACACTCTGATATCATAAATGTTGATAGGTAACAACTACCAGCACCCATCATGGTAGATTCAACTGAAATGACTTACATCATCCTGGGACTTACTTTGTTAGGTATGATTTGGTACGTCACAAATCGTGGTCGGGCAAACCTTGCTAAGGCAAGAGAAGATGCTGCTCCTGCGATTGCTGGAGACGATGTTCTGGATGGTGCAGCCAAGAACCCAGAGCAATTCGATGAACCAGATGATGAAGCTCTAGAAGAAATGGCAAAGTTGCTTGGCGAAGACGAAGATCAGTGAATGAATCCTTCTTCTACTAGCCTCAATGGCGTTTGAGATTCTGGGGTGAACAAAACTCGTTTTGAATCCGAATTTGGACGAGTTAGGAGCCACACTTCATCAGCATTGATTTTATTCCTACTTCTTGCATTAAGAGGCTCCTTGGATTCCATGGAAACTCCTCCTTTTGAAATCAATAAAGTAGTCCAACTGGTTTTGGCAATCAACTTGTTTACAGCAGCGACTACATCACCTGGTATTTGACCAGATTCAGGGCAGTAATCATCTAGAACAACTAAAGATACGTTTGGCAAAGCAGTCGCAGTTTTTCTGAGTGAATCCAAGGCTTGGTCAACGTTTCCGACCAAATTCATTGCATGAAATCTTGATGATTCAGTTAATGAAATATCAGAAAAAATCTGTGAAAATCGAGTAGCATCAGGCATCTCTGGTGAAGCCCAAAGTACTCGACCACCATCTGAAATGGCCTGCTTAGCCATCTGCAGTCCTAGTGTAGTGCCTCCACATGAACCCTCTACTGCTAGATGTATTGAAGAGCCATCCAAGTTTGCTTGCCATAATTTCATGGGAAAACCTCAGTCCAAACTAATCATCGAGGGTACTTCGTGCTCATCTTCTTCGTCATCGAGATTATCACCAAGGAGTAAATCAAGTAAATCTCCACCAGAATCTTCTTTTTCTTCAGACCGCTTGGAGATTGCTTTTCTGGACCTTGAAAGTCTAGCGGATAGGAGTTGGTGGGCTTCTAATTTCCTTGTTGCTTCCCTGTAATCCTTCACCGAAAAGTATCCCATGAATTCACCTTCAGAATCAGTAACTACGACTGCGTCAGAAGACAGGTTACTCAACATGTTGAGCCCTTTTGATAGAGGAGTATCAGCTCTTAGAGTGAGAATCTCTGTTCGCATAATTTTGTCAACTTTAACCTTCGTAGCATTCATTCCTTCAGCCATTTTTCCGAAGATATCTCTTGCTGTAACAACTCCAATGATATCGCTACCTTTCTTGACCAAAACTGCATAGTCAGGGTTTTTTGATAATTCCTCACAAACCGAACTCACACGTGTCTTGCTAGCCACTACTATGTGTTCATCCTTAATCGACATATCAGCTATAGTAGGCTCTTGCATGATTATGTGCAAATGACAATGCAACATATTGCTTTCCCAATATATGATGAAAATCAATAAGACCCAACCCCCCAACCCGCAATCATGGCCGGTGAACTCCGCAAAGGAGAGAGAATCCCAAGAAGACCACTCCCCGAATTCTCCGAAGCAGGAGGTTTGGGAGCAGGTATCCGAAGAGATGGTCTATTGAAAACCGCTCTTGAAGATACAAACGAATACGGCCCCCACTCCATGATTGTGCTTCTGATGATTGTTGCTACAATAACTGGTGGTATTCTGTTGGCGTTCAGGTACATCTGAGTTAGTTTAGAAAACACAGATTTCCGTTGTTAAGCAGGGGCAATATACAAACCCCTACTAAGTAACGAACGTTTCATGAGCGACGGTTCTGTTAACGTAGAGAGCAGAACCTCATCTCAAGACAAGAGGTGGACAATAATGGCTGCCCTTCTCGGAACTAGCACCGCTGTAATGCTTTTTCAGGGCATAGAGCAAGAGAAAAATTATCGTTATGAGAGAGAGATTGCTTTGACACTCATTGCTTCAACGATTCCATTTCAGGGAATTTACTTCTTGATTTACACATTTTTACTTGAAAACAATGGTAAACTAAGCGAAGAAATGATGTCGAAATTGAATTTCGCTTCATCGCTGTGTCAAGTGGTTGCATATGTTTCGTTATTTGGAGTGATCATTCTTTGGTACACCATGTCCAAAATGGTGGGTATTGCTTTCACTATCTCGGCATTGGTTGCTATGATACTGGTGAGGTATGCGATGAATCAAACGGATGATTCATCCATCACTGAATAGCATTTCTTGCTAATTCGACAGCCTCATCGACAATCTCTCCGGAGACGCCAATGTGGTTGGCTGGGTCGAACATTGCTTCAAGTTCTTCAGCACTAAACGCAGCAGCGATTGCAGGTGTTCGAGCACATACGTCAATCAATTCTTCGCCGTTTGCGATTGCTTCGAAGGATGCTGACCTCAAAATCTCATGTGATTCGTCACGCCCAATACCATGGCTTACTAGTTCGATCATAACTTTCTCAGCCATAACCAGGCCCTTCTGACTAGCGATGTTTGCAAGCATTCTTTCCCCATCAACCCAAAGATTGGTCAAAACGTTCGCTGTTTTTGCAATCACATCTTCGCACAATGCAGAGGCATGGGAAAGTGTAAACCTCTCGGAGCTTGAATTTGCCAAGTCCCTCTCGTGCCAAAGCAGAGCGTTTTCGTAAGTTGGAATGATAAACGAGCGCACAATTCTTGCAAGACCTGATGCATTTTCAGACTTGATTGGATTCTTTTTGTGAGCCATTGTAGAGGAACCTACTTGCTTTTTGACATCAAATCCTTCTCCCGCTTCAGCAATTTCCGACCTCTGCAAGTTCCTTACTTCCTGCAGAATCTTTTCGCATGTACATGCAACGTTGGATAACCATGAGACATACTCGATGTACCTGTCTCGACCTACAACTTGAGTGGTAGCGAGTGGAACCTGCAAACCAAGATGTGTGAGAATTAGTCTTTGCAATTCTCTGGCACCCTCGCCTTGAGCCGCTCCTGTTCCTACAGCGCCAAGGAACTTACCTACTGCAATTCTTGGTGTTGCTTCATCTAGTCTGACTAACTGTCTTCGCATCTCATCCAGCCAGACAGCAACCTTCAGTCCAAATGTGATTGGTACTGCAGCTTGGCCGTGAGTTCGACCTAGCATGACTGTATCTCGCTCTCTTTCAGCAAGGTTAGCGGTCACATCGATCAAGTTGCATAATTGCTTCCTGAGTAGAATGATTGAATCTCGAAGTTGTAATCCGACTGCAGTATCTACAATGTCATTGGATGTAGCGCCCAGGTGTATGCACCAACCAGCCTCACCTGCAGCTTCTGCCATTGCTTTGGTGAGTGCCATAATGTCATGCCTTGTTTCCGCTTCTATTTCGGAAACCCTTTCCTTGGTAACGATTGATGGAACTGCAATCTCAGCAACTTTTGCATAATCCTCCTTTGAGACCTTGCCCATCTCTTTGTGAGCCCAAACCAGGGCTCTTTCAACCTCAAGTTGACGCTGATGACGTCCTAATTCGGACCAAATTTCTTTGAATTCTTGACAGCCGTATCGATAGTCTAGAGGACAGAACGCCATGCAAGGTCCCTATGAGTATAGGACATGAACATTCCGCGTCGTATTGGATTTGAAATCAATTCGGTCAAATGAACTCTACGTGGCCCCTTACTCCATCCCAATGAATATCAAAATCAAGTTTCAATTCGCCTTTCATGTGCGGTCCTGCAACCACTAAGGTTTCGTATTCTCCACCTTCACCATCAACGTGGAATCTATACTCTGAAGCTAATATCTTCAATTTGTCAAGCGAAGATTCATCCAGAACACACCCAAGCCATTCTTCACTAAGTCCTTCACTAGAGACTCCGGTAATCATCACCTTGAATCCATTTGCAACCAAGTTGTCCATGTGGGACTTACTGGATTGGTGCCATAATGGAGTGAATGACTTAATTCCTAAATCTTCGCACATCCTTTCCAGTCTAGTTTTTTGATAATCTGAACGGAGGGCTCCAGACACTATTCCATCAATTTGTAATTTCGAAAGAGCTGACTTCAAATCTTCTACCTCCAGTTCTGCAACCCCCTCTGTCTCAACACCAAGCCAAGAGCAAGAACACAATTCCGCCTGCCGTTCCACTAGATGTGTTCCCGGGATTTGAAACATCCAAGAGTCACCTCCCTTGACTAACATTGTAACCAGGTGAGTCACCTCCCAACCTTTGCATTGGGCCCACCAAATTGCGGCACTACTATCCTTTCCACCACTGGACAGAACTGCGACCTTCACATTACTCCCATGCCGCCAAGGTTGATAAGACCCCGACCCGGACAGCCACCTGAGGTGGGCACTTTGCAGCCGAGCGGAAGAGGATACGACCACGGAATTACAACATTCAGTCCAGACGGAAGATTGTTTCAAGTTGAATATGCTAGAGAGAGCGTAAAAAGAGGAACTACGACTGCAGGTCTCAAGTTTAGAGATGGCGTAGTTTTGGTCTGTGACAAGAGAATTGCAAGCAGATTAATTATCCCTGAATCAATTGAAAAAATGTTCAAGATTGACAACCATGTTGGTATCGCAACAAGTGGATTAGTTGCTGACGCAAGACAGTTAGTCGCTAGAGCAAGAGTCGAGGCGCAAATTAACCGTATCACATATGCAGCTTCAGTGCCTGTAGACATACTAACAAAGAAAATTTGTGACTTCAAGCAATCCTTTACTCAATATGGTGGAAGTAGACCATTCGGTACTGCACTTCTAATCGGTGGCGTGGATGAAAACGGAATCCACCTGTTTGAAACCGACCCATCCGGAGCATACCAATCATATCACGCTGGAGCGATCGGTAGCGGAAGAAACACTGTTATCGATTACTTCGAAAAGAATTGGAAAAACAATTTGACCCTTAACGCGGCAATGAAACTTGGACTTGAAGCACTTAGAAATGCTAACGACCAAGAATTGAACCGTGATGCTGTTGAGGTTTCTGTAATCGATGCTGAAGGATATAGAGTTCTAGACAGAGCTGAAGTGAACAAGCAAATCGACCGTCTCAAACCACTCGAGGAGTGAACAGATTCATGGTCAGCCTAGACGAAGCCGTCTTGGCGAGATATGAATACGGCGGGAAGCGTTACGAGATACTTGTTGACCCTGATTTGGTCGAATCTTTTCGAAATGATTCAACGAGTGTAAACATCGATGATTTCCTCGCTACAGACGAAGTATGGCATGATGCAAAGGGTGGTGACCGCCCTACTGAAGATGCAATTGAGTCTACATTCGGGACTCAAGACATCGAGGAAATTGCAAAGATAATTCTGGAAAAGGGATCTATTCAACTTACTACAAACCAGCGAAAGCAGATGGTTGAGCAGAAGCGACAGTTGATTATTCAGGAGATACACTCCACCGCCATCGACCCGAAAGCAAAAACTCCACACCCAAGGACTAGAATTGAACTAGCTCTAGAGGAGAGTCGATTTTCAGTTGACCCATTCAAGCGACTTGAACTACAAGTCAAAGACGCAATCAATATTCTAAAACCACTAATTCCGTTGTCGTTCGAACCAGTCAGAATTGCCTTTAGGATTTCAGGCTCAGCCTATGGACAAACCAGTAAATTTTTGCGACCATATTTAGACAAGGAAGAATGGCTATCAAATGGAGACTGGGCTTGTATTATTCAATGTCCACCGGGAATGGCTGGCAGTATTATTGGAAAAGTCAAAAGCGCTGATAACAACGCAGAAGTAAAGGAATTGTAAATTCTATTGAAAGCGTCTGCTTTATCATGGGATGGCGGGTCGCCCAGCACGGAGACAAAGAGATGTCAGGAGCAAAAGAAGGCGCCGAGCTGCGCCTCGTGACTCCTGGAGAGGCCATCGGGGCTTCATCAGGAGTGCGAGCAGGAACAGGTACCCTAATCATGGGAAACAACATTATTGCAACCAAAGTCGGTTGGGTAAAAGAAAACAATGGAGTAACATCCGTTGACCCAATTTCATCGGCTTACATGCCTAGATCTGGAGATTTAGTCATTGGAATCGTTGAGAGCGTTCGAAACAACCTGTGGTTCGCAGATGTTAATGGACCGTTCAACGGTTTGCTACCAATGTCGCTTGCTCCTTGGAAAGTAGAATTTGGTGCCGCAAGGCAACACATGGACATTGGCGACATAATGCTTGCCAGAGTACAAGAAGTCGACGAAGCACACAACATTGTACTTACAATGAAAGGAGTAGGACTTCGAAGATTGAAAGAGGGCATCATGTCTGAAGTTTCAATGAATCACATTTCAAGATTGAGAGGAGATAACGACTCTACATTGAGAGAACTCAAGGAAGTTAGCGACTGCAGAATTATTGTTGCTGAAAACGGAAGAGTTTGGATCGATGGAGATTCTGAGGGAATCTCATTCATGCGCACTGTGTTAGAACTGGTGCGCAACGATGGCCACAAGGCCACATTCAGTGAATCACTCGATTCACTAATACAAGAAAGGAGGAATGCCTAATGGGTGGATACGGAGATGTACAATTACTACGTGAAGATGGATTGCGATTAGATGGTCGCAAGGTAGACGAAATGAGAGAAGTCAAAGTCGAGGCGGGAATACTTCCTGCTGCAGATGGATCCGCATGGGTTCAACACGGACTCAATGTAGCAGTCTGTGCCGTTTACGGACCTATGGAAGCACATCCACGTAAAATCCAGAGGCAGGACAGAGCCGTTATCGACGTCAGATACAACATGGCTCCATTCTCTACTAGCGACAGAATTCGGCCAGGTTTCAACCGCCGTTCAAGAGAAATCAGCAAAGTAACCGCTGAAGCACTTGAAAGCGTAGTTCTCGTCGAGAGGTTCCCTCGCTCAAAAATCCGTGTTGAAATCGAAATCCTAGCTGCTGAAGCAGGAACTAGATGTGTCGGAATAACTGCAGCTGCAGTAGCATTAGCAGATGCTGGGATTCCAATGAGAGACCTTATTGTTGGAGTTGCAAGTGGAAAAATCGAGGACACTGTAGTTCTTGACCTCGACAAAGCGGAGGACAACTACGGACAAGCTGACCTTCCAATGGGAATTCTACCAACAACCGGAGAAATCGCATTCCTGCAAATGGATGGAGATTTATCTGTTGAAGAATACAATACATGTGTTGAATACAACATGAAGGCTGCTAAGGAAATTCATGAGTTAATGGTAGACGCACTCAAACGCAGATACATGGAGAAAAATGGAGGTGAAGCCTGATGGTTGAACTAGTTCCAAATTTGCTGAGGCAAGAATTGGAAGCTCTTGCTGCTAAAGACGAGAGAATCGATGGAAGAGGCCGTTGGGAATCCAGAGATATTACTCTTGAAACAAATTGCCTATACAACGCAGAAGGCAGTGCCAAGGTAACATGGGGTGAAACCATAATCTACGCTGGTGTGAAGTTCGAAATTAGAACACCATGGCCTGATCGACCAACACAAGGTTCGCTAATGTGCGGAGCAGAATTAAGACCTGTTGCTGGAAGAAAGTACGAGCCTGGACCACCCTCTCCTGAATCGATTGAATTAGGTAGAGTCGTTGACAGAGGAATTCGTGAGTCCGGATGTATCGATATGGATTCATTATGTATTATCCCTGGTGAGAAAGTCTTGGGTATAATGATCGACATCCACGTACTATCTGACAAAGGAAATATCTTCGACGCCTGTGCTCTAGGTGCAATAGCAGCTTTGCGAACCGCAATAGTTCCTGCAGAAAGATTCGATATTGGCGAAGACTACCCTCTGGCAGTCTCGATGACACCGACAATGTGCTCTTTCACAAGAGTTGGTGGAAGGTATGTCCTTGACGCTAATGAAGAGGAAGAATTGGGTGGAGATGAAAGAATTCACATCACATTAGGAGATGAAGGGCACCTTCATTCACTTCAGAAGGGGTTAAAGGGAACTTTCACTCCGGCCGAATTCGACGAGATACTACAGGTCGCACAGAAACGCTGCGCAGAACTTGCAGAACTTGTCAACTCCAAGGTGGAATAAACATGGCAAAGCGAACACAAAAGGCCGGAGCAACAGGTCGATTTGGTGCAAGATATGGTGTCAGCGTAAGAAGAAACGCAGGCATGGCCATGAAGAAGAAGTCTGCAAAGTACACATGTCCTGTTTGTCAGTACCGCCAGGTTACTCGCAAATCGGTAGGAATCTGGTCCTGTGGAAAGTGTGGACACACGTTCGCTGGCGGCGCTTGGGAACCATACACCCGTGCATCAGATGCAAATAACAGAATCATTCGCCGAAATGCAGATGGTGCAACTACTGCAGATATGGCATACATCGCTCAGCAGGCTGCTATCGAATACGAGAGAGCAATGAACGCTGGTGAACTAGACGAAGAGGAGTGATCACATTGTGGTCTGTCCGCCTTGAGGTGGATTCGCCAAATGCAAAATCTCTCGCTTCCAGTTTGGTTAGTGAAGAAGAACTCGAAATTGATGACTCTAGTTTCTCCTTCACTCTTAGAGAAAGCAGAGCAAAAGACGCAAGAGCAATGTGGAACACTCGATTGCGTTCTTTAGTAATCTCTGCCAAGGTCATCGAAGTGATGGATTCTTGAACCCCTGCCTTTTGAGATGATAACATGGAGTCAGCCCAACAGTTGCAAATGGTGGTTGCGGAAGTACAAGCTGCCCGCCAACAAGTTGCTTCACTCAACGCACAAGTTCGTGAACTGGAAGGAACTATCGCTGCCGTAAAACAGCAACCTGAGGATATGGCTCTCCACAGACAGATGGGGACTATCCTAATTGAAGTTGAAGATAGGAAACAATTGCTATCTGACCTCGAAATGACTCTTGAACAAATGAGGTCTGCTGTCGAAACCATGGGCAAGCGAGAAGCTGAACTAGTGGCCACATATGACAAGTTGAAGCAGTCACTAGAGGGATGATTTTGGAAGACCTCGCATCCTGGATTGCTAAAGCCACCACCAATGGTGCTGTCCCGGTAGTAACAGGAAGAAACGGTGACATGGACACTATTGGTTCAGCCATTGCATTGGCCTCTTCCCATCCTAACTTGATGGCTTGTGGTTTGCATCTGGGAAAATTGGCCAATCGTTTGTGTACTGAATTAAATGCACCATTTCGTAAACTATCGAAATCACCAACCTGGCCAGCAAAGTTAGGCGGAATAATCATCGTAGATGCAGCCTCTGAAATGCAAACAGGATTATCATTACCAGAAGGGGTTCCGATTTGTGTAATCGATCATCACGATACTTGTGAATGGACTTTTGGAGAAGCAGATTTAGAGTTCAGAAGTAATGTAAGAGCAACTACACAGATAGTATTCGACTATCTTAAAGTCAAGAATCCCGATGCACTAACTGATGAAGTACGTAAACTCTTACTTGCAGGACTGATAACTGATACTGGGAGATTCAAGCATGCTGATAGGGATGCATTGAGATGCGCAACCGAACTAATGGATGGCGCAAATTTCGAATATCAAGAATTCGTTGAATATATTCAAACTGAAGACATAAACTCAAGTGAAAGGGGTGCAATCCTCAAGGCACTTTCACGCTGTCAATCGACAGAGTGTGGCAAATGGAATCTGGTTCATACATACGCAGGGATCCACGAAGGAAAGGTCGCTGGATTACTTACCCAAGCAGGTGCAGAGATTGCATTAGTTTCACGCTACAGAGACGGTGAAACTCGTTTAACAGCAAGAGCGACCAGAGCGTCGACTAAAGATGGGATTCATCTTGGTGAAATGATGAAATCACTGACATCTAAACTCGGGGGAGAAGGCGGAGGTCATGATGGAGCCGCAGGTTGGTCAGGAAAAAGTGACAGAGTAGCCGCTGAATCCGCATTCATCAATCTATTAGCAAATCAAAAGAGGGTCGAAAATGAATCCTGAAGAAATAATCCATGCCTTCGATAACGGAGAAAGAGACCTAGAACCTATGCTTGAAAAGATGGGCTGGAAAAGTTGGCTCGGTGTTGCTGAATTGGGATTGGTCATGCAAAGCCCAATCGTAGATTTTCTCGAAGAAAAGTTGACAGCTGCTGAGAGCAAAGTTCTGGATTTGGTAAAGAAACGGCTCTCCGGCGAGTTGACATTGGATTCTATAGAAGAAGCCCTAGCAGTCGCCAGGAATCCAAAAACAAGAGACTTAGCTCTCGAAGGTAGGTTGCGTATGGAAAGAGGGCTTGTGCATTTTGAAAATGGTGACACCGAAGATGCTAGAGACGATTTGACATGGGCAGAAACGCGACTAAAGTCTGTAGCGAAAGCGAGTAGAGATCACGACATTTCTCTGCTAAATAAAGCAGCATTCCATCTTTCAATAGATGAGCCAATGATGGCTTTGCACGTCCATGGAGAAATTTCTCGTACTGCAGGTCATGCAAACGAAACAATCGCAATATCTAGAATTCAGGCTTCAAGAATACACATTGCATTCGGACACATGTTCGATGCTGCAAGGTGTGCATTCAACTCACACGCACATGCAATAATTGCGAAACAAACAGAGTTAGCTGTCGAGGCAGGTGCTATTTTCGTTGAAATCTCATCAGGATTTATCAGTGAGGAAGCAGAAAAGTTTGCTGACCAAGTCATGGAGGCAAAACCGTTGTCTGCTGGCCAAGAAGCACCGTTATTACAAGTTCATCCAAGCGATGTATATGGGGTTCTAGAATGGTGTTCAGAAAACACAACTCCTGGCTATTCCGGAGAAGAAAGACCTGATTTACGAACACTTGTCATGCTAGCGAAGAGGCTCGAGAAAACCGATTTATTTTCTGACTTACTTTCCTCACCAAACGAAGTTGAAGACGCTCTACTTGCCGCACTTTGTGCATCAATCAGCAAAGATGAACAAGCAAAAATCTGGACGGACAGGGTCACGGAAATAATGACTCTGAAGAATGTCTAGAGCATTGATTGGGCTCTTTCCATCCATTCTTGAGCCCACTCTTCTCCGGATGTGAAAAGCGACCTCGCTAAGAAAAAAGCTTCAGCAGCCTCACCTGCTTGTAACAAACTCTCCAATCGAGTAAGTTCAGTGTTAACGACTTCCTCTGTTTCTGCTGATTCTTCTATTGGTACATTGGAAACGTTTTGAGAGAGGTTCTGCATCCTGTCTAAGAAATCAGAACGAGTTTGGAGTGATGGGCCACTCCAAGGGACAGATTCTTCACCATCCATTGCACGCTTCAATCTTTCAAGGAATAAATCCCGAACAGGTTCCGTCGGGCGGATTTGCTGTACATGGTCATAGCATAACCAAGCTTGATCGATTTCATTTCTTCTTTCATGTAATCTCCCTAATTCCATCCATAACTCGTGATTTGCGGGCCTGTGAGCTAACAAATGGTGGACTAATTCAATGAAAATCTCCTCGTGCCCAGCACCTCGAATTCTCTCGAGTCTTCTACCGTAGACAATATTTGCTCTTTGGTCTGTAAAGTCTAATCCTCTACATCGAATTACAAAGTTTTCTAATTCTTTTTTATCTAACTTCTCAAACCATGTTTGCGGTTCCAGTGAATCTGTAATGAATGCTGCTTCAAGCAATTCCAATCCAACTTCAAGATGGTTGACTCCTCTAATTTGTGACAACTGATTTGGATCTCTACCCAAGACAATGAATAAATCCTCCAAAACCAAAGCAAGACCTTCGCTATCCATGCGCATTTTCTTTATCTCTGCAAGACATCTCCAATTGCGTTCATCAGTAAAATCATACAAAACGGCTTGTTGAGCATTTTGCTCTGCCCACGCCAAGTTTTCTGCGGCTCTTTCAGAATCTTTTTTTGACAATTTCACGAATCGATCTGCTTGCGCTCGATGTCTGCTTCCCAAATTTCTCCTTGGGTGCTGAAGCTTCAAGGCACTATCCATGCGACCATCTCACTGAACAGACATGAAACCTGACCTATCATAACCCCAAGGGATGGTTGCATCAATACCAATCTTTGCAGTATTACCATCGTTCAGTCTTGATGGGTCGAGACTAGAACCTTTTTGATTTGAAAGTATGATTGAGTCTGAGTCTGGTTGCCAACGAGTCATCATTGCCCATTCGACCCTAACTGGGTCGGTAATGTCAATGTCTTCATCGACAATTGTAACCATTTTCATTGAGCGGTGTCCATCCAGTGCTGCTTGAATTGCCCTCTTACCATCCCCTTCTTTATGGACTTTGATTTTCACAACAGCAGCAAGCCAGCCTCCCCCACCCTCTGTCATGTGGACATCAAGACACTCACAAACTTCGCTTACAGCGGACTTGATGGTAGGAGCCCTAGGTAGACCCATGAGTGTTTTGTGTTCTGCTTCTGCGGGTATCAAAGCGTGGAAAATTGGGTTGGTTCGATGAGTGATTCCGTCTATCTCAATTACTGGTTCCTGGCGAATATCATCAACAGTCCCCGTTATGTCCACATAAGGCCCCTCATCGTCATTTTGAGTGGTAATCCTACCCCACATAGCATACTCTGCACTTGCAGGAACTTGAAGCCCGTTTGGAAGAGTTACCAATTCTAGTGGTTTACCATACACCTTTTCATGCAGTGCGGAAGCAATCGTCAATTCGTCGATATTTGTATCAAAAGACATGGCTGCTGCTAGCAAAACTACAGGGTCTGGTGCGTTAATGATTGCAACATTTACCTCTTCGCCAGCCGCTCTGGCTTCCCCAGTCATTGAGTACAAGTGTCGAGGAACGATCCTAGCAACTAAGTGGTTGTCATCTCGCAAGAATTGTCTGTGGAATGACATGTTTCTTATCCCCCCATATTCAGCGATGATAACGCTCGAAGACATGTATCTGCCACGGTCCTCTCTCCAGTGATGAGGAATGGGTAATTGTGTCAATTTTGGACTATCTTGCGGGTTCTCCAATACCGGTCCTGTGTCAACAATTTTTGGCTCAGATGGATTTTTCATAGCCCAGCCAAGCAGGTCGATAAAATCCTCCGGCTCGATAGATAGTGCTGCGCACAATCTTGGCCTTGTCAGCAAATTAACAGCGATTCTATGGCCCTGAGCTTCTTGTAAATTTTCGAAAAGCAAAAGGTCATGACCCGTCGATTTGGATTTATCAAAAACCCCATGCAGTATGCTGGTTGGCTCATCAATGACAGTGGCTGCACCTAGTAAATCTCGGAATGCCATTGGTTAACGCTGGAGGGTTTAAGTCATGAACATTGGCACTAAAGATTCGGGG
>CEUV01031433.1_pt1 | contig 24762 bp, 23 predicted proteins | sample 356401 | NCBI WGS metagenome assembly CEUV01 (sample SAMEA2622710, study PRJEB7988) | marine metagenome | isolation source: saline water (ENVO:00002010), including
ACTCCATCAGCCAACATTCGAATTGCTTCATTGCCTAGAACAACACCCAATCTCGAAGTTGCAAATCCAGGAACATCATTGACCAAGATGGTGGTTTTATTCATCGCTGAACCGGCAGCTCTGGCTAATTCAATAGTTGCTGAACTGGTTCCTTCATGCTTTACTAGTTCTAGTAATTTCATAATTGGGACAGGATTAAAGAAATGCATACCGATTAAACGCTGAGGGTTTGATACCGCGCTGGCTATTTTCCTTATCGACAGGCTTGAGGTATTGGTGGCAAAAACGGTAGTATCAGCGCAGTGCGGGGCTATCTCTTGGAATATTCGTTGTTTCAGTTCAAGAATTTCAGGTACTGCTTCGATTACTAAATCTGAATCCTTTACTGCACTTGGTAGGTCTGCATTTGGTGATAAGTTTGCCGACCATTCCTGTTTTTGCTCGATAGTGGTTTTTCCTCTCGCAATACCCTTGTCCCAAAATGCTTCAATTCTTTGCATACCTCGTTCAAGACCATCAGGATATGCGTCATAAAGCGTGGTTTTCCATCCCGCTTGAGCACAGACTTGAGCGATTCCCGCCCCCATTGTTCCGGCTCCAATCACTGTGACTTTGCTAATCCCCATGTTACATCCCAGCAGGTGATGATTCATGATGCTTGCTTGCCAAAGAATTCTTCTTTTGCGCCACAATCACTCCGCCGGTAATCAGAATAAATGCGGCAATCAGCGACAATCCTAAACTTTCCTGCAGTAGCAAATAGCCCCCGATGATTCCAAACGGCGGCACTAAGTAGACATACAAGGCGCTCATTGAAGCGCCAATTTTTACAATTCCATCGGCAAACCAAACATAAGCAATAACCGTGGAAAATAGGGCGAGAAATACCAAACCTATCCAACCATCAGTACTTGGCATTGATAATCCCTTAACGGTAGCTTCAACTGCAAATATAGGTGTCAGTATAATTAAACCAGCAACTGAAGACCAAACCGTTAATTCGAGTGGATTTAGTGGTTTTTCTGAGGCTTCTGCGGGAGACGTCATTGCTTTTTTCATTAGTATTGTATTACAAGCCCATGATAGTGCAGCGCCAGCAATTAACAAGTTCCCAAGGATACGATCTGCGAGTGGGATGTCGACATTAGGGGAGTAGTAGAACAATATCGCCACGCCGGCAAACCCCATCATCAAACCAACAACGAGGTTCAGATGTAATTTCTCACTTAGAAAAATAACTGCAAGAATGGCGGTAAATAATGGGTTGAAGGTAATCATTAGCGAGGCATCGCCTGCAGCGGTAAATTGCATGCCAAACATAAAAAACGCTTGATACACACATGTCGAGAAAAATCCAATTAGGAATATACGACCCCATTCCGCTCGATTAGGAAACATCCACTGGCCGGAAATTCGTAAAAAGAGTAGGAAACTGAGTGTGGCAATCACGTATCTAATCCATGATGCGGTGAATGGTAGAATGTCATTTGCTACCACTCTGCCGGCTGGCCAACCCAAGCCCCATATTACTGCAACTAAGAATAATTTGATGTGAACAAATACATTGCTCATTCAAATCGCTCCAAACCAAGTTGGAGCATTCTTGACCTTGGCAGGCCTATTTCGGGAAGGCCAGTAGCAGGAGCGTACATCTTTAGTCCTTCAATTCGTGATACGTACAGACCATAGCTTGCCATGTCATCTAGTTTGTAAGGAGTTTCAAGTCCCATTTCTGTTAGAGCATCACATGCTTTTTGGCTGTATATTGGGTATAAATTAGTCGAGAAGTGCATCCATTCTGAGATTCTTTGGGTGTCAATTCCATCAATGGTCAAAAGGTGTTGAAGTAGTGCGACATCAGGATAAGATACTGTTCTTATGATCATCTCAATTTCGTTGGTAACTTCTTCTGGAAACGCAAAAGGTTGTCTTTGCGACCAACTTTCGGCAATTTTGATGTGGTCAATTGAGGCTTTGTTTTGGATGGTAAATATCGCGTTTGAATATTCTTCGTCATCAACACTATCTTCTACAAGACCAGGAAGAACAGAGTAGAATGATTCGCACTTGTCTACATCTACGCCGTAAAGGGAAACAGGTATCATTTGACTCACCTTATTTATGCAGAGACACCGATGCCGGATTCTATTTGTCTTGTTGACATAGGCTTGTTAGCAATCCATTCCTGCTTGAACAGTTCCTTTAGATCAATTTCGTCTTGGTCGGTTGGGAGATTTGCTTGTAAGTAAGCATTCCAGTCATCATCGCTTCCCTCGAAAGGAGTTCCATCGACGTTGAATCGTTGTCCCTTTGCAGTACCAATGCTTCTGTTGAAGTTCTCATGAGGAACGTACAATTTTGGCGCATCGTCAGACAAGTAGCCACATAGTTTTCTTACTTCACCGACAATCTCTTGGTGATAGTGACCCCTTGATTCTTCGTTTAGGGTTGCTTTGTCGACTTCTATGCCTGCTTCTTGTTTCTTACGCTCGTCCCAGCGTCCTTTAACTCCCCAGACATATGCCCAGTGGGCAGATGATGAAGCATCGACACCAAATAGGTCGTGAGCAGTAGAGACCCACTTGTTGATGTATCTCTGTAGTAAATCAAGTGGAATAACACCAGCTTTGATGATTCTTCTTAGACCATTGAAACCAGTACCCAAGTGAAATGCTTCTTCTTTGAGCATTGGTCCCATAGATGCTGCAAGGGGCTTGAAAGCAGAAGTTGAAAGCATTCCAAGTTGGAATTTTCCGTCCCTGTCAACGAACATAGTGTAGCAGAAGAAATCCAACCAGTGCGGCATAGGAATGTTGAACGCTCCAAGTAGTCTGTCTCCATCTTGAGCATTTCTCTCGAGTAGTTTTTGTGCCTCTCTGCGTCCTTGTTGGCCAAAGTAGGTCATCAACAGGTAAGCCATTTGCCAACCGTGGCGTTGTTCTTCGGCCATGATTCTAGCAGCGGAGTATCGATCGAAGTCTGTTGGTGCAGATGCCAGTAGATGTCTTTGTTGTTCTACAGAAGCGAATTCAGTGTCACCCTGAACGGTAATCATGGTGATTAGAGCATCACGCATGCTCTGGTGGGGAACTTGTAGGGAGCGTTCCCACTTTGGCCTACCTTGATAGTCGCCAAATTCGATAATGTCGCCAGCTCTTTCCCAGTCAAATAATACGGATAGCTCGAAGTCCCCTAACCAAGATGGGTCGAAACCCACCCTTTTTTGCCAGTCTTCAAAGTTTGAAATCCACTCATCCCAAGTATTCGGTAAATTGTCCATGTTAGCCCGAGGAATGGGTCATCCTTATTGTCTTTGCGAACATGTTCGTATTAGCCGATTATTTCATTGTAATATCTGTCGATAATTTTGCATTCAATGGCGTGTAGCATAACTGACAACGTTGACTTAGCAGTGCCCAACTCATCTGACAAGTCGGTTAGGGTTATTTCTCTTGGAGCAGACCAGTAGCCTCTTCGCAGGGCAAGTTCGAATACCTCGCGTTGTCTCCGTGTAAGCAATTTTTCTTCACTAGATCGAGTAGATTTTAGACGCATCTGGATTTTTTCTGCTTGAATTTCACGGACCAATTGTTTGGCTTGAGATGAAGAGCATTGAATGGTCCAATCAGCCCATCCATCGATTACATCAAATGGGGTCCTTGGAACGACACCTACCGTTCTCAATGGTTTGATGAAACCTCCTCCACCGCTGGCGATAGTTACGCTTGCTTTACCCTCGCCGAGTGGGTTCACTGTCTCGATACCTCGCAGATTTTCTAAATCTGCGATTAACTCGGATTCTGCTGCTATCTGTGCAGTACCTCTTCCTTTGCTTAATGGCATGGTTTCGATTATTTGTAAAACTGCATTTGGATAATTCCGAGTTGCTTCGCCTGCCCAGTGTCCGTCTGGTAAGCGCACTTCTATTCTTACTATCTGGGACATGCAATCACAAACTATGGATTCTATCGTGTCGTGATAGTTGATTTGTTTCTACATCAATCATCTCTGCAAAAGTAGCTATGCTTCCATCATCATTTATTTCCACACCCGGAAGATATCCGTCACAAACACCCGAAGCAACGAATATTGCATCCTCTGAGCGGCACAAATCTTTAGCATCCCATAATCTTGTCAAGTCATCATCTATCATGTTCTCTGCACGGGCTTCCTCTTCATCGGAACGGAATACTAACCTACCCTCAAACACGCCACCAATACCTCGAATAGCAGTCGCAGTAATCACGCCCTCTGGAGCAGCACCGATTCCCAACAACATGTCGTGTTCACCCTCGGGTCGAGCCGCCCAAAGAGCCGCTGAAATATCGCCATCACCGAGTAAATGGAGTTGTGCTCCTAACTGCTTAATTTCCTTGAATAGACCATGGTGTCGCGGTCTATCGAGTGCGATTATTCGAACTTCCTCAATCGATTTATCAAGAACGGATGCAACTTGCTCTATGTTGTAAGCAACACCAGCATCGAGACTTACATGCCCTTCCATTTCCGGCCCGGCTGCAATTTTGTCCATGTAACAGTCGGGAGCGTGTAGCAGGGTTCCTCTGGGTGCAGCAGCGAGGACAGCAATTGAATTAGGAAGATTATCAGCACAATTATTAGTACATTCGAGCGGATCTACTGCAATGTCGATTCTTGCAACATCTGGCCTGCCCACTGCCGAGCCCAATTTTTCACCGATGTACAGCATCGGGGCCTCATCCCGTTCGCCTTCACCAATCGCGACACGTCCGTCAAATGGCACATTGTCAAAAGTGCGTCTCATCGCCTCGACTGCTGCTGCGTCAGCCGCCATTTTATCGCCTTTACCACGCCACTTTGCACTTGCTATAGCAGCCATGTCAACAGCTTCCAAGAAGTGATTTGCTAGGTTGGAGACTGTTCCCATATTGGGGGTTGAGAGATTCCAATCAATGAACAATGCGGTTTGAGTGGATTACTCGGATTTGAATTTCTCGACTATTTTTACATCGCAAATTTCGCTATGTGGATACTGTCCGTTGCTGTCTTTCTCAAACGATTTAACCATGTCAAGCGCGCACAGCAAACCTGCGCAAACACCGGTGATGGCTTCCATCTCTATGCCGGTTTTGTAATGAGCAGTAACACTTACAGTACATCTTACAGAATCATCTGAAACCTTCCAATCAACTTTACAACCCTCCAATGGAATTGGGTGACAGTGTGGAATAATTCTTGGCGTTTCTTTCACTGCTTGTATGGCTGCTATTGTAGAAGCCTCGATTACGTTACCTTTTTTGACACTGCCGGAGTTAATCGCCTCGATTGCTTGCTTACTCAATCTGAGCAATCCGCTAGCCACCGCACTACGCTTGATAATCTCCTTATGACTGATATCAACGACTCCTTCTATTTCTTTATCCATATTATCAACCCAATCCTGCTTTCCATTGCTCTCCGTTCTCTGAAACCTCTTTTTTCCAAATTGGAGCCTGAACCTTCAATTCATCAATCAGCCATTCACAGGCTGCGAATGCTTCCTTGCGGTGCGGACTTCCCACATGGATAGAAACAATATTTTCTCCAGCATTTACTTTTCCGGTACGATGAGACATAGCAATTTTCTTCACGCCAAATTTGTCGATTGCTTCACTCGCTAAACTGTGCAAGACACCACCTAGTTTGTCTTGCCAGGCATCGAATTCTAATCGGTGTATTTTGACGCCATCGTCGTACCCTCTAGTGATTCCCAGAAACGATACAACAGCGCCACAGCCTTGCAAATCAAGTGCGTCAAGCAACGACTGATGGTCCAAACTATCCGGAGATTCTGTTATCACAATGTCTCCGGCCATGGCTATGGGATAGAAACGCATAATTCAAACCTCACGCCTCGTTGGAGTGAACATGGCAGGGGTGAGCCCAATCAATATCATGGGCGCTGGCTTGTCAGGTTTGGCGGCAGCAACTATTCTGGCAAAAGCAGGTAGAGAGGTACACGTCCACGATATAAGAGAAGAGTCAGGTGCTCGATTCGACGGTGATTTTCAAGCCTTGGAAAACTGGAGCATGGATACCGATTTCTTTGACCAATTGAGCGATTGGGGTTTCGATATCAGTGAGTTCAAAGCAACCGAATTCAAAGTAGTCGATTTAATTCATCCAGACGATACAATTACCCAAGCTAAAAGCCCTAAAGTCGCTTATCGCATAGTAGAGCGAGGGACTTCGAGTCACACCATAGACCAAGGCATAAAGCGGCAAGCTCTAGCCGCTGGGGCTAAAATTCATTACAAATCAAAGGTAAAGCAAGAAGACTGCCAAATTATCGCTTGTGGCCCCAAGGGCACTTCAGCAGTCGCATACGGTGAAATATTCCATACAGACCACCCGAATCACATCGCTTTTCAACTGAACGATAAGTTGGCGCCCGGGGCCTACTCTTACCTGATAATCATCGACGGAGTTGGTCTAATCTGTACCTGTTTGTGGCGGAAGCAAAAGAAGAGTGATAGGTTTCTCAACGAAACTATTGCTTGGTATGACAAACATTACCCGACTTTGAACCGCCGCCCTATCAAGCGTGTAGGTGGTAAAGGTGATTTTACCATCAACAAGAACTACCTGCAAGACGGTAGATATTATGTCGGAGAATCGGGAGGTTTACAGGATTTCATGTGGGGTTTTGGCATGAGAATGGCAGTATGGTCTGGCGTTCTTGCAGCGAAGGATATACTCGGAGAATTGGATTATGAAACCGAGGTTAGGAAACAATTACTGCCGTATGTCAAGACCAGTGTGGCAAACCGTTGGTTGATGAATCGAGTTGGCGATAGATCATTCAAATTAATGTGCAAACGCTGGATGAAAGACCAAAACAAGCGTGGCGATGGATTGGTATGGATTGGCAAATTGTTTCGACCGACACTGCTGAAAAGTATTCTATATCGAATAGTCAATCCGTTTATGTTGCAAAAAGACCCCAAATCAATGGGTCGCGGGGTTCGAAGAATGCCGTTTAGAAAGGCATTGAAAAGAGACGATTGGGAACCATCTAGCGAAGCAATGGCGGTAAAAGAGCAGTGGAATCTCGTAAGAAAGGGTGGTGGCAAGACATCATTCGCTGAGGATTCCGACCAGATTTCCATCCCTAAAAGTTGAATGCGATTTATTCATAATGCTAGTCCACTTCGGTTGTCACATGAGCGACCTATATGGATTAAAACTCGAGCCTATGCCAAATAAACTGGTAAACTACGGAGTCACTGAAAATGGAATTGCGGTGATAGAACTCACATCTAATTCAGCTGGAAAACCGTTAGACGGAACCAATGACCGTTCCCCTAATACCTATACTCACGAAATGATGCGTGACATCGACGAGGCGATAGTCAAAGCCAGATTCAACGATGATGTAACCTGTATAGTGCTAACCGGTAACGGAGCGTCCTTCTTTTCAGCCGGGGCTTCAATCCAAATGCTAAATTCTGTTTCTCCAGGTTTCAAGTACAATTTCTGTTTGCACGCCAATGAAACACTTTCGCGACTGGAACAAACTGCAAAGTTGGTCGTCTGTGCAATCAATGGTCACGCAGTGGGTGGCGGTCTTGAAATCGCAATGGCCGCTGATATCAGAATTGCTCGTAAGAATTCTGGCAAAGTTGGTCTGCCTGAAATCAATCTTGGTGTTTTGGCTGGAACCGGAGGTACCGCGAGACTGACAAGATTGATTGGCAAAGCAAAAGCGTTGGAAATGATGGTGACTGGTGAATTGATGTCTTTTGAAGATGCCCATGCATGCAATTTAATTAATCACATATGGGAAGGTTCTCCAGAAGACTTCCGCAGGGATATTCTTGATTGGTGTTCACAATTCACTCTGCCAAACAAGGCAGTAAAGGCTGTTGGCAATATCAAGCGTTCTTGTCAAACAGGTCCAGAGATTCCGTTTGAATACCACTTGGCACTTGAACGTGAACTACAAGCCGCTTTGTTCAATAGTACTGATGCCAAAGAAGGTATTGCTGCATACGTTGAAAAGCGTGTAGCGAATTTCACTGGAAATTGAGGCAGAGGTGATTTCAGGTGGCGAAATACGATGTCCCAGCAGATGTGCCCGATGAGTTGATTGAGACATTTATTCAAAACATGGATGCCGCCACTGCCGGAACGGGCAAAATGAATTTATTTGCCTGCGACCAAAAAATCGAACACTTGAATGATGATTTTTACGACGGTGACAACACTATACCGCTATCGTCGAATGACCCCAGACATCTGTTCGAGATTGGCAATCGATGTCACGAAGCAGGAACTATAGGAGTACTTGCGGGCCAATTAGGACTAATCTCTCACTATGCACGAGATTATCCGGATGTGCCTTATTTAGTGAAATTAAATTCAAAATCACATCTTGTGAAGACCTCTCAAAGAGATCCCGTTTCTCAAGCACTTTGGGACATGGATGACGTGATGTCATTGGTGCACAATGGAATCAATGTCGTAGGAATCGGCTACACCATATACATCGGCAGTGAATATGAGCACGAAATGATGTCTGAGGCAGCACAGTTCATTCGTCAAGCACATGAACTTGGGATGGTCTCTGTTGTTTGGATGTATCCCAGAGGCAAGGCAGTTGCTAATGAGAAAGATCCGCAACTTATCTCCGGTGCAGCAGGAGTTGCTGCATGCATTGGTGCAGACTTTGCCAAAGTGAACTACCCGAGTGAATTTCCAGGTATGACAAGGTCTGAATCATTAGCCATAGCTTCACAGGCTGCTGGTCGTACAGGAATAATTTGTTCTGGTGGCGGCTCTTTACCTCCAGAAGAATTCTTGCAGAGACTTTGGGAGCAGATGAATACAGGAAATTGTCGCGGTGCTGCGACAGGTCGCAATATTCACCAAAAAGATACAGAACGTGCAGTAAAGATGACTGCTGCTTGCCACGCGATTATTTGTGAAGGTGCGTCGGTAACTGATGCCCTCAAAATTTACAATTCTTGATTTATGAGGTGGAGGAAGTGGGTGTAATTCATCCAGATATCTGTAAGGCTGAAACATTGCCATCAGAATATTACACGGATGAAAAATTGTATCATCAAATATTAGACAAATTCCCAACCTCATGGTCTTTCATCGGGCCATCCTCTGTGCTCAATCAAAACACTGTTGTTCCAGTATCAATTGGTAAAATTCCAATGCTGTTGACAAAAAAAGGTGATGAGATAAACTGTGTGTCAAATGTTTGTACCCACAGAGGGATGATTCTATGCCAGGAAAATAAAACAACTTCATCGATTATTTGTCCTTATCATGGGCGAACTTTTTCCCTTGATGGTAAGATAAAACACATGCCAAAATTTTCTGGCGTCGAAAATTTCCCTGCACCAAGTGATGATTTGCCCTGTGCGCAAGTGGTTAATTGGCATGGTATGTTGTTCGCTAACTTGTCAGCATCGAAAACCTTCGATGAATACATCTCAGTGGTAGAGGAGCGTATGAATTTCATTGAATTTTCCCGGCTTACTATTGTTGATAACCTAGCTCGTTTGCACGACATCTCGGCGAATTGGATGCTTTATGTAGACAATTATCTTGAGGGATTCCACATACCTTATGTGCATAAGGGACTAAATTCAGTTATTGATTATTCAAATTATGAAACCGAGGTATTTGATGATGCAGTACTTCAAGTTGGTTATGCAGTTGACGGCGAGGAAGTATTTGACATTCCGGCAGGACACCAAGATTACGGCAAAAACATTGCCGCTTATTACTGGTGGATATTCCCGAATCTAATGTTGAATTTCTACCCGTGGGGGTTATCAATCAACGTTGTCAAACCAAAAGGCATCAGTTCAACTCAAGTCGTCTACCACGGTATGGTATTAGATCAAGATAAATTCGGCATCGGAGCTGGCGGTGATTTGGATACTGTGGAGCATGAGGACCAAGATATCGTTGAGGGTTGTAATTTAGGCATGAATTCGCCACTATATCATCGAGGGCGTTATTCGCCTACGATGGAAAAGGGCGTTCACCATTTTCACAGATTGCTTACTGAATGAATTCAGAATTTGTCTTCAGCAGGAGTTCCTGTGGTGACGTTACCATCTTGGTCGATGATGATTGGTGTTCCTTCTTCCCAGCCTGGGCAGTTGCTGGAAACCCAAGTTCGAGTTGCCCATTCGCAGATGTCATATCCGCCAGAGAGAATTCCAGATCGCTTTATGTATCCAACTTTGACAATGTCTTTGTCTTTAGATAGAACGTTACCCAATTGTTGGCTTGTAGTGCCGTGACGCATCGTACTATTGATGTGTTCCAAAATCTCCGCAGTGTTGCGGGGTCGTTCTCCTAAAAATTTCTTGATTTTTTCTCTTATCCTAGTTGTTTTCATCATAATCACGCTCATGTCACGCAGCGCATATCCATTGAATAATTGCCACTAAATGACAGGACAGCGGTGGCTGATATAATAGTTCCTCCAAAATCAATAGTTTGTTACATTTAGGTACGAAATTAAGTGTAAAAAAGTAACCAATTATGATGGGGTGTAAGTAAATCCATACTATTCCAGTGGAAATATGTAACTAAATGTAACTATAAATTATATTAAACAATAAAATTATAACATAATTGTGAGTAGCGCACTTTGAGGTGACATATTTGTCTAAAAACAGGATAAGAAGTCACTACCAGCGCCGTATTCTTACTTGGTTGGTTGATAACAGTGGCTCGGTATCTGAAGTTTCAAAATCACTCAAACTCCAGACGCCTCATGCTTCATCTTCGTTGAGCGAATTAAGAAAAAGAGGGTTGGTGCACAGAGATGACGCTCATGGAATCCGAGGGGCGATACACAGTATTACCCAAGCTGGTAGAAAACAATTAGAGGAAGATCGTCTAAGTCTGTATAAGAGATATGTGGCAAAAACAAATCAAGAATCTGATGGTATTGTGTTAGAAACTAAAGGCCGTGAATTGCTACTTTGTTATCATAAAAACCCACCAAACTCTTTGATTTCCCTACCACTATATCCGTATAGTGACAATTCCGATGATGCAATAATCTCCAGTGGAACAGATGGGGTGATTTGGGCATCAGTCGTCCCCGATTCAACTCGATGGTATTCTACTGATACACTAAAGCAGGTTTCACCACCGAATGAACTCGGTACGGGTACCTTAGATGCATGGTTGCAAACCACTGATTCATTTGCTCTAGTGCGGGCAATTTTGTTTGAGCCAATCAAGCAGTGGAATGTTCCACCAGGGACTGAATTTTCGACTCCGAATTTGCACTCTTCACCATTACCAAAAGTAATTACGACAGGGAAACACAGTATTGGAAACATTGTTGGGACTGAGCTTGGCGTCATGTGGGAGAATAGACTTCATGCTCACCTATCGTCTAATGTTGATATTAACATTCTAATCAACTCGTTTTCACAGGAGGCATATGTAATGCGCAAAAATCCGGTTAAACCTGATGTGACAAATATCCCAATTGGTAGTCTGTTCGAATGGCTGAAGTTACGGCACAAGCGATTAGGTGAAAATAAAATCACTGAGAAATTCCTTCACCTTAAATCAATCATCCAGAGTGACTCAATAAACGGGTTGAGTTTTTCCTTGCAGAAGGAAATTGCGAAGGATTTTGGTTACTGTAATTGGATTGATGAAATTCCAAGAAATATCGAGATATCGAATCTCTCAAGTAATGGCCTAAAGGCTATAATTCGGCATTTAAAAAACAGCCTCGATGCAGAATATGTAATCGAATGGGACTGGCCAATTAATGACGATATAGAGTTTCTAAATCACTTGATAAGAGACACTAACTGCCGTCTGTTGGTAACCAAAGTAGGTCCACCAAGGAATATTATCTCTACATTGGGAACATTAAATTCTCTATCAGATTTAGCAATGGTTCGGTTAGAATTGCCAAATCAACACTCTCTCGATATCAAACTAACCGGCGATTCAAGGCCACAAATGAGTATTTCTCACAGCGTCGTACCGGCCGATGCTGTTGAATTACTATCGGCTTTTAATGATGGTAATTGGCAATTAGACTTGATGTCCGAGGTATCAAGGGATTTTGAAACGAGTAGCCAAATTTGGCAGGCTTTGAGTAAATATCCTGATGGCGATGAGATGTGGGCAAACAGTATTGAAACATCTAATCCATTGGCGGCATGGATTGCAACTCCTATCGAACACCGCCCAAGCCGATGGGTAAGAGTTCAAAATAAATTTGATACAAATTGGGCAGATTTACTGCCGCTTGAAAATTCTTCTGCAGAGTTAATCGCGGCAAGTTTACATCAAGGTAGCGAGAATTTTCGTTCAAATGCAATTGATCAACTCGCTCAGCGATTTCTTTTAGACCATCAGCTGCTTATTGAAATCGAAAATTTAGACGGCAACTCGCTACAATCAAGTGGGATTTCAACCGCTATTCTATTGGTGTGCGATAAATTACCTGATGAATTTTCTAAGTATGTTACCTCGGCAGTAGATAATTGGTTAGACTATCCACTATTCCCTGCGAGGGTACTTAGTGCCTTATTTACTAGTAATCAGCATGGTGATACAGACCGTTTTGGAGTTTACAACAAGGTTGTCCTAGCCTCTAAAATTCATCCAAAAGATTCGATTTTGTTCAACTGGGGTCGTTACGTTGCTTGCCTAAAAAATTCTGAGACAATTCAAAATGAATTGATGCGGACATTTATGACATTACTACCTTATCATTGGTGGCAAGCAAACTCTTCAGATTGGCTGGTTAGTCAATTATCCAGTTCTGCTGGGCGCAGATGGTTGACCAATCAGACCATACCATGGCCAGCCTTAATTTTTAGATTAGATGGCGAATTGTCAGGACCTCCCGGCTCACAAAGCAAATTTGTCAGGAAGATACCGCCAACTTCCGAGTTGCTTTTCATTCCCATAATGCAGGATTGTCTGGCTAAAGATTCACTCATGGATGTTTATGATTTAGCATCCAAGACCGAGGACAATAAATTCAACATAACCCCACGAACTCACCCCATGATCGGGTATTTGGTTCGGTCGCTTCAAGAATGGCCAGATTTTGATAGTGATATAATTGACCAAGGTGACAAAATGACCGGATGCTTGTTATTTGGTATTTCTTATCATAAAAATATCATTTAATACGATGGTTTCATTTATGTTGGCGTATGCCACGAACTGCCGTACTAGCAACATCGGGCAGAGCTACTGTGAAATTGCAATGAAGTTCGATACCAATGTACGGTCCGCTATCGAAGACCAAAATGACCCTTCGGGGGATGATTTTTGGGGCAAAAGCGGTAAACCATTTGATAGGTTATGGGTCCTTGTGCGACGTAAGGATGAACTCAAGACAACCACCCTATCATACAGCACGCCCCGGCACCGAGGGTCAGGCCTTGGAGCAATGCGATGAAACAGGCCGTTAGGAGCCGGGGCACAGCGCTGACAAGCAAAGAAATCGAGTTATCGACCCAAAATCGAGCGATTAACTCAAAGGCCAATTTCGTTACAGGCAAGCAATGGCAACTAATTACAGCTATGCTTGTTGCCTCGTCGGGGGAACTTTTGACAGATTTCATTCGGGGCACAAATTACTACTAAGCATGGCTATATCCCGCTCAGAAAGGGTAGAAATTCACGTAATCAATGATAATCTAGCCGGCCGTAAATCAACCTTCATTGAAGATTATGATACGAGAGTTAATTCTATTCTTGATTGGTTAGAAGAGAAATCATATCACTCAGTTAAGTTGTTTCAGTTAGACGATGCTTTTGGCCCAGCGCCTTCTCACAAATCCGCCGATGTAATTGTCGCAACACCGGAAACTGTTGGTAATTGCCACGAAATAAACCGTATGCGCAGCGCTCAAGGTTTAGCAGAATTAGCAATTCTTGAGGTGCCCCACATGCTAGATTATTCTGGCAAAATTATCAGCAGTTCGAGGATAAGAAGCGGAATAATTGACTCCGAGGGTAATCCATGGATTGAGCCACATCAGCGTAGTCAAAATCTGAAAATGGTTTCGAGTTTAGATGAAGAACTCAAGACACCCATGGGAGTTTTATTCCAAGGTCCGGAAGAATTTCCAGAAATCGCAATGTCTGAGGCATTAGAGTTCATCGACCGAGAAAATAGTGCTATTATCGCAGTTGGTGATGTATCAGTGGCAACGCTGATTGGTATGGGGTTAACGCCCGATGTCGGAATAATTGACGGTATGACAAAACGGGCAGAACTTGATGATGCCCAAAAAGTAGTAACAACGAGTTTCAAGAATAAACTCAGTGCAGTGAACCCTCCCGGTCATTTGACGCCTTCACTCATTGAGGCAATTGAACAGGCCCTGTCGAACGAAGCGCCGACAGTAATCAATGTAGATGGGGAAGAGGATTTAGCTCCAATAATTATCCACTGTCTTGCGCCAATTGGGACCTCAGTTGTTTACGGTCAACCAAAGGTAGGGGTTGTGGTACAAATTTCAAGCCTTGAAGTAAAGCAACGTTGCCGTAACATAATATCAATGTTCGAGGTGGTTGATTGACTAGCAATCCTCTAATCTCGGTAACAGTTTGTGTTCGAGATGGTGTTGATTGGGTTGACGGCTGTATAGAATCCCTGAGAAATCAAACCTATCGTCCCCTCGAAATCATCGCAGTTGACGATGGTTCGACCGATGGCTCACGAGAACGGCTAAAACAGTGGCATAGTCCTGATAATGAGGTTCCAGTTTTTGTTCATGTTCAAGATGCTCTTGGACTATCTGCAGGTAGAAATCTTGCTGTTGAAAATTCACGCGGTGAGTGGATTGCGATAACTGATATTGATGTCAGACCAACTCAAAACTGGCTTGTTAATCTATATGAAAAATCACACTCTGTCGATGATGATGAAAATGTCGTAGCCGTAACAGGTAGGACAATTTTTGAACGTGCAGACGATTTAGTGAGTTTGCTGAGATCGGTAGAAATAGAATCAAAATATCGTTCAAGGCCAAGGAGGACAAGTCTAGCAAATGGCCCGTGTTCAATGTTTAGGCGAGACTCGCTTAACGAAATTGGAGGGTTTGATCCCGCATGGTATCATGCTGAGGACATGGAAGTTAGTTTGAAACTTCTCGAACAAGGAGGGAGCATAATATATGCTCCTGAAGCAGTGGTTGCTCACGTCGCTGAATCAGGTCGCAAACGCTTTCTTGGCAAACGCTCGAGAGATGCGAGGGCTCACGTGAGGATTGTGCGAAAATATCCTAAAAGTCGACGTAGCGGGCCAAATTTTGATTTCATTGGCAGTTCAACAACGGTATTTATCGTCGCACCGCTGTGGTTTGTGGCAATACTGTCAGGCTTGCCATTTCTTTACTTATTTTTACAATCGGATAATCGAAGTTGGGATGAAATCCAAACGTGGTGGCAAACCAATGTTTTGTTGGTGACATTAGGGCTTTTACTGGTACAGGAATTGGTTCTGTGGCGTGGACCTTTGGGAGTTGTCAATCGGACTGCTATACTTTACAGCAGCAAAAATCGCGTATTTGTCTACCTTGCTTTGAAGGGTTTAATCCTGCAGTGGAGTTTAGCATTGTGGAAAGGTTTGATGCTCGGCTGCTATGATATGTTAACCAAGAAGAACGGCCATGATTTCAAAAAATCATGAATTGCTTTCTTCAGCCTTTGGTGAGTTTGCAGCATAGACGAGAGCGAATCCAAAGGCCATCAAACCAATCGTAACTGAATATACACCGGGGTCTATCCAGCCTGTTGACAATATTCCAAAGTATAGGTAATTGATTACGCTGAGAAGAAGACACCATGCTCCTATGGTTTTAGACCATCCTCCATTGTCAGGGTCGGCCAATGACATCCAAGTTTGGTTGACAAAAATTGATTTGACCCATGCGCCAACTCCGCCATCCTGTTCGTTGATGGTTTTTAGACCCAGAACGGTGAAAACGCCACAGATTGCAACAAACACAATATCAGACATAACGAAAGCTGGTGCTGTGTCCAAATTTTCGAATGCTTTGTTGGTTAACTCAAAAGTCAATACTCCCGACCAGGATACACGATAACTTGGATGAATCTCTCCAAGCAGGTTTAGTACGGCGAGAAAAATGCCTAGCAAGCCCAAACCGACGAACCAGTTAGACAGTGTTTGTGAGGGATTTATGACCATTTGAATAAATCCATCATTTGTCTCATTTACTTCGCTCATGCGTCGCCCACCTGCCTTCTGATTATAAGTACACCGAACATAGATTTTTCGAATAATTTTACAATCGTGTTTGATATTTGTATGTTCCATTGAATATATCTTCGAGTTCGGTTTCTGATTCAATCATTATCTCAATTGGGTCAATATTTTGTGGAATACACGAATTGATTTCTTTTGAACGGCCGTATCTACCTTTGCTAATGGTTCTTGCAGTGATTAATCCTAACATATCCAAACTCGAGATTAATCCAGAAACTCTGCGCTGTGTCAAGGCGTTTGTACCGAGGTGTCGACAAGCCTGCGAGTAGATGTTGTATACTTCTCCAGTTTGTATATTTTTTAGACCGTTTTTCTCGTTGATTAGAATTGCTGCTAACACTATTTTTTGCTGATTCGGTAGCTTTGCAATCACTGGAGTCATCTGATCAGCTTCGATTTGGTGCTGGGCTAGTTTAACGTGATTTTGTTCGACTTTGACTGAGCCGCTAAGTTCTGCTTTTTCCGCCGACACTCTAAGCAAATCCAGTGCGCATCTAGCATCCCCATGTTCTTGGGCAGCAAGTGCCGCACACATTTCAATAACGCCATCACCTATGACACCTTCATGAAGCGCAATTTTTGTTCGCTCTCGCAGGATATCTTGCAGTTGCTGAGCATCATATGGATTAAAAATCACATCCAGTTGGCCGAGCCTTGACCTAACTCTTGGATCGAGGAAATCGGTGAATTTGAGATCGTTTGAAATTCCAATTACACATGATCGTGCTTTTTTCAAAGAGGAGTTTAGATTGGTGAGGTTGTACAGTAAGTCATCTCCAACTTTTCTAACCAAATGGTCAATTTCATCAAGTACTATTATGAATACACCCTCTCTTGAATCCATACGCTTTACAAGCTCGCTGAATACTCTGTCAGTAGGCCATCCTGTGAATGGTATCTCATCTATTTCATGGGCTTCTAACAGTGAATTGCCAATGTGACTTAGCACTCTATATTGTGTGTCTATTTGTCGGCAGTTAACAATAACAGTCTGAACAGACCTGTTTAATTGCTCTCCTTTCTCTTCGAGTTGCGCACAAACATAGTTTGTAACTGCGGTCTTTCCTGCACCCGTTACTCCATAAAGCGTCATATTCGAGGGAATATGGCCTTTGAGTGCTTCAACAAGATTGAATGATAGAGTTTCTATCTCATTCTTGCGGTGAGGTAGGTTGTTTGGATGATAGTTGTGGCGGAGAAATTCTTTGTTCTGGAACAGTGTTTTTCTAGACAGATAACCATCAAATATGTTTTCTGTCACTGTTTTTCCCCCTACATGTTAGCGCAACCGGGCCAGCCGGATTGAGCGCGATGAACCTCCCAGTCCGAGTCCCCCTCATAAGCATACCTTCGAGAATTTTTTTCACAATCAAATTTTACAGGTATTTGATAGTAAATTGTTCAACAATGTAATGTTAGAAAATCCACTTTTTATTCCATAAAATTGTGTATCCATCTTTCGCGTGATAGACATTTTCAGGGTGATCTGGGAATTGACTCTCAGTTATCACCGGAAATTTCGAATCCTCGCAGTCTATGTAGGTATGAGTGATAATAAAATTTACATCAGGATTATTTTCGCTAAGCAGCTGAATATCTGAAGGTTTGTGGTGCTCATTGCTTGGCACCCATTCTGGTATTGACATCTCTATAACCGCTAACTCTGTTTGTGCTATCTGTTCGTACAGGGTGTCACATGGGCCTGAGTCTCCACTGTGAACAAATTTTGCGCCTTGCCTTGAGTGGAAACTATACCCATAAGGGTCAACTGCATCATTGTGATTGACTTCAAATCTGGTCCATGACCATCCGTCTTCAGTGATTCCATCTGTATTCTCATTCCAAGTTATTGTTGAGAGTATTTTACCCAAGGAACCAGGGTATGCTATCTCACAGACATGTTCGATTCTTTCTCTTGCGCCCGGCGCTGCAACTATGGTTAAGGGGTGCAAGAATTCTCGGTCTGAGATGTAGGTCCGCTCGAGCAATAGAAATGGAAGGCCAAATATGTGGTCGCCGTGCAAATGTGTGATGAAAATTGTTGAAATCTCATTTATTGAAATTCCGTTTTCTCGTAGTGAAATGAGCGCAGTCGGCGGTGCGTCAATGATGTGTTTTCGGTCAAAAATGGCGAATGAATGGTGACGTCCATTGGGCAAAAACGCATTGCCCGTTCCAAGCATGGTTATTTCATGCGCCATAGTTGAGCCAGCGTGTCGTAGGTCTTGTTATAATCGGTGCATTCAACCGACAGTAATATTCGATTTCCGAACCTTCAATTACCCCCTCCGGCAGGGCGTATTGCTCGTGATTGAGCGGTGGTTCTCCGATGTCAAACAATAACGACAACACATTGGCAATCCTATTTGGTTCGCAAACAGGTAATGCAGAAGAATTAGCTGAAAACACAAAAAAACTCGCTGACAAGGCCGGATTGGACTCTCAAGTCTTTGATATGGATGGTTTTAGTGCAGCAAACCTTACCAATTACAAGAGGATTTTCATTATTACCTCAACATGGGGTGAAGGAGAAATGCCCGACAATGCAATCGACTTGTGGGAGTCCGTCTGCTCTCAAGGGCCACAACTTAACGGAGTGCACTTTTCTGTCTGTGCTATTGGCGATACTTCATACGATGAGTTTTGCCAAGCAGGTATTGATTGGGACAATAAACTACAGGAACTCGGCGGTAACAGAACCACTGAAATACAACTGTGTGATGTTGATTTTGAACCTGAATGGCAACAATGGGTCGACAAAGCAGTTCCCGCAATGGCGGCCATAGTAATACCCGTTGATAGTACTGAGAGTGAGGCAGAAGATGAGCCTGAAGTAGTTCAAGAAGTAGTTGCCGTAGAACCAGAAGTTAAGGCCGGGAAATCCGAATGGAGCGCAAAGAATCCATACTTTACCAACATCGTTGAAAACTATGTGCTAAATGGTGAGGGATCAAAGAAAGAAACCAGGCACATTGTTTTCGAACTTGGTGACTCGGGATTAGATTACAAGGTTGGTGATGCGCTTGGAGTGGTTCCAGAAAATCCACCTCATATCGTCGAGGAACTTATCCAAATTCAAGGCTGGGATAGAGATTATAAGGTTACAACTCACAACGGTGAAAGGTCACTCTATGATGCTTTGAAACTCGATTACGAAGTGCATATGGCAAGCAAGAAATTTGTCCAGTCATTATCTGAAAAGATAGTTTCTAGTGGTCTGAAGATTACTGTTAAATTTGTCTCTAGAACCCGAGGTAAACAGCAATGGGATGCGAGTGAACAAGAGCTCCTGCCTCCCGAACTTCTTCCCAATGCACCATCAGAAGAGCCAAGCGAGAAAATCGAACACCTCATCAATGATGCAAAGGCCATGGAAGATTACCTCTGGACTCGAGATTATGTTGATATCCTAAGGGAGTTCGATGCGAAGTACTCACCAGAAGAATTCTTGGAACTTGCTGGAAGATTGAAGCCAAGATTGTACTCTATTGCCTCATCACATGATGCCCACCCTGGTCTGGTAGAATTGACCGTTGGTATCGTACGATTCAGTTATCATGGTAGAGAGCGTGGTGGACTATGTACACAATACATGGCAGATGAAATTGGAATTTCTGATAAGCAAGTCGGAGTTTTTATGTCACCAACCAAATCATTTGTTCTGCCAGAAGACAAAGATATCGACATCATAATGGTCGGACCCGGTACAGGTATAGCACCGTTTAGAGCCTTCATGGAACAGAGGATATTCGATGGTGGAAAGGGTAAGAATTGGCTATTCTTTGGTGACCAATCCTCGAAGACTGAATTCTACTACAAAGAATCGATTGAATCATGGCTTGATAGCGGTGATTTGTATCGCTTTACGACTGCATGGTCGAGAGACCAAGCAGAGAAGATATATGTTCAGCACAGACTAAAAGAGCACGGTGCTGAAGTCTGGGAATGGTTCGAAAGAGGTGCTTACTTCTATATTTGTGGCGATAAGACATACATGGCCAAAGACGTACATAGGGCACTAATAGAAATTGCCATCGAACATGGTGGAATGTCGGAAGCAGACGCCACTCACTTTATTGAAAAGACGATGATGAAGGAGCAGAAGCGTTACCTCAGAGACGTCTATTGATTACAAACCGGCATCTGGTAATTCTACACATCTTATCGGGATGTGATGACTCTCAGCCATTTCTATCATGCGCTTGGTCCATACCGAATCAGGGCCAGGAAATGCCAGCATATGAGTTGCATGCTCCAACATTTCTTTTGCTAGCGTTGCAACTGCCTCTGGCCTACCACTATCCAATTCGGAATTTGGTCTTGGGCTCTGCCACGCTTCGGTATAAACTGCTAAAGGAATATTTTGATTGTCAGCCCAACGCTCTGCTAAGTAATCTACTCCACTCGCCCCTCCAATAATTACCATGTCCGGGTAAGCATACAACTCAACCCAATTGTCGAGCTGATTCTCGAGCCAAGAGTAGTCGTAAAATTTCGAATTTCCGCAAATTACTAAATTGATTATCTGTCCATCTTTATTGAGATCTTTTCCACCTAATTCGGCGACGACTTCCGCACCTGATTTGTCCACCCGTATCATAATGTTCCATCACCATTCTATAATATTAATATATTCGATAATTCGTAATATTATGGCGAAAAAACGCCTAAATTTTGACCCTTTTTCGGATATTTTTGCCGGAATCCGGCATTCGCAAGTAAGGTTCTTTACCCGTTATTCAACCGTTTTACTCATAGATTACCGATGATTACCATGATTTATGGGATTCAAGCGAGTCTTAATTGCAAACCGTGGGGAGATTGCCCTCAGGATTCTCCGAACTCTAAGGGATATGGGCATCGAAGCGGCCATAATTCATGGCAAGGAAGATAGATTATCTCTTCCGGTAATGATGTCTGATATTGCCTATCCAAATTACTGTTCAAATCCACTCGACTCATATCTTGATATCGAGGCAGTTGTTCAAGCAGCCAAAGAATTAGACTGTGATGCAGTACATCCAGGATACGGTTTCTTGGCGGAAAACGCTCATTTCGTCAAGCGTTTGACAGAGGAAGGTATCACCTTTATTGGTCCTGCCAGCGAAGTAATCACCCTACTTGGCGACAAAATTGAAGCCAGAGCAGCAATGGAAGCGGCTGGATTGCCGGTGGCAAAAGGCTCTTCAGAACCAATATCGGACGAAAAAGTGGCGAGTTCACTCGCTGATGAAATAGGCTATCCTGTCATAATCAAAGCAGCTGCAGGAGGTGGTGGTATCGGTATGCAAATCGTTGAGGAGGAATCACAGTTTGCGAGTGCATTGAAACTATGTATGTCGCGGGCGAAATCTGCTTTTGGAGATGAACGAGTATTTGTTGAGAAGTATATTCAAGGCGCACAGCACGTAGAGTTTCAAGTTCTTGCAGATGGAAATAAAGCGATTCATTTTGGCGAGCGGTTTTGTTCTATCCAAAGAAGGCATCAAAAGCTTGTCGAAGAGGGGCCATGGTTATCAGATGAAAAGCGGGCAGAAATAGGTGAACTGGTTTGCAAAGGTGCAGAATCTGTGGGCTACAAGGGCTTAGCAACCTTCGAGTTTCTTCGAGACGCAAATGGCGATTTTTACTTCTTAGAGGTAAACCCAAGAGTTCAGGTCGAACACACAGTAACCGAATTAATTACTGGATACAATCTTGTTGAACTTGGTATTAGGGTGGCTCAAGGTGAAGCATTGCCGCTCAATCAGTCAGACATTAAGTGGCGAGGTCATGCTATTCAATGCCGGTTAAACGCAGAGGATCCAAAGGAATTCGTACCGAGTCCCGGTAGATTATGGGATTGTCACTTTCCTTCCGGATTTGGTATAAGATGCGATACTCACGCACATCCGGGATACGAGATGCCGGGATGCTTTGATTCATTATTAGCAAAACTGCTGACTTGGGGTCATGACAGAGATGATGCTATCAGAAGAATGCGGACTGCTTTAGATGAAACTCAAATTACTGGTGTTCAACATCTAATTCCTCTGCATCGAAGAATTATGGATGAGCAGGATTTCCTCAACCGCGAGGTCACCATACAATACATTGACAATCATCAAGAATTACTTGGCTGAGGTGGTATTTTGGATGTGTTAATGGTCGGAAGTATTGCATACGATAGTGTCACTTCACCTGCAGGTAATGTTGAAGACGCACTGGGTGGCTCTGCAGTTTACGCTGGTATTGCCAGTAGATTTCACGGTAATTACCTTAATCTCGACAGCATCGGATTAGTAGGTGTAGTTGGAAGTGATTTCAAGTCGAGCGATATTGCTATGTTGGAATCTCAAGGTTTAGATTTGACTGGATTAGAAATCGCTGATGGCAAGACCTTTCGCTGGGAGGGATCCTATCATGGAGATATGGGCGTAGCACAAACCCATGACACGCAGTTGAATGTGTTCGGTGATTTTGACCCAAAGGTTCCTGCAAGCTCAACGACTCCAAAGGTTCTATTTTGCGCAAACCTCATCCCCATGCTTCAATTGAAGGTTCTCGAACAAGCGAAAGGAACTAGGCTTTCGATGCTTGATTCAATGAACTTGTGGATAGAGATTGCAAGAGATGATTTATTGTCGGTAATGAGAAGAGTAGACCTGATAATAATCAACGATGGAGAGGTTAGGATGCTCACTGGCGATGACAATCTTGTTCGCGCAGCAAAAGCCCTAGTCAAAATGGTCAATTGTCAAACTCTAATTGTAAAGAAAGGAGAAAATGGAGTAATGGCGTTTCATGGCGATGAGATCATTGCATTACCTGCGTATCCAACCGAGAGCGTGGTAGACCCGACCGGTTGTGGAGACTCATTCGCTGGTACAATTGCCGCTTATTTGGCATCTAATGATGGTGTTCTTACCAGAGACGAACTAAGACAAGCACTGGTCAGAGCCACGGTTACTGCAAGTTTCACTTTAGAGTCATTTGGAACCTCTGGTTTAATTGGTTTGACCGATGAAGAATTTAATTCGAGACTGACCGAATTTGAAACAATTCTTTCGTGATTACCGGTCTATTCTTGGTAATCCGCCTTTGCCTGCTGTAGAGTTTTCATGGGTTTCTGAATCGACTAACTCGGTAAAAGACAACTCATTGCTAAGGTCGGCAAATTCTTGTTCATTCTGTTCAATTATAGCTCGACGTCTACGTGCATTAGCCTCAAGTTCTCGGACCTTTTCATCGGAAAATGGTCCGCCGTTACTCTGGGCTAAATTACGGAAATCCTCTAATTCTCCCTGCTGGGCCTCATCTGCCCGCTCTCTTAGGCTTGGGTTTTGCTGAGCAGTTTCTTCTAGTGAGTTTATTATTCGGTTAGTGAGTGAATTAACCGAATCTCGAACAGCATTACCAATTGAAGGTACCAACCGCCCTCGTCGCTGGGTTTGGGTTTTAGCCTGTTTTCGCTTGACTAATCGAGAGTTATTGGTAGAGGATTTCTTCCTAAGCCTTGAGTTTTGGTTTATTGACGTGGCTTCTGAGACAGGTAGTTTTCTATTCGGGTTAGTCTCTTTTCTTGCACTGGCGACCAATGACTCTACAGCATTCCCTTCAATATCGATATTGCCTAATAGACTGTCTGGCGAACTAAAACCATCGAAGTCCATCATCGGGACCTCATGATTCTGTTCCGATGGGTTATGATAACCGTCGCGACTGCAAAAACTTGGTAGTAAATCTGGCATGGTTGCAGGCCCTGCCTCTCCAGACTGGTGTTGCGACATCTTGGATAATAGTCCACTGTCTGGCGCTCTAATCTGTTGAGGTTGAGGGGCATTTCCAAAACCTGTGGGCAAATCTAATTCGTACTTGTCGAACATTGCCATCGGGTGAGTTTCTTGTCTTCCTCTTCGGTCATTGACATTACTTATGCCGCGTTCGATTAATGAACTGGCAGCTGCTGAAGGAAGCCTTTCCCTTCTTTCATTAGCCATATCTTGCCAACTTGGGGTAGTGTCAGCGAGGGTTTGAGTGGCCGGCATTTCTGCATCAAATATGCTTAGATCCATAAACGGCATTGACTCTGGCTCTGGGGTGACCGATTCAGCCACTTCACTGGATAGAAATGTTGCAATTGAATCAGGTCTAGCTACCGTTGCTACCTCAACAGGAATCTCGTTAGTCTCGAGAATTGAATTTCTTGGATATTGTGCATCGCTTTCTAAAATCTCTAATCCATCAGCGGCTTCTTCAAGGGAAAATCCTTTTTGCAACTTCATGAGGATAGTATTCATCTTCAGTAGTGAGAAATCATTTCCAGTTATTACGTGACAGTCGCCAGCTTCAGTATCGATTGTAAGCGTTGGTTTACGAGTAACAGCCCAACCCATAATCAAGCCCAATCCTCCCAGCATGGTGAATATTTGCAGGGTGCCATTGGCGAAGATTCGGATGCTTGACCAAATTAAGGCCAAACCGAACGTGGCGACATATCCAGG
>CEUV01006851.1_pt1 | contig 24684 bp, 18 predicted proteins | sample 356401 | NCBI WGS metagenome assembly CEUV01 (sample SAMEA2622710, study PRJEB7988) | marine metagenome | isolation source: saline water (ENVO:00002010), including
AGTTATTTAGAAACTAAATTAAGAAATAACTCAGGTTTAGATTTTGACATTGACCCAACCTTTAGTAAATATTTTACATTAAATAGATCTTCAAATATAAAATATGACTTTACTCGTTCATTAAAATTTAATTTTTCTTCAAATACTAGATCAATAATTGATGAGCCAGATGGAAAAATTGATAACAAATCTGAAGTTGATAGTATTTTTAATAATATAATTTCATTAGGGAGGCCAACTGAGTATCATCACAATTTTGATGTTAGGTATAGTTTGCCAATTAATAAAATTCCAATATTTAGTTGGGTTAATACTAATATTACATATGACGGAAGTTATGATTGGAACGCTGCTTCTTTATCTTCTTCAAGTTTTGGAAATACTATTCAAAATACAAATTCTATAAGGTTAAATACTCAATTAAGTTTATCTTCATTATACAATAAAATTCCTTTTGTTAAAAAGTTATTAAGCTCTCAAAATAATAAAAGTAGAGGAAGAAGTAGAGTTGATGCAAATAAAAAGCCTGGTTCTGAAGAAAAAGAAAAAGATAAAAAAAATGAAAAAGAAAATAAATTGTTAAAATCAATTGTGAAACCAATCTTTTCTTTAAAAAACATTTCGATTGCCTACACAGAGTCAAATGGAACATTTTTACCCGGATTTTTGCCCAATACAGGATTTTTAGGTATTAATAACTCATTTAAAGCCCCAACTTTAGGTTTTGTTTTAGGGAGTCAAAATGATATTAGATTTTTAGCAGCTCAAGAGGGTTGGTTAACTACGGATACATTAATGAATAATTTATTTTCAAGAACACACTCAGAGAATTTAAATTTAAGAGCAACAATTGAACCAGTTTCTAGATTTAAAATTATGTTAACTGCATCAAGACGTTTTGCAACGAACCAATCTGAGTATTATAAGAACGAACCGGATTTACAAGGGGTTCCTAATTGGGTTAGCTTTAGTCCGACTACTACAGGAAATTTTAACATGTCTTTTTTGGCTATAAAAACTACATTTGTTAACGATGGTCCTGATAATAGTTCTAGTTTATTTGACAATTTTGTCAATTATCGCTTACAAATTGCACAAAAAATTGCTTCACAAAATGGTATTCCGTTTAGCCCAAATGAATATCCAAATGGGTATGGTCCAAATTCTCAAGACGTTATTATTCCTGCATTTTTAGCTGCATACTCTGGAAATAATCCAAACAAGCAAAAACTAGATCTTTTTCCCTCCATTCCTTTTCCAAATTGGAATATAAATTATGACGGATTGATTAAAATTAAGTGGTTCAAAGAAAGATTTAAAAATATTTCAATTAGCCATAATTATAGGTCTACTTACTCAATTGGCTCTTTTATAAATAATTTAAATTTTGGAAATCCTGACTTTGAGTTAGATTCATATGGAAACTTTTTACCTGAATATCAAATAGATCAAGTTTCAATAACTGAGCAGTTTGCTCCTTTTTTAAAGTTTGACATGACTATGAAAAATAGTATTTCAGCTAGAGTAGAGTATAAAAAAGATAGAACAGTGAGTTTAAGTTTAACTAATAGTCAGATAACTGAGGTAAAGGGTAATGAATATGTTGCTGGACTGGGTTATAGAATTCAAGATGTTCGACTATTATTTAATGCTGGATTAGAAGACCAAAATATTAAAAGTGATTTAGACCTTAGAGCTGACTTTTCATTAAGAGAAAACAAAACAATTATTAGAAAAATTGAAGAGTTTAGTAATCAACCTACCAGTGGACAGATTCTAATAACTTTAAAATTTTCTGCTGATTATGTTATTGGAAACACAATGAATATAAAACTATTTTATGACCAAGTTATTACTGATTATGTAGTATCTTCATCTTTTCCAACCTCTAATACAAATGTTGGGTTAAGCATAAGATATAATTTGAATTAATGCAATGAAAAAAATAAATATTATTGATACAGCCCTAGAATATAGAAATCAAAAAGCGAAAATTGATAAAGCAGTTTTAAATGTTTTAAAGTCTGGAATTTACATTAATGGTCCTGAAGTTGAAAAATTTGAAATAGAACTTGCAAATTTTCTTAGCGTGAAACATTGTATTTCTTGTGCTAACGGTACAGACGCTTTAAAAATAGCCTTATTAAGTTTAGACTTAAAGCCTGGAGATGAAGTTTTGGTTCCATCATTTACTTTTGTTTCTACTGCTGAAGTAGTAGTGATTTTAGGTTTTAAACCTGTTTTTGTTGATGTTGATTATAGAACATTTTTAATTGATTTAGAATCTGTTAAAAGAAGTATTACCAAAAAAACTAAAGCTATTATACCTGTTCATTTATTTGGTCAATCTGCAAACATGCATTCTATAATGGAAATTAGTAAAAAAAATAATTTGTGGGTTATTGAAGATTCTGCACAATCTCTAGGTGCCTGTTATTATAAAAAGAATAATAAGAAGATTTCAAAAAAATTTACTGGAACAATCGGGCATATAGGAACAACTTCTTTTTACCCAACTAAAAATTTAAATTGTTTTGGAGATGGTGGAGCTTTATTTACTAATAGTAATAAATTAGCTAAGAGAATTAGATTAATTAAAAATCATGGTCAACAAAAAAAATATACATATAAGGAAATTGGATTGAACTCAAGATTGGATGCAATCCAAGCGGCCATATTGAGAATTAAACTTAAAAACTTAAACCAGTCTAATTCTTTGAGAAGAGAAAATGCAAGGCTTTATAATTCAATGTTATGTGATGTTGATGAAATTTTTATTCCTAAATTAGTTTCAAGTATAGATTTTCATATTTTTCATCAATACACTATAATTGTTAAAAATAAATTTAAAAGAGATAAGTTAAGAAATTATTTACTAGAGAACGGAATTTCAACAATGGTTTATTACCCGAGACCCCTGCAAAAAGAACAACCGTATAGATCATTTAAAAGTTTAAATAACTCATCATCTGAAAAACTTGCTAAAAGAGTTTTATCTCTTCCAATTCATCCACTTTTAACTAAAAAAGATGTTAAAAAGGTTTCAGATTTTATAATTAAATTTTTTAACTCATCAGTTTAATGATAAAAAAAACATTATTATTTGTTTATGATTTTCCTCACGCAAAATCAGTTAGGTTTCTTCGAAAATTAAAAGAGTCTGACATTAAAATTGATGTTATTGTTTCGGCTAGTTATAAAACAATAAAAAAAACAAAAAGATTATATGATTTTCACAAGTATAATTCAACTTCCGATCACCCAAAAGATTTAGCAAAAAAATTTAAAATACCATACTTTAACCTTGACCATAACAGCTCAGAAGTAAAAAAAATAATAATTGATTATAAAATTAATTTTGGAATAATTGCTGGGGCTAGAATTTTAAGTCAAGAAATCATTAAATTGTTTTCATATGGAATTTTAAACATTCATCCCGGTTTACTACCACAAAACAGGGGTCTTGATTCCATTCTTTGGGCAATCAAAAAAAATTATAAAATTGGTATTTCAGCTCATTTGATAAATGATAAAATAGATGCTGGTAGGTTAATTTTAAATCAAGTGGTTGTTCCTAAAAAAAATGATAATATATTTGATATATATAAAAAAGTATTTGAAGCTCAAATTAACATTTTACCAATAGCTTATAATGAAATTAATCTAAATAAAACATATGAAATATTAAAAACATTAGATTATAATTCTTATATGACAGTAACAACACAAGAAAATACTTTAAATAATTTAAAATCTTATATTGCAAATTATTCTAAAATTTCTTTTGATGAATAGCAATATTAAATTTGGTGTTATTGGTTTAGGCCATATAGGTTACAGACATGTTCAGTCTATTATTGAAAACCCAAAAACTGATTTGATTGCAATTTCAGATAAAATCTCTTTGGAAGAGATACTAATCAATAAAAATAAAAATATTAGAAATTTAGATACAATTAAATTTCACAATAGTTTCAGAGATTTATTAAAAATAAGTGAGATTGATGTTGTAAATATTTGTACTCCAAATTGGTTGCATTATGAAATGGCTTTTGAGGCAATTTCTAATGGCAAGCATGTTTTGATTGAGAAGCCAATGACGTTGAGCTCTAAAAAAGCCAATCATTTAGTAGATCATGCAAAAAAAAATAAAAGGTTTGTTTTTTGTGTAATGCAAAACAGATTTTCACCTACAATAATGTGGTTAAAAAAAATTATTGAACAAAAAAAATTGGGAAAAATTTTTTCTATTCATGTTAATTGTTTTTGGAATAGAAATGAAAAGTATTATAAATTAAGTGATTGGCATGGGAAATTAGAACTAGATGGGGGGCCTCTGTATACACAGTTCTCACACTTCATTGATATTTTATATTGGTTGTTTGGTGAAATAAAAAATATAGTTAAAGCGGAATTTATTAATTTTAGGAAATCTGAGTTAATAGATTTTGAAGATTCAGGATTTCTTAATTTTGATTTTTCAAGTGGTGCAAAAGGAACTCTTAATTATTCAACTAGTATATGGGAAAAAAATTTTGAAAGTAGCATTATTGTTAATGCTGAAAAGGGTACATTAAAAATAGGGGGGCAGTATATGGACAAATTAGATTATTGTCATATTGAAAATTATGAAAAGCCAATCATTAATAACTCTGACTTAAAATGTAATGATTATGGTACTTATAAAGGATCAGCAGCTAATCATGATAGAGTTATAGAAAATATAGTTAATGTAATTTTAAACAACCATAAGATTGCAACAAGTGGTTCAGAGGGAGCTAAAATTGTTGAAATAATAGAAAAAATTTATAGTTTTAGAAAATAATTAAAATAATATGAACATACCAAACAATTTAAAATATACTAAGGACCATGAGTGGGTCTTAATTAAATCCGATGATGAGTTAATTTGTGGAATTACAGATTTTGCTCAGAAAGAGCTTGGTGATATAGTTTACGTAGATATTGAAACTTTAGGAGAAGTCACAAATAAAGAAGATGTCTTTGGGACTGTCGAGGCAGTAAAAACAGTATCTGATTTATTCATGCCTATTTCCGGGAAAGTAGAATCATTTAATGAAGAGTTAGAACAAAATCCTCAACTTGTAAATCAAGATCCTTATGAACGAGGATGGATAATTAAAATTACTGATTTTGACAAATCTTCTTTAGATGATTTATTATCATCAGAAGAGTACAAACAACAATTAGGCTTGTAATTATTCCGTTGTTAATCTTTTTGATTAAATATCTTTTTACACTAGATTTGTTAAATATTAAATTTACATCAAATGAAACCAAAAAAGAATCCAAGGTATGATTTAGAAAAAAAAAGACATTTGCTTTTTTATTTCGGTCTTTTTATTTCATTGAGTTTGGTAGTTTTTGCATTTGCTTATAATCCCAGTCAAAAAACAAATTCAAATCAGTTAGAAAGTTTTCTAATGGACGAGGATTTAGAGGATATGCCTTTAGATTTTAAAGAAGAACCACCACCACCACCACCACCTCCTCCTCCTCCCCCTCCAGAAATTCAAGTTGTAGAGCTTGATGTAGAGATTGAAGAGGAATTAGAGTTTGAAGAGGTTGATACCGAAGATGAAGAGGAAATAGAATTTGAAGAAGAAGAGGAAGTTGATGAAGTAATTGATTTTGCTGTAGTAGAAGGTTCTCCAATTTACCCAGGTTGTAAGCCTAGTAAAAAATCCAATATTACAGATAGAAAAGATGAAGATAAAAAGTGTTTAAATAATGGAATAATGAAACACATAAAGAAAAACTTCAAGTATCCAAAAATTGCTAAAGAAATGGGTATACAAGAAAAAATTTATGTAACGTTTGTTATTGATAAAACGGGTGCTATTACTGATGTAAGAGTTGCAAGAGGAGAAGATAAGTATTTAAGTGAAGAAGCTGTTAGGTTAGTAAAAAGTATTCCTAGAATGACTCCTGCAAATCAAAGAGGAAAACCCGTTGCGGTTAATTATACAATACCAATTAATTTTATGCTAAATTAAATCAATTTAATAATAATTGTTTTATGAAAAAAATAGGTGTAATTGGAAGGGGCTTTGTTGGTTCTGCAGTTGAATTTGGTTTTTCTGCTCAGTGTGGTTGTAATGCAATTATAAAATCATATGATATTGATGAGTCAAGAAAAAAAGATAGTTTAGAAGATACTGTAAATAATTCTGATTTCATTTTTGTTTCTGTCCCTACTCCTTCCAATAAGTCAGGTATTGATTTATCCTTTTTAAATTCTGCCTTAGCATCTATTGAGAACATTAATAAATCTAATAATATTATACTAATTAGATCAACTATTGTTCCAGGTACTACAAGGAAATTAGCTGAAAAATTTAAAAGATTGAATATTGTTTTTAATCCTGAATTTTTAACTGAACGAAATGCCAAATTTGATTTCATCAATCAATCAAGATTTATTATTGGTGGTGAAAAAAGTTTAACTGATAAAGTAGCAAATTTATATAAATGGAGATTTGGTAATACAGCTCCAGTCATTCAAACTGATTTTGAAACTGCTGAATTAATAAAGTATATGAATAATTGTTTTTTTGCTACGAAAGTGTCTTTTTTAAATGAAATGAAATTGATAAGTGATAAAATTAATGCAGATTGGGATACTTCTATTCAAGGTTTTGTAAGTGACGGTAGAATTGGACATTCCCATGTTCAGGTTCCTGGTCCTGATGGCAAGTTTGGATTTGGGGGAAATTGTTTTCCAAAAGATGTTAAAGCAATAATTGAATATTCAAACAAGCTTGGCTTAAATCTCAATACTATAGAAGGGGCATGGAAAACAAATCTAAGTGTTAGGCCTAAAGAAGATTTAAAAGATTATTTATAATTTTTCTTATTTTTTTCCCAATTCCATGCATCAATTAAAGCCTGAGCAATTGTTTTTTTTGGTCCCCAATTAAGTTCTTTTTTTATCAAACTACAGTCTGCAAATATTTTTTCTATGTCTCCATCTCTTCTTTTGCCAAAATCGTAATGTATTTTGAGATTATTATTTTTTTCAAATAAATTAATTAATTGTAAAACTGATATGCCTTTTGATAATCCAACATTATATATTTTTTTTAAATCAGTGTATTTAAACATATTTTTTAATGCCAAAACATGTGCTTCAGCTAAATCTGAAACATGAATATAGTCTCTTATACACGTACCATCAATTGTTGAATAATCATTTCCGTAAATTGTAATTTTTTTACGTTTTCCAATGGCGCATTCACAAATTAATGGAACTAAATTATTTGGAACATCAAGAGGATTTTCGCCAATTAATGAGGAGCTATGAGCTCCAATAGGGTTGAAGTATCTTAAAATAGTGTAGTTTTTAATTTTGCTTGATGTAATTAGATTTTCGCATATTTTTTTTGTTTCACCATAAGGAGAAGAGGGTGTTTGTAGCTCTGTTGTTTCTTTTACTGGCAAGTTTTTTGGGTCACCATAAACGGTGCAGGAAGAAGAAAAAACAAAACATTTAATTTTATAATTTTTTATTATTTTCAATAAAGTATTTGTGGATTCTATATTATTGAAAAAATATTTCTCTCTTTTTTTAAAAGATTCGGATACAGCTTTGAAAGCAGCAAAGTGAATAATTCCATCAATATTTTTCCATTTGATATTATTTGATATTTTTTCTTCGTCTGTACAGTCTAAATTTAAAACTGTAATTTTTCTATTGCAAATTTTTTCTAATCTGTTAATAACACTAGGGTTAGAGTTAGAAAAATTATCAATAATAATAGGGTTATATCCAGATTTAACTAATTCAACAACAGTATGAGAACCAATATATCCTGCTCCTCCAGTTACAACAATATTTTTAGTCATAATTAATAATCTTCACTAAATATAATATAATAATTATTGTTTTATTTTTTAATCTGGATTATGTTTGCAATGTAAATTTAAATAATGAATTTTAAAAGTTACATTGAGTTGTTAAAACTCCGTCTTTCTTCGAGCGTAGTTTTTTCTGCAATTGCAGGTTATTTGCTTGCAATAAGTGAAAAGACACCACACGACCCCATCATTTTATTTAAATTAATTTTGGGTGGGTTTTTCATTGTAGGTTCTTCTAATGGTCTAAATCAAGTTTTTGAAATTGATGTTGATGGGCTAATGGAACGTACTAAAAATAGACCTTTACCAAAGAAAAAACTTTCATTAAATTCAGCAATTTTATTTTCTTTATTTCTTGGTATTCTTGGGTTGCTAATTTTATTTTCTATTAATTTGTACTCAGGATTTTTTAGTCTTGCATCTCTGTTAATATATGTACTTGGATACACTCCTATGAAGGTTAGTACTCCTATTGCTGGTTTTATTGGTGCCATCCCAGGCGCTATGCCATTCATGCTTGGTTGGGTTGCCTTACAAGGCAATTTTGGTATAGAACCAGGAGTTTTTTTTGCAATACAATTTGTGTGGCAATTTCCTCACTTTTGGTCAATTGCCTGGATTAGATTTGATGATTATAAAAAAGCAAATATTAATTTATTGCCAAGTAAGAAAAAAGATAACAAATCTGCTTTTCAAATTGTATTTTACACATTTTGTTTAATTCCTTTATCTCTAATTCCAATAGCTTTACCTTATATCTACCCTGAGACTTTACTTAGGCTTTCATACATAGGAGGATTTGTTGTTTTTTTGATGAGCAGTTGGTATTTTATTAAGACTTTAAAGTTCCTTAAATTACAAACCGAAAATGAAGCAAAAAAAATTATGATTTTTAGCGTAATTTATTTGCCTACAATTCAAGCAATTTATATTATTGATAAATATTATTATGCATTTTAATAAACTAAATTATAAAGATTATGACAGACAAGAAAAAAGAACAATCTTATAAAAGTATGCTAATGTTTGGACTATTTAGCATAGTTATGTTATTTGCTGGGTTAACTAGTGCTTACATTGTTTCAAAAGGATACATTGGATCTCAATGGCAGTTAGTACCATTGCCTCAAACATTTTTATATAGCACTATCATCATTTTTTTAAGCAGCATAACTTTATTTTTTTCTAATAAAAATCTAAAAAATGAAAACACAGAAAGTAGTAAACAGTATCTTCTTTTGACTATTATTTTAGGTGTTTTATTTTTTGTTACACAGTTTTTAGGATGGAAGTCATTAGTGAATGATGGTTATTTTTTTGTAGGTTCAAGTAATGCGTCCTCCTATGTATATGTTTTTTCAGGACTTCATCTAGCTCATTTGATATTTGGATTATTTTTTCTTCTTCAATCTTATATAAAAATGACTGTAAAGTACTTTTCCATGGAAAAAAATCTGGTTTTTAAAATCAAAAATTGGTTTTGGCACTTTTTGGGATTTTTATGGATTTATTTATATTGTTTTTTAGCAATTTTAAATTAATTGTTTTTATTTAAAAAGACTTTGAGAAATATTTATTGAATACTTAAATATGTTTTATATTTGCCATAGCTAATCCCTATTAAATGAAAAAAAAAGAAATTCAAAATACTGACATTTGGGCTGGAGGAGGTAAGCCAATGGAGGCAAGTTATGGAAAGTTAATGATGTGGTTCTTTTTGATAACAGATGCATTGACGTTTTCAGCTTTTTTAGGAGCCTATGGTTATCATAGGTTCGTTCATTTTGAAGAGTGGCCAATTGCAGATCATGTATTTACTCATTTTCCATTTATTAGTGGCCATTATCCTTTGTTTTATGTAGCGCTAATGACATTTATTTTAATTGTTAGTTCTGTTACTATGGTTTTAGCAGTTCATGCAGGCAAATATATGAACAAAAGAGGCGTTGTTATTTGGTTATTTTTAACAATTATAGGTGGAGCTACTTTTTTAGGGTCTCAAGCTTGGGAATGGTATCATTTTATTAAAGGAACAAAGCACGGCGCAGTTTTAGTTCCTTCCGGCCAACATGGACAGCCTAGAGTTGCGCATTATGTTAATACTGATGCGCAAAAAGATGATAATTATAAAAAGGAAAAGTTTGGTCCGTACAGTGATCCTTATTCAAAAGAATCATTGTACAAATTTCATAAAGTTAAAATGGAAAATGAACCATTTAATTATAAGTACTTAAATGGTGATGTTGTTCCAATTGATTTACTTAAAGAAGGTAGAGTTATAAGGGGAGCACCTTTAACTGGCGATGATGCATTTCAATATAATGAATATGGTCACACAACTTTTTCAAATTTTTTCTACTTTATAACGGGATTTCATGGTTTTCATGTTTTCACAGGTGTCATAATAAATATTATTATTTTTATAAACGTTTTGAATAACGTGTATCAGAGAAGAGGTCATTATGAAATGGTTGAAAAAGTCGGGTTATATTGGCACTTTGTTGATCTTGTTTGGGTATTTGTATTTACATTTTTTTATTTAGTTTAATATGTCAAAAGAAAGTTCTACTAGGGAAATATGGTTAGTTTTTTGGATTCTTCTAATTGTAACTGCCGTTGAAGTTATATTAGGAATTATAAAACCAGCCTCTTTAACAGAAAATTATATTATTGGAGTTAGTTTACTAAATATGACCTTTATAATTTTAACAATTGTTAAAGCTTATTATATTGTATATGCGTTTATGCATTTAGGTTCTGAGAGAAAGAATCTAAAATTATCCATTCTTCTTCCTGTTTGGATTTTAATCCCATATTTACTTTTTATTCTTTTGACTGAATCCACCTTCCAAGAGTTTATGTTGCATGGGTAATAGTTTTAAAAAATTTTTTTATTTAACATTAATTTTATTAATACCTATACTGTTAATTCAACAATGGAGTAAAAATGCTTCACATTATTTTAAAGATTTAGGATTTAAAACACAAGAAGTAGCAACAATTAAAGACACAATCTTGGTAACAAGTATTGACACAGTTAGAGTTCCTGATTTTTCATTTTCTAAAAGTAGTAATGATTTTATTTCCTCTAATGATTTATTAGGAAATAATTATATTATTCAATTTTTTTTTACTGCTTGCCCAACTATTTGCCCAACTAGTACTGTAAATATTAGAAACGAGATTTATAACAAATTTAAAACTATAGATGATTTTAAGGTTTTATCTATAAGTATTGCTGAAGATTCTTATCAAAAAATGTTTGATTACAGAGAGAAATTTAATATTGATTCATCAAATTGGATTTTTTTAACTGGAGAAAGAGACCAAGTATGGTCTTTTGCAAATAAATTATCTTTATCAGCTGGTTTTGGAAGTGAAGAGGAGGGTGGATTTTTTCACTCCCCATTTATTGTATTAGTTGATAAGAATGGTTTTATAAGAACAGGCATTGATAAGCAAAAAAACATCAAACCTGTTTGGGATGCAACTTCATTTTCTGATATGGAGCTTCTATCTGAGGATATTTCTCAATTATTTTTTAACCAAAATAAACCTTTTAAAGAATGAAAAAATTAGTCTTAATATTCATATTTCTTTTTAGCGTTATTCAATCATACTCTCAATGTGCTATGTGTAAAGCTATTGCTGAATCAGATCCCCAGGGAAAAGAATCATTGTATGAAGGATTAAACTCAGGTATTTTATACTTAATGGGGATTCCTTATATATTACTTTCTATAGCATTTATTTATATTTATTTAAATAGAAAAAGAGTCTTATAATCTGCTATGAGCATTATTTTATCTATTGAAACTAGTTCAAAAAATTGTTCTGTTAGTTTATCTAAAGATGGTATTTTAATTAGTAATATTGAAGAGAACAGTGAGTCTTTCTCTCATGCAAATAACTTACACTTTTTTTGTGAAAAAATTATTAATAAAGCTAATTTAAATTTATCAGATGTTGACGCTTATGCTTTTAGTGAAGGTCCAGGATCATATACAGGGCTAAGAATTGGGGCTGCAGCAGTTAAAGGATTTGCTTTTAGTTTTGATAAACCTGTAATTTCAATTTCTACTTTAAAAGCCATGGCATATGCTCATAAACATAAAAATGATTTTTTGTGTCCTGTAATTGACTCTAGAAAAGGTGAGGTGTATTTAGCAATATATGACTCAAGCATGAAGGTTGTTTTAGAACCTCAATCTTATGTTATCTCTCAAAATTCTATTGATAAGTTAATACAAAAAAATAGAATTTCTTTTTTTGGGACAGGTATTGAAAAATTAAAGAAAAATATAAGTCATAAAAATGCTTTTTTTATTGAAGGAATTTTTCCCTCTTCAAAGTATCTTATTGAGTTAGCCCAAGAATCTTATTTGAATAAAAATTTTGTTGATATATCTAATTTTGAACCCTCTTATTTAAAAGAGTTTATTACAACAAAACAAAAAAAAAATATTTTTTAATTATGTATCAGACTTTAGTTCTTTAAAGTATTTAAAAAAAAGTGGAATAGTTTCAATGCCTTTCAAAAAGTTAAATACACCATAGTGTTCATTGGGTGAGTGTATTGCGTCAGAGTCTAGTCCAAATCCCATTAAAATAGATTTTAAACCAAGTTCTTTTTCAAATAAAGAAACAATTGGAATGCTACCACCAGTTCTAACAGGAATAGGTGCTTTCCCAAAGGAATCGGTCATAGCTAGTTTTGCAGCATTATATCCAATGTCATTTGTTGGTGAAACATAAGCCTCTCCACCATGGTGTGGGGTAACTTTTACATTTACACAACTTGGGGCAATACTTTTGAAGTGTTCGGAGAATAATTTTGTGATTTTTTCTGATTTTTGATTGGGCACAAGTCTCATAGATATTTTTGCAAAAGCTTTTGATGCAATAACAGTTTTTGCTCCTTCCCCTGTATATCCTCCCCAAATTCCATTTACATCTAGAGTTGGTCTAATAGAATTTCTTTCCATGGTAGAGTATCCATCTTCACCATGAACGTCATTGATTTCAAGTTCATTCTTATAATCATTTAAATTAAATGGTGCTTTTGCCATTTCATTTCTCTCTTCTTCTGAAATTATTTCAACATCATCATAGAAATTTGGGATATTAACTCTATTTTTTTCATCATGAAGAGAAGCAATCATTTTAGTTAATATATTAATTGGATTTGCTACAGCTCCACCATATAAACCAGAGTGTAAATCACGATTTGGTCCCGTAACTTCAACTTCTAAATAACTTAAGCCTCTTAACCCCGTAGTAATTGAGGGTGTGTCATTTGCTATTATTCCAGTGTCAGAAATTAAAATAACATCTGCTTTTAATTTCTCTTTATTATTTTTCACAAAAGTTTCTAAATTTTCAGAGCCAACTTCCTCTTCTCCCTCAATCATAAATTTAACATTACAACAAAGTAAGTTATTTTTTAACATTAATTCAACAGCTTTTAAATGCATAAAGAATTGACCTTTATCATCACATGCTCCTCTTGCGTAAATTTTTTCATTTCTAATTTCAGGCTCAAATGGATCAGATTTCCAGAGGTCTAATGGATCAGGGGGTTGGACATCATAGTGACCATAGATTAATATTGTTGGAAATGATTCGTCAATTATTCTTTCTCCATAAACAATTGGGTATCCGCTAGTCTCGCATAATTCTGTATTTTGTATTCCAATTTTGTCCAAATGAGCTTTCACTAAATCAGCAGTTTTCAAAACATCATTTTTATATTTTGGGTCGGCACTAATAGATGGAATTCTTAATAATTCAAAAAGTTCCATTAAAAAGCGATTTTTATTTCCTTCTACATATTTTTTAATTAATTCCATGAAAAAAAGTTATAATGTAAGTTAATCAACTATCTTATAATTATTAGAATAAGATAATAATCCATAAATTTATTAATTATTGTAACATAAACGTTATTGTTGGCAAGATATTTGAATAGTTTAATGTATATGGAAGCTTCAAAAAAAATATTTTTATTTTACTTTTTAATTCTTTTTAGTTTACACATTAGTTTTGCGCAAATTACAACAACTAATGCGGCACCTTACAACACAGAAGAATATTTAGTAAATGATGTTTTACTAGGAGCTGACTTGTTAACATCCAATTATTCATCTGTTGGATTTGTTGAAGGTATTGGTTATTTTGATGGCTCCAACTCAAACATTGGTTTTGATGAAGGAGTTATTTTATCATCTGGTGGAATTGATATGGTGACAGGTGGATTTGGTGGAGGTTCTGGTCTTTCAGGGGAACCTGACTTAGAACTTGCTTTAAATCAAATAAATTTATTTTGGGATGTAAATAACGTTACTGTTCTTGAGTTTGATTTTGTTGCTGAGTCTGAGGTGGTTTCTTTTAATTATGTATTTGGTTCATCCGAGTATGCAGGATATACTTGTACTCAGTTTAATGATATTTTTGGTTTTTTTTTAAGTGGACCTGGAATTAATGGAATTTATTCCAATAATGCTGTTAACTTAGCTCTTGTTCCTGACCCTGATAATCCAGGAGAGTTTACTAATACTCCTGTTGCTGTTAACACTTTAAATTCAGGTTCTCCTACAGGAGGAGGTAATGTTGCCACATGTGATGATATTGATCCAAATTGGGAAAGTTATAATGTTTTTTGGTATGATAATGAGTATTTTGGAACTTGGGAAGGAGTTAATGAGCCACCAGAACCTGAAGGGACAGTTTCTGGAATAAGTGGGTTTACAGTTCCTCTACAAGCAACATATGAGGGGTTAACTTGTGGAGAAACTTACCACATTAAACTAGCAATTGCTGATGCGAGTGATTTTGCTTTAAATTCCGTAGTATTTATTGAAGCAAATAGTTTTATTAGTCCGTCAGTTAGTGTTGATGCGGTACCTAACTTTGATTTTGCAGGTGCAGAAGGAGGTGTTTTGGAAGGATGTGGAACAGTTTCTTTAGAATTTATAAGATCTGGAGATTTAGAGAGTGAACTTCCAATTTCATTATCTTATTCTGGTACTTCTACTTACGGTGTCGATTATGAAAATTTACCTAACGAAATTTTACTTCCGCCTAATCAGGAGGTGTATTTATTTCCCTTCGATGTCTTTTATGATTCTATTGCTGATGACCAAGAGACATTAATAATTACTATAACAGGTCTTCCTGATGCTTGCGGGGATGTTGAAGTTCAGGTTATTGAAATGACCATTTTTGACCAACCTGAAATAATTATTGACCCTGGGGATTGTGAAGAAATTAATTGTTTTGGTGACGTTGCGATACTTGAACCTGAGAGTATTGATGGTGGAATGGGACCACCATATTTTTATGAGTGGCAGGACGCTACGGGTAATATTATTTCATCAAGCGAAACAGTGACTGTCAACCCTGAGGGTGATTCATTATACACCTTAACTGTTTCAGATCAATGTGGAGATCAACAAGCTGGGCCAATTGAATTTTGTGTAAACGTTGCCGAATATGCTCCAATTAATATTGAGATTCCAAATTATCTTGCTTGTGATAATGAAACATTAACAATAGAGCCCAGTATTTCTGGTGGTTCAGGTGATTTTTCTTACTCGTGGAGTAATGGTCCAAATTCTGAAAGTAATACAATTACTTTTGATTTAGGTGATGGTGAGAGTCAAACATTCTCATTACAAATCACCGACAATTGTACATCTCAAAGTATGATAGGAGAGGCTCAAGTAAATGTACAAAACCCTTTACCCCCAGATGTTTTTACTCAGTCTAATCCGCCAACTTGTATTGGTTTTGAAGGTCTAGTCAGCGTTAATCCAGTTGGTGAATCTGACTATACTGTTGAGTGGGACAATGTACAACCAACAGATTTAGTAAACGGAAATGAGATGATTGTTTTTCCTCAAAATTTTTCAAGTACATATACTGGAGTAATAATTGACAACTGTAATTTACAAGAAACACCTTTTCAAATACCTTTAGAAATTATTCAATATAGCGGTCCTTCTTTTGTTGTAGAAAATGGTGAAGGTTGTGAGGGTGAGTTACTTGAACTTAATGTCAATGACTTATTTACAGATGTTCCACAATCTTTTCAGGACTTCACATTTGATTGGTCGACCGGGGAAACCAGTACTGAAACCTTTATTTATGTTCAAAGTCAAACTGAAGAATATTCTGTTACAATAACAGATTTGTGTGGAAATTCAAATACAGAAATCTTTACAGTTTCGCCTTCAATTCCTCCACCCCCTTACTTCTATTACGAAGAGATAGAAGAAAATTTAATTCAGTTTGATCAATTTACTGAAGAAATTTATGAAAACTACACCTGGGATTTTGGAGATGACTCCCCATACTCCAACGATTATGAACCGATTCATGCTTTTCCTGGTCCTGGAGAATATTATGTTACTCTAACGGTTGAAGATAGTTTTGGTTGTTTGAGTGATGCAACAATTATAGTGCATATTTATCCCACATTGTATGTTTATCCTCCAACAATTTTCACCCCAAATAATGATGGTCACAACGATAGATTTAAAGTTAGTGTAGTTGGAAGTGATGAATATGAGCTAATAATTTTTGATCGTTGGGGAAAAGAAGTATTTAGATCAATAGATCCCGATGAAGGATGGGACGGAAATTATTTGAATGGTAATCCTGCTGAGCAAGCTGTATATACTTACAAAGTAATTGTGCACAATGGTGATACAGGTCAAAAAATTCAATCAGGAAAAGTAACATTGGCAAAATAAAATGAAGGTCCAGGGATTACATATCGTCTTTTTTATATTTACCATTTTTTTTTCTTTAAATTCATTTTCACAAATTACAACAACAAATGCCGCTCCTTATAATACACCTGATTATTTGGTTACAGATGTTCTATTGGGTTCTGGTATGACTGCATCTAATTTCACATGGCAAAGTGCACCTGATAACATTGGATATTTTGATGGAACAAATGCCAATGTTGGATTTGAAAATGGAGTTTTATTATGTACTGGTGGTATAGATTTTGTTACTGGTGGATTTGGTGGAGGAGCTGCAAACATAGCAGGAGATGCTGATTTAGGTCAGTTATTGACTGAGATGGGTATGGGTGGATTTAATATAAATAATGTAACATTACTTGAGTTTGATTTTGTTGCTCAATCTGAATCCATGTCTTTCAATTATGTTTTTGGTTCAGCAGAGTATACAAGTTACACATGTTCTAGTTTTAATGATGTTTTTGGTTTCTTTGTAAGTGGCCCAGGAATTAATGGAACTTACTCCAATAACGCTGTTAATATTGCACTAGTACCAGGAACAAACACTCCAGTTGCAATTAATACAATTAATGCAGGAGAGCTTGTAAATGATCCTGATTGTAATGATATAGATCCTGATTTTGAAAGTTATAATGTCTATTGGGTAGACAACGACTACGGTGGATGGGGCGGAGGGCCCCAAGGTCCAAATACACCTCCAGCTCCTGAAAATACTGTTAGTGGCTTTACTGGATTTACTGTTCCTCTTGAAGCATTTATTTCTGGTTTAATATGTGATGAAACTTACCATATAAAATTAGCTATTGGAAATTGTTTAGATACTGCTTTGGACTCAGGGGTATTTTTAGAGGCTAATAGTTTTGCAAGCCCAGCTATTGAGGTCTCTTCCTTTAACTCAGAAGCAGATATTTCTGGAAATTCTGTTTTAGAAGGTTGTGGTGATTTGAACTTACAATTTATAAGGAGTGGCGATATGACAATGGATTTAGTAGTAGAGTTATCATACGGAGGAGATGCAATTATGGGGGTCGATTATGAAAATTTACCTGACCAAATAACTCTTCCTGCAAACCAAGAGGAGTTCGTATTACCAATTGATGTTTTTTATGATGGTGTAGGGGAAGGAACGGAAAGTTTGATTATTACAATTGATGGTTTACCAGTCGCTTGCTCTGATTTAGAAACACAGACTATTGAATTAAATATTATTGATCAAGAAGAGTTAGTTATTGATCTTCCAAGTGAAATTGATACTGATTGTTTTGGTGAAGTTGAAATTACAGCAAATGTAAGCGGAGGAATTGAACCATATAATTTTTCATGGTTTGACGAAAATGGTTTATTAATTGGTAACGAGGAAAGTATTACTCAAGATCCTGATTTTAGTACATTCTTCACAGTTGAGGTTTCAGATAGCTGTGAAAATCAACTTGTATCAGCTACTACAATTGTAGAAGTTTTACCAGCAGAAGTTAATGCGACTCTTCCCTCGGACATTTTTCTTTGTGAAGGTGACCCAATTTCATTTACCCCAGTAATTGAAGGAGGGTTAGAACCATATTTTTATGTATGGTATCTAAACGGTTCAATTGTTTCAACTGATTTAAATTTAAATTTTGATTCAGCTCCAGAAGGTTTGTATCAATTTATAGTTCAAGAAGGTTGTGGAGGAATGGCGGCAGATGAAATTACTGTCTCTTACATTGAGCCATCCCCTTATGTTGAATTGAGTTCTGATGATGTTCCTAATCCAGCTCTTTTACCTGAGGGTTGTTTTCAAAGCAATTTAGATTTTAATTTATTAGAGCCTAGCGATCAAGATATTTTAGTTGAGTTTACAACAGGAGGAACTGCTACATTAGGTCAAGATTATAATATTGATTCATTTGATGTGTTTATTCCTGCCGGTGAAACAACTGTTTCAATTCCCGTTGAAATTTTAACTGACGATATTTTTGAGGGAGATGAAGTGATTGAGTTTTATTTTGATTTTATTGATGAGTGTTCTAGCTGGCCAGAGCAATTAAATATTACTATTTATGAATTAGGAAACTTATATGTAAGTGTTCCCGAAGTACTAATTGTATGTGAGGATGAGTTAGATGAGTACTCTATTTCTGGAATTGTTGGAGGTGGGGTAGGATTAGTAAACTATGGATGGTACTTTAATGGAGAATTAATTAGTACAGATATAAATTTACCAGTCCAAAATTTATCACCCGGTGAATATAATTTGATAGCAAATGATCAATGTGGAAACACTGTTGAGTCTATTGTTGATTTACAATTTACATTATTGAGTCCAACAGTTGAAGTTGTTTCTGACAGTTACTCGGATCCTCTTATTATGACAGAAGCTTGCGGTTCTAGTACATTATTATTTCAAATGCCTTATGCTTATCCCAACGATACAATATTTTATTATCAAATTTCAGGAACTTTTTCTAATGGTGGAGATGTTATAAATATTCCAGGTTATGTTGAAGTCCCTGCGGGAGTAACTGCCGTTGGGGTAGATGTAGTCCCTATAGCAGATAATGTAGAAGAAGAAAATGAAACAATTATTTTCTCATTTCCTTTTGTTAATGAATGTGTTGAGCAAGATGATATAGAGATAGTTATCAATGATGTAAGTCCAATTATATTAAATGTTCCAGAGGGAACTACTGTTTGTTCTGGGCAAGAAGTAATTTTAGAGGGTTCATATTCTGGAGGAGTTGAACCAATGACTTATTTTTGGGTTACCCCAGATGGAAACGAGTCAACACTGAATTTAACAACTTATCCTGAAGATGATTTTGAATATATTCTGTACATAGAAGATGCCTGTGGTTATACAGCAAGTAGTTCTGTTTTTATTCAAACTGAGGATTATGAGCCAATGGAAGTTTTATGGCCACCTCAAAATATTAATGCTTGTGTTGGAGAGCAAGATATGATTATCCCTGATGTTCAAGGTGGGGCGGGTATATTATCATATAACTGGTATGTAGATGGTGTTGCTGGTACTGATACATTATTAATTGGTACAAATGTTCCAAATATGTTTATGCCGACCGATAATCCCGACAACTTTGAATATGAAATGACTGTTACTGACGATTGTAATAATACAATTTCATACTTTTTTAATGTCAATGTTATTGATTGTGCTTCCCCAAATGTTTTCACTCCAAATGGTGATGGTAATAATGACTACTTTGCTTTGGATTTTGGAACTATTTCTGATGGGGCCAGGATGGAAATATTTAATAGATGGGGTGAGTTGGTATTTAAATCTGAGAATTATGCACCATGTAACCACTCCAATAGCTCATGTTGGGATGGTACTTATTTTAATTTAGGTCATTTATGTCCAGATGGAGTATATTTTTATAAATTAAAATATAATAACGAAACTACACAAAAGGTTGGGTATGTTCTGCTAACTAGGTAAGTAAATTATCTCCCGTCATCTCATTAGGTAATTCAATATTCATAATGCTTAAAATTGTAGGGGCGATATCTGCTAACTTGCCAGATTTTATTTTTTTACAGTCACTGTTCAATAAAAACATCGGTACTTTGTTTATTGTATGAGCAGTATTAGGAGTTCCGTCATTATTTAGCATGAATTCCGCGTTTCCGTGGTCTGCTATTATTAAAATGATATAATCATTCATCTCTTTTATTAATGTTCCAACACATTCATCCACAGTTTCAAGTGCTTTTTTTACCGCTTTAAAATCTCCAGTGTGTCCAACCATGTCGGGGTTAGCAAAATTTAGACAAATAAAATCAGCTTTATTTTGATTGACTTCTTTAATACATTCTTTGGTTAATTCTTTTGCACTCATTTCTGGCTTGAGATCGTATGTTGGTACTTTTGGTGATGGAACAAGTATTCTTGTTTCATTTTTAAAAGGACTTTCATTGCCCCCTGAAAAGAAATAGGTTACGTGTGGGTATTTCTCTGTTTCAGCAATTCTTAGTTGATGTAATCCCCTTTTAGATATGACTTCTCCTAATGTATTTTTTAAACTTGCCTTGTCATATAATACACTAATATTATTAAAAGACTTATCATAATTTGTCATAGTATAATATTGTAAATCAATTTTTTGCATTTTATTTTCAGGAAAACTTTTTTGAGTTAAAGCGATGCTAAGTTGTCTGCATCTATCTTTTCTAAAATTGAAACACAATAAAGTATCACCATTTCCAATTTTAGAAATAGGGTGATTATTATGAGACTTAATTATTGGTTTGAAAAACTCGTCTGTTATATTATTATCATAATTATTTTGAATTTCTTGAGTGATATTGTTAGTTAATTTTCCATTTCCCTTAATTAAAGCATTGTAGGCAAGTGCTGTCCGTTCCCATCTATTGTCTCTGTCCATAGCGTAGTATCTTCCTGTTATAGATGCTATTTTTACAACTTCATTATTATATTTATTTTCGATTTGACGGATAAAATCAATGCCAGACCTAGGATCCGTATCTCTTCCGTCTGTAAAGCCGTGTATAAAAATATTTTTCAATCCTCTTTTAATTCCTATGTCACAGATTTCGAAAAGATGGTTTATATGAGAGTGAATCCCGCCATCAGAGAGTAAACCCATAATATTAAGAGTTTTATTTTTATTCATTGCTTTTTCTAATAACTCATTTAATTTTGGATTTTTTTCTAATTTATTGTCAAAAATATCATTATTGATTTTTGCTAAATCTTGATAAACGATTCTTCCTGCGCCAATATTCATGTGTCCAACTTCTGAGTTTCCCATTTGATTATCAGGAAGGCCAACATCTAATCCGTGTGTAATAAGTTCAGTGTTAATAGAATTTTCATATAAATTATCAATTACAGGTGTATTGGCTTTAAAAATGGCATTAGAATTATCTTTTTTTCCGTGTCCCCAGCCGTCTAATATTATTAATGCAACTTTTTTCATATAAGTCTTAAAATTAAATCTATTTTCTTTTAAATACGTAGTAATTTTATAAAAAGTTGTTCTTAATTTTTTTAAAAAAAAAACACCATTTTACACACAAAATTGTATTAATAATTCTTGTTTTTTTTAATTTTTTTTTTCATATTTACAACTGAATTATACCCTTAAAACCCACAAATTTCGAACATAATATAGGTCCTTGACCTCTGTTATTTCTAAGCTTATGGTGTTTAGGAATTTTATGTATTTATATGGATAAAAAATCCGAATTATTAATTAAAAAATTTTTACCGATGAAAAATTTATTACTTTCTTTGGCAACAATTCTTACGTTTTGTTGCTTCAATATTGTTACTGCGCAAGATTGCGTTAATACGGACAACGGTGCAGTTGACGCTTACGGCGACGGGTGTGCAAGTTGGTATGATGCCAATGAATCCCCTGGTTCTTATGGTTGTACTGGTGGTTATGATACTGCTGATTTTATTGCTGCGGACATGTGTTGTGCATGTGGTGGAGGACAATCTACAATGCCTGAAGATCCAGGATGTGATGATGGTTTGACTCTACTTACTATGATGGACTCATATGGAGATGGGTGGAGTGGAAATGTGCTATTAGTTAACGGTACTGGTTACACTTTTGATTCAGGAGCTCAAGCAACGGCATGTGTTGCGTTACTTGATTGTAACGTTATTGAATGGACTACAGGTTCGTGGGAAGGTGAGACTTCTTGGACAATGGGAGATCTTTCTGGAGCTGCAGGCTCTGGAACAGGAGCGTTTGGTAATTGTGGTGTGCCTGGTTGTATGGCAGTTGATGCATGTAACTACAATATAGAAGCTACAACTGATGATGGTTCATGTACTTTTGCAGCTGCAGGTTTAGACTGTGATGGAAACTGTTTATCAGGATCATTACTTACTATGAATGATTCATGGGGAGATGGATGGAACGGAGCTTCATTAAGCATAAACGGTGTTTCTTACACTGTTGATTCTGGTAATAGTGCTGTTGCATGTGTTGATTTATTAGATTGTAATACTATTTCATGGACTGCAGGTTCTTACGATAGTGAGACTTCATGGTCTATAGCAGGAACTGAATTATCAGGAACTGCAGGAAGTGGAACAGGAGATTTTGGAAATTGCCCAGTATATGGTTGCACGGATTCATCGGCGTGTAATTATAACTCTGAGGCTGACACAGACGATGCTTCTTGTACATTTGCTTCTGAAGGTTTTGATTGTGATGGTAATATAATATGTGATGCTGCAACTCAAGTTGCTGCTGATTTGACTATTTCTGGTTCTGACGGAAGTGCTATTACTGTAATAGTAGACGGGGAAGCAGTAGTTGAAAATATTTCTGCTGACGGTACAGTATCTGCTTGTATTTCAGCTGGAGTACTTGCTGGTTCATCATGTGTTGAAATATCAGTAGTAGCTGGTTCAGATCCAGCTAATATGTCCTGGTTTATTTCTGCTTACAACGGTGCTGCTGTTCTAGCGGCGGGTGACGGAAACTTTGGTTCTGGACAATTAGGATGTGATATTGCTGGATGTATGGACGAAACAGCATGTAATTATAATTCAGAGGCTACAGTCTCTGGAGATTGTACTTACCCTGATGCAAATGCAGATTGTGAGGGTAATTTTGTTTGTAATGATTTACTGTTTACACTTGATATGTATGATTTGAGTGGTGATGCAGATGGATGGAATGGTAATACTTTCCAAGTTATTGATTGGGTTACTGGACAAGTTGTTCCAGGAGCTGGTCCTTTTACTTTTGACGATGGTGAAATGGGCACTGCTTTAGCTTGTTTCCCTGAAGACATGGCGACTGGTTGTTATGTAATTGAAATTGGAGGTGGAGACAACGAAGCTCAAGTTGGATGGCATTTATATGGATATGAAGTATTTGGAAATTATGTAGTTGACTGGTCTGCTGGTATGGCTCAAGAATGGTCTTCGGCAGGTGGTGAGTTATTATTTGGTGATAGTGGAACTTATCAAGATGAGAATGGTAACTTTATTTCTTTAGGTACTGGCGAGTTTATTGAAGGTTACCCAGATTGGAACTCAGGTGTTGGTACGTATGATACTAACAATGATGGTGTTGCAGATGGTTACGATATAGGATTTGGTTGTCCATGTTTAAATGACAGTGCATTAAATTATGTATTTGACATAGATCCGGCTGATTATGCTTCATGGAATGATTTAGGTACTCCTTATGGAGAAGTTATTCCTGATGGAACATATACTAATGAACAAGGAACTGAAGTTGCTTATCAAGATCAATCAGATCCTTGTGATTATGGTGCACCAGACGTAATTGGTTGTATGGATCAGTTTGCTGCAAACTATAATATGGAAGCAAATGTTGCTTGCGATGATTGTTGTGAGTTACCTGCTTGTGTTGGTTCTGGTATGGATATGGACGAAACTGTTGCAGGTCTTGTTTATGGTGCGTCTCAAGGTCAAGTAACAGTAAATGGATGTTATGATGGTTTACCAACATTATTTGGTTTATTAGGTGTTACATGTGACACTGATATGTCTTTATTTACTGATCAGTTACCAGCTGGAACAACTGCACAAATGTTATGTGGTTGTTCATGCCCTGACCCTGTTGTTACTACTTGTATGGATGATACTGCTTGTAACTATGAAGAAGTAGGAGAATGTACTTATGCAGATGCAGGATTTGATTGTGCAGGTGACCCACTTGTTTGTGATGGTTCAGGTACTAACGATAATGCTTCGGTAGCTGCTCAATTCTATGGTTTTGGATGTGAAGGAGCAATTGCTACAATGATGGGTTCTTATGGATACACTGAAGATGAGGCTTGTGCTTTTGATGGAATGGTGCCAAATATTGATGAAACTACAGGAGAATTTTTAGGAATGATTATGATGTTTGACTTAGGTGGTCAAACTCTTGGTGATTTCTGTGGTTGTTCTTGTGCTGACCCTGTTCCTGCAGGAATGTTAGTTACTTGGGCTGGTACAGACTCATGGCCAGAAGAAAATGGTTTCTCTATTGCAGATTGTGATGGTAACGTATTAGCTTCTATGGAAGGTGGTGCTGGT
>CEUV01145422.1_pt1 | contig 24645 bp, 21 predicted proteins | sample 356401 | NCBI WGS metagenome assembly CEUV01 (sample SAMEA2622710, study PRJEB7988) | marine metagenome | isolation source: saline water (ENVO:00002010), including
CTTTTTTTCGGATATTTAAAACTTAAATTTTTATAAGCTTCAATTGCTTTTTCAAAATGTTCCTGCTCTAGATAAACTCTTGCTAACGTTTCTGTTACTAGCTCATCTTTTTCTATTAATGAATTTTTAGCGGTTTCAGAAGGAGAAAAGAATTTATTTTTATCAGTTTTAATAGTAGGATTATTTTTGATAAAATTTTCAATTACCTCTGTTTCTTGTTTTTTTGATTCATATCTATTTATCTTTTTAATATTTGTTAGTGATAACCATTGTGAAAATGAATATTCATCATTTTCATTAAACTCAAGTGGATTACCTATTTTTAGTTCTTTCTTAATTTCTTGAGTAATAGGATCATTTTTTTCTAAATTAATGACTTCAATTTGTCTTTCTTTTTCTATAATTTTTCCAAATGGTTTTTGAGTTATTAATTTAAAAAGTTTTTTTCTGTCTAAGCTATATAAAGACGCTTTTTTTAACTTTCGATTATATCTTATACTTTCTGTGTTAAGTAATCCTTTAGCTAACAGAATATGTGAAATAGAGAAGTAAGGATATTGGTTAATAATCTCTTCTAAAAATAAATTATCCTCTTTATTAATTAAGTTTGGATTAGAAATAAGTGATATTAATCTTTCTTTTTGCATTACCAATTTACTACAGATTTATTAAAAATATCTTCGATTAGCTGATCACAAATTTCCTCCATATATATATCTTCTACATTACTTAAATCTTCGGTTGAAGGAAAGTCTTTAAACCTACTAAAAGTTGAGTTGAAATTTAATTTCTCATCATATTTATTTGTGAAAGTTACACTCACTTTTATAGTCAATCTGTTTTCTCTTGCAGTTTCATTTGCTCTAATAGCGATAGGTTTTATATTGTAGGAAATTATCTCTCCTGAAAAGGATAAATCACCTCCTTGATTAATCTGCTGTACATTTGTTTGAGAAGTAAAATAATCTTTTAATTTTTCTGTGAACGTGTTGCTCAATGAGGAATTTATAGTATTTGCTTTATTCTTAAAAAAAGATACAGAAAATGTCTTTACTTCAGGAGATATAGAAGCTCCGGTAAAAGAATAGAATCCACATGAGGAAAAGATTATTATAAAAAATATGTAAACAATATATCTCATACTAAAGTTTAAATTCCTTTATCTTTCGGTATAAGGTTCTTTCAGATATACCAAGTTCTTCAGCCGCAAGTTTTCTTTTACCATTATGTTTTTCTAAAGATTTCTTTATGAGATTTTTTTCATGATTTGCTAAAGTGTACACTTCCTCTTGAGAATCAGACTCTTGTTGTTTTGGCAGTAAGGTAATTTCGTTTTCATTAACGTCATTAAAAATATCTTTATTGAAATTTGAATTTTCTTCATTATTAATTAGATCAAATGTAATTTTCTTAAGTTCTGTTAAATCTCTTTTCATGTCAAATAGAACCTTATAAAGAATCTCTCTTTCTGAAAGATCTGCTTTAGATTTTTCTTCAAATAAAATAGGACTATTGTTTTCGTTTCGGTTTTCGGGTAATGCGTGTAAAACAGTTGTTGCGGAAATATTTCGTTCTTTTTCAATAACAGATAGTTGTGCAACAAAATTTCTTAGCTGTCGAATATTTCCCGGCCAGTTATAGTCTGTAATTAATTTTAAAGCATCACTTTCTAAGCGTATAGAAGGTGTATTATATTTATCCGCAAAATCAGAAGCAAATTTTCTGAATAATAGAGATATATCTTCTTTTCTGTCTCTTAATGCTGGAATAAAAATACTTATAGTATTTAATCGGTAATACAAGTCCTCTCTAAATTTTCCTTCTTTGATTGCATTGGGTATATTTACATTAGTTGCGGCAATAACTCTTACATCTGTTTTGATAGCATTTGAGGAGCCAACTTTCATGAACTCCCCACTTTCTAAAACCCTTAGTAGTCTAACCTGAGTTGACATTGGTAGTTCTGCAACTTCATCAAGGAAAATTGTACCACCATTTGCAACTTCAAAATATCCTTTTCTGCTGTCATGTGCTCCAGTAAAAGATCCCTTCTCATGACCAAAAAGCTCGCTGTCTATTGTTCCCTCAGGTATTGCTCCGCAATTAACCGCAATATAGTTGTTATGTTTCCTATTACTATTTTGGTGTATAATTTTTGGGATATTTTCTTTTCCTGTGCCACTTTCTCCTGAAACAAAAACCGAAATATCTGTATGTGCTACTTGTAGAGCAATGTCAATTGCTCTTTCTAACAATGGACTGTTACCTATGATTCCAAATCTCTGTTTTGCTTGTTGTTTATTCATAATTAAATAACTTTTCCTAGTAACGTAGCTGCAGTACAATTCTCTATATTTACCATTACAACATCTCCTTTCTTATGACTATCTTTCGGAAAAACAACTGTTGAATTATGTGATGTTCTTCCATAAAAATAATCTTCAGATCTTTTAGATGTTCCTTCAATTAAAACCTCATAACTATTGCCAACCTTCTCTTTGTTCCTTAATAAGGAATGATTCATTTGTTTTTCAATGATTTCAGATAATCTCCTTTGTTTTATTTCATCTGGAATATCGTCTTCCATACGTGCTGCGGGAGTGTTTGGACGTTCAGAGTATTTAAACATATACCCATACTCATATTTTACATAATCCATCAAACTTAATGTGTCTTTATGATCCTCCTCGGTTTCAGTGCAGAAACCAGTAATCATATCCATTGATATGGCGCAATCAGGCATCTCCTTTTTAATATTGTCAATTAATGTTATATACTCTTCTCTATTATATCCTCTGTTCATCAATTTTAAAATTCTACTACTTCCTGATTGTACAGGTAAGTGTATATATTTACAGATATTGTCGTGTTTTGACATTGTTTGAATAACCTCTAAGGTCATATCTTGTGGATTAGAAGTTGAGAATCTAATCCTTAATTCTGGGCATTTTAAAGCAACTTTTTCAAGTAGTTTTGCAAAGTTAATACTATTTTTTTTTGTTTTTTTATCTGCTTTTTTAAAGTCTTTTTTAGGACCTCCTCCATACCATAAATATGAGTCTACATTTTGTCCTAGTAAGGTTACTTCTTTGTATCCGTCATGAACAAGTTGTAGGCATTCATTTACAATACTTTCTGGATCGCGACTCCTTTCTCTTCCCCTAGTAAAAGGAACTACACAAAAGGTACACATATTATCACATCCTCTAGTAATAGATACAAAAGCTGTAACACCGTTTCCTCCTAACCTGATAGGACTTATATCTGCATAAGTTTCTTCTTTTGATAATATGACATTTACAGCTTTTCTTCCATCATCAACTTCTTGTATTAAATTAGGTAAATCTCTATATGCGTCAGGACCGATTACTATATCTACTAATTTTTCTTCCTCTAGAAACTTTTCTTTTAATCTTTCTGCCATACATCCTAAAACTCCTACAATCATTTTAGGATTTTCCATTTTCTTGATGGAGTTATAAAACTCTAATCTTTTACGAATTGTTTGTTCTGCTTTTTCTCGAATAGAACAAGTATTTACAAATACTAAATCTGCTTCATTAATACTATGAGTAGTAGAAAATCCCTCTTTTGTTAAAATAGAAGCTACAATTTCTGAATCGGAAAAATTCATTTGACAACCATAACTTTCTATGTACATCTTTCTCCCTCCAGAAATATTGTTAGATATATTTAAGCTTGTTCCCTGCTTACTTTCATCTATATTTTTGTCTATTATTTTTTCTAAACTCATAAATTTTTTGTGTTAATCTGCTGCAAAAGTATAAAAAAAAACTGACATTTTGTGACAATATGTCATTCGTATTTTTACTTATATTATTATATAATATAGTGAAACTGACATGAAAATCTAAATTTGGCAGTTTAATAATTCCTCATTTTCTTTGCAGAATAATTTTTTAAAATATTAGTTTTCAGTTATGGCAAAAAACTTAGTTATTGTAGAATCTCCAGCGAAGGCAAAAACAATTGAAGGATATTTAGGAAAAGATTTTTTAGTAAAATCTAGTATTGGTCACATACGAGATCTGCCAAAAAAAGGGGGTATGGGAATTGATATTGAAAATGGTTTTATTCCAAATTATGAAGTTTCTGAAGACAAGAAACATGTTGTCGCGGAATTAAAGAAGAATGTCAAAATTGCAGATACAGTCTGGATTGCAACTGATGAGGATAGAGAAGGAGAGGCTATTGCTTGGCATCTTCAAGAAGTATTAGATTTGGAAAAGAAAGATACTAAAAGAATTGTTTTTCATGAAATTACAAAAAAAGCAATTACTAATGCTGTAAAAAACCCTAGAGATATTGATAAAAATTTAGTGAATGCTCAACAAGCTCGAAGAGTATTAGATAGATTAGTAGGTTTTGAATTGTCTCCAGTATTATGGAGAAAAGTAAAGCAAGGTTTATCTGCTGGTAGGGTGCAGTCTGTGGCCGTAAGGTTAATTGTTGAAAGAGAAAAAGAAATTGAATCTTTTACATCTATTTCTTCATATAAGATTTCTGCAATTTTTGAAAATAAAAATCAGAAAATATTTAAAGCAGAAATTCCACACAGGTTTGAAAAGAAAGACGCTGCTGAAGAGTTTTTAAATAAATGCAATTCAGCAGAATTCACAATTTTAGATTTAGAAAAAAAACCAGCTAAAAAATCTCCATCCGCTCCATTTATTACGTCAACTTTACAGCAAGAAGCTTCAAGAAAGTTAGGATATTCTGTGTCTCAAACTATGACAGTTGCTCAAAGATTATATGAATCTGGTAAGATAACATATATGAGAACGGATAGTGTTAATTTGTCTCAAGACGCTCTAGAATCTTCAAGAAAGGAAATAATCAATTTGTATGGAGAAGATTATTCTTTTAAAAGAAGTTTTTCTAACAAGTCAAAGGGAGCCCAAGAAGCTCATGAAGCAATACGTCCAACAGACATGAGTAAACATACTGTGGAGGCAGAAAGTTCTCACAAGAAACTATATGAACTTATTTGGAAAAGAACTATAGCTTCACAAATGTCTGATGCTCTTTTAGAAAAGACTACTGTAAAAATTGGTGTTTCCACTGCTGATGAAAAATTTGTTGCTAAAGGAGAAGTGATAAGGTTTGATGGTTTTATGAAAGTCTACTTGGAAGGTAAAGATGAAGAATCAGTGGAACAAAAAGGTATGTTGCCTCAACTTAATATAAATGAACTATTAAATCTGAATGAAATGAATGCTGTAGAGCGATTTTCAAAACATCCAGCTAGGTACGCTGAGGCAAGTCTAGTTAAGAAATTAGAGGATCTGGGTATTGGTCGTCCCTCAACATATGCATCTATTATTACTACTATCCAAAAGAGAGGGTATGTTGTAAAGGATAATAGGGATGGAATAAAAAGAGAGTATCAATATTTACAACTTAAAGATGGGAATGTTTTGTGTGAGATAAAAACAGAAAATACCGGAGCAGAAAAAAATAAAATGTTTCCAACGGATATTGGTGTTGTTGTAAATGAATTTTTAGTAGGACATTTTGATAATATATTAGATTACGGTTTTACTGCTGGTGTAGAAAAGGAGTTTGATGAAGTTGCGGAAGGTAAAAAGAAATGGAATGAAATGATTCAGAACTTTTACGGAGATTTTCATTTAACAGTTAGAAATGTAATTGGCACAGCCCAAAAGGCTTTAGGGGAAAGGAACTTAGGAGTAGATCCTGCCTCTGGTAAAAATGTTTTTGTTCGAATTGGCCCTTTTGGACCTATGGTTCAACTTGGAGAAAAGCAGGAGGATGAAAATGCTCCAAAACCAAAATTTGCAAGTTTATTAAAGAATCAATCAATTCAATCAATAACAATTGAGGAAGCTTTGGATTTGTTCAAGCTGCCAAGAATAGTTGGAGATTTTGAAGGTGATGAAGTTGTAGCTTCTGTAGGTAGATTTGGACCTTATTTGCGATACAAAGGGAAATTCACATCTATTAGAAAAGAAGAAGGTGATGATCCTCTTACTATTAATATTGATAGGGCTATAGAATTAATAAAATTAAAGATTCAAGCGGACAAAGATAGATTAATTCTTAATTTTGAAGGAGATCCCTTAGTTCAAGTTTTAAATGGGAGGTACGGCGCTTTTATTCAAGTTTCTCCTAAAAAAGGAAAAAAAATTAATGTGAAAATTCCTAAGGATTTGGACCCAAAAGAATTGACTAGAGAGAAATGTTTAGAATTGATGGAAAGTCAACCAAAATCTAAAAGAAAGAAGAAATAATATGGAGATATCATCAAATTTTGTTCCCCTTAACTCTGGATTGTATTCATTAAAAGATAGATGGAACCCTCATCAAATAGGATTCCAAATTGATTCTCACACACAAGAATCGTTTCCAAGTGTGAACTATGCTGAGATTGCAATATTTAATGTTCCTGAATACAATGGTACAGATAATATTTCATCTACTGATGACTGTAAGATTAGAGATTCTTTTTACAGATTATATTTTGAAGATTTTCCTAAAGTAGCTGATTTAGGAACTTTAAATCTAATGTCATCTAGAAAAGAAACTTTTGATTTAATTACTGAGGTTTGTTTATACTTAATAGAAAAAGGAATAATTCCTTTAATTATTGGGGGTGGACATGATATTTCTTACTCCATATATAAGGCTTATGCACAGCTGGAAAAAAACATTACTATTTGTTCTGTAGATTCTACTTTTGATATAGGACTTAAGGATGATAAATTAAAATCTAGTTCATTTTTAAGTAAAATTTTATCGTACAAACCAAACCATCTATTTAATTACATTAATATTGGATATCAAAGCTTCTTTGTCAAACCTGATGAAATAAAATTACTAGAGGGGTTAAATTTTGATTTAAATAGATTAGGTGAAATTAAAGCAAAAATGTATGAAATAGAACCTTTGTTCAGAAATACAGATTTCTTAAGTTTCGACATGTCTTCTGTTCGTAGTTCTTCTTTTATTTCCAATGTATATTCGACTCCAAATGGATTTAATGGAGAAGAAGCATGTAGGATTGCAAGATATGCGGGTATTAGCGATAAAATATCTTCTTTTGGAATTTTTGAATATAATCAGCACCTAGATAAGTTGAATCAAGGTTCTCAATTAATTTCTCAAATGATATGGTATTTTATAGAAGGTATTAAATCAAGAAAAAATGAGCTAAATCCTAATTTACATAATTGTATAAAATATACTGTAGCTTTTGAGGATCAACAAACCGAAATTGAATTTTTTAAAAGTCAAACTAGTGGTAGGTGGTGGATGGGGGTGCCCTTCAAAAACCCTAAAACTAATAATTTTGACAACTATTTTGTAGCTTGTTCGTACGATGATTATCAATGTGCAAACAAAGGGGAGATTCCAAAAAGATGGATAAAAACATATAACAGATTTTTATAAAGTTCTTTTTAATTACCTAAAAAATATTGTGATTTCTTCTATTTTTCTCTTAACTAAAAAAAAATACTTATATTAGCAACCGAAAAAAAAGGTTGAAACATTAAAATTAACATGAAAAAAACCATTCTTATTATATCTTTATTTTCCCTGTGTTTTGGGATTTCTAAAGCCCAACAAGTTCCACAATTCAGTCAAAATATGTTCAATAAGCTGGCAAATAACCCGGGATCTGCTGGAAGTTCAGATGCTATAAACGCAACTGTACTGCACCGTTCTCAATGGATGGGATTTGAAGGAGCTCCTAAAACTTTTAACCTTGCATTAGACGCACCATTTGAAGTTTTACATGGTGGTTTAGGATTGAATATTGTTTCCGACGATATAGGTGAGTATAGTAACTTAGGTCTTCAATTTTCATATGCATTTAGAACAGATTTAGGTCAAGGTCAACTAGGAATTGGAGCTTCCGCTGGAATGTATCAAAGTGGGTTAAATGGAGGGGGGTTAATACCCGCAGATCTAGGAGATGTTTCTGTGCCTACTGGAGAAATTAGTGGATCCGCTGTAGATTTTGGAGGAGGTATATATTACAATACTCAGGATGTTTATTTAGGGTTATCAACTTTACACATTACAGAACCTTCTATTGAAAAAGATGATGGAGATATAATTAATTTATCTCGTCATTATTTTTTATTAGCAGGATATTATCAAGAGATAAATCCTTTATTGTCATTAAACCCGTCAATTTATTTAAAATCTGATGGCTCTACTTCTCAACTCGACGTAAATGCAAACCTTTTATACAATAATAGAATATGGGGTGGCGTTAGTTATAGATTAGATGAAGGAATTGTATTACTTACTGGTATGAATATTAATAATGATTTAAGATTTGGACTTGCATATGATGTAGTTCTTAATCAAATTCAAAATAACAGTTTAGAATTTATGTTAGGTTATAGTTTTAAGGTAGATTATGATAAACCTGTAAAGAGCTACAAAAATCCAAGATATTTATAAAATAAAAAACCTTTCACGAAAGTGAATTAAATTAAAATGAATATGAAGAAAATATTACTTTTAAGTTCAGTAGTCGCTTTGTTAAGTGGTTGTGCTGGTTCTGGAAACGGAGAACTGATTGGAGGTACAGATAGATTAGTATGGAACCCTACAGATCCTTATGGAATGGCGTTTATTCCTCAAGGAAGTTTTGTAATGGGGCCCTCTGATCAAGATGTCCCTTTCGCTAATGTTTCAACCAATCAGAGAGTTTCTGTAGGAGCATTTTATATGGATATAACAGAAATTACAAATAATGAGTACCGTCAATTTGAAAGATGGGTTGTTGATTCTATGATTAGAACTGAGATGAAATTGTTTCAACATCGTAGAGGAGATACCATTAAAAGTAATAATGTTGTAAATGGAGATACATTAAGGAAAATTGACTGGGATGTTAGATTGAATAAAAATTCAGATGAGTATAAAGATTTATATGATTCTATGTTTGTAAAAACTTATGTTGATGGACAACCAATAAAAGAAGAGAATAACATTATTTATAGATATGAAGAACTTGATGTAAGAGCCCTTTCTAAATCTAATAGATTAGATGAGGAAACTATAGATAAGATGAACGCAACAACTTACAGAGATAATTTTGTAATCGAGAGAGCAGTAAAGATTTATCCATCTACTTTAGATTATCAATCTGATTATGCTTATGCTAATAACGAAACGGACGCTACCTTTAATTATGAACACGTAGCCCATGATGACTATCCTGTTGTTGGTATTACGTGGGAACAAGCTAATGCTTTTTGTCACTGGAGAACTCACATTATGAATTCTTACTTAAGGTCAAATAATGAACCTTTATTGCCTGATTTTAGATTACCTACAGAAACTGAATGGGAATATGCGGCCAGAGGTGGTTACGGAATGTCTCCATATCCTTGGGGAGGGCCATATACTAGAAATATGAAAGGTTGTTTCTTAGCGAACTTTAAACCATTGAGAGGAAATTATGTAGCTGATGGGGGACTAAAGGCTATTAAGGTTAAACAGTATAATCCTAACAACTATGGATTGTATGATATGGCTGGAAATGTAGCAGAATGGACTTCTACAGTATATGATGAGACCTCTACTTCATATTCTCATGATATGAATTCAGATAATTCTTATATTTCTGAGGAATCAGATCAAGATGTGTTAAAAAGAAAGGTTGTAAGAGGAGGTTCGTGGAAAGATATTTCATACTTTATCCAGACGTCTACAAGAACCTATGAATATGATGATGTCTCTACTTCTTACATTGGATTTAGATGTGTTATGGATTTCTTAGGAAGAGATAAGAAAGATTTTCAATAAAAATTAAATTAATAAAAACTAAATAAAAAAAAATGGGATTAGGAAATATCACAGAAGCTAAATGGTACAAAAAAATGATGCCGAAACTGTATGGTTGGGGTGCAGCATTAGTAATTATTGGAGCATTATTTAAAATTGAGCATTGGCCATTTGCAAGTTTATTTTTAATTATTGGTCTAAGTACAGAAGCAATAATTTTCTTTTTCTCTGCTTTTGAAAAAACCCATGAAGAATACCAATGGGAAAAAGTATACCCTGAATTAGGTTCAGATCATATGACTGATCCTGCGAATATGACACCATCTCAACAATTAGACAATGCACTTGAGAAAGCAAAGATTGATAATGAATTGGTGGAAAGTTTGAATGAAGGACTAAGAGCTTTTGGAGAATCTGCAGCAAAATTAAATGAAACAATATCTGCAGCATCTAGCATATCGGAATATAATAGTCAAATTCAAGAGGGGGTTAAGAATATGAATGCTTTAAATTCATTATATGAATTACAGTTGCAAGCATCTAATCAACAAATGGAAGCTACAACTATATTTTTACAAAATCTTCAGTCATCTGTTGAAGATTCCAAGAAGTTTCAAGAACAGGTCTCTCAACTTGCAGTAAATCTTGAGCAGATGAATAAAGTTTATGGAAACATGTTAAGTGCAATGAATCCAAATAAGTAATCATCTATTTTAATTATTAAATAACTAAAAAATATGGCAGGAGGAAATTTGTCACCAAGACAAAAGATGATTAATATGATGTATTTAGTGTTAACAGCACTACTTGCATTAAATGTTTCCAAAGAAGTTTTAAATTCCTTTTTTGAAGTAAATTTAGGAATTGTAAAATCAACTGAGGGTTTACAAAAGAAAAATTTAGACACCTACAGTGATTTTGAAAATGCTGCGAATCAAGAAAAGGTTAAAAATTATAAGAAACTAGCTAACCAAGTAAAACCCGAATCAGAATTTCTTGTAGATTTTATTCAGTCAATGAAATATGATTTAGTTTTAAAGTCTGACGGAAAGGTTTTTTTAGATTCCTATAAAGATGAAAATGGAGATGAAATTGAAGAAAATATTAGAGAGATTGATTACTCAGAACTATCTAATGATGATAAGACAAAACATATAGCTCATTTAGAAGGTAAGGATAAAAGAAACGTTTCTGGTGATTTATTTAATCCAAAAAACACTGTTAATGGACCTAATGTTAATGGTGATGGAATGGCTACACAGTTAAGAAAAAAAATTGATAGTTTTAGAAAATTTTTAATTGGGACATTAGAATTAGCTGAAGATTCTACATGGATTTCGCCGGGAAGTGCAGATAAACTCATTCAGAAACTTAATGATAATTTATTAATTGATGATGGTAAGTCTTTTGGAGAAAAAAATGTTACATGGGAGGAATATAATTTTTATGATATGCCATCCGTAGGTGCATTAACTCTCCTTTCTAAGTGGCAAGCTGACATAAAAAATATGGAATCTGAAGTGATTTCTTTTTTCGCAAATAATATAGATGCCTCATCTTTAAAGTTTTCTTCGGCCATGGCGACCACAATTCCCTCTTCTAATTTTGTATTAGTTGGTGATGAATTTAAATCTAAAATATTTTTAACGGCATATGATAAAACATCTAACCCTGAAATTTTAATTGGAGATTACGATTCTCTTCCTGATGGAACTTATCAGTTTAAGGGAGATCCTGTAGTAGTTCCTGTAGTTAATGGTCAAGGAATGTACACTGTGAAAGGTAAAAGAGTTGGACCACAAACTTATAAAGGGTTAATTAAAATTTTACAAGACGATGGTGATCAATATTATCCTTTTGAAGGAGAATATATTGTTGCTAATAAATCTTTTGCGGTATCTCCAACTAAAATGAACGTTTTATATACCGTTATTGATAATCCAGTTACTGTATCAGTTGCAGGATATCAACCAGATCAAGTATCGCTATCAATGAATGGAGGTTCTATTAAAACTGTGAGCAAGAAGAAAGGTGAATATATGGTTACACCAGACAATAAAATGAGAGGCAAAAATGTTTCAATTTCTGTGTCAGTTAGGGGTGAAGATGGTAAAAGAAAATCTATTGGAAAAATGGATTTTAGAGTTAAGCAAGTCCCTGATCCTAAAATATTTCATTTAAGAAGCAAAAAAGTTTCTAAAGAAGAAATTATTGGGAAACCCACTTTATCTGCACAGATGGTTGATTTTGAATTTGACGGAATTGTATTTAAGGTTGTAAAATTTGACATTGAATGCATTGGAACCGTTCCAAAACCGTTTTATGCCAAAAAAAGAATTGATTCAGAAGTAAAGCAAGAGATTGGAAGATTAAAGAAGGGTGATAAGGTAATAATTAGTAATATAGTAGTTAAACAAAAAGGTGGTAACACAAGAGATATGGGACCTTCAGTAGGATTTAACTATACAATTAAATAAAATTATAAATTATGAAAAGATTAAATAATTACATTTTTATTCTTTTGGTTGTTTGTTTACCAAAAGTTGTTTTTTCTCAAGTATTAACACCTCCTGAATTTAAACCAAATCCAGATACTATTATTGATGGTGCTTATGATAAAATACATAATGAGACTAAACCTAAAGCATATAAATATCCATCCATAAAAGAAAAAGATATTGTATGGTCTAGAACAATTTGGAGAGAAATTGATCTAAGACAGAAAATTAATCATCATTTTTATTTTCCAGCGATAGAAAATAGAGGTAATCTAAATGTTGAGAAGATGAGCCTAATTGATGTAATAATGGAAGCAATTCAATATGGAGATAATGATAAATTCAGATGTTTTAATGTTGTAAATAATATGGCTCCAGGAAATGAATTCAAGTATGGAGTTAAGACTCAGGAAGAAGAGGCGTTAATTGGAACTAAAATCACAAAAGGAGAAGCTATGTCTGCAGAATGGGGTGGAGACTCTGTAGTGGATGGCAACACTGTTTATTTTGACGATATTATTACACCATTTAATAGAACAGAAGTAAGGAAGTGGCACCTTAAAGAAGAATGGTATTTTGATAAGCACAGATCTACTATGGATGTAAGGATTGTTGGATTGTGTCCAATTAGAACTTATATTGATGAAGATGAGGAAGAAAAAGACGAGCCTTTATTTTGGATTTATTTTCCAGAATATAGAGACCTACTGGTACAAACTAAAGTAGCAAATTTCACTAAAAATAATGCACAACAAAGGTCTTATTTAGGAATCTTTGAGAAAAGAATGTTCGCGAGTAGAATTCTACAAGAGTCCAATATAATGAATAGAGCAGTAACAGACTATATGATAGGTCTTGACGCATTGTTGGAGTCCGAAAGAATAAAAGAAGAGATATTTAATATTGAGCAGGATATGTGGGAATATTAATTCTTCAAAATAGCAACTTTTTTAAACCCCATTCAAATGGGGTTTTTGTTTTAGAAAATTTATACGAATTGATATAGAAAATATGGAAAAAGAACTTAGTTTAGAAAAATTGTTCTCTGATATAATTTTATTTTTCATAAGAAATAAGTATTTGATAACTTCAATTACAATTGGTGGGATACTCTCAGTTATTTTATTTCAAAAGTTAAAACCAGCATTTTTTAAGACAAATGCAATAGCAACTTCAGGTATAGCTGCCTATGAAAGGTTTGAAGATGATGACATCTTAAATCAAAGAACAGCAATAAATATGATTAATAATCTTCAATTGGATGTTAGGAAGGAAGATTATGATGCACTTTCTAAAAAGTTAAATATTTCTTTGGAGGAATCTTCTGGAATAAAATATATAGAAGCAGAACAAATATTTAGAGAAGATAAAGATGAAAAGAAACATAACACACCAAAGTTTCAAATAGATCTATTAGTTAGAAATAATGCTTTAATTACTATTGTTCAGGATGGTTTAATTAGTTATTTTAACAATAATGATTATATTAAAACTTATCAGAGAATTTACAATGAGACAAATAATGATATAATCAACACAATAGATGAAGAGATTAAAGAACTAAGATCTTTAAGAAATACTCAGAATTCTACAATTGATTTTAGTACAAATACTATTCTTTCTTCTAGAGATGAAATGGATATTCAAAATCAGATTGTAGATTTAAAGCATAAAAAATCAATAATAATAACAAATAACGAGATGTTAAAACCAATTACATTTGTAGAAGATTTTTCTCTGACTACAATTGAAGAAAGAGAAGTAATTGTTTGGGGATCTGCAATAGGTTTTTTATCTTTTATATTGTCTATTATTATTTCAATTATTTTAGAATTAAAACAAAAAGCGATAAAGCAAGAAAATTAAATGAAAGTAGGAGTTATTGGTTCAGGATATGTTGGTTTGGTTGCTGCAGCGTGTTTTGCAGAGATGGGTAATAAGGTAATCTGTGTAGATGTAGATGAAAGAAAAATTAGTAGCTTAAAATTAGGTGATGTTCCTATCTATGAACCAGGTATAGAACCTCTTGTATATGATAATCAGAAGAAAGGAACATTGATTTTTACTACTAATATTAAGGAAGCTCTAGATGAATCTACTATTGTATTCATTGCAGTTGGTACTCCAATGGGAGATGATGGAAGCGCAGATCTTAAATATGTTTTGCAGGTTGCGGAAGATATTGGAAATAATATGTCTCACCATTTAATTGTAGTTGATAAAAGTACAGTTCCAGTTGGAACAGCTGATTTGGTTAGAGATAAAATTCAAAAAACATTAAATAATAGGGATTGTGACTTAACTTTTGATGTTGTATCCAATCCAGAGTTTTTAAAAGAAGGAGCCGCTATTGATGATTTTATGAGACCAGATAGAGTAGTGGTTGGAGCAGACAATGAAGAATCCCTAGAAGCGATGAGAGAATTATACGCTCCTTTTACATTTAATCATGATAGATTTATAGGAATGGACATTCGTTCTGCTGAAATGACTAAATATGCGGCAAATGCTATGTTAGCAACAAAAATTTCATTTATTAATGAGATGGCAAATATTTGTGAGCATGTGGGTGCAGATATTAATCAAGTAAGAATTGGTATAGGAAGTGATAAAAGAATTGGTTATCAATTTATATATCCAGGTTGTGGTTATGGAGGAAGCTGTTTTCCAAAAGATGTAAAGGCTCTAATAAATATTGCTGACAATAGTGGTTACAAAGCAGAATTAATTTCATCTGTAGAGAAAGTTAACAATAGACAAAAAAATATTTTATTTAAGAAGATTGTTGATAGATTTGGTTCAGAACTAAAAGATTTAAAATTTGCTGTGTGGGGACTGTCATTTAAACCAGGAACTGATGATATGAGAGAAGCTCCTTCCATAAACCTTATAAAATCTATAACACAAAGTGGTGGAAATGTTTCAGCGTATGACCCAAAAGCAATAGATCAGGCAAAGTTTTATTTAAAAGATGTTACTCTTGAATATCATTCTGATAAATATTCCGCTCTAGAAAATGCAGATGCAGTAATACTTGTTACTGAATGGAAAGAGTTTAGAGCTCCAGACTTTCAGAAAATGTCTAAGTTAATGAGGTCAAAAGTGTTAATTGATGGAAGAAATCAATTTTCTTCACAACAAATTAAAAAACATGGATTTGAGTATTATCAAATTGGTGTAAAGTAATATCATGAAATTCCGAAAAGCCCTTAAGTCTGATTCGGTAAAGGATTTTTCAAGTTTATTTTTTTCCAATATTCTTCAGAAAATATTTGGTTTAGTTAGAGAGCCTGTAGTTGCATTCTTTTTTGGTTCTTCTTTACTGTATGCAAATTACTTGTTACTTAGAACAATTGCAGATTTCTTTTCACAATTTACTGTAGGAAATGCTTTAAAAGCAAATCTGCTACCAAAATTTACAAAAGTTTATGAGAAATATAAAGATGTTTCTTTCAAGAAAATATTATTTTTCTCAAAAAAGACTATGATTGTATTATTTGTCTTGAGTCAGATTTTACAGTTTGTTATAATTTGGTATTTAGATAGCGATTATACAGTTTTATTAGTGATAGTTTCTATTTTACTTAGTATTAGTATTTGTTTTAATTTTTTAAATACAATTTATTTAACAATAATGCAGGCTGAAGCAAAATTCTATTCATATTCATTAGCAACAACTCTCAATTCTTTCTTAGTTGCAGTTTTTATATATCCATTAACCTTGTTTTTTAATGTATTTGGTTTAGTGATAAGTAGATTAATAGGAATTCTTTCATTAACAATTGCTTACATAATTCCTATGAATAAAAAGACAGATGGATATGAAATCCCGATATCTAGAAGAGATTTAAATATCCCAACTTTAATATTAGGGAATTTTGCAAATATCATTATTATTTCATCTCGTCTTGTATCTGGTTCTGATGGTGGAATATCTATTACATATTATACTTATTCGGTTTTTATACTAAACGCCATGTTAACCGCAATTATCGGAAATATTAGCACTCTTCTTCTTAGAAAGGTTTCTATAAGAAAAAATAGTATTTTTATGTTTTACTCTTTGTTAATATCTGTTTTTGTGGGCGTGAGTTTAGTATTTTGTTTAGAATTCTATGGTTTTGAGTTAATAAAGTTGGTTTACATGAGGGGTGAATTTAACTTAAAAGATGTGCAAAATACAACTCTTTTTATTCAAGATTTAAGCTATGCTTTTGTTTTAATCTTTATTTCAACCACTCTATTTCAGCCATTTTTCTCTTTACCTATTGAATCTAGTAGAAAAGTCAGAAGAAATATTTCAATTATATTTATTTTATCTATTGTATTTGGTTTTATTTATTCTATTATAATGCATCATTCGGTAATTACAGAATCTCTAATAATGATATATTCTACTACTATAGTAACTTTGATTTTATCTATATTTTCCTATAATTATTATTTAAAAAATAACAAGTAATTGGAATTATCTGCTTACATATTTTTGATTTTTTTGTCTACAGTAACAATATTGACGGAAAGCAGAAGGCTTTTTAAGTGGATATTTATTCCATTCACATTTTGTTTTCTATATATCGTTAGAAACGAAGGGTTTGATACTGATATAATAGATTATGCTAGACAAATGCATGCTACTGGAATGGATCTATATTATCTAAGAGAATTTATTTTTTGGTTCGGAAGTAGATTTGTTTATTTTGTGATTCAAGATGAACTTTATTCATTTTTGTTTATGGATCTTATATGGATCCTTGTAATGATAAGAACAGGTAATAGAATGTCGAAAAATAATAAGGAAAATATTAATAATGCATTATTACTTGTGTTACTTACATCATTTCCATTTGTATTTGGTTACGAAAATATATATAGACAATTTTATGCTACTGTTTTTTCTCTTTACTCCTACTCTTTAATAGAAAAGAAATATTATAGTTCTATCTGTATATTTGTCATTTCATTTTTCATGCATAATATTGTTGCTCTATTACTGCCATTATTTTTTATTAAAAGATTTTATAAGTTCAATTTTTCTGACAGAATACAGATCTCACTAATTGTTTCATTATTATTTGTTGCTAGCTTAAGTATCTTATCAAATCTAAAATCAGCAGAACAGACAGGTTTAAATATGGGAGTATTCTATTTGTTGATATTTGTTATGCTTTTGTTAATAGGATTATTAGTTTTCAGGAAAAATATTTATAATCTTTTTGAAAAAGTTCCTTCATTGTTATTTATTGTGGTTTTGATGACAGGACTTGTAAGCTTAAATGTAGATATGGTGGCTGAAAGGCTTGGAATGATGTTTATTTGTTTTCTTACATATGATCTTTATTTATACTCGTCTGAGATAAGAATAAAAAGCATAAGAGCGTTAGTTCGATTATCTTTAATGTTATTATTTACATTACCAACACTTTTTTTTGATAGTTCAAAACAATTTTTAATTTAAATGGAATTATCCTTCTATATATTATTAATCCTAATAGGAGTAATTACAATACTTTCTGAGAATAAATATGTAATGTGGTTGTTTTATATTCCTTGTCTCCTTGTTTTTATGGTAGTGGTAAGAACTTCAGGTTTTGATACAGATATGATTACGTATGCTAAAGAGATGTCATCTACAGGAAATAATTTATATTATTTAAGGGAATTTGTATTTTGGTATAGTTTAAGATTTTTTTATAGTATTCTTAATAATGAAATAGCTGTATTTCTTTTCATGGATCTTATTTGGATAATAACTTTAATTAGAGCTTCTATTAATTTATCAAAAGAATCTGTAATTACTAATAAACTATCCGTAGGACTTATTGTAGTGTTATCCACTAGTTTTCCATTGTTTTTTGGTTATGAAAATATTTATAGACAATTATTTGCTACAATATTTTCTTTGTATGCGTATTCAATTATAAAGATCAGTTATTCAAGATCTATTTTCTTTTATATAATTTCTATTTTTATTCATAATACATCTATAATATTATTGCCAATTTTTGCAATTAATAAATTATTAAGATTTAATATTTATTTCAGAATATTGATTTCTCTCACAATATCGCTCTTATTTGTTTTCTTATTTAATTATGCTTCTCAGTTTAAGTCAGCTAGGTCAACAGGTGTTGATATGAGTATGATATATTTATTTATGTTCTTATCTTCATTTATTCTTTATCTAATAAAATTTAAGTTTAATATTATCGATTTATTCAAAAAGACCCCTTCTTTAATCATTATTATTCTGTTAATGACAGGATTAGCTACTTTGAAATATGACATGATTTCAGAAAGATTAGGTATGATGTTTCTCGTCTTTTTTCTCTTTGATTTATATAGATACTCAAATTCAATTACCAATTATGGTAATAGAATGATTTTTAGATTATTTTTGCTGATAACTTTCAGTGTACCTGTGTTAGTTTTTAGTAGTTCAAGAATGTTTTTAATTTAATAAGATGTTAATTATATGTAATGGAGTTTTTAAATCGGGGTCAAGTTGGCTTCATGCTATTACTATAGAAATTTTAAAATCTAGAAATATTATACCCTCAGAGATAGATGAGCGATATACTAATAATATAGATTCTCCTACACCTATTATTGAAAGTAAATTCTGGGAATTCTTAGTAAATGAAGATTATGACAATAATTATTATATAAATAAATCTCATTTTTTTAAGAACAATACTATTAACAGAAAGTATCCTGATTCAGTAGTATTCCTTTTTTCAGAAAGAAATATTAAAGATTCTATTGTTTCTCATTTCTTTCATTTAAAAAATAAATATTCGTTTATAAGAAACTTCAGTGTCTATTATTGGACAATTGGAAGATTGAAATCTTATGAGATTGTATTGTTTAATCAGAAATATAAAGAAGCTTTTAATAAGGAAAATTTCATTCATTTTTCTGATTTAAAGACGGATTTTGATAAATCTGCACAAAGAATCGCTAAAGTTTTAAAGTTAAATCCTTTAACAGATGATGAACTGTTAGTAATTAAAGAAAAAACCTCTATTGCCAATATGAGAGATGACATAGCTAGAGGTAAAACTAAATATTATTCTACGGTAAAAAAGGGTAGGGTTAAATTATTGAGGGAGGGAAATATTGATAATTATAAGAAGTTCTTCTCTAATAGGAAATTAAATGATATTAGTAGAATTGATAAATTTAATACATCATTAGTTTTTAAATTTTTGTATTATATTACTTTTAGATTGAGAAGAAATTTATTTAGTATAGAATAAGTGAGTTCTTGGAGAAAATATAATGGAGCGATTATACCTAAGTGTCTACCACATGAAGATATTGATATACATGATATCGATAATCAGATTCAGTCTCATAACGCTTTTTTTGCGCGTTGGGTTTCAAATTTTGATCAAGAGAAAAAAACAGAATTTTGGTATGTTATTTGTGATAGAATAATGGATTTGCAGGACTATAGTAGAAATACCAGAAGTAAGATTAGAAGAGGACTGAAACATTGTAAGGTGAAAAAAGTTGAAAAGAAAGAAATAATAAATAAAGGATTTTATTCATATGTTTCTGCTTTTAATAATTATAATACCCATTTAGTGCCAAAATCTGAATCTGAGTTTAAATTTGAGATTGAAAATTTAAAAGGGAATTGGGATTTCTGGGCTATCTATAAGGGGTCTCTAATGATAGGATATAGTCAAAATAAGATAATTAATAACTATTGTGATTATTCAACAATAAAGTTTCATCCAAACTATTTAAAGTTTTACCCTAGTTATGCATTGTTTTATACAATGAATCAGTATTATTTAAATGAAAAAGAATTTAAATATGTGAATGATGGAGCTAGAAGTATATCTCATAAAACTAATATACAAGACTTTCTTATTGAGAAATTCTGTTTTAGAAAAGCCTATTGCAATTTACATATTCACTATAGTAAGAAGATTAAGTTATTAATACAAATATTATACCCATTAAGACATATCCTTTCAATATTTAGTTTTGGACTCATTGTAAAACTAAATATATTGTTAAATCAAGAATTTATTAGAAGAAGTTGTGAGACAAGGAACTAATCCAATATTACTTAAAACAGCTAGATTTTTTCAAGCTATACCACCTTTGTTTTTAACTTGGATAGAGTTCTTTTTCAAGAAAAAGAGAAGAGATAAATTTCCAATCATTTTTTTAGTTGCTACCCCAAGAAGTGGTTCTACTCTTACTTATCAGATTTTAAATAGAGGTACTAAAAGTTTATATATTTCAAATTTCTGGAATTTATTGTATGCTTTACCTCTTTTTGGTGGTAAGAAGGTAAATGATTCCTATAAAAATAATGATTTTAAATCTGATATAGGATTAGTGTCGGGTGTTTCAGGAGAATCCGAGGGAATGAAATTCTGGAGCTATTGGATAGGCCAAGGTTTGGAACAAACTAGAAATACAATAGCTGAGAATCGAATAAAATATATACAGTCAGTTTTTTCAACTTTAGTAAATAATAAAAAACCACTGATTAGTGGGTATCTAGGACATGTTTTTTCAATTAGATTCCTACGAAATTTTTTTCCGGGTAGTGTTTTTATTTATTTGAAGAGAGATGAGTTGTCAAACATATATTCAATGGTGAAAACATATAGAGAGTTTGATAAAAATAGAATAGAATTTGAATGGATGTCTGTAAAACCAAAGGGATGGAAGGAAAGGAAAGATCTAGATGTTATTGATAAAACATTTTGGCAATTTAAAACTGTACAAAAAAATATAGAAACTTCAATTTCAGAAAAAGATACTTTGGTAGTTAGATATGAGGAGATATGCTGTAATCCTCATCAATTTCTGAAAGATGTGAAGGAATTTGTTAAAAAACATGATATTGATTTAAATTTAAATTTAGATAATATCCCTACTTCATTTAACTATAATATAATTCAGAAAACAGATGATGAGGACGCAAAGAAAATAAAATCAATGTTAGATGAAAAATAATTTAGTTTCTATTATTACTCCTTCTTATAACTCTTCAAAATTTATTGAAGAGTGTATTAATTCTGTTACTTCTCAAACATATAAAGACTGGGAAATGATTATTGTAGACGATTGTTCTACAGATGATTCAATTCAGGTAGTTACAAAATATGCTAAAAAGAATAATCGTATCAAAGTAATTCTTTTGGAAGAGAATGTTGGAGCTGCAAAAGCTAGAAATATTGCGATCAAAGAATCAAAAGGAAAATACATTGCATTTCTAGATTCAGATGATTTATGGAAGAAAAATAAGTTAGAAAAGCAACTAAAATTTATGAGTAAAAATGATGTTGCATTTTCTTTTACCTCATACCAGCCTATTTCCGAAAATGGAGTGGAAAAATATTCTAAAATAGTAGCTCCTAAAGAAATTGATTACCACTCTTATTTAAAAAATACAATTATTGGTTGCTTGACTGTTATAATTGACAGAGAAAAAACTGGAGATTTTTATATGCCAAATATTAGATCTTCTCATGATATGGCGCTTTGGTTATTAATAATGAAGAGAGGCTTTACTGCTTATGGTTTAAATGAAAACTTAGCATATTATAGAATTGTATCAACTTCAAATACCTCTAAAAAGTGGAAAGCTGCAAAAGAGGTTTGGGGTGTGTATAGAACAATAGAAAAATTAAATTTGTTGTATAGTACAATATGTTTTGTTAGTTACGTTTATAATGCTATTAAAAAAAGAATATAGATGACAAAAAGATTATTTGATTTTTGTTCTTCTTTAATAGGACTTATTCTGTTAATGCCTGTATTGATACTAATTTCTATTGCCATTAAGATTAGTTCATCTGGTCCAGTGTTATTCTGTCAAAAGAGAGTAGGGAAGGATGGTAAACTTTTTACTTTGATAAAGTTTAGGTCCATGACAGTACAACAAGAATCAAACAGTACTGCTACTGTTCTTGGAGATGTAAGAATAACTAAAATAGGAGTATTCTTAAGAAAATATAAATTAGATGAATTGCCTGAACTGTGGAATGTTATAAAAGGTGAAATGAGCTTAGTAGGTCCAAGACCTGATGTTCCTGGGTATGCAGATAAATTAGTGGGAAAAGATAGAAATGTTCTTAAACTCAGACCAGGTGTAACTGGAACTGCAAGTTTAAAATATGCAAATGAAGAAGAGATTTTAGCTACTAAGGATAATCCTCAAAAATATAATGATGAGGTTATTTTCCCTGATAAAGTAAAACTGAATTTAGATTATTATGAAAATCAGTCCCTTTGGTTAGACATTAAAATTATCTTTGCAACAATATTTAGAACATCATATTAAATGGAAAACAAAAAAATATGGTTATCGTCTCCTCATATGGGAGATAATGAATTTAAATATGTTACAGAAGCATTTGATTTAAATTGGATTGCTCCCGTGGGTCCTCATTTAAATGACTTTGAAACAAATTTATCTAAGATTTCTGATAATAAACATGTAGCTGCTCTTGGATCTGGAACTTCAGCTATACATCTAGCATTAATTTTATTAGGGGTAGAAAGAAATGATGAGGTGATTTGTTCTTCCTTTACATTTTCTGCTTCTGCAAATCCTATAGTTTATCAAGGAGCTACACCTGTTTTTATTGATTCAGAGATAGATACTTGGAATATGTGCCCCGAATCTTTAGAAATAGCTATCAGAGATAGGTTACAAAACGGAATCAAGCCAAAAGTAATTGTTATAGTTCATTTATATGGAATGCCGGCAAAGATGAATGAAATAATAGCAGTTGCAAGAAAGTATAATATTCCTATTATTGAAGATGCTGCAGAAGGGCTTGGCTCTAATTATTTTAATCAACCCCTAGGCACTTTAACAGAGTTTGGAGTTTATTCTTTTAATGGAAATAAAATAATAACAACCTCTGGAGGTGGGGCTCTAATTTCTTCTAATGAAGATTCTATAAAAAAGGCAAAGTTTTTAGCTACACAAGCTAGAGATAATGCTCCTCATTATGAACATTCTCATATAGGTTATAATTACAGGTTAAGTAATGTTTCGGCGGCAATCGGATTAGGACAGTTAGAAGTTTTACAGGAAAGAGTGGAAAAAAGAAGGGAAATATTTGATTATTATAAGAAAGAACTATCAGATATTAAAGAAATATCATTTGTGGATGAGCCTAATGGTTTTTATTCTAATAGATGGTTAACGACAATTCTTCTTTCAGAAGATTCAAAAGTGAGTAGGGAGGATTTAAGATTGAATCTACAATTTGATAATATAGAGTCTCGACCTCTTTGGAAACCAATGCACTTACAACCTATTTTTTCTTCATGTAAGTATTATGGTACTAATAATGCAGAATATTTGTTTAAATATGGATTATGTTTACCTTCGGGTTCTAATATGACAGAAACTGATTTAAGAAGAATAATTACCAATATAAAAAGATCTTTTGAAAAGTAGATTACTTACATTAAATAGAATATACAAGCAGATAATTACATTAAGTTTTGATATAGTTATTTTAATTTTCTCATTATGGTTATCATTTGCTCTTCGTTTTGGTGAACCTTGGAATTCATATCTGAATGAGAATTTTTGGCTATTTATACTTATTCCTATTGTTGCGACACCTCTATTTATTAAATTAGGATTATATCGTTCTGTTTTACAATATACAGGGATTAAAGTAATAACTACTTCTTTTAAAGCAACAACTATTGCGTGTTTTGTTATTACATTTTTCATGTATTTTTTTCAAGAAGATGATTTGCCAAGATCTATTATGCCAATTTTTTGGTTTGTGTCAAATACCTTTATTATTACTTCTAGATTTTTACTAAAAGGATTTATGTATTCTTGGGATACTCAAGTTAATAAAAGAAAACAGATCATTGTATATGGAGCTGGAAGTGTAGGTGTGCAAATAGTTGAAAGTTTGAAGAAAAGTATGGATTATGCTCCGGTTGCATTTATAGATGATGATAAACAAAAACATGGTACTATTATAAATTTTATTCAGATTTTTTCATTTTCAAAATTAGATAAAGTAATTAAGAAGTTTGATGCTAAATTAATATTATTAGCTATGCCTTCTATCACACAAAATAGAAGAAAAGAGATTATAGAAAAACTTTCTAAATTCCCAATAGAGGTAAAAGTCTTACCCTCAGTTGATAGTATTGTAAACGGAGAGGTAACGATTGATAGTATAAAACATGTTCAAGTTGAAGATATATTAGGAAGAACTCCTGTATCTCCGCAAGAAAGTTTGTTAAAGAAGAATATAAAAGGAAAAAATGTTTTAGTTACGGGAGCTGGAGGAAGTATTGGTTCAGAGTTGTGTAGACAGATTTTAGAGTTAAGTCCAAAAAAGAT
>CEUV01143257.1_pt1 | contig 24561 bp, 18 predicted proteins | sample 356401 | NCBI WGS metagenome assembly CEUV01 (sample SAMEA2622710, study PRJEB7988) | marine metagenome | isolation source: saline water (ENVO:00002010), including
CTCAGGGCACAAATACTCGAAGATGACCATGCAGTCGATGGAATTCTCACTCAAATTAGACAGATTTCGCGACTGAGATGGGAACACTCTGCGCCGGTAAGAGTCGGTTGCAGAATGGGGCGCCCAGAAAAAAGTGCTCCTCGAGAAAAGCCGACTGTGCATTCTCTTTTCCCAATTGAGCTCTATGGTGGAAATCAGAGACTGATTGCAAATGCTGCAGACCAGAAAGATTTGAGAGTTCAGATGGGTGTCAGATTCTGTACTGTTTGCGAAAAGAAATCTCCAATGATCAACTGCCATCACAGGAAATTAGACGACTTCGGAGAAGAAAAACCCGGAGAAGTTTGTGGTGGAAGAACCGAATTAAGAGTTTCAAGTGAGAAGGAAAATGCTCGCAGAAGAGGTGAGTTGCAAACGGTAAGAATCGACAATATTCTCGAGGATGCTAGGATCTCTCTTGGCCTTGATAGAGTCCCAAAGCGAATGAAAGGGCTGAAGAAATTGATGAGTAAAAATCAAACTCCTGAGCCGGTAGAAAAAGGGATATTGAGGGCGAAGCATGGCTTACCCGTATTCAGAGACGGTACGATAAGATTCGACATGAGTGATGTCCCTGTAACACACTTTACTCCAGAAGAAGTAGGTGTTGAGTGGAGACAATTGAAGCATCTCGGTTATACTCACGACTGTTTCGGAGAAGAGTTACAGAGAGACGACCAAATGCTTGAGATATTCCCACAGGACTTTATTTTGGCAAGAAATGGTGCAGATTATTTCGTAAGAGCAGCTCAATACATCGATGAATTGTTGGTCCGGTTTTACGATATGGAGCCTTACTATCACGTCGAGAAACCCGAAGACCTCGTTGGCCACCTAATTTGTGCCCTGGCACCTCACACATCTGGAGGAGTTCTATCGCGATTAATCGGTTTCACAGACAGTTCAGGAGGTTATGCTCACCCACTATTCCACGCTGCAAAGCGCAGAAATTGTGATGGTGATGAAGACGCGATTATGCTACTCATGGATGGTTTGCTTAATTTTAGTAGAGATATTTTGCCATCCAACAGAGGTGGAAAAATGGATGCACCTCTCGTTTTAACAACCAGACTAAACCCTACTGAGGTTGACAAAGAAGCACTCAATGTGGATTCTGCATGGCACTATGAAAGGTGGTTCTATGAGGCCACCTTAGACCAGCCGCACCCCAAGGCTCTAGCTGATAAGATGGATTTCATCGAGAGAAGATTGGGGACCATCGGTGCCGTTAGAGGTCTAGGATATACGCATTCGACAAAGAGTATGTCCGAAGGACCACCACTGTCTGCATACAAGACACTCGAAACAATGATTGACAAAATGAACGGGCAACTTTCACTCGGACATCGCCTCCGAGGAGTTGACGTTAGAACCGTCGCTTCGAGTGTTGTTCGCTCGCACTTCTTACCTGACCTAAGAGGTAACCTCGTCGCATTTACTCGCCAGAAAGTTCGCTGCTTGAAGTGTGGCCACTCGTATCGCAGAATGCCTCTAGCAGGGAAGTGCATTCAACCGAAAAAACTCACAGGTAGAGGAATGAGTGCGTTTGGGGTTAAGAAATCCGAAGGAGACATGTGTAACGGGAACCTTGCACTAACGGTAACCGAAGGCGCGGTTAGAAAATACATCAAGGTAACAAAGCACGTAATGGAAACATATGGGGTCGACCAGTACACTCGCCAAAACGTTGAATGGTTGGCTGAAAGCGTTGAAAGCTTGTTCAATAATGACAACGCAAAGCAACTCAGTCTGGCAGACTTCTTGTGATCAATTTGGCCTAACAGGGTCTTGCCAAATTCCCGACGTGCCGGCAGTTTTAGGAATAGTCTCCTGAACCGAATTTGACGATTTGTCTATTCGTTGTTTGATGACATAGCGAACAAAAGTTTCTCCAAATGCTAATGCTACTGTTCCGATTGAAAACAATACAACTCCACCAATGAACGCACCTTTGAGCGGCCATGTAGTGACCATTGTTTTTGTTTCAACACCATCTTCGACCATTGTTACTACAGTTATTTTGCCCTCTTCCGCAGTTGCCGAGTGCACAACGCAGCCGTCGTCTGTAGTTCCAGACCACGAGTAAATAGTTTCAGAGCCCTGTTCGATACTAACATTAACAGATAACACTCGGCCGTTTAATGATTCAAAACAGTGCTCGATTTCATAGTCAATATCGCCTCCTACAATACTCGATAATTCGGCCTCTCGGTTTTCCTCAAAATCGGCGCCGGGACGGTTGATTTCTTGGGTTGCACTTTGCTCACTAACGAAGTACCAGCCTGTGTTAACCACCAATAATGCGACTAACCACAACCAGTAACTTTTCTTCATTTCAAACCCCCAGGGACAGTATCTTTAGCACTTTATTCATCCACTGCAACTTCATTAGTTTTCGTTTTTTATCGGTAACTCCAGACCACTGACCTACATCATCAGTGGAAAATCCGATTAATTCTACTTCACTAGCTCCCAATGCAAACGCTATGCATACCGCTCTATCTCCGTCTGTAAAGCCCCCGGGATTGTGCATACCATCTATCTTGATTGGAGTTTGATGGGTTAAGAAAATCTCTTGTTCATCATCGATTAGAGAGAGTATATCACTCCATGATTCCACATTGTCCCCGTGCGCGTGTAGACAAATTGGTATCCCTTTGTTCAAGGCCTTCTCGATATGGGGGGTGCCATCTCCGTCTGTAACGATTAGTGCTACACTTGACATGTCTGCTATTGCACCAATCGCACCATCTGCTACAACTGTTGGAAATTGTGTTTTAACTCCCGCTTCTGCGGCTGCACCAACAACTGTTACCTTTCCTTCAAATCTCACATCTGGTTCAAAATTCTTGCATCTTGAAACTAGTAATTTTGCGCTCTCAATATCAGAATCTAAACCCCAGCCAAACGATTCTCTAATCTCATCCTGGATGAGAATTAGTTCCTCGTCAACTGCCTTCATGGCTCCTCGCACCTACAAGTTGCAAATGAATGAGAGGGTTCAAATGCCTCCTTCAAGAATCAGATTTCGTGCCAAAGCCAATGACTGTTCCTGACCTTTTGGACGAGGTCACACTTGCGAGGTATCCATTCCTACCGCAGGCGAGGTCGTGGATTGCAAGCATGGCTGCTAAACATCAAATTGACATTGACGAACTACTAGATGGTAGCATGATGGACAGAGCGAGGATTAGAGCTCGCTCAAGACTTGTTGATTCGGTCGATAGCGATGAAGGAGTAGAGGTTGCATCGATCAGTGACATTCATACGGAAGAGGGGAGATTGCTCGAAGCCTTTTCCTTCTACTATGCGAGACTGGTCGTGGGAGCAAGCGAAGATGAGAGGCTAATTTCTAGATGGGCTCAAGCTGAAGCTGAGCGGGCTCAAAAAATTCTGGAAAGGGACCCTGCTATTCACGTGATTGCTAACACATATGTTTCGGAAATAGAGTGCGATGAGAATGGTATTTGGAAGATGGGATTGTCTGATTTCATCGAATTGTGTACCGGAATTACCGGATCACGGTGGCGGTTACCAAATTGCGAGATTAGTGACGGTTGGGTAACATTGCATGACGAGGGGGAGAAATATTCCTCAAGGGCCAAGGTTGCAAGATTGCTTAGAGAGCGGATGAAAGATGATATTCGTTTGGACGCAATTGAGAAAATGGAAAAAATGGACGAGGGACTTTTGATTAGGCTTGCAGAACCGGTTGGAATGATTCGTGGACTCGTGGCATCAAAAACCGCTGAAACAATTGCACTGATTGGTGCGGGTGAGCAAGATTGGCCACCATGCATGCGAAAGGCTGTTGCAGAATTATCTGAAGGTGTAAACGTAAATCACTTCGGTAGGGTGTTCCTAGGTTCAATGTCAAGGTGCATCGGCCTGCCTGTTGAAACAACAGTTGATTTCTTCCGAAACGCTCCTGATTTTAGTGAATCAACTACAACATATCAAGTCAATCATTTGTATGAAAGAGAATATACTCCATCTGGCTGTTCTAAATTAAAAATAAACCACAATTGTGCGGTAAGGACCGGCGATGATAGGCTATGTGACCAAACGTGGATGGACCATCCACTGAAATACATCCGTGCAAAACAAAGGCGGCGAAAGAGAGTCGAGGGGTTAGAAAACGTCACTCAAGGAATCAATCCGGGCGATGGTTGATGAACAGGAAGCGCGTCAGGGTAACCGTAGGCGGAGCGGGTTACAATGACTAGGACACTTGTGATTACTGTTGACAGAGACAACGACCTTGGTCTCAAAACAGCGATACGTGGACCTGTTGTTGGTAGAAAACAAGTCCTAACCGCTGCGCTAAAACTTGGAATTGCAGACCCCGAGGAAAGCGATACCAATGCCATTCTCGGCGCTCTTCACCAGCACGACAACCTCGCTGAAGTTGGAGGAGAAAGCGACGATGTCGAAGTTGCAATTCTAACCGGTGACGAAAAGGTAGGAGTCAGATCTGATAGGGCGATTGCTGCCCAACTTGAAGAGGTTGTAACCGAATTCCAACCCGACCAAGCGATTTTGGTTACAGACGGTGCAGAAGACGAATCTGTAATGCCGATTATTCAGAGCCAGGTGAGAATTGACCACGTTCAGAAAATTATCGTCAAGCAGTCAAAAGGTATTGAAGGTACATACTACTACATTGTAAAGGCACTCGAAGACCCAAAATGGCGTGCGAAGATGTTGGTTCCTTTAGGCGCAATAATGGCGATTTTCGGTCTCGGTGTAATGCTACCAGATACATTAGGAGGAATTGTAATTGGTTCTCTTCCTCTTGTTTTCGGTCTGTTTATCCTCTCTAAGGGACTTGGTATAGAAGCAACCGTTGGAAGAATTGCTCAGGAAATGCGAGAAAACGCAGACGCTGCTATGTTCTCTTCATTACTTTGGACAACTACGGTATTCAGTGCAATATTTGCTGTTGCAATGGGTTATGACAAATACATCGAATTGGAAGCGACAACAAACACTTCCGTTGTATGGATTGGTGTTGTCCACTCTGCTCTGGCATGGATTGTTATTGCATTCCTTACCTCTACTGCCGGGTTTATGTTACTGCGTTTGAAGAAGGGTTCATTCTCTGGAAGATTGATCATACTAGCTGTATTCGGCATGGTTGTCTATTCATTCCTAGACCAAGGCCTATTGATTGCGATGGATGTACTGACCGGAGTTGGTTACGATTTCACGGTTCAAGAGATATGGGAAGACATGCTTGAGCCTCTAATGTGGATCGCAGTACTATGGGTAACTACAACCATCGTTAGAGCTGTACAAGCAAGGCAGGCTCAGTCTGAAAGATACTGGGGCATCTAATCAAGAATGGAATACCGTCTCAGTCATACACTGAGGGCATGTGACCTTAATCGGCCTAACATTAGGGATTCCAAGTGGTGCAGAGCAAGCAGGACAAATGATTGCCTGATTTACCTGTGATTGGTTTGACTGCCCTCGAGCCGATGGGTCGTACCTCAATCGATACTTATCTGGATTATCGATGTATTTCGGCGCAGTGTTCATCGGTTGAGCATTGTCTAGGTCGACTACTTCTTTGCTAGCCACGGGGGAAAAATCTGCCACCTCCCCAGATTGGTTGTTGGTCGCTCCTGCTTTGTAAGCAGCCAACTGAGATTCTATTTCAGCAAGCCCTACACCGTGGTTTCTACTGACTGCATCCATCTCCAGCATTTGGTCGTATCCAGAGAGACTTGCGAGCCTAGCGAGTACTTCCTGTGGGAGTGGCATACAGTGCCCCGGAGGCCCCATACACATAGAAGGTTCGTTTTGCATGCTTCTAAATGGGATGTCCCGCTTGATTACGGGGAAGTTTTTACAGAATAGGGGAATAAAGCAAGTTATTACTTATGTAAATCGGGAATCCGTTTCCGAAAAATTGTAAAAAAATGCCTTCAAAATATTGATGCCTTCAAATAGGTAGAGCAGTCGGCCGGCAACCAAGGAGGAACAAAAATGTCGCAATCTAAACCACGATTTTCATCGCACTCAAAGAGAGCCAAATCTGCACGTTCACTAACCTGTGGACAAGTGATGAGCACACCACAAATTATCGGAAGGGATGCATCGGTTGCGGATGCATTAGACATGATTACAACTAGAGAATGGGACCATATTTTCATTGTAAACTCCGAGAGAGTTCCTATCGGCAGAATCCACGCAGTTGATATCTTGAAGCTCGTTGCAAGAAAGACTGTCAATCGAGATATTGCATGGATGCACGGCATTCCCGCAAGACAATTGGTTACTCAAGAAACGATGACGATGCAAGAAAGTACTCCACTTCTAAAGGCAGCCGCCCTTATGCTAACACACGACTTGAATCAACTCGCAGTGACAAACAAGCAGGGGCAAATCGTGGGCACTGTTTCTCATAGTATCGTCGCTAGAACACTTCCTAGATTCATTCTTTGAGCAAGGTTCAACAACAAATTGACGGTGGAAGTTTCATGCCGACTTCGCCAAGGCTGTGGCCAAATCCACCTGGCAATTCCCCTTTGCCTCTGCCAGCAGGGCCCATGTTTTTCTCGGGCAGAGAGTTGGGTGAGTTGACTTTTCCTCAGATGCCTACTCATGACAAAATTGACTTAGCAGGATTGAGGGAATATGTCGGTAACTTCAGTCTAGAAAATGGTCAGAAAGTATCCCAAGTTATCGACTTAGAAAAGCGAAGACCTCTCTTGATTGCAGGAGAGTTAGCAAATCCATACCGGCTTTGTGACATAATGGCACCAGACATGCCAATTATTCCAGTCAGGCTTGAAGGGGTATGCAGAACCTGGGCCGACAACCTAGACCCTAGAGATATACAACCGGGAATTCACCATGTCACTCTTGCTAGATCGCCGGGGTGGTGGGAGCGTTCATTCATCACCTTACTCGAACTTCCCGATATGAAGAAGTTGCTAGCATGGTTAGATGGTTCTAGTGCAAACACTTGGTTGCCAAAGCGACTTGCTGAAGGAGTTGTTCGATTAGAGAATGACATGGAGCTAATGTCTCCAAACTTAGAGGACATTTCATGGGATGGTATTGAAGAAAAGGTCACTGTAGATACTCCCGCACCTAATGGACCTGAACTTGACCTATCCACAATCATGATTCCAATCAACACACGAACTGGCTGCTATAACAGCAGAGGAAGGGTCGCTCGATGCGCCCACTATCCGCAAACAGAATTCCATGAGAAGTTATTCAGAAGAGGTTCGTCTTTCAAGTGGGACCAAATCCTCAACTTCCTATGATTCCAAAAATCCGGGATTCTGATTAAATATCTCAGCGCCTCGTTAGGCGCTGGACAGGGAGTGTTTTTGCTATGGGTTCTAGTGATGCCAAGTCTCGAAAATTCAAATCTAAATCCAAAGCCATGCGCCAATGGAAAGAGAAGTATTACGATAAGGAAAATTCACAGGTGGAAAGCAAAAACAACTCTGGAAAGACTGAAAATAAGAGCAAAGAAAATACGGAAATTAAACCCACTCATTCAGAGAGTAATTTACAGCACATTGGTATGAATAAGGTATTCATTGCGGCGGCTTTCATTGGGAGCATTTTGATGGTTCTAGGTTATTCTTGGGGCCCAGAGGGTTGTGAGGACAGTACCATCTTTGAAGGCCTTGGGAAAATGCTAATTTTCATGAGTTTGTTTGGCGCAGTTGTCAATATATTCATCCTGTTCGTGTCTTTTTCCGATAAGGATTTTAATTCTGCAGTAGTACTTGGATGGGGAGTTTTACACGCTTTGTGTTGGTTTGTGGCTGCGGCGATTGCTAGTGATGCTTTGCTCAGCGATGCCTGGTGTAATGGAAATGGGCCATCTTACGATATTGGGGCTGGATTCTAATCAATTTGTAAATTGGAATAAAAATTGCCACATTAATTGGTAAGTCTCGATACCAGCAACCTCTTCTGGCCAGCCATGTCCTCCGAACTCTAAACCATAGTGCTCAACTAACACACCAGAAGAACACTGGCTGTGTACAATGTGTTCTACATCTAAATGATAGTGAGAATTTTCCTCTTGACAGTTTGATTTGTCAGCCCAATATTCAATCATTCCAGGGATGTTACTCATGGTCCCAACCCCTTCGTGTTCACCATCTTTCCAATCCCAGTCGTCGTCATAATCTATGATTAAGTCTAGTTTACCGTGTATGTGCATCACTCCCATACTGCCATACAGATTACAGGTTTCGGGACTTACTGGCATCGTACCCGCGAATGATGCGACTGCTGCAAATTTGGTGTTCAGTTGGCATGCAACTTCGTACGTAAACATCGAACCTAATGAATAACCGACTGCATACAACCTGTCTTCGTCAATGCAGTATGACTTAGAAAGCTCATCTACTATCGCTTCTGAGAATACATTGTCATCTCTGGATGTTGCCGCCGAGTTGAGGAACCACTCGCCTTCTGATTCTGTCCTACCCTCTTCTGAAATGACGTATGCCATAATGAATTTCTCTTGCTCTGCTAGAGCATCGAATTCTTCTTGTTGTGGGAAATCTTCCTCTGCGCCACCACCTCCATGGAAGGCCAAGACGATAGGTAATTTCTCTCCAATTTCTGAACTTGGAACTGTTAGACGGAAATATCTGTCAACGCCGTGGGCTTGTATTGTTATCATCGCCTGAGTGATTGGTTCTGAGGGCATGGAGCATGGATTATCAACTTCTGTTAACTCTTCAGCCTCGATTTTTTTATTTTCTGAAACCTCGTCCTCTAAACACCCTGCTAAGGGTAGGGCCAGAAAAAAGATTGTAACGAGAAAAACGGTCCCCCGCTTGGCCATGTTATTACGATATTGTAAATTGTTAATAATTTTACTTTCTCATTTCCTGTAAACTTGGGCCCCCGTGGCATCCCCGCTTTGGGTCAATATAGTGCGCAGTGCTATTACTATACATGAATGGAATGGGCTCACAAAAAAGTGCAAGGCTAGAGCGCCTAAAGATGGAGATTACAGAATACGTATCTCGAAATCCTGGATGCTCTGCAGCTGATATCGTAGATCATCTCTCAAACACTCTGAGGATGCGGAATCATGGACTAACCTCACGTAAGGTTGGATTCTTTATTCCTAGATACCTAAAGAACATCGTTGGATTCAAACTTGACCGTTCAACCGGCAAGAGAATCTACAGCGTATCATGAAAAGGTCAAATCGCTGCTAGTATTGGCTAGCCTCGATGAGCGCCCCCGAAGCAGAAGAACTGTGGCCGTCTCTTGATGAGTCAATTGGCAGGCAGCCGTGCTTTCCCAGTGGCCCTGTTTGGTCTGTATTGCCTACACTAAAGGGTCAGATGACCGACATGCTTGCAGATGTCGGCGAAAAGGGAAGAGATGGCGTAAGTATCGATTCTTCGAACGGCCTTGTACACATTCATGAAAGTGCTACTATCGAACCTTCAGTGCACATTATTGGGCCTGCATACATCGGCCCATGCGCAGTTATTCGCCATGGCGCATACATCAGAGAATTTTCTTGGATCTGTGGTGGAGCACTTGTCGGACACGCTAGTGAAACAAAGCACAGCATTCTCCTTCCAGGAGCAAAAGCACCTCATTTCAACTACGTCGGAGATTCAGTCCTTGGACCGGATGTGAACCTAGGGGCAGGTGTAAAACTGTCCAATCTCAGAAACGACGGTGGCGAAGTCCATACTAGAATTGGCGGCGAAAGGGTAGCTACTGGACTTAGGAAGTTTGGCGCAATTCTAGGTGAGGGATGTCAACTTGGATGTAATGCAGTGACTAATCCAGGCGTGGTATTAGGGGCGGAATGTATGGTAATGCCTAACGCAACAGTCACTGGAGTGTACCCTCCAGGCTCAACTATCAGGTGATTAGATGCTGTTTGGCACTGACGGAATTCGCGGTGAAGTCGTTGACTCTCCTTCAGATGATGAAGATGCGATATCGCAATTACTGGATGAAAGAATGATTTCTGCCAGGCTCATGAGAGTCGTTGGTGAAGCATTAACCAGAGTTGCAGGTATGGACAACACGGTGATAATCGGCTGGGACGATAGGCCGAGGAACGGTGAACTCGTCGCTGCACTGACTGTCGGTCTACACCTTGGTGGATGTAAGGTAATCCATGCTGGAATTTGTGCAACTCCAGGGCTGCACAACTCACTTTTTGAGACCAATTCTTCACTTGGTTGCATGATTACTGCAAGCCATAATCCAGTTTCTGATTCTGGAATCAAAGTCTTCGACTCAAAGGGTTTCAAGACAAATCCTGACCTTGAGAGAGAGATTTCGGAACTAGTTGTTCAACTAGCTGCTGAAGAAAGAGAAGTAGACAGCAGCGAATTAGCCCTTCTAGAAACACCTGACTCAGTTTTTGACGCGGATACAGCACACCAAGAATTGCTGAAAATCCGCTATGGTGAATTCTCTAAATTGTTTGCACCTATCCTACCCACAGATATTGTAGTGGATTCCTCAAAAGGTGCTGCAAGTTCTTGGTTAGCCGAGTTCCTATCGGAGATCGGTATCAATGCGAATGAGGTTTCAACAAATGCTCCGGCATTGAACGAAAATTGTGGTGCGGGAGAATTGAAGCCAACCGATTCATGGACGTGGGGCGAAGCAGAAAAGTCGGAACACATCATGATTAGTTCGCTAGAGAGAAAACCTGCCGGGCAAATTATTGCTGCCGCACTAGATGGTGATGGCGACCGGTGCCTGCTAATCGAATCCACGGAAGATGGATGCAAGGTAGTAGATGGTGATGAAATGGCAGACCATATTCTAAGGTCAGCAAAGGGCGATTGGCACCTTGCTGCTAGTATTGAGTCAGACCTTGCACTAGCATCTTCGCTTGGACGGTTGAATGCCGATGTGAGATTTTCACAGACTGCCGTCGGGGATAGATGGTTGTCCCATGCGCTGAAAAATAGTGGAGAGAGGGTCTTGGGAGTTGAGGACTCTGGACATCTAGTGCTATCGGGACCTAACCCAAATGGAGGAAGAGTTCTTGTTGGAGACGGTGTTTCAAGCATGCTTGTAGTGCTATGTGCTATGTCATGCACATCTAGAGTTGAAAAATTCCAGCGTGGATTCAAAAATAGAATTTCAATATCTCCTTCTAACAGAAGTAAATGGGATGGAAGCAATTCACTGTCAGATGAAGTAGAGACAATAGCGAGCAATTTCTTGGGTGAAATGAATCGTAGTGGCCTTGTTGGAGAGCCAAACTTGATGTTGTTAGAAAAAGATGGGGTGTCCATCGGAATTCGTAATTCTGGAACCCAAGCCAAGACCAATGTTTCACTAAGAGTTGCTGCAGGGATTGACCACTCGGCTGCTGTAGATGCAGTTGCGGAAATTTCTGAGTTGCTACGAGATAGATTGCAAGACTAATCATTCGCTAATTGCTCTTCGTACTCTTGGCCCAACCAGGTTACCAATCCTAGGAGTATTGCTGTTGATATCAACATCACAAGAAGCATCAGAGAAGTTCCACCTGCAAGCATCAAAATACCTGCAACAATCCATGCCAGAACAAGGTCGACCGCTCCGAATATTCTCCAACCCCTTCGTAGTGTAACCACGCCGATTAGCCACGATGTTGTCGATACTGCAAGTATCAAAACCATCATCAAAACACTGGTCTGTTGATAGAATCCAAATGCCCCGGATGGAATCAACAAATGCCCTACCCAAAGAGCAGAAGATATCCATTGCTGCTTGTTTGTCACAACACAACCGATTGCAGAAATCAGTGCCATTGTTCCTAGTGCGATCATGAATAGAGAAGTGGTTCCTTCCAAAACTTCGACCCATCCTCCTAGAGCGTTCCATGATATTGGAATGAACAATGCCAAACCAACGGGTACCGCCGGTTGAATCCATCTAAGTGAGTTCTTCATAGCGAAAATCGCTGCCAAAATTCCGGCAATTCCAAACGAGATTGAAATTGTCATGACCGCCCAAATAATACGACCGATTGCCCCTCTGTGGTCACCTAATTCTCTCTTAATCCTCTCCGATTCAACCCACTCAAACAGCAACACTGCAGCGATGAGGAAAACCTCTAGAGAGATTACCGGCAAAACCCATGATAACTCATCGCTGTAAGTTGGAGAGAGTTGAATTCTGTCTATTCCCATCAGTGAAGTAAGGACTCTGGATATCAACAAAAGTAGTACTATTCCTTCTAGAACTGAAGGGATTCTCAGACCGAGGTCATTCCTGCCAAGCAGAGATATTCCTGCCAAGATAACAAGAGCACCAAGAAGGACTAGGATTTCCCATTGGTACTCAAGTGCGACATTTGCATCTCCTAATCTACCTGCGATTTGGATCAATGTTAGACCAGCCATAGTAATAGCTACAGGGGATTCGATTCCCATTATGTCTGGGAGTTGAAGATTAACTTGGTCCGCTCTCCAACGAGCGATTCCAATAAACAAGACCGATATGAAAGACGCCACAGCAATTGCTGGAAGAGAATCTCCGCTTGTCCATGCAAAGAATATGCCGATGAGTATCGTTACGATGATGAACGATAACACGATTGTTGGTTTGTGTTGGATGTCTCCTACCACCAAGTCGTAATCTCCAGAAGAAGAACGGCGTTTGGAACGCTGCTGTTGCAATTCTGATAATTGCAATAATTCAGCATCAACCATTTTGATGTTAGAGGCTGAAGGTGATTGAGCGATTTCATCCTGCATTTCTTGGCGCGCAAGATATTTTTCCAACCTCTCGTCTCTTTGAGAAACCTGTTTCATTCGTGACCTTATCTCGCCTTGTGCAGCAAGCCATGCTCCAGTGACAACGAAACTTATCCCGGCCATATACAGTGTCAAATCGTCCTCTAAACTGACCGCTGCAAGGCCAACCGTTACCAACACTGCAATACTTGCAATCGCAGATGGAAGCAATTTCTCAAGCTTTGATGCTCTTGGCAGGTATAGCCCACCAACCGTCGAAATAGCTGCGATTGATGCAAACCTCAAATTTGTGACATCATTAGGAAAATTATCTCCATACGATAGTGGATTATTCAGTGGTTCATTCAATCCAATCAACATCAACATAACCGCAATAAATCCTAAGCTTATGGTTATCAAATTACCAGGCATGATTGCTTGGTGTGAGATTTTCTCCCCTTCTGTAATGCGTTTAGCATTCAACTCTGACCAAGAAATAATCAATACTGATGAAACCCCTAATAGTGCAATCCAAAATGCACCAAATCCAAATCTCCACTGCAATACCAGTGCTGCGATTGACCAAGAAACAATGACTGTTCTAGGAGTTCCTTGATGCATATCCATTCGCATTGCTACAGAATGATAAATCAAAATTAGACCCATAACAGAAACCATTCCATACGCAGGAATTGTATCTGGGTTTGTAATGAATAGCATTGCCAATAAAATTGTGATGAAACTGATATTCCACAACCTCATCATACCACTATCTCTCATCCTTGCACTTAATTCAGACATGCCGACCAATCGACCGGCCAGGTTTACCCCGCTATCTCCAAGTTTGAAATTGAGTGGGATTTGAATTAATATCAACAAAATCAGGTACACGGATAAGTCCAATTCTGCAAAATTAGTCGGGATTATCTCTACCGAAATCAGCCTTGACTCGAGATTGCTTGCAAAGAAGAATAACCAAATCCACGGAGCAATTGTTGCAGTTCCAGCAAGAGACGGTGAGTCTCTTTGTACTGCTAACGCCGCCAAGCCTACCCAAACAATCGCTTGACAAGATAGGAGTATTCTAGCTAAATTTTCATCTTCAGCAGGAATTAGTAATGTAAGAATAATCACTATTGCAATTGAGCCAATCCAAAGAACGTGGTCGGATACAGCGTGTTGGTGATTCAAAATCGCTGCTGTGGTAATAGCAGCGCTAAACACTGCGTAAATCGACCATGGCTCTGAGAGCGGCGAGTCGATTACACCTCTAACCATTAGAATTAGAATCGCTAGGAGAATCGGCGCTGGCCACAACGCATATCTCTGCAATTTCTGCCAACTTTCTCCACGTACAACAAGATACGACGGTGTAAATGCCGATAGCAGGAGAATCAGTTGTGCCAATGCATATCCTGTTTCAAGTCGATTTGATGCGATTGCCAGCAATGCGCCGATCATACCAAGGCCAACAGAAACTGACCAAAGTCCAGGTTTGCCTAGACCCATAGCCTTGAAGCCTGAAGAGAACCAATTTTCAGCCTTGGCAAACTTAGTTGCAGTAACCGCATTGATACCGGTTACACCAAACATGAGAAGGAAGAGAAGTAATTCGTCACTAAACGGAGTTATCTCGATTCCAAAAACTAGCCAATCATCACTGATTGCGTGCAATCCGATCCACAGGTATGAAACTGCTATACCTAGAGAAGCCAAATTTCCAGAAGACCTCAGATATGCTAATCCGTGGAACAGCAATGTTCCAACCCCGACCATCACTGCAACTCCTTCCTGGCCGTATGTGCCACCTGCTGCAGAACCGATTGCAAGAAGCACAATCGTTGCCTGAGTTGCGATTGCATCTTCATCGTGATGTTGTGCTATAGCGATATTGAGTACTACAAGGCCGAGCAGAGATGCGCCCAATTCTGTAGTGCCAATCCAATCCCAAGCATACATCGAAATTGCTAGACCGTAGAGAATTTTCATCGAAATGATGACCCAGGTTACTCCAAGTAAATGCATACGCTGCTTTGGAATCCAAGTTTCTCCTAACCACATTCCGAAACCAGCCATGGCGAACAATCCGATTGCAGAAATTGTATTACTGAAGATAGGAGACGTACCGACGATTGTTCCAATGGCCGACCATACGACGATCATAGCGATCATTAATCCGTAATGTAGGCGCTTCTCCCCTTCTGTTGCATATTCTGTGACACTGTCGATTTCCGGAGCTTCATTGACAGTACCATCTCTGTTGATGTTACTAGGCAAATCGCCACGTGAGAATATCTCAGCTACTTCTCCAACTGCTTCATCGACTTGTTCCTCTGAAACTGTTTCTGATTCTTCGGCCACCTCATCCTCAAAAGCGGATTGAATCATGAAATTATCGAGGTTAATCCCCGAGGATTTTTGGAAATTCCTTTTGGAGAGGATTTCATCTTCAGGCACCTTCTCCATACCTAGGGCTTCAATGGAAATGGATTTCAATTTCTCCCTTCGCGGTACATTAAATTTGGATTTTAAGCGGGTTTAGGTTAACCTCGAACCGCAAGGGACAAAGAGGGGCCGCGGGTCGACGGGCCATGGCGAATGTGGTAGGCGTCCCGTCGGGCGACCTTTCAGAAAGTGGTATCGAAACCGGTGCAACGGTTTATTGGAATTTAGATAACATTTCATTAATCGACTTGGCAGTCGAAAGAAAGGAAGGATTCCTTACATCTGAAGGGGCTTTGGTTACGGAAACCGGTGAAAGAACCGGTCGATCACCTAATGACAAATTCATTGTTGACGAACCAACAACCAATCAAGATGTAAATTGGGGAGACGTCAATATTTCCACAGACAAAGGAGTGTTCACCAGACTAAAGACACAAGTCATCGAATACCTATCATCAAGAGAGTCACTTTTCGTTCAAGATTTGTATTGTGGAGCTGAAGAAAGTGAAGCATTACCTATTCGTGTAATCAACCAAAACGCTTGGCATAATGCATTCGCAAGAAACATGTTCGTGCGCCCAACTTCTGAGCAACTAAAGACGCACACACCTCAATTCACAGTGTACCACGCACCCCACTATGAGGCAGATGACGATGCTCTAAACTCCCAATGCTTCGTGATTGTAAATTACGAACTTGGCGAGGTAATTATCGGTGGCACAAGATACGCTGGAGAAATCAAGAAGTCTATCTTCAGCGTAATGAACCTAATTCTTCCTAAGAAGGGAATCCTTCCTATGCACTGTTCTGCTAATACCAACGGAGAAAACACTGCTATCTTTTTCGGACTTTCAGGCACCGGTAAAACAACTCTATCAGCAGACCCTAAGCGAGCACTAATCGGTGATGATGAGCACGGATGGGGTGCAAATGGTGTCTTCAATTTCGAAGGTGGATGCTATGCTAAACTGATCAACCTTTCAGAAGAAGACGAGCCTGAAATCTTTGCAACTACAAAGCAAAAAGGCACTGTCTTAGAAAATATCGTCGTAGACGGTGATGGAATCCCTGACTTCTTCGATACCAGCAAGACTCAGAATACAAGAGGCTCATATCCTATTGAAGCAATTGCAAACCGCACTCTTGACAGCAAAGGTGGTCACCCCCAGAATGTAATCTTCCTAACCTGTGACGCGTTCGGCGTATTACCTCCAATCAGCAGATTGACTGCTTCACAAGCAGCATACCACTTCATTTCTGGCTACACTGCAAAAGTAGCAGGAACTGAAATTGGTGTTACTGAGCCTGAAGCAACCTTCTCCGCATGTTTCGGCGAACCATTCATGCCAATGCACCCAGGCGTTTATGCAGATTTGCTATCTAGCAAAATGGCCGAACATGGTTCTACTGCTTGGCTAATCAATACCGGCTGGTCCGGAGGTTCATATGGTGTGGGAAGTCGCATGAAGATCAAATATACTCGTGCGATGTTGAACGCTGCCCTAGACGGTGACTTAGACGATGTTGAATACGTAGCGGATGAGAGATTTGGATTCGAAGTTCCAAAGTCATGTCCAGGAGTTCCTGAGGAAGTTTTGATTCCAAGACAAACTTGGGAAGATGGCGATGCTTACGACGCTACAGCAGACAAACTTGCTACTATGTTCAACAAGAACTTCGAGCGATATGCAGCAGGCGTTTCCGATGAAGTAAATTCGGCATCACCGAGCGTGGCTTAATCGGAATTGGTTACAATTCTGTGACTTCGCCAATCCGTACCTTGATAGTTGACTAGTGTGCACGTGAACCCGTTGAGGGCCATGCGTACACGTACATTCCTTCTTGCCAGCCTGATGATTTTGATGTCTGCTACACCAATTGTTGCAGCTAATTACGACAAAGAAATTGACCAATCAAAAGAACTGAGCGAAATCCCGATTTTCGATTTTATTCCGAAATCAATTGACGATGTTGGACCAAGAGTGGATCTTGGTACATCAGGAAGAGCGCCTTGTCCAGCAGTGCAAACCGATGGCGGAACAGCGGGCGATACTGGAAATTCTAGCACTACAGCAAAGAGTCTAGGGACAGACCCAACAAATGGTCCAAGTGGAGTGAACGGTTGTGTTGATTCTGCAGACTCTGAGGATCTTTACGCAATAACAACAACTGCTGGTAAAGAGGTCGATGTCGAACTCGTTGTGCCAACGGGCGCTGACTTCGATCTTTACATTGTAGATTCGAGCAAAAGCGCCTATGCATATGACTGGTCTGAGTACAACGACCCTCTAGAACAAGTGTCTACTGCAGGTACCTCACTTGAAGGTAATGCTACCACATTCTATGTCTGGGTAAACATGTACAGCGGCGACGGCACCTACACTCTTCGTGTATGGACCAACAATTCCACGCCCAAACCAGACATGACTATCTCGATGGTTGAAGGCCCTCTAAAAGCAAAGGCTGGTGACACTGTCACAGTGAACTACACCGTTGAAAATCTTGCAAACAATTCCAGTGCAACAACTGGAGCGTTTGACGTTTTCTTCATTCTTTCAACCGACACGACATACGACCAATTCGATACAATCCTCGATGATGTCTCAGTAGAAGCAGACTTGGCTGCTGGTGCTACACGAAACACTAGCATGAATGTCGTCATTCCTGCAAACATAACAAACGATTCCTACCACTGGATTGTTTGGGCTGATGGTTATGGAAATATCACCGAATCTGACGAATTGAACAATAACATGGCATCGCCCGATAAAATGGTAATTGGAGATGACTGTACTGATCTTCTAGGAGGAGTTCAGAATGATGCTGGTTTAGGCTCAGATGCAGCTAATGACCAGGCCAATGCTACCAACATGGGAAGCAATGTCACTGGAACCTACACCGGATGTATGGATGGTGTAGACGGTGATGATGTATATGCATTTGACGTCCCTGCTGGTTATTTCTTGGAAGTGATGCTCGATGCGGAGGACCAAAATTCAGACTTCGATCTGTACTTGCATTATTCTAACGGCTCGCAAGTTGACAGAGGATTGGCTTCATCATACCCTGAAACTGCAACTGCAAAGTTGACTGATTACGAGGGAGTTGGCGGCACATACTACGTCAACGTAACCCACTATTCAGGCGTCTCCAACTACACACTGGACGTTTGGACTAACCAAAGCATTCCAGCACCTGATTACACGATTGATACAGTAACAAGCGCTGGAAGCGGTCAATTAGGTGACTCTTTCGATGTAACAGCCGTATTGGAAAACCAAGGAACTATTGATGGAGTATCAAACGTTGAATTGACCGCAATTCTATCCGTGAATTTCGGTATTGACTGGTATGACCATGAAATCGGTTCGACAACCACGAGTGGAATTCCAATGGATACCAACACGAGCGTTACCATCCCTGCAACAATTCCTGCTGATTTGATCGAGGGAGGCTATTACCTGTATGTAGTAGCAGACCAGGATGATTTGGTTCTTGAGAGAGATGAAGATAACAACGAAGCAAGCAGAAATGGCCAATTTACCGTTGGAAATGCGGAGACTGCATGTGCTACACAAAATGATGCTGGCCTAGGAGGCGATGCTGACAATGACACTGCAAACCCAATGGATTTGGGCATGTACGCAGATGCTGAATATAGAGGATGTATCGATTCTAGCGATACTCAGGATTTCTACAAAATCACTCTATCAAGCGGACAGAACTTGAACATCAGTTTAGTTGACCCACCGGCTGGCGCTGTGGGAATTTCACTTGTTGATGCAAACGGCGCAGACATAGATACCGATGCTGGTTTCTTTGCTGACAGCGATGTCTCAACTATGGGAACAGCGTACGAAGGCGTTGCTGGCGATTATCTAATCATGATTAACCGTTCAACCTCATGGCTTGAATCGGGAGGTGCTGGAACTTACAGGCTGATCATTGGAAACCCTGAAGGATACACTGCACCTTTCACTTGCACAGGATATTCTGATGCTGGAATTGGAACCGATGCGGGCTCTGACCTCTCAAATCCAATCATCCTTGGTACAAACCCAACACAGGGTGGCCAAGGATGTCTAGGTGGACAGGATGCTTCTGATTCTTACCAATTCAATCTAGAAGATTATAACAACGTACACGTAATGTTCTCAGCAGACCAAGATACACCGTTTACAGCATCACTTTACGATGAAGAAAGCAACATGGTCGCTGGTTGGAATGGCACAGAATGGATGTCGATGGACGACTTGATGTATGAAGGCCAAGATGGAACCTTCACATTGGTTATCGATTCGGCTGGAGGCGAAGGATACTACAACATCTCAATCAACACTCTACCACCAGCTGAAGCCGACTTGGCGGTTAGCAACCTAACATGTGGTGCTGAGATGATCAGTAACGAGGAATTGTTCTACTCTTTCGAGATCCACAACATGCGTGGACCTGCTGTTGGTGAATTCCAGTGGACTCTAGAATTACTCAATGAAAACGGAGATGTTGTTGAACAACTTGATTCTGCAACCTACAGCACATATGCCACATATGGCCAACTAGTTTTGGAAAGGGCATCTTCGACGTTCATTAACGCTTCAACACCAAGCGGCACATACTCTTGCATAGTCATGGTAAACATGGACCAAGCAATCAATGAAATGGAAATCATCAACAACGACATGATGGGTGAAGAATTCGCAGTCCAAAATGAAGAGGAGTTGTGGGCAAATGATGTTGACAGAGATGGTTACAACACCACAGACACCGGAGACGGAATCGTTGACGATTGTCCTGACAAGTACGGGGAAAGCTACGGAGACAGATACGGCTGTGCAGATCTTGATGGTGACGGCTGGTCTAACTTGAATGACTTCGCACCGCTTGATGAAAGCCAGTGGGTCGATGAGGACGAAGATGGATTCGGAGACAACAGTTCAGGTTACCTCGGCGACCAATGCCCAGGTGTAGCAGGTGTTGAAAACGGAGAGGGTGGCGACGGCTGTCCTCCTCCATTTGTAGACACTGATGGCGACGGAGTACAGGATTCCGATGACGACTGTGATGCGACTCCAACCGGAGTTACAGTAGATGAAAACGGCTGTGAGGTTGATACTGACGGCGATGGAGTTGTAGACTCGGTCGATGAATGTCCAGACACTGAAGGTGGAATCAACGTTGTCGACGATGCTGGCTGTGTAATTGATGACAACAATGGTGGTACTGACAACAATGGTGGTACTGGCAACAACGGTGGTACTGACAACAACGGCGGCTCCGGAACAGGAGACCCCGGAGAGAAGTCTAGTGATTCGAGTGAAAGTGGAACCGATGTTGCGATGATTGGAGGAATTGGATTCGGAGTTGTAATCATTATTCTTCTGTCACTTCTAATCATAAGAAAAGGACGTGGCGGAGACAACTTAGCCGGAGACGCATTTGCAAGCGCAGCATTCGACCAACAAATAGGTGGAATGATGGGTGCAGATGCTGGAATCTCTCCTGAACAGTTGCAGTACGAGCAGCAGTTACTTGCAGCAGGATACACTCCTGAACAAGCAAGAGCATATGCTGACCAGTATTTCAGACCACACATGGTTCAATGATACTTTCACAGTAAGGGTCATCAACGGGCTTCGCCTAGACCTCAACATGACAGACGTCATTATGCAAACAAGTGCCGGAGATATCCGAATTAGGCTATTTACCGCTGAAGCTCCAGATACAACCGCTAACTTCCTTCGTTTAGTAGACGATGGTCACTACAACGGATTGCACTTTCACAGAGTCATTGAGCAATTTATGATTCAAGGAGGATGCCCACATTCAAGAGACCCAATGAGCCGAATGGCAGGAACTGGCGGCCCTGGATGGAAGATTCCTTGCGAGTCAAGCGCCCTATCCATGAAGCATGATCGCCCTGGAATTCTATCTATGGCAAATGCTGGACCAAATACAGGTGGCTCGCAATTTTTCCTCACAACAGTCGCTACTCCGTGGCTAAATGGAAATCACGCAGTTTTCGGAGAAGTCGTAGATGGAATGAATGTGGTCAAGGCAATCGAAGGATGCAGAAAACTGCCCGGTGATAGGCCTGCAGAGCCACAACAAATCATCTCGGTTACACGCGCTTAAGGTGATTTGATGGTCGGCCTCGCCATTCATGGTGGTGCTGGCGGAGATGGGCCGTGGAAAGGCCCTACTGATTTAGACCCACAAAGGATAGCATGTATGCACAACGTGCTGGCTACGGTAGGTTCGATGTTGGAAAGCGGAATAGACGCACTAGAGGCTGTTACAATCGCTGTTGAAATGATGGAAAATGAACCGTTATTTAATGCAGGAATTGGTTCTGTAATTGCAGCGGATGGCTCAGTAACAATGGATGCAAGCATAATGCGAGGCAGTGACGGTGCTGCTGGATCTGTTGTCAACGTTACAAAAATCCGGCATCCTATTCGTGCTGCGAAGATAGTCCTAGACAATAATTGGCCAGTAATGCTGAATGGTGCTGCAGCCAATGATTTCGCAATCAAAAACGGTATTGAAGAAGTTAAACAAGAATGGCTCATCACAGATTTACGCAAAGCACAGTGGGAAAAATGGAAGGATGCTAATTCCAGACCGGGTTCTACCGACGAAGACGATTCCGCTATGCTAGACCACGATGAAGGAATGGGTACCGTAGGCGCCGTTGCTATCGATAAAAATGGAATCTTAGCCGCTGCGACCAGCACCGGTGGTATGACAGGGAAGCCCGATGGTAGGATTGGGGATACGCCGATTATTGGAGCAGGGACTTGGGCTGATCAAAAGGTTGCAGTATCCTGCACAGGAGTTGGTGAAGCCTTCATCAGAACCTGTGCTGCACATGAGGTTGCAACAAGACTACGTCTTGGTGAATCGCTAGAAACTGCATGCAAAAATATGCTTGATATGGTTGCTCCATTGGGTGGGCGTGGTGGAGTAATCGCAATAGATTCTGATGGGAATATCGAAATTCCATTCCAGACTATGTTGATGTATCGTGGATATTGGAAAGACGGGGAAATTATGACTGGAATTGGACCGGATTTATCCTCGCATTGAATCATATAGTTCCAAATCTAGTTTGTTCAAATCGTTGATTTTCAACTCTTCAGGCGGAAGATACTTTTTCTTTTTTAGATAATTGAAAAGCCTAAACCAACGCAATTTTGCGAGCAAAACCATAGCACGCTTCTTATCACCAAAAGTTGGATGGGTTGTATCGCTTTCTTTATGCCAACCAAATTCATTCAAAGTATCCATTCCGTCCTCTGCCACGATTACATGGTCAAATAATCCAAGATTGGATTTGGCCAACTCTAGGTCTAATTCTCCTCTAGCGAAAATCTTCGTATAGTATTCTGGAGATGAATGCAGGTGACCTTCTTTCAGATATTCTGCATATGATTTGGCATTTGTCAACACAAGGTAATGGTCGTAATTGTAATTCGAAATAAAGCGCTTGATTGGTTGTCTCATACAGGTTAACAAGGTCACTCGCTCATCATTAGCTAGTGTTTGAAAATCTGGTCCGCCCCATTCGCAGGCAACGAATGTGACTCCTTTTTCCTCACACTCATCAATGAAGGAAGTTAGTTGCTCAGAAGACATCTCCCATAGTGGAACTAATTGTCCGTCAACTCGAGGGTTGCCATTCGAATGTTCTGGCCAAAATGTCTCTCCATTTGCCATCGCTCGACGAATGACATAGGTCCCTGCTGCCTTATGCAGATGTTGGAACCACACCAAGCGATAGTCGGTCATTATTCGCCGCTCGAGATTCTCACCTTTGACCGTTACTAGAGGGAAAGGGACATGGACGGTCGGCTATGCCGGAGGTACATGGGAGAAGTACGAATAGAAGCGGATACAATGGGAGAGTTGGAAGTCCCTGCCGATATGTACTACGGTTGTCAAACCGCAAGGTCACTGATCAACTTCGACATTGGTGATGATTTAATGCCGAGGGGCGTCATCCGCGCATTTGGAATTCTAAAACAAGCTGCAGCAAAGGTAAATTCTGATTTAGGACAATTGGATGGAAAGGTTGCAAAACTGATTATCTCAGCTGCTGAAGAAGTGATTAACGGCGAACTTGATGACCACTTTCCACTAAGGGTGTGGCAGACTGGTTCTGGCACTCAGTCCAACATGAATACAAACGAGGTAATCGCTAATCGTGCAATTGAAATGGCTGGTGGAGTCTTAGGTTCTAAATCCCCTGTTCACCCAAATGACCACGTTAACAGAGCCCAATCCTCGAACGATACCTTCCCCACCGCTATGCACATCTCTAGTGCTGAAGCGATAACAAACGACTTGATTCCTAGTTTGAGAGACCTGAGAGATTCATTAGCAACGAAATCAGAAGAATGGTCTGATATTGTGAAAATTGGAAGGACTCACCTAATGGATGCCGTGCCTCTTACTTTAGGACAAGAGGTAAGTGGTTGGGTTGCACAGTTGGATGCTGATTTGAGAAGAATTGAATTTGCTCTAGAAGACCTGCACGAGTTGGCACTCGGTGGGACCGCTGTTGGAACTGGATTGAATACGCACCCCGAGTTTGCAAAAAGGGTTGCTGCAGCAATTGCTTTGAAGACAAATATGCCGTTTGTGACAGCGCCCAACAAATTTTCTCAGTTGGCAGCACATGATGCAATCGTTGCTGCAAGTGGAACACTGAACACATTGGCTGCAAGTTTGATGAAAATTGCAAATGACGTTAGATGGTTAGGTTCAGGTCCAAGATGTGGACTAGGTGAATTATCGCTTCCTGCGAACGAGCCTGGTTCCTCAATTATGCCTGGTAAAGTAAACCCAACACAATCAGAAGCCATGACAATGGTTTGTTGTCAAGTCATGGGCAACCATACTGCGATAACGATCGGTGGTAGCCAGGGTAATTTCGAATTGAATGTATTCAAACCAATGATGATTCACAATTTGCTTCACAGTGTCAGAATATTATCCGATTCGATGCGCGCATTCAGAGAAAAATGCGTTGAGGGCATAGAGCCCAACAAAAACATGATTCAAAATCACTTAGAGAACTCTTTGATGTTGGTTACTGCACTGAACAACCACATCGGATACGATAAGGCAGCAAAGATCGCAAAAAAGGCGCACGAAGAAGGTACGACTCTGAGAGAGTCGGCGCTTGAGCTAGGCTATCTGACCAATGAAGAGTTTGACCAATGGGTCAGACCAGAGGATATGACCGGTCAAAATTAAACACCAGTAAAAACGGGTTGTAAGATAGAAAATGACCCTTAACAGTCATAAGCGGAACGCACTGGCATCCGTTTACCTGTGAGAGCAGGATGGGAGAACTGGCAAGGGGGTTTCA
>CEUV01078086.1_pt1 | contig 24536 bp, 25 predicted proteins | sample 356401 | NCBI WGS metagenome assembly CEUV01 (sample SAMEA2622710, study PRJEB7988) | marine metagenome | isolation source: saline water (ENVO:00002010), including
AAAATCAAAGGATGTTTCAACATACAATTCGCTATACAGGGAGATAACCTGTATTGTCTTGAAGTCAACCCAAGAAGCAGCAGGACCGTGCCGTTTGTAGCGAAAGCTACCGGAGTTCCAATGGCCAGAATCGCTGCAAGAGTAACTCTAGGAATAGACCTGAGTCAACAAGACATACCAAAGGCGACTTCTGGACATGTTGCTGTCAAAGCACCGGTATTCCCATTCATCAAATTGCAAGGATTAGACCCTGCTCCCGGACCTGAAATGAAGTCCACCGGTGAAGTTTACGGTTCCGATACGAGGGCTGATGTTGCTTATCTTAAGGCTAGACTGGCAACTGAGATACCTGTAGCCAAAGAAGGAGGTGCGTACCTGACTGTAAGAGATGAGGACAAGGAAGCATTGATTCCAGTTGCCAAGCAACTCGAGGATATGGGCTTCACAATCTATGCTACTCCTGGGACTGCTGATACTATTAGAGCAAGCGGCGTCGAGGTTCAAACTGTCTATAGAATAAATGAAAGAAAGCATCCTGATGCACTTGATTTGATGCGCGAAGGCCAGGTATCTTTTATCGTAAATGTTCCTACTGTCTCTGGCGGTGCTGTCAGAGATGGTAACATGATGAGAAGATTAGCTGTAGAGATGAACATACCATTCGTGACAACCATGTCTGGTGCTGTAATGGAAGTCTTAGCAATTAAGGCAAACCGTGAGGTTGACTTGGTTCCAATGAGGCTCAAAGTGAATTACTAATCAGCAAGCATCGTATGCTTCGATGATATACTCAGTGAGCGGGCTTGTCCAAGCAAGTTCACTGATTCCGTCTTTCCCTTCTGAGTGATATACTCTTACCACATCTTGAACACGTACATTCCCATCACTTGATCTTGCCAGAATCGTCTTTGGTTTCAGGACCTTGCCTGTGCCGTGAGGGTCGTAGATGGTGTCCAGTGCCTCTGCCAAGAACCAATCAGCTTTGTCCGCAGGGTCGCCTTCGAATGTTTTCTTTGGCCGCTTAGCACCACCAAATAATCCACCTGCCTTTTTCTTTGGTGTAGTAGCATTAGATTTCTTCTTTGCAGACGCTGTTGATGATTTGGATTTTGAAGCAGTCTTCTTTTCTGTAGTGCCTTTGCTAGCTACGCTGCGGCCCTCGAATTCAGCTTCGAGTTCCTTTCGAATCTCTTTCTCAAGTTTCTTCCTAAGGGCATCTTCATCAACAGATTTTGCATCCTTCTGGATATTTTCAATGACTGTTAGGTAGTGAGACGCAACTTGGATTAACGCGGTTTCCATACTTGCTTCAAGTTGCATAGATACGACATCTCCAGATGAGTCTCTCCACTTCCTCCACTGTAGCATTGTGTTAGAATGAATATCAGAACCGCACTTAGGACAGAATGACCGCTTGGGTGGTTTCAATACTGGAATTGAGCGCATTGCATCTGGGTCGATACCTTCGTGTTCACCGCTTGATACATCATGAATGTGAGTACTTGCTTCCATTCCAAGATTCATTGCATCGCGGAATAGGCCTTCAGATAAGTCGAGGTCTCCCTTTTGGACCAAAACCCAGCCATCAGTTCCCCTTACTGTAGCACGAACGGCAGCAGCAGCGGCTTCGGATTCACCAAATTGATAGTTTGTAAATGCACTTTCAATGACTTCAACTACCTCTTCGCCTTGGTCTGAATCATCATCATCAGCAGGTGCAGCGATTCCAAGTAGAATCGGATTGGCTCCTTCTTCGACCTTAGCAATCATGTCGAATTTTTCGGCCATAGATAAGTCGTCACGTGTTCTAATGACGTCCTTTAGTTGATTCAAATCGTGTCCAGTGGCGGTAATTGGACCCCTTACTGTGAGGTCATTTCCACAAGATAGACAAAACTTCGAAGCGGGTTCGACTCTAGCCTCACAACTGGGACAATACACTCCGGCCATGACACGGCAACAACAGTAGGCCCCTTTCAATCGAACGGTTCAGATACTACGTATCTGTTGAATTTGCTTGATTTGGGGTTCAGCCGAGTAATTCCAGAACTCTAGTTCTCTCTAATTCTGACAAAATTGGTGCTAGCCTCGGGCCTTTTTCTACACCCAAGATTGCAAGGTATAGGTTTCTGTAGCCTTCTTTTGGGCTGATTTCATTGTTCTTGAAACATGAAGATATTGCTTCAGCAATAGCCTTTGTATTCCACTCGCAATCAGCTAAGGATTGGCTTAACCCCTTAGATATGCTTTCATCTATCCCTGCCATCTTTTCTTTTCTGACACTAATTCTTAGTTCGGAAGGGAAGTGAGCGCCATTTATCCAATTTCGCATTCTTGCTAATTTGTCGGAAATACCATCTCCTAAGGATTGAACAATTTCCTGGTCATTCTTTACTTGTGCAAGCATTGCTAAATGCCTGAAAGAAACTTTCGCACTTGTAGAATCTCCAATTCGACTCATTCTCAACGCTCCTTCAGCGTCTTCAATAGCAACTCTTTGTCTTCGTGACAGGCCTTCATCACGCATTTCCGATTCTAAGTCTCTTGACAATAGTCTCTCGTATTCATCAGCCAATTCGACTAATGACATTCCAGCATCAAACGTGATTGCCTTCTTGGGCTTTGTTGAAGCGATTAGATATCTCAAAATTTCTGGAGGAACTAACTCCAAAGCTTCCAGCGGTCCTATTGTATTACCAGTCGATGAAGACATAGCGCCTTGCCCTTTGAGCGAAATCCATTCGTAAACAAGAGGATGAGGTGGATTATCCCCAAATAGAGCAGAGATCTCCTTTCCAGTTGCGTAAGACCCACCGGCTGCTCCGTGGTCCTTTCCAAACGGTTCACAAGTTACCCCAATCCAGCCCCATTTTGCAGGCCAATCAATTCTCCAGGGGAGTTTTCCTTCCGCTTTGTTTAGGTCAGATTTACCGGCTTTACCATTCTGAGTCCAATGAACATAAGGCCATTCAAAACCTGTTACAGTTACCCCATCCAAACTACCGTTGTGACCATATGGGTTGTAAGGAAACCAATCGGACGCAAGTTCGCGACTACTTACTCGCTCTATTATCTCTCTAATTTCATCGGCTTTTTCGCAAGCAATCCGTGACTTTTCTGCAAACTCACCATTTGCATAAGAGGTATAGTTGTCAATAATTCTAGGTCTGACATCAATTTGTTCTAGAGCGGCCAAGAAGGGCTCTAGGAAATGTTCAGCATAATTTCGCCCGTCACTGCCCGGGCAGCCATTTTCATCGGGAGCAGGTATAGTAGCCAATGCACAGCCAATGTACTGTTCATATTCGTCTGATAAGAAAGGATACACTTTTCGCAAAGGGTCAGCTGAATCTACAATAAAAACAAACTCTGCATCCATTCCGGCGTTCTTACAAGCCCTAGTTATCATGTCTCCTGTTAGAATCTCTCTCAGGTGTCCAATGTGAAATTCTCCACTTGGCGTGATTCCAGATGCTATGATGTGTTTTCCTCCTCGCTGCGACAAGGTTTGTGCAGCAAAGTCGGCCCAGTGCAAGAAAATCACCTCAGACTAGAGCAGCTCTGATTATTCCTCTTAGAGGCACTTCTTCGATTTCATTTCTTGCAGTTTTGTTGACTAGAACCATGCAAAGTGCGACTTCAGCACCCGCTTCTCGCATTGATTCGATGGTTCGTGACATAGTTACACCAGTTGAAAGAACATCGTCAACTATTGCTACTCTCTTGCCTGCAACTTGTCCATATTTGTTCGATAAGGAACCTTTTCCAGGTCCGCCGTCAACGTTTCTATGAATTGCAACTTCGCACCCTAACTGGCTAGCAACTTCATTTGCAAAGAGCACGCCATTGATGGAAATACCGACTATAGTGTCAATGCTATCACCGCATTCCTCATCTGCGACATCGGCCATTATTGCACCGATTGCTGCAATTCTTTGAGGGCGAACACCAATTGTTCTCCAGCCGATTCTAACGTCTTCTGGCTTTTCATTAGTGCTGCTTTCTGCCAGTAGCCACGAAATAGTGTCTTGAGACAGAGATAACTCATCTGCGATTTGCTGAGAATTGAGTCCATCCTTTCGCAAATTAGAGACCATGTCCCTCAACTGCTCTATGCTCAAACCTTGCTCCATAATGGATTGGGGGAGTCTATCAGACATCAAACCATCGTTTCAAAATGGGGAAACAGGCGGAAACCCTCAAATGGGGCGGGCTCGGCGAGTAGTCTGATGTCAGACTTCGAGTACGAGTCCTTGCTAGACCGAGCTAGGTCAAACATTCCTGAGGAAATCTCTAATCGTGCAAGATGGAAATTACCTGATCCTCAGATAATGATTGAAGGTTCGAACACGATTTTCAGAAACTTCACAGAGGTTGTAAATCAGATGGATAGGGATGACAACCACGTTTACCAATTCATGCTGAATGAATTGGGTACTGCAGGTTCTAGGGATGGGCCACGTGCAAGATTCAAGGGACGTATTCCACCAAAGAGATTGAAGAAAGCAATTGTCAATTATGTAAACACATACATCAAGTGTGTTCAATGTAATTCACCGGATACTCATTTCATCAAGGAAGACAGAACCACTCTGCTGAAGTGTCAAGCATGTGGTGCTACTAGGCCAGTCAAGCTTTGAGGTCTAGTAGAAATTGTGCTGGCAATCTTCCACCATTCATGTATTCAACTAAACTTGGAATCGCTTCTTTGGTGATTTTGAACCACTCGCCTTGCGGATAAATGACGCATGTAGGCCCATTCTCACAAAAGTCGAGGCAGCCAGATTTCTGTACCCTAACATCTTTGATTCCCTTTTCTTTGGATGCCATTTTGAATTCTTTCATCAATTCGAGAGAGTTTTTCTCGCTACAACAACCCCTCACAGAGCCTTCGGGTCTCGTGTGCCCACAGACGAAGGCATGCATTCTATAGCCAGCAACATCTCTACCTTTAGGATCCATTAGCGAACACTCCATCTATACCTTCGGCTAATTTGTGGTCCCTTTCGGTGATAGAATCAGTATCGTGACTCCAAGTCCTAACACAAACACTGCCCCAGGATAGGATAAATTCAGCATGATGGTCTTGTTCTTCGCATACTTGGCCTGCTTTATTGACAAAATCGAGTGCTTGGATGAAATCAGGAAACGTGAATGTCTTCTCTAGATGATGATTTTCAATGACTTCCCAAGTCAAGTAATCAACCCCATAGGTGCGAATCATCATTTCCTTTGGTCTTCTTTTCGACCTTCTCGTGAAGATTAGTACGGCGCTTTTGGTCAGCCCTCTCGAATTCCAACAAGTCCTTGTCGTCTATGTATGCAGGTCGTGTGTGTGCAACTAGTACTATCTTTACAATTACATCACGTGCAATGTAAGCATGTTCGCCGTCTGAAGTCAAAATTTCTAGTGATGATTTACCGGAAGAGAGCAATCGCCCTCTGACCCATGTTTCATCATCTTCTCTAAACGCCCTTGCATCGAGCTGAATTTCGACTAAGTCGTCCTTTCTCAGGCCGTGCCTGCGCTCCATAAGGTCGCCTGTATGGACGCTCTGTAAATCGCTTAAATCTGGAGAACCCAGTTCTTCCCACATGCTTTTCGCCCAGTCCGGTAAGTCCGACATGGTTGGGTGTCGGGGCTCCTCCTTCTAAGCACTGACGCATACAAAACCTACCTACTGATTGAAAAATAGAAGGCTACACCGTTGTTTTGGAGGACTCACTATGAAGGTGGTATGGAGAGACTTAGTCACCGTGCTTACTGAAGAGGAAGTTCTAGACAAAGGATTCAGTCGTGCGAAAAAATCTGCTGACAGAGTAGATGACCCGGTCAAAGTTTTCCGGGTACGCAAGCAATTGACAAGAATGGTGCAGACTGCTGCAGATGTTATGTCGCAATATCTCGAAGATACCGAGCGCGCTTGGCCCAGTTTAGACCAAATGCCAATTTTTGACAAAGCTATGGTCGATGCATGTGTGGGTTGTGACGATTACAGACACCACCTCTCTATGCTAGGTTGGGCTTCCAAACAGATGCGAAAAATCGCTAAACAAAATTCTGACAAAATCATTAGAACTGCACGATTTGAAGTAATGCATGATGCACGAAAAGAAGCCTACGGGAGGCTGTCCAGCATAATGCGAAGGGTTGGTCCATCTCTAGATTGGCTTCATGAAAGTAGAATGATTCTGAGGCAGTTACCAGTTATTGACCAAGTATGTCCAACCATCGTAGTGTGTGGAGCACCTAATGTAGGAAAGAGTGCATTCATCTCCTCGCTATCTAGCGGAAACATGGAAGTCAATCATTACCCGTTCACTACAAAACAACTTCACGTAGGGCACTTCAAACATCGTCGTGTACCTCACCAAATGGTAGATACTCCGGGCCTTTTGGATAGGCCGATGGATGACAGGAATGCTATCGAAATGCAGGCAATCGCAGCGATAGAGCATGTAGGTAGTCTGTGCATTTTCTTGATGGATATTTCAGAACAATGTGGTACAAGTTTGGAAGATCAGAATAATCTGTTGGATGAAGTCAAGACATTATTACCAGAGATTGACATGATAGTCGTAGTCTCAAAGGCAGATTTGATGGAACCAATGCCAGAAAACTGGGATGATGTCAAGGCTGCAGAATCTGAATGGGATGGAGAAGGTGAGCCTGAGATTCCAGTGCTGATTGATGAGGAAGGTTGTGTAACCATCTCCTCATTAGAAGATGTTGGAGTAACTGCTCTTAGATTGGAAATAGTCAGGCGCTGTAAAGCAAATATGTCCTCAGACCCATTGGAATTACCAGAGGGATGGCACCGTCAGTCCTAGAAAATTCCAACCGAACGGAGTAAGATTGGAACGAAAAATATTCCAACAAAGATGAAGAACATTATCCTCATCATTCTGTCGTTCTTTTCTCTTTTCTCTAACGCTGAAGCACAATCTATGCTCTTACAAATGCGAGGCTCTGCCTTTGCATCGATGTTGATTCCACAAATTCGGCAGTGCTTATGGGCAGTAAGGTGAGAAGAAACCTTGCTTCGTGTGCTGTTGATTTTCTTGCTAACTTTGTCTTTAATCGCCTTTGCATCAACCATTCTATCACTCAGCCTTTACTAAAGTTCCAATGAAGGGCCTTCCTTCAAGAGCATCTTCTACTCTACTCAAATCTCTGCCGTCCAAAACGGCTAACCTGATTCCAGCATCCATTGCCCATTTCACGGCGATTGGGTCAACTGCAGCTGATTCTCCGGGGCGCAAAGCCTCAGTTCCTGTTATTTCCGCTAATTCTGAGAGTGTCAATTCCTCTATTGGTTTTGCTTCAGGATTTGTTTTAGGGTCACTATCGTGAATATGACTAACATTTGTCGCTATCACGCAGTGAGGTGCCCCACAATCTCTTGCAAGTGCGACAGCTACAGCATCGGTAGTATGGCCAGGTGTTGTTCCACCCATTACCACAATATTGTGAGTTTCTAGTAGGTCTGAGGCCTCAGCAGTTGTTACCGGAATTGATGGGCTTACATTGCACCCAATGTCAATCAATGATTGCTGCAAAATTGTGGCATTCAACCTTGTTGCAGATATGCCGACAGTATCTAGTCTATAGGAGTCTGAGAATGATTCTTTAGCTAGGGTTATTGCTTCTCTTGCTGGAAGGCCTCCACCAACTACGATTCCTAATTTCCTGCCATTACCTTCGAAGTGAACAGCCATTTGACGAAGTTGGCCGAACCAGATTGCGCGCTGCTCTGCTTCCTCAGGTCTCAGAAGCGAACCGCCTAGGGCGATAATTTGGGTCGGCATCGATACTCCGTGAAAGACGCCCATTCAATATGGTTCCTTCTCAGAAGCCTTCAAAGTCCTCGCCTCAGCCCTAAGGGCTGGGGGAGACCTGTATGAGTGATGATCCAGAACAGGCTACCCGCAGGTTGAAACTGAAGTTGGCTCTTGAGGACCTTAGAGAAATGAAAGGTTTCGGGACCGAATTGGTCACAGTAATTATTCCTCCAGACAGACAAGTTTCAGACGCCCGGCAAATGTTGCAAAACGAGCACGGGCAGGCTGCTAACATCAAATCTAAGTCCACAAAGAAGAATGTTCAAGGCGCCATTGAATCCGCAATTTCCTCACTTTCCAAGTATAGAGATGCAGGCGATAGAGGCATTGCATTGTTCACTGGTTCAATCATTGTTGGAAACAATAAGACCAGACACATTACTGTTGTAATCGATGACTTGCCCCAGCCTTTACTATCTTTCAGATATCGATGTGACTCAAAGTTTGAGTTAACCCAACTGGAAGATATGCTGATTGACAAGAAATCGTATGGCTTGTTTGTTATTGACCGTGCAGAAGCAGCATATGGAATCGCTAGTGGAAAGAGGATCCATGTCCAGGAATACTTAGTCTCAAACATCATGGGCAAGCACCGCCAAGGTGGTCAGTCTGCTCAAAGGTTCGAGCGATTAATCGAAGAAGCTGCTCACAATTTCTTCAAGCGTGCAACAGAGCATGCCTGTTCGTATTGGCTGCCAGAACTAGATAACATCCAAGCAATAATTATTGGAGGGCCTGGTGCAACAAAGGATTTCGTTGTGAAAAATGAATACTTTCATCACGAGATAACTAAGAAAATCGCAAAGACAACTTTCGATGTTGGATACTCGAATGAAAGCGGAGTTAGAGAATTAGTCGATAACGCTGGAGGTCTGATGGGGGAAATTGAACTCGATGCAGAGCGTCAAGTCGTTACAGAGTTCTTGGAAGAGCTAGTCAAAACTAATCCTAAGGCAACTTATGGTGAAATGATGATTCGCCAAGCCCTTGAACAGGGCGCAGTTGCTAAATTGCTCATAAGTGAGGGAATGAGAAAGAATGTTGTAGATATCAGTTGCAATTCATGTAATCACAGTTGGAAGGTCAGCATCGGTAGAACCGATGAATTGCCTGCTTGCCCAAACTGTAAGGCAGACGGTGATGATTTGAAAGAAACTAATTCGGTATCTCTGATAGATGAATTATCAATAATGGCTGCAAAAGGTCGATCTGAAGTCAAATTCATTTCAACCGACACCGAAGAAGGAGCTCAATTATCATCTGGATTCGGAGGATTGGCTGCGGTTCTTCGCTATCCGATAATGTGAGGTGCGATTATGGATATTCTAAGGAAGATTATCGAACCATCTCTAGAGTCTGCTTTGTCAGATATCGGCGTTTCGGGTGATTTCTGGAAGAAAGCCTTGGGAGTCAGCAGAGAAAAGTCACAAGGTGATTTATCTCTACCGTGTTTTCCATTTGCTAAACAACTAGGGCAAAATCCAGCAGAAATAGCAGAACAGTTGGCTTCTTCACTCTCTGGTGAATTCGAAGTTGCTGCAGTGGGAGGATACTTGAATTTCAAAGCAAAATCAGAATGGCTCGCTAGGAATGTGATGAGCATTGATTCAGCACCTGGTAATACCAAAGTTCTGATTGAGCACACAAGTGCTAATCCGAATGGTCCATTCCATGTAGGGCGCGCTCGAAATGCAATACTTGGAGATACTCTTGTCAGACTTAACCGACTTTATGGAAATGAAGTTCGGGCAGAATACTATGTCGACGATATGGGCAAGCAAGTAGGCGTTCTAGCCTGGGCACTTTCCAACTTGTCTAAGAAGCAAGTTGACGATATTCTAGATGATGCAGATAGCATCAATCCACGTTGGGCTGGAAAGAAGGACCATGAGACTGTTAGATGGTACCAAGCAGCACAAAGTCTACGGTCGAATGAGGGTGCAGATGATATCGAAGAGGCAATTGGGAAATTAGTACATGCATCAGAACATGGTGACGATGCAGTTCTAGCACAATTTGAGCAGGCTTACAAACCAGTTCTAGATGGCATGCTGGAAACACTTTCTCGACTGGGAATTGAATTTGATACTTTCACAAAAGAATCGGAGTTCGTCGTTAATGGCTCGGTTTCAGCATTGATGGAAAGACTTGAGGGACTTGAGATTCATGGGGTTGCTGACAATGGAGCTCACTTCTTGGACCTAGGTCAGAGAGGTCTGAAAGGCAAGACTGATTTCTTCTATAGAAGAGGAGACGGTTCTTCTCTCTATGCCACAAGGGATATTGCATACCACATGTGGAAATGGCAGCAATGTGACAATCTAATCAACGTTTTAGGTGAAGACCACAAATTGCAAGCTAAGCAAGTTGGTATGACATTAACTGAGTTAGGTGAGAAAGTCCCTGATGTGATGTTTTACGCATTTATCAAATTGCCAGAAGGAAAAATGAGCACTCGGAAGGGCAATGTGGTATTCATGGATGATTTGCTTGAAGAGGCGAAGGAACAGGCTGCATCGGTTGTTCGTGAATTGCGAAGCGATCTATCTGATGATGAAATCGATTTGATTGCAGAAGCAGTTGGAGTGTCTGCTGTTAGATTCAATATTGTGAAAGTAAGTCCAGAGAAAGGGTTCACCTTTAGATGGGAAGAAGCGCTTTCATTTGAAGGAGAAAGCGCACCATTCATCATGTATTCACATACTAGGGCATGCTCTATCGCAACTAAGGTAGGACGTGACGCTAACTTCGAAAGCACAGGTGAAATTCCCGATGCTATGCATGAATTATTACGTGTAATGGCAAATTATGTTGACAAACTTCAACAATCAATAACCGAAAACAAACCACACCTCTTCGCATTGTACATGCTAGAATTGGCCACTGCGTACAATTCGTTCTACCGAGATTGCCACGTTATCAAAGACGGCGCAGTTGATGAGTTCAACTACGCAATTAGTGAAAAGGCCAGAGAGTTACTTTGCAACGGTATGACTGGGGCAGGGATTATTCCTCTGGAATCGATGTGAATGGCTCATCTGGAGTCCTTCCAGCTGCCTCAACATCTGCTCCAACGATTCTTAATTCAGCGATTGCATCTTCCAAGGATTCCGTTTGCTTGAGGAATCTCGTTGGTGGCCAGCCCAAGTCAATTTTTCCAGGTTCTACAGTTGATTCTTCAATCCAAGCTTCACAAGATTGGCCCGTGCACATGGCCGAGTATGTTTCCAGGTCAACCCAAAATGTTCGCCGCTTGCATACAGGACAGTCCCTGCAGTGCATGCTCGACAAAACAGTCATCGCATCTTCTCCGACTTGGTCAATTTCCCAAATCACGAAATCAGAACGGTTGAGTGACATTAAGTGAGATTTCTTCAGGAATGTTCGCAAGACCTTCCAGGCGACTTCTTCGGTAGAAAAAACCCCCAAACCGATTGTGTTTCCGTTTTCCTCTGTAACCGAGGGTACGAATACTCTCGAAGGGGTGGACATAATGAGTGCTGATAATCGACAGCCCTTCAATCCCTCGTCCATTCATGCTCTACAACTGCCAATCCGCCAGGGTGTGGAAAAGGTGCATCGGGCTTTTCGATTCTTATTGACAAAGCAGCCACGACATCGTTTTGTGAGATGTTGCTTACTAGTTTGTAGCACAATGTTTCCATCAAATTAACTGGCTCGGAATTGACAACCTCTGTGTCTACCGCAGATTGCAAGTCTGCATAGTTCAGAGTGAGTTCGATATCATCACCTATGACATCTTCAACTAAGGTTGCCCATATTGAAATGACAAATGGTTGGGTTTTCTCTCTTTCAAAGTCAAATACACCGTGGCAAGCTAGGACTTCATAAGATTCCAGGCCGACTCTAGTAGCCATGAGATCACTCCTCTCTCTCGTGAACCCAAATCAGATGGTAGCCAAATTGAGTCTTGATTGGTTCAGAGACAGTTTTCAGCGGGATTGTCCAGACCGCTTCATCGAATTCACGTACCATTTGGCCCTTCCTGAACCAACCTAGGTCGCCTCCTTTTTGACTTGAAGGGCAATCCGATTTCTTCCTTGCAGTCTTTTGAAAGTCTTTGAATTTCTTGATGTTCATTGCTAGTTGAGTTGCCTCTCCTTTGCTCTTCACAAGAATGTGGCTTGCATGTGCGCTTGGATTGACCATATTTTCACCTCAGGCATCAGGGTTGTATGCTAGGAACTTCATGTAGTTTCCATAGATGGTTGCAGAAATACCTAGGCTCTCTTCATTGAACCTCGACATGTCATCGAGGTACGTGTGATATTCATATGAACCACTCCCATAACATACTGCTGCTCTACCTATCACATTTCCACCATCAAGGCTGTACACGAATGGGCAATGGTCAGAATTACATGGCATGCTACCAGGCTCACCCTTTGCGCCTTGATATAACCCTAGATTGATTACGTATTTCTTTGCCATCTCAGGGTTATCTTTCTTGTATTTCTCAGATATGGCCTTGATGTGCTCATAATCCTCTGGATGGTTTGTGAATAAAGTTACAGAGTTTCCTCTGTTTTCTAAATCGATATCAACATGATTCATGTCCAGATTGACGTAAAGTCTGAGATTCTCCGCTAAATCTTGGTTAAATTCCTCGACGTATGCAGTCGAGCCCCACAGGCCTTCTTCTTCTCCCCCCCAAGTACAAAATCGGATGGTTCTGTCTGGTTCACCATGCTCTGAAATGTATTCTGAGAACATTGCAGCCATCTCAAGAACGGTTGCAGTTCCTGACGTGTCATCCACTGCACCTGGAGCGTGGTAGACTGTATCGTGATGTCCTCCAACAATCAATAATTCGCTGCTTTCGCCATAGTAAGTGCCACACGGCACTCGAATGGTCAATTCCTGGTCGTTTGTAACGTCCATAATCATCTCCAATCTGCCGCTACCATTGATTACGACTGATTCTAAGATTTCACCTGCGTCTTTGCTCATCGCAATGAATGCCATGTCGGTAGGCATGCTTCCCCCATTTGCTTCGAGGATTGCACTGTGACTGGTTCCTTTGAAAATTGGAACGCAATCATTGCCTTCTATGAGTCCACAATTGTAGTTCTTGTTGACTCTAATTATAGACGCAAGGTCGTTTTCTATAGCGCGTACCATTATGTCAGTATTACTTGAAACCGAAACGCCTCCGACTAGATATCCAACTTTACCTGATGCGGAGGCCCAGAGTGAATCATCGGAACCATCTCCAAGATAGACTACCTCAATGTTGTCTGCGAACGTGAATGAAGATTGACCTGAGAATCCTTGGATCACATAATCCATGCGATGATTAAGCGTAGTGACTTGCTGGCCAACATCAGCTGGTGAACAAGGAACAATTCCGAATCCTCCAGCCGCCCCTGGTGTGCAAACTCTCAGGCTTGGTTCGCTGTTTACACTGTGCATTGGGACTTCGTAAGTATGCAGTGTAGATTGGTATCCTAATTCTTCGAATAGATTGTTGATATATTCTGCAGTAGCTTGCTCTTCAGCAGTGCCGCTCATTCTACCATACCAATCTGGGTGTCCTAACTCGAGTAAATCTTCAACATATCCTCTAGTCCTGTCTTGGTCGTAGGTTAGAGAAGTCCCGTAGTCTACGGGCTCTTCTCCCAAATAGAAGTACATGAAGGTCGATGAAACAAAGAGAGCAACCAGTATGCCTGCCATGACAGTTGTGTTTTGTAGAAAACCCAGCGCTGTGCGCCTGTTATTGGCCTCACTCCATTCTTCAGCGATTTCAGCAGATATTACTTCATCATCGCTCATTGCAATTCCTCGCCGGTCCAGCGCTTGGTCAGGTCGTTATCCCTTCCGAGGTGGTCGAGTATCCTTGCAACTATGAAGTCTATCAAATCATCCATGCTTTGAGGTAAATTGTAGAATCCAGGCGAAGCTGGAATAACCGTGACTCCCCAGCCTGATAATTTAGCCATGTTCTCTAGATGAACAGTGGCGTAAGGGGCCTCTCTTGGAACGATAATCAGATTCCTTCTCTCTTTCATCGCAACTATCGCTGAGCGGGTTGCTAGATTATCACCGATGCCTGCTGCGAGCTTTCCAAGAGTAGTACCGCTACAAGGACAAATGACAACAGCATCAATTGCTGCAGAGCCTGAGGCTGACTTAGCCGCTATGTCGTCGTTATTTTCGAGAATAGCACCGGTTTTTTCTACAAGTTTTTCCGGAGTTAATCCTTCACATTCATGTGCCATTGTTAGCCTACCTGATTCGGTAACCACGATTCTGGCATCGCTACCTAAGATCTCTGCTAGGCGCACTCCATATATTGCGCCAGAAGCGCCAGAGATTACTAGAACGACTTCTCCCATTGTCATTAACTCGCAAGGAATCATGTATCAAGTTATGTCCAAGGCTGTACGTAGTACAGTTTCTAAGACATCAACTGCTTCAGCGAATGATTTTGGGTCTATAGACCAACCTACTCGCAACCAATCATCGAGTCCAGAATCAAACATACATCCTGGTACTGCAAGCAGCCCATGCTCCTTGCCGATAGTGTCGATCATTTCTAGAGTGTCCACGCCCGGTACTCTGAATGCTCCAAAGACTCCATAGGGTGGAGGATTCCATTCAATCCCTACTCGATTCAGCATTGATTGTAAGAGCGGTAAATTCTCCTCTCGGTAGTGGTCGATAAGGTCTACAGGTTCATTGAGTTGGTCTTTGATTTGTTCAGCTATCCGGATTACGGGTGAGGACATTATTCCCGCTAGATTATGGAATGTGTTCTGTGCATTCGCAATAATTTCCTTGCTGGCAATAATCCATCCATATCGGATTTGTCCCAATCCGTGGACTTTAGTCAACGAAGAAATAGATACGCAATTGTCCCCTTCAAAGTAAAATGGCTTCCAGTTTCTGTCGGCTCCAGAATATACTTCGTCGCTAATTATTCGGACATCATGTTGTTTGCATGCCTCGATTAACCACTCTCTATCAGACTCGGTGTACGACCATCCTACTGGATTCAATTGTGGGCAGACCATTAGGAGGTCGACTTGGGATAAAACCGATGCCCACTCTTCACGATCGATAATCCACGCACTTTCAGTTGGTTTTCTTCTTACCACAATTGTTTCAAGACCTAGTATTCTTGCAGTTTGACTCAATGGGCCGTATGATGGCATCTCAACAGCAACTTTTCCTCCTCTAGATGTTGCAGAGATTGCAATGCTGATTGCTTGAGTTGCTCCATGAGTTAGGTGTACATTCTCAACATTTACTCCATACATCTCACTAACCATTCTTCTATCATCGGTTCCCGGTCCTCTATGGTCTTTCCAAATGTCTTCAATAGTCCCTAAATCCCATGGATACTGAAGACCTGAGAACGAAAGATTGTGTGGTCGCATTTCCTTTAGTCGGGGAATATACCATTTCAGATAGGCAACGGGAGGAACTTCCTCGGCCCTTGCTGGGCCTCCTGCAGTTGGATGATAGCCTTCCATGCTTCCTCTGAAGAGGAAGCGACTAATGAAGTTCATTCATTGTAAATTTCTCTGGATAGTAGGGATACATTATCTGTTAGCGAATCCAAAATTTGTTTTCGTGTCAAATTAAATCCTAGGGTGGAAAGACTAGTTGTAGTGTCCTTTCCTAGGCCACATCCGCTTACCATTTCGACTCGGCCTGGAGGGGTGTCATAGTTGATAGTGAAGCCATGTCTGCTGGTCCAGCGCAAAAACGACAGCCCTATCGAGCAGATTTTGTTCTCACCAATCCAAACGCCCTGCATCCTTTCATCTCTGTTCGCATCGATTCCGTGTTCAGACAGTGCCTGAATTACCCAATCTTCTAGAATTGAAATGATTGCTTTGACATTAGATTCTCCTTCTAAATCCCATTTGAAAATAGGATAAACTACGATTTGTCCCGGCCCATGCCAGGTAAGTCCTCCACCTCTATCGACTGCAGAGGTTGCATAATCTTCAGGTGGCTTGATTCCATCATTGCGAGCCCTAGGTCCTATGGTGACGATTTCATCGTGCTCACAAACTATCAGCGTATCCATTATTTCATCTTCGATTCTTTTTGCTTGCATTACTCGCATCAACTCATCAGCATCAGCATGGCTGATTTTACCGATATTGTTGACCACGATTTTCCGCATTAAGACACCTCAAAATCTGCCACTGCTGCCGAATCCGCCTTCTCCTCTATCGGTTGTTGAAAGATCTTCGAAACTGACTTCTCTGTAACTAGTAATAGGGACTGGTGCAATCAGCATTTGCGCAATTCTCTCTCCTTTTGCCAATACAATTTCATCGCCTTCTCCTATCCAGGTTGCGAGTACCATCAATTCGCCTCTGTAATCGGAATCGATAGTCCCTACTCCATTCGGCATAATCATCCCCTTTGCACCAAGGGATGAGCGTGAGCGAATTTGACCTTCCCAACCATCTGGAATTGCTACGGCCAATCCTGTTCGAATTTTTGTGGAGGTTCCTTTTCTGACAGTGGTCTCTTCTAGAGCTCGTAAATCCCATCCTGCAGCAGATTTGCTACCTTGTGTTGGAGCGGATGCATCCTGGTCTAACTTAGCGAACAACACTTCGACACTTTCTCGCATGTAACGCTCCAAGAACTGGTGGCTATCAAGGGCTTTGGTATGTGTAACGTAATTATTGAATTATTTTCTTGGTGTTAAACAAAAGATAGAGATGATAAACTTCCGACATTCAACCAAGAAGGCTGAGCACGCGAGTATGCCTCTCAAACCGAGGCAAATTAGGGAACTTGTTTCCTCAACTTTATAGGCTCGTTTGAACGGCCAACAAAATCCACCGCGAGCGAACAATGGGAGGGACACAAGATGCAACCAGAATCACAAAACCAAGATGGCTTCGACATAGACCTATCATCTGAGTTCGTAGAGCCAATGCTAAAAGAATCACTAGACCGATTTGTACTATTCCCTATAGAACACACTGAGGTGTGGGAGATGTACAAGATGCATGCCGCATCTTTCTGGACAGCCGAAGAAATCGATCTAGCGGAGGATGCAAAAGACTGGGCCTCCCTTTCAGAAGACGAGAGGCATTTCCTGAAGCACGTATTAGCATTCTTCGCAGCATCTGACGGAATTGTTAACGAAAATCTTGTTGTTAACTTCGCAAATGAAGTTCAATGGGCAGAAGCTAGAACATTCTATGGTTTCCAAATTATGATGGAAAATATTCACGCTGAAACTTATTCGCTTCTGATTGATACCTACATCAAGGATCCTAATGAGAAGGATCACTTGTTCAAGGCGCTTGAAACAGTACCTTCAGTTGAGAAGAAGGGTAAGTGGGCACTTCGCTGGCTAGACCGCAAGCGTGCATCATTTGCAGAGAGGCTAGTCGCATTCGCTGCGGTAGAGGGTATTTTCTTCTCCGGTTCATTCTGTGCTATTTTCTGGCTCAAGAAGCGTAGCCTAATGCCAGGTCTGACCTTCTCTAACGAGCTAATCAGTAGAGATGAAGGGCTACACTGTGATTTCGCTTGCTTGCTACACTCAATGCTCATTAGAGGGGCTGGTGAAATGAAGATTCACCAGATAATCTCTGAAGCAGTTGAGATTGAAATTGAATTCGTCACGAGTGCACTTCCAGTTTCTCTAATAGGTATGAATGCCGATTTGATGAAGCAATACATCCACTTCGTAGCGGACAGGTTGCTAGTATCTCTAGGTGCTACCAAATTGTACAATGCTGAAAATCCATTCCCATGGATGGAGATGATCTCCATGCAAGGAAAGACCAACTTCTTCGAAAAGAGAGTTGGCGAGTATCAAAAGGCTGGTGTAATGGGTTCATCCAGTCTCGGAGCGGTACAACAACGCTTCTCAATGGAGGAAGACTTCTAAACCGTACGCGTCCGACCACGGATGCTACACGCTCACAGGGAAAGAAATCAGGGGGACAGAAATTATGGGTCTACAAGTGGTAAAGAGGAACGGAGAAAAGGAAGATGTCAGGTTTGACGCAATTCAAGAGAAATTGTCTAGACTCTCTGAAGGGCTTAACCAAGACTGGGTAGACCCAGGACTAGTAACCAAGTTGGTTATCGAAGGTCTATACGATGGCGTCACAACTACCGAACTCGATGAACTTGCAGCTGAAACCGCTGCTTCTCTCGCTGCACAACACCCTGATTACTCCAAACTTGCAGCTCGAATTTGTGTTGACAATCTCCACCGTTCAACCAAGGACATATTCAGTGATGTCATTTCTGATTTGAGAAATTATGTTGACCCAGAATCTGGCAAGCATGCACCTCTAATTTCTGAAGAAGTATACAATATCATCATGGAAAATAAGGATGTATTGGATGCACACATCGACTACGAACGTGATCACAATTACGATTACTTCGGATTCAAGACCTTGGAACGCTCTTACCTATTGCGCCTGGACGGTAATGTTGCAGAAAGACCTCAGCACATGCTAATGCGTGTATCAGTAGGCATTCACCATGGGAATATCGAGAAGGCTTTGGAAACCTATGATTTGATGAGTGAGGGGTGGTTTACTCACGCAACTCCTACTCTGTTTAATTCAGGAACACCAACTCCACAGATGTCTTCCTGTTTCCTACTAACAATGATTGAAGATTCTCTTGATGGGATTTATGACACATTGAAGCAGTGTGCAAGGATTTCAAAGTCTGCTGGTGGAATCGGACTTTCCATTCATCAAATCAGGTCCAAGGGTTCCTACATCAAGGGCACAAATGGTCACTCGAACGGTCTAGTTCCTATGCTGAGAGTCTTCAACGACACAGCTCGATATGTAGACCAAGGTGGCGGTAAGCGAAAGGGAAGTATTGCTATCTATCTAGAGCCATGGCACCCAGATATTTTCGAATTCCTTGACTTGAGAAAGAATCATGGAAAGGAAGAGATGAGGGCTCGTGACTTATTCTACGCTCTATGGACTCCTGACTTATTCATGGAAAGAGTCGAAGCAAATGGTGAATGGTCTCTTTTCTGTCCGAATGAGTGCCCTGATCTTCATGACACGTACGGTGATGAATTCCGTGCACTGTATGCTAAGTATGAATCAGAAGGCCGTGCACGCAGGACCGTAAAGGCTCGAGAACTATGGGATGCAATTACTCAATCTCAGATTGAGACAGGTACTCCTTACATGCTTTACAAAGATGCTTGCAATGAGAAATCAAATCAGAAGAACTTGGGAACAATTAGATCCTCAAACCTCTGCACAGAAATCATTGAGTACACAGCTCCTGATGAAGTTGCAGTTTGTAACCTAGCATCTATTGCTCTACCAAAGTTCGTTAACTTTAGTGATGGCACATTTGACCACCAGAAACTGTTTGATGTCACATACCACGCAACTGGAAACCTAAATCGTGTAATCGATGTAAACTTCTATCCAGTAAAAGAAGCTGAAAATTCCAACATGCGCCACCGTCCAATTGGACTGGGTGTGCAGGGGCTAGCTGACACATTTGCTATGCTCAAATTGCCATTCGAGTCAGATCAGGCAAAGCAGTTGAACAAGGAAATCTTCGAGACAATTTACTTCGCATCCTGCTCTGCAAGCATGGATGCAGCAAAGGAAGAGGGTCCTTACTCCTCCTTCGAAGGCTCACCTGCTAGCAAGGGGTTACTACAACCAGACCTGTGGGGAATGACTGACCACTCAGGCCGCTGGGATTGGGATAATCTCAGAGAACAAATCGTGGAACACGGCATGCGTAACTCTCTGATGGTTGCTCCAATGCCAACCGCTTCAACCAGCCAGATTCTAGGAAACAACGAATGTTTCGAAGCATTCACTTCTAACTTGTACGTGAGAAGAACTCTTTCCGGTGAATTCATCGTTCTGAACAAGCACCTGGTTAGAGACCTAATCGGGAGAGGACTTTGGTCTTCAGAGATGAAGGACGAAATACTGCGCCACAAGGGTAGCGTACAAGCTATTGCTGCAATTCCAGAAGACCTGAAGGAATTGTACAAGACCACATGGGAAATCAAGCAGAAGCATGTTATCGACATGGCTGCAGACCGTGGTGCATATATCGACCAAAGCCAATCATTGAACATTCACATGATCGATGCAAACCCTGCTAAGGTCACCTCCATGCACTTTTACGGTTGGAGAAAGGGATTGAAGACAGGAATGTACTACCTGAGAACCAAGGCAGCCGCTGACGCAATTCAGTTCACTGTCGAGCAAAAGAAGGCAGAAGATGAGACTGTGGAAGGCCTAGCCTCTCGTGCAGAAGCAACCAGCATGGAAGCGATCGCATGTTCTCTAGATGCTCCAGATGACTGCCTAATGTGCGGTTCATGATCTGTTATCGGGTTCAATCTAGTCCACACACTTTGGATATACTTCATAACCTCAAACACCGATTGAAACATGTGTTTATGTGGAAAATCATCCACGAAATAGCATACAGTTCAGTGAATTGTAAGTATTGAGTTGGTTCGGTTGGCGTTTTCTTCGGATTTGGATTCATTCAATCTTTGGTACCACCCACTGTATACGGATGGAATTCACGAAGAAGCAAGGTTCCCTAGAGAACGATATCAAATGCTGTTGAAGCGGTTGGAGGATTCTGAGCAATGTCAAAACATTAAGCTCAGGTTACCCGAATCAATATCGCGTGAAACCCTACTTCTGGCTCATGATTCCGATTACGTAGATGGATTTCTGAGTGGCACATTAAGCGAGAAAGAAATGCGTAGGATTGGTCTCACTCCCTGGACTCCAAAGATGATTGAGAGAACCCTTCGCTTGACTGGTGGTGCTGTAGAGGCAACGATTCACGCCGTGGAAAATGGTGGTGTAACTGGTAATATGGCTGGCGGTACACATCATGCACACCGAGATTACGGCTCAGGATATTGTGTATTCAACGACCTAGCGATTAGCGCTCTGTATGCGCTTGAGAATTTGGGTGTGAAACGGGTAGCAATCCTAGATTTGGATGTTCATCAGGGTGATGGAACAGCGACTATACTATCTGATGAAGCGCGTGCAAGAACAATATCTGTGCACTGTGCAACAAATTTCCCATTCAGAAAATCGGTGAGCGATTTCGACCTACCTGTTGAGCCTTTAGCTGGCGATGAGGATTATCTGAAGATTGTTAGAGAATCGCTTGAGATATGCCTAGATTTCGAGCCTGATTTGGTTTTATATCAGGCGGGTGTCGATGGTCTAGAGACAGATGATTTAGGCAAACTTAGCGTAAGCCGAGAAGGAATGATGAAGAGGAACCGGTATGTGTTCGAGATAATGCTGGAAAATAGAATTTCAACAGTGGTCTTCATGGGTGGAGGATACTCAAAACCAATTGAGCATACTCTTGATGCATTCTATGATTTATTCACTGATGCTGCTGAATGGAATAAACGTTGGAAATAATTTGGTTCAATAAATTCCACCAGAGGCAACGATATAGAGAACCAATACAATAAATGTAGCAATTAGTAAAACTACTGAGATTATGAAATATGATATTCCCTCTACAGCACTAACCTTGCTACTTCGGAAGGACTGGAAAATCAAAGACAGCCCGAGTCCTGTAAAAAGAAAGCAACACAAGCACGACACGAAATCTTGTGGACCCCCAAAAATTACTGAACAAGCGGAAACTATCAAAGTAATTCCAAAAATTGCCTTTAGCCCCCTATTTTCATTTGAATTTACTAGATTAATAGTGGCCTTTTTGGTTGCTGGATTGTTAGTCTCTATCCTTGGTTGGCTAGTTTTTTTAGTTGAATTTTTGTGAGCATTTTTGATTGAAGGGGTGTTATGTATTCTACAATAATCGCTCCCACCCCTTTTTCCTTTCTGGCAATCTCCATAAATGCAAATGTGCGAAAGCTTGGGTTCGATTGGAACTTCTTCTTCAGTTTCAGAGGTTATGCTTGAGGTGTGAATCACTATTGACTTTGGCTGCTTTATTCCTGATGGTCCAGCCTGCTTACCCATGATTCTTCTAAAGTGAAATTCGGCTTAAGCATTGACCCGACAAAGCGAATCAAGCGATGTGAATTGCATGACCTAGAGTTGCAAGTACTGCTTCATGAGTCATCTCAGTCATTGTTGGGTGTGCGTGGATTGTTCCAGCGATATCTTCCAATAATGCTCCCATTTCTAGAGCAAGAGTCCATTCTCCGACCAGTTCGCTAACATGAGTTCCTACAGCCTGGATTCCTAGGATTCTGTGGTCGTCCTCACGGGCGACTACCCTGACAAATCCGCCAGTCTTTTCTGCTTCTTGGGTTAGCGATCTTCCGTTTGCAGCAAGAGGGAACTTTCCGGTGATTACTGGATGTCCAGCCTCTTTTGCCTCATCAGGAGACAATCCCACTGAGACAATTTCTGGCTCTGTGAATACGATTGCAGGAACTGCAACTGGGTTGTAAGCACGGTTTGTGCCGGCGATGATTTCTGCAACCATCTCCCCTTGGAATGAAGCTACGTGCGCTAACATTTCTCCCAAATCTGAAACATCACCAATCGCATAAACTCCCTTCATGTTGGTCTGACACTGGTCATTAACCTTCACAAATCCACGCTCGTTTAGAGCAACACCTGTTGGAGCAAGTCCTTCACTGCGTGGTCTGCGACCAACGGTAACCAGTACTCTGTCAGCTTCTACAGATTGCATCTTTGATTCGTCATCAGCATTGTTCTTGTCAATGAAATTTAGTTTGAGTTTTCCATTGTCAAGTTTCTCAACACCCTTAGCAAAAACTCCGGTGTTTACCTTGACCTTGTTCTTCTTCAGGAATAACTCGAGAGGTCTTCGCAATTCCTTATCGAAGATTGGTAGAACGCTATCCATAGCCTCAACGATTGTTACCTCAGCGCCAAGCATTCTGTGAGTAATTCCGAGTTCTAGGCCGATATAACCTCCACCAACTACAACTAGGTGCTCCAACTTATCGTCGATATCGAGTGCTTCTCTACTAGAAATGACACCGTCACCATACTTCATGAATGGCAACTCGATAGGGACGCTTCCATTGGCTAGAATTACATTCTCAGCCTCAATTTGAGTTTCTCCAACAACAACAGTCTTTGCGTCTTTGAACTCTGCCCAACCGGTGATTAATTCTGCACCTGAACTCTTCAGTAGGTGTTCAACACCCTTGTTTAGACGGTCAACGATGTCATCTTTCCATCCCTTTAGTGCAGCCATCTCAAGTTCAGCAGGCCCGGGGATTGAGATCCCCATGTGTCCTCCCTTCTTTGCGTGCTTTGCCAAGTCGTGGAATTTGTGTGCTGCGTGAATCAATGCCTTGGAAGGAATACATCCTCTGATTAAGCAGGTTCCTCCTGCTCTCTCACCTTCGACAATTACAGTGTCCATACCTAATTGGGCTGACCTAATTGCAGCAACATACCCGCCAGGTCCTGCTCCTACAACTAATACCTTGCACTTACGAGTCTTCATTCTAATCAACCTCACATGAAGATTGTAGCTGGGTTTTCCAGCAGTGTTTTCAGCCTTTGAACGAGCATTGCTCCGTCCCAGCCATCAACAACTCTGTGGTCCCAAGATGATGATAATCTCAGCATCTTTCGAATTACGATTTGTCCGTTGCGAACAACAGGTGTGTCTACAGCATTATGAACTCCAAGAATACCAACTTCTGGTTTGTTGATGATTGGAGTTGCACCCAAGCCGCCCATTCTTCCTAGGCTCGTAATAGTGAAAGTAGAACCTGTCAATTCGTCAAGTCCTGCGGTGCCATCACGCGCTGCTTGACTGACTCTTTGCATCTCAGATGCTGATTGCCAGATGTCCTGAGCCTCAACGTGCTTTACCACAGGGACGTATAGCCCTCTATCGGTTTGGGTTGCAATTCCTAGATGGACTGCATCATGTCTGGTTACAACTCCCTTATCATCATCGAATAGTGCATTGCAAACAGGATTTTCTCCAAGTGCTTTGACAAGTGCTTGCATGATGAATGGCAGGTATGTCAACTTAGGTTGACCATCTGTGCGAGTAGAGTTTAGGTGAACTCTCAACTCATCCAAATGAGTGATGTCGACTTCCTCAAAGTATGAGAAGTGAGGAATTGTTGTGTATGAAGCAGTCATACTCTCTGAAATCTTTCTTCTCAAGCCGATGACAGGAACTTCAGTAGTCCCTGTTTGAGCAGTTCGAGCAGGTCCTGCAGCTGCTACAGGGCTACCAGCAGCCTTCCATGAATCCAAATCTCCGTGAGTGATTCTTCCCGCAGGTCCACTTCCAGAGACTGTAGTCAAATCGATTCCACTTTCACGCGCACGCTGGCGAACAGCAGGCGATGCGAGTGGTCTTGCACCTGGCGCTGCTACAACTACTGGTGTTGGCGCAGGCGCAGGCGCAGCTGGTGCAACCTCTTCTTTGACCGGTTCAGGTTCCGGAGCAGGTGCTTCTTCTACAACTTCCTCTACTGGTTCTGGCGCTTCTTCAACAGGAGTTCCTTCTCCATCGGTTTCGAATTCAATACAAACCTGTCCAACCGCTAGAATTGTTCCAGGTTCACCAACAATCGACTTGACGACACCGTCTGTTGGTGAAGGAATCTCTACTGTTGCTTTGTCAGTCATGACTGAAAGAATAGGGTCGTCTTCCTTGACGGTATCACCTACAGCGACCATCCATTCAACGACTTCTCCTTC